>MKWU01000206.1_pt1 | contig 109948 bp, 101 predicted proteins | sample 809101 | NCBI WGS metagenome assembly MKWU01 (sample SAMN05860141, study PRJNA318959) | sponge metagenome | host: Aplysina aerophoba | place: Slovenia: Piran, Adriatic Sea, Gulf of Piran | collected 2013-05-07
CGGCGCCCCCACCAAGATCGCCTTCGTCGGGATCCTGGGCGAGGGTGACCACCCCGAGGAAGGGCACGATGACCACGATGACGATGATGGTCACGGCCACGGCGAGGGCGACCCGCACTTCTGGCAGAATCCCCGCCTGGTGGTTCACTACGTGAACCAGATCACCAACGGGCTGGTCGAGGCGGACCCGGACAACGCGGCAACCTACCTGGACAACGCGGCGGCGTACATTGAGGAACTGGAGGCCCTGGACGCCTACATCGTCGACAAGTTGGATTCGATTCCTGCCGAACGCCGCGTGATGGTGACCTTCCACGACGCCTTCGGGTACTTCGGCGCGCGCTACGATGTCGAGGTGCAAGCTTTCGTCGGCGCCCACGCTGACGACGTGTCGCCCGACGACATCGCCAACGTCCTGGAATTGGTCGAGCACCGTGGTCTGCCCGCCGTGTTCGCCGAACCGCAGTTCTCGGCCGATGCTCTCGCTCAGGTCGCGAGGGACACCGGAATTGAGGTCGGTATCATCCGGTCGCTCCCGGACGACGAGTATCCCGATTACGTCGGCATGATGCGGGCCAACGCGGACCAGTTGGCGCAAATGTTGCGGTGATCTGATCCGAGGAAACGCCGCCAATACCGCGCTTTCTATCAGGGGACTTCTCCAAAGTCCCCTGATTTTCATATTTGCACTGAAATCGCTGCGCTATCCGCACACAGCATGGTCGATGACGGTTCAGTTCGACACGGCCGCTGCCGGTGTAGGCGGTAACTATCAATCAACTGCGGCGTGACTACCGAGATCATTGTGGCGTTCTCAAAAGCGCCATTAGTGGTAGCGTTTGCGTCAGTACTCCCGGCAACGAATCGGGCCACGTCGGCTTGCACCGGCCCTATGGCTACGCCGTCCTTTGTTTCGCAGTCCGGCGACATGGTGGTGATGGTGACACCCCAGCGCCCCGTTGACTCTACGGGCGCGCCACCCGCGGTACAGCCAATGGGTTGCATCGCCCCGTAGAATCGGGCGATGCAACCAAGATGTCTGGTATCCCTCGCCCTCGCGGCGCTTCTGTTGGTACTTGCCTGGGAAGGCTGCGCGCCCGGCAAGGGCGCCACCAGCAGCAACCCGCCGCCCACCCTTCCGCCGGCGCTACCCTCCTACACCGGCAGTGTCGACGAGGTGATCGGCCCCGAGGGACCAGTCTCCTCCGCCTTTGATGACGCCGAGTTCCGACAACTTCGGCCACCGGACGCTATCCAGCCGGTCTACGATCCGAAGTTCCTGGGCGCGCACGAGTCGGATTTGCCCGACGATGAGCTAGTCATCGGGCTCAATATTAATGGGGATGCGCGGGCGTATCCCGCAGGGCTGCTTTACCACCGGGAAATGGTGAACGACACCGTGGGTGGCGTGCCGGTACTGGTCACCTGGTGCCCGCTCTGCTACACGGCCTTGGTGCACGACCGGCGGGTGGACGGGAACCCCATTCGGTTCGGCAACCAGGGTGCGCTGTACATAGGAGCGATGACCTGGTTTGACCACGCCACCGGCAGCGTGTGGTCCCAACCTTTCGGGGAGGCTATCGCCGGCCCGCTGGTCGGACGCACCCTGGAACTGATGCCGTCCCAGCTGACGACCTGGAGCCAATGGCTGGACGCCAACCCCGAAAGCCGGGTACTGGTTTCCGATATCCCCTCAATTCCCTACAGCGGCCGCAGACTCGGCGAGGACCACGTAGCCGGTGTCGTCGTGGGCGACCAGGCCGTCGCGTGGCCCTACTTGTCGGTACTGAATGCCGGATCCGTTACCGCGGAGATCGGCGGGACCGACCTGGTAGTCACAGTGGACCCGGAGACCGGGGCGCTTCGCGCTGTCACCGTCGACGCCGCAAGGAAAGAATTGCCGGTGATCGTAGCTTACCGCTGGGCCTGGGAAAGCCTGTACCCCAACGGACAGGTTGACAAAGGCGATCCCATTCAGTAAATTGCACCGGGAAAACGGATAATCAATATCATCAAACATGATGATATTGTGCGACGGTAACAATTCGCAATCGGAATAGAGGTACATGAACATGGCTACGAAACGCTTAACGCGAATCGCAATCAGCATATTTTTGAGCCTGATATTGACGATAGCGATCGCTTGCGGCGCTCCGGCCGAACAGCAACCGGAGACCAGCGCGCCGGCGGCTGCCAACCAGCAGCAACAGCCGGCCGCCAATCAGCAGCAACAGCCGGCCGCCACCGCAGCGCCCGCTGCTCAGGCAGCCGCGCCGGCTCAGCCAACGGCGACGACAGCCCTGGCGCAGCCGGCCGGCATGAGTGACCGTGCGGCGGGAGGCGCGGCTCCCACTGCCGCGCCCACCGCGACCCCTGAACCCGCGCAAACCGGGGGCCAACCGGTACAGGCTGACCTGCGAGTCGCCATCACGCCGCCTTATGCGGAGAACTTGCTGGGCTGGAGAGTCGGCGGTACCAACCAGGGCATGCTCCAGCCCATGCAGGAGCATCTGTTCCAACGGGACTACGTGACCTGGGCGGCCAAGCCGATGCTGACCACGGAATGGGAAGTGTCGGAAGACGGCAAGACCTGGCATTTCCAGCTGCGCGAAGACGTGCTGTACCACCACGGCGAAGACACCTTCGGCGTCTCCGACTTCGTGTTCAGCCTCCAGTTGTGGTCCCACCCTGAGGGGAAGGGCGCCACTGACTGGTTCCACGAGTTGCTGGGACCGGAGGGTGAGTTGCGGAGCATCGAGGTTGACCCCCTCGGAACAACCGCAGCAGTGGAGGAAGTCTCTGACAGCGAGATGATCTGGCACTCCAACCGTCCCGAGCTGTGGGTGCCCTTCTGGTTCTCGGACGCGACCACTGACCCGTTGATCTACAGCCTGGACTACTGGGAGAAAGTGGGCGAGGACGAGTACGCGCAGAATCCAGTGGGAACCGGCCCCTTCATGCATGTGAGCTACGAGCAGGGGTCAAGGTTGGAATACGAACGCGTCCCCTACGAGCACTGGCGGATCACGCCCGACTTCGAAACGCTGACGTTCTTCTTCGCCGAGGAAGACCTGACCCGCGTGGCCATGCTGCGCGCCGGTGAGGCCGATATCGCCGAGATCCCGCGCGAGCTTCAGGGCGAGATAGTCAACGCTGGATACGCCATCACGCAGAGCACACTGCCGGCATTCATGGTGTGGGTAGGCATCGGCGGCCAGTATCTCGAGGACCGGCGCGACACCAACGACCCCAACACCAACCTGCTGGTCCGCCGGGCCATGAACCACGCCATCGACCGGAACGCCATCAACGAAGCCTTCTTCGACAACAAGATGGAACTGATGTCCAACACCGGCTGGCATCCCACCGACCCGGCCTACGATCCCGCGTGGGAGATCCCAGCCTACGATCCTGACCTTTCGCGGCAACTGCTGCAGGAAGCGGGATACGCCGAGGGCGCGGGCCCCAGCATCGAGTTCATGTCGGGCAAGCTGGTGGGCGTACCGGAACTGACGGAGATCGCGGTGCCAATCATCTCCTGGCTCCAGGAGGTCGGGTTCGACGTTGATGCGCAGATCGGAGAGTTCCAGCCCATCCGCACGCGCTACAGGGCGCGAGAGATGAACAGCACTCTGTGGACCCATCGGACTGGGTTCTGGCCGTCGGGACGGAACGTGCGGGTGTATTTCGTCAGCCCCAACCAGCAGGGATCGGTCTTCATGTATGAGGACCCGTACGTGGAGCAGGAGTACGACCGCTGGAAGCAGAGCGTCAGCGCCGATGAGCGTGAGCAAATCATGCGCGAAGTCGGCCAGTTCATGTACGAGGAGAACGCCACCATGCCCCTCGGTTTCCTGTTCGCGGAGTTCGGCATCAACCCCAACGTAATCGCCGAGTATTCGGTGAACAACAGCTACTTTGGGGGCATGAAGGGCCACGAATATACCAGGGTGGTAAGGAACTAGGCATTTCGCAAGGAGGCACGTCCGCATTGGGCGTGCCTCCCACCAACTTCAGATTGAGCCTCGTCGTGTCTGGCAAGAGCCAATGGCGAAAATCCCTCGGGAGCCACGCTCAGGCTCCGCGCGACGACTCCTCTCCAAGCTAGGACACTAGGATTACGTAAGTGATAGATATTTTTCATCGCATATAATCTATTTTCACAATTATTTTTCCGATTTGCTCTTTACCACACAATATTATTTACGGTTCACGTATCAAGGCATATCAACCGTATTTCGTTGCTAGGCATCCCGGTTGACACAGATATGGATTTTCAGTACCTTCCGCCGCACGACTCAATCGGTTCCGGCCGTTGGGGCGATGCACGTAGCCGCATAAAGCCAACGAGCCAAGCGGCGCAGAGGTGGGAATCTATGTCAAGAGGATTAGCACTACGCACTGGAATCGTCGGTCTGCTGGCCCTCGCCGTAACTGCGGCGATCGCCTGCGGAGCGCCTGCTGAGCAGGAACCCGCAACGAGCGCTCCGGCAGCGTCCCAGCAGCAACAACCGGCGGCGACGCAGGCGCCGGCCGCCCAGGCGCCGGCGCAGCCAACAGCCACCGCGCCGCTTGCCCAGCCAGCCGGCATGAGCGACCGCGCGGCCGGCGGCGCAGCCCCGACCGTGGCGCCGGCGGCTACAGCGGTACCCGAAACCACCGCAGGTGAGCCCGTACAGGCCGACCTTCGGGTTGCCATCACACCGCCGTACGCCGAAAACCTCCTGGGTTGGCGCGTGGGCGGCACCAACCAGGGCATGCTTCAGCCAATGCAGGAAGCGCTGTTCCAGCGCGACTACCAGACATGGGAAGCCAGGCCGATGTTGGCGGAATCCTGGTCCGTGTCGGCGGACGGGAAGGAATGGACCATCAAGCTCCGTGAAAACGTGCCCTTCCATCACGAAACGGATACCTTTGGCGTCTCTGACTTTGTGTTCAGTTTCCAGTTGTGGTCCCATCCAGAAGCCAAGACCGGTTTTGGCGACTTCTGGCACCAGATCCTGGGACCTGAAGGAGAAATGCGGAGCTGGGAAGTCGAGGACGCTGGTACCGCTGCGACCGTCACCGAAGTCAGTGATAACGAGATGGTCTGGAACATGAACCGTCCTGAGCTCTGGATACCGTTCTACGCCTCCGAAGCGACGACGGATCCGCTGATCTACAGCCTGGACTACTGGCAGACCAACGGCGAGGACGCCTACGCAGCGAACCCGGTCGGCACCGGGCCCTGGCGCCACGTCAGCTACGAGCAGGGAGCCAGGCTTGAATACGAGCGGGCTTTCGAGGACCACTGGCGCATCAACCCCGATTTCGACACCCTCACCTTCTTCTTTGCTGAAGAAGACCTCACCCGCGTGGCCATGCTGCGGGCGGGCGAAGCCGACATCGCCGAGATCCCGCGGGAACTCCAGGGCGAGATCGTGAACGCCGGCTACGCCATTACGCAGAGCACGCTGCCGGCATTCATGGTCTGGATCGGTATCGGCGGGCAGTACCTGGAAGATCGTCGCGACCCCAACGATCCCAACACCAACGTGCTGGTCCGACGGGCAATGAACCATGCGATGGACCGCGACGCACTCAACGAAGCCTTCTTCGACAACAAGATGGAACTGATGGCCAACACTGGCTGGCACCCGACCGATCCGTCGTATGATCCCGCCTGGGAAATCCCGGCCTATGATCCCAACCTCTCCCGTCAACTCCTTCAGGAAGCCGGGTACGCGGAAGGCTCCGGCCCCAGCATCGAGTTCATGGCCGGCAAACTGGTCGGCGTGCCCGAACTCACGGAAATCGCAGTGCCCATGATCTCGTGGATGGAGGAAGTCGGTTTCACCATCGACGCCCAAATCGGGGAATTCCAGCCCATCCGCACGCGGTACAAGGCTCGCGAGATGAACAGCGTCCTGTGGACCCACCGCACCGGTTTCTGGCCGGCTGGCCGCAACATGCGGGTATACTTCGTCAGCCCCACCCTGGCCGGCGCGGTCTACATGTATGAAGATCCCCACACCGAGGACCTGTTCAACAAGTGGCAAAGCAGCGTGGATGACCAGGAGCGGCTCAACCTGATGAAGGAAGCCGGCCAGTACATGTACGAGCAAAACGCCACGATACCGCTGGGCTTCCTGTTCGCGGAGTTCGGCATCAACCCCAACGTCATCGCGGAGTACTCGGTCAACAACAGCTACTTCGGTGGCATGAAGGGCCACGAGTACACCAAGGTGGTGCGCAACTAATCCACAGAAACGGAAGGGCGACCAGCCGGTCGCCCTTCCTGTATCCCAACATCCAACCCCACTGAGCGCGAAGGTTTCCCATGCAGCGTTTCATATTTTTGCGGGCGATACAATCGGTCCTGGCGATTTTGGTGATCAGCGCCGTGGTATTCGCGCTGGCGCGGGTTACCGGTGATCCGGTAGCCATCCTGCTACCGGAGGACGCCAGTCCCGCCGTGGTGGAACAGGTCCGCTCGAAATGGGGTCTGGACCAGCCGATTTACGTGCAGTATGCACGTTACATCGGCAACTTCGTCACCGGCGACTTTGGTGAAGCCTGGGCATACGGTGGTGTGCCGATTACCGAGCTGATCGCCCGACGGCTGCCCAACACCATCGTGCTGGCCGGTTTCGCCTGGCTGATCAGCGCCTCCATCGCGTTGCCCATCGGCGTGATGGTGGCGGTCAAAAAAGACTCGGCCTTTGACTGGGCCGGAAAGGTAGTGGCTCTGATCGGACAATCGGCGCCATCCTTCGCCATCGGGTTGATACTGATGTGGGTATTCGCGGTGATCCTGGGATGGTTACCGACTTCCGGTAATGACGCCGGCTTCAAGTCAATCATCCTGCCGGGAGTGGCGCTCGGTTACTACAACGTAGCTGCGGTGATGCGGCTCACAAGATCATCGATGCTGGAAGTGCTGGATACCGAGTACGTCAAACTGGCACGCATCAAGGGCATGCCGGAACGCAAGGTAATCTGGAAGCACTGTTTCCGCAACGCGCTGATCGTGCCCTTCACCTACATGGGCCTCATTGGCGCAGTGCTGCTCACCGGTTCGGTGGTCATCGAAACGGTGTTCGTCTGGCCCGGATTGGGAGACCTCGCCATCGACGCCATCCGCAACCGCGACTTCCCGGTAATCCAAAGCATCGTAATCCTGTTCGCCGCGTTCTACATATTCATCAACCTGGCGGTTGACGTGGCCTACGCCTACCTGAACCCACGGATCCGCTACTAGACGAGCTGATTCCCGCGCTCCTGCCGCCCGCACAAGGAAATTAGCGATGACCACCCCCACCGCGACTCCCGTCATCAATACTACCCCGGCCGACGAATTGTATCGTCAACGAGGTTTGATCGGCCGTGCATGGTCAACCACTCGTCAGTACCCGGTCATTCCGCTGCTCATTCTGGCGATCATGCTGATAATTCCAGCGATCTTCGCCAATCTGATCTCCCCGCACGATCCGACGGATGTGAATCTGCGCGACCGTCTGATGCCTCCGGCGTGGCAGGAAGGCGGTAGTTGGCAGTATGTGTTGGGTACTGACCGGCAGGGTTTCGACATCCTGAGCCGCATCATCCACGGCGCGCGGATTTCGCTGTCCATCTCCCTGCTGGCGATCGCCCTTGGTGGCGGCGTGGGCACGGTTCTCGGGCTGCTGGCCGCCTACGGCGGCGGCTGGGTCGACAACCTGATCATGCGCATTGTGGATATCAAGTTGGCGTTCCCCTCGATCCTGTTAGCTCTGGTCCTGGTCGCGGTGAGCGGGCCAGGATTCCAAACGGTGGTGCTCGTCATCGCATTGCTCCTCTGGGCGAGGTTCGCCCGGATGGTACGGGGCGAGGCGCTGGCCGTTAAGCAGCAGGACTTCATCGCCCGGGCTCAGGTCGCCGGAGCATCTCCCACACGCATCATGACGCGGCACATCTTCCCCAACGTGGTGAACACCGTCGTTGTCCTGGCCACCCTGGAGGTTGGCCACGTCATCATCCTGGAATCCACCCTGAGCTTCCTTGGCGCGGGGTTGGTGAAACCGACGCCGGCATGGGGCCTGATGGTAGCCGACGGTCGGGCGTTGATCGTTACGGCCTGGTGGTTGTTCTTCTTCCCAACCATGGCCATCGTGCTCACCGTGCTTTCGATGAACCTGCTCGGTGACTGGCTCCGCGACCGGCTTGACCCCAAGCTGCGCAACGTGTAGCTTGAATCGTAAATAACGCATCATGACGGCGGGGTGTGTTATCGCATCCCGCCGCTACTTTGACATTTTCAACCGGACTGACATGGCCGCCTCACCGGAAAACCCCTCGGAACTCGCACCGCCGGACTCCACAGACAACGAACCTGTCGATAGCCTCCTGCCCGATTGGGCGCAGGTGGCGCCGCGTCGGCGGCGGTTCATTTCCAGGCGCAACGGACTGATCGCTTTCGTGGCGCTGGTGGTAGCAGGCTTCCTGGTCTGGATCAATTTCCCCTTCATTCCGGACCCGGTGATTCTCCTGGGCCGCCAGCCCGAATTGGTCTTCGATTCCGTTTCGTCAGGACCGGAATGGACCATGCACGGGCGCAACCTGAGCCAGACGCGTTACGTATCCGACGTGCTCCACGAACCCCAGGGGCAGTTGGTTTGGAGCGCCGAAACCGGCCCGGCGACATTGGCGGCGCCGATCGTTTCCGACGGGCGCATTTACCTCGGCGCGCATTTTCGCATCGCGGCGCTTGACGCTCAAACCGGAGACGAAGTCGCGTCCATGCCTGCCACCGGCCCCATAGGAAACTCGTTGGCATTGGCTAACGGCACCCTGTACTACACCATGCCCGACCGTCGGCTGGTTGCGCGCGATGCTGAGACCCAGCAAATACTCTGGGAATACCAGATGGGTGACGCCACGTCGGGCCCCGTCGCTGTGGCCGACGGCATCGTGTACGCGGGCGCGCTGGACGGTGTCACCTACGCCGTCAACGCAACGACCGGCGAACTGGTATGGAAGCACGAATCCCTTGGAGAAGTTCGATCTCCCGCAGCCCTGTCCGAGCATTTCGCGTTTGTGGCCTCGGCTGACCGCAGTCTGTACGCGCTGGACTCTCGGACCGGTCAGGAGCGCGCCAGGTTCCGCACCGGAGCCGCGCTGGCCGCCGCACCCGTAACGGCCAATGAGCTGGCGTATTTCGTGTCCGAACGGCAGCTATTTGCCATGGAAGCCGACGCTCTGGAATATCCGGGACAATACGCCGTCACGCGCACGTGGTCGCAACTGTGGCTCTGGGGATTCCCCTTGCCGGCGCCGCCTTCACAACCCGGCGACAAATGGCGGTTCCGGTCGGACTATCCCGATGGCTTCCCTTCGCGTCAGAAAAGGACCGAGGGCATCATCTCCGCCCCGGCCGTCACGGGAGAGTCCCTGTACATCGGCGATACACTGGGGAAGTTGTACGCCGTTGACGCCATCACCGGCGCCGAGCAATGGCAGTTCCAGGGCGAGGACACCATCCTTGTTTCGCCCATCGTGGTGGGCAACCTCGCGATCTATGGAGACATGGCTGGCTGGCTATACGCACTGGACAGATCCGATGGCGCGGAGCGCTGGCGACTCAAGTTGCCAGCCGGCATCCGCACCGAGCCAGTCTATGCCGCAGGGCAACTGCTGGTGCGCACCGACGACGGAGCGCTCCACGCAATCAGGTGACCGACCCTATTGGGCCGTATAGCCTCCGTCGATGACGAGCTCGCTACCGGTCATGAAGGACGATTCGTCGGACGCCAGGAACAGCACTCCGTTGGCAATGTCGTCCACCGTACCGATGCGGCCTACGGGGGTGGCATCGATGCGCATCTGCCTTAGTTCCGGATCGGACATCATGCGCTCGGTCATGGCGGTGTCGATGTAGCCGGGGTGTACTGAGTTGCACCGGATGTTGTCGCCGGCGTACTGGACCGCGGTGGACTTCGTGAGCAGGCGCACCGCGCCTTTGGAACTGGCATAAGCGGAACCGGCTCCGGAGCCCGGACCGAGTCCGACCAGACCGGCGATGGACGATATGTTGACTATGGATCCGCCGCCGGACGTGCGCATGGCCGAGAGCGCCGCGCGGGTCCCCAGGAAAACGCCCTTGCCGTTGACATCCATGATTTGGTCCCACACCTCGGCCGGCGCCTCGTGGATGCGCGGGGCGTTCGTGCCGCCGATGTTGGTGCTGCCCACTCCGGCGTTGTTGACCAGAATGTCGAGTTTGCCGTAACGATCGACCGCCGCAGTTACGGCGTCAGCCCACTGGTCGGCGTCGGTGACGTCAAGATGCACGAAAGTCGCCCGTCCGCCCAATTCGCGGATTTCGGCCTCCAACTTCATGCCTTCGTCGTCCAGGATGTCGCCGATGACCACGGCCGCGCCTTCCTGCACGAACAGCCGGGCCTCTGCAGCGCCCTGGCCGCGCGCGCCGCCGCTGATGAGGGCAACTTTTCCTTCAAGTCGCATGTTGAACCTCTCTGTGGGATCGTGATGTTCGGGCTCAGGCGCCCAAGGTTGTGGTGAGCACCCACATGGGTCGCTCACCGACGGCGTAGGTGCCCAGTGGAGTCAGTTGCCCCGTTTCGCCATCGATACCGTACGCAGCCAATTGGCCCGTCGCAGAACCGGCGGCAAAAACGAAACGTCCGGACGGGTCCAGGCTGAAGGCGCTGGGCACAGCCTCAGTGGAGGCGTGTCCGGCGGGCGTCAGGCGACCCTCGGAATCGACGGTGAAGCTCGCGATGCTGTTATGTCCACGATTGGGCACGAACAGCAGGTTCCCGTCCGGTGAAAACTGGATCTGAGAGCAGGTGTTACGTTCGGTAACGCCGGCCGGCAGCGTCGACACCGTCTCGAACGGCGTCAGTCGGCCTTCGCCATCGATTTGATAGGAGGACACGCTGCAGCCCTGCTCGTTGGAGAAGTAGACCAGGTCGAGGCCGGGATGGTAGGTGAGATGCCGAGGGCCGATCATGTCGCCCTGAGCCAGAATGGGAGGGTCGTTGGCGGTCAATGCGCCGCTGTCCGCGTCGAATCGGAACTGGTAGATGACGTTTGGCCCGGGAATGTTCTTGGGCGGCTCGAGGACGTTGTCCTGCTGTCGGGCGATGTGGGGAACGTAAGCGAACCGATTCGAGCGGTCGGTCATCATCGCGTGAGCGCCAGAGTCGGTATCGACCACCGACGTGGCGCCGCCGCCGAGGCTGCCATCGTCACCGAGGGGATGCACTGCGGCTTTGCCGTCGGCGTAGTATGACGAGAGCAGGAAGCGTCCGTTGCGATCGGTCGAGAGGAAGGCCGGCTGCCCGGGTGGGGTCACCGAACCGGTCTGGGTCAACTCGCCCGTCTGCTGGTTGATGCTGTGGCTGGTAATCTCGGGGACCTCGCGATGGCCGGCATACAGGGTCTGCCGGTCGGGGCTGATGGCCAGCAGCGACGGCCCGCCGGAAACGATCTCCTCGCCAGCGATGGTCAGGGCGCCGCTGGCTTCGTCCATGGTGAAGATGGACACCTTGTTGTCGTCCTGGGCTGCAACGTACACGTAGGTTGCCATTGATGCTGCCTCCTGTTTGCGTGTGCGACGACTCTGGCTGAATGACGATGGATGTCTACAAAGAATGGATGTCAGCGAAGCAGGGTTTCCGCCATGCTCTCCAACTGCTGGTTCATCTCCTCCTCAGAGTCGGAGTGGTTGGGCCATACGCAGACCCGCAGCGCGCCGGCGTTGAGGAAGTCGTCGACGGTCTGGCGGGTGGTATCCGGTGCCTGCCCGAACACGGAGATGGTGATGGCCTCCGGGTCACGGCCCCGCTCGGCGGCCAGAGTGTCCAGCTGCTTGCGGCTGTCCTCAATCTGTCCGGGGGTCGCGCGGTTGGGCAGCCAGCCGTCGCCGTAGCGCACCACGCGGCGCAGCACGTTGCGGGCGTTGCCGCCCAGCAGAACGGGAGGGTGCGGATCCTGGGCGGGCTTGGGGTACATGTACACCGGTGGGAAGTTATAGTAGCGGCCGTGGAATTCGGCTTGATCCTCGGTCCAGAGGGCCTTCAGAGCGCCCACCGCCTCCTCGGTCTGGGTCCAGCGGTGGTCGAAGTCGCCGCCCATCATTTCGGTCTCCTCTCGGTTCCAGCCGGCCCCAATGCCGAAAACGAAGCGACCATTGCTGTGCTGGTCCAGCACCGAGATCTGTTTGGCGAGAATCAGTGGGTTGCGCTCAGGCAGCAGAGTGATGCCAGTGCACAGCTTGATCCTCTCAGTTACAGCCGCGGCCATCGCCAGGGACATGTAGGGATCAGAAAAGTGGCGGTAGGTCCAGGGGATCTCGCCGCCGGTAGCCGGGAAGGGGCTCTCGCTGTTGACGGGCAGAATGGGGTGCTCGTGGTACCAGATGGATTCGAAACCAAGTTCTTCGACCTTCTTGGCGATGAACGCCGGGTCGAGGGTGTAGGCCGGCAGCGGGACGATTATTCCTACGGACATTACCTTGCTCCTTTGCGGCAGCGTTGCGAACGATCTGCGAAATCATTTGTGATAGTGTGTCGAAGTTTATCAGACCCGGTCGACAATGACAGCGCGCTCGCGCAGGATTGCCGGGCCTTTCCAAAGTCATTGCGACGAGCGGAGCGACGTGGCAATCCCGTCGATGCAACAAGGATTTCCCGTACGAGTCATGCTCCCGGAGCGAGGTTGCCGCGCTGCGCTCGCAATGACAAAAGCTACTTTGGAAAGGCCCTGGCAGGATTGGGAGGCTATCGGCTCTTCGCTTCGAGCAGTTTCCCCGCCAGTTGCCGGGCCGCGCCCAGGTCATGGACAAAGCGCTCAGCCGGAACGCGCCGGAACACGTTCAACGACCGCAACGTCTCGTCCACCGGACCGGAAAGGTTAAGAACGATGCATTCCGTTTTGGCAGCGGCGGCGGCGTCGATCAATCTTTCGATGATCAGCGCCGCGCTGTCGTCCATGTGCACGGTATTGGAAAAGTCAAATATGGTGACCTCGTGCTCCTGAATATCCGAGCCTATCAACCAGGCCAGCTCGTTGGCGGAGGCGAAGGAAAATTCGCCGCGCAAATCGACCAGGCCCACCCGGGCCTGAAACTCATCGACATCGTCCGCGTTGGTGTCGCTGGGGAAAAACTCCCGATCCAGCAGCGGCACTGATATCACCCGTCCCAGCTCACGTTGTTCCCTGGCTCGTGCCCGCGCGAATCCGGCTACGATCAGCCCGATGGCGATGGCCGTGATTAGATCGACGAACACCGTCAGGACCAGGGTGAGCGCCATCACCAGCAGGTATTCCCGCTGGACGTGACGAATTCGGGTGAGGAGCCTCCAATCGATGATGTCCCAACCGACCTTGATCAGTATGCCGGACAATGCGGCCACCGGTATCGGTTCCGCGATCCATCCCAGACCCAGTACCAGGGCGAGCAGCACCGCCGCGCAGGTCACGCCGGAAACGGGAGTGGTGCCGCCGGCCCGAACGTTCACGGTGGTGCCCGACGGCGCGCCCGCGCCGGGAAGAGCGCCCAGCACCCCCGCGGCCATATTGGCGATGCCCTGGCCCAACAGCTCCCGGTTGGGCCGAGTGCGGGTGCGAGTGAGCGTGTCGGCCACCAGTGAGGCCACAAGACTGTTGACGGAGCCAATCAGCGCCAGCGTCAACGCCGGCTGTATGGCGGACAACAGCAGATCCGGCGCCAGCTCCGGCAGATACAGCTCGGGCAATCCCTGCGGCAGTCTCCCGATGGTGGGGGCATCGTGCAACCACAGCGCGGCCATCGCTGTCCCGACAAACAGGGCCAACAGCGGGCCGGGTAAGAACCGACCCAGCCGGCGCGGCCAGAACACGCAGATCGCCAGGCACACCGCGCCAACAATTACGGCGTGCAGGTTCAGCCCTAAAACCGCCGCCGGCCAGACGCGGATGATGCCAAGCAGTCCTCCTGGGGCAGCAGGCGCTCCCAGGAATGGCAGCGTCTGAATGATTATGATGATGATGCCAATGCCGGAGGTAAACCCGGCGATCATCGAATAGGGGGTGTAGTTGATGAACCGGCCCACCCGCAACAGCCCCAACGCAACTTGGATCACCCCCGCCAGCATGACGATGGTGAAGGCTTCGGCCGGGCTCTGGGCGTGCTGGGTCAGCACGACCATCATCGCCACCGTCATGGCAGCGGTCGAGTACGCAATTCGGGCCGGTGTCCCACCGAAGACCGCCGCCAAAAACCCGACGGCGATAGCCCCGTACATGCCGGCGACGGGACCCAACCCCGTGGCCACGCCGTAAGCCAGCGCCATGGGAAGCACTGTCGCGGCGGTGGTCACGCCACCGAACAGATCCCCCGAAAGGGCACGCGGGCTGTACGCCAGGCGAACCGGAATTCGTCGATTGCGCAACAACGGACGTAGCCGCCGAATTCAGATCGTAGTTGCTAGCGACCGGACCTGATCCACTCGGCGACCCGTTCGCCGATCATGATTGTGGTGCAGTTGGTGTTGGCGCGGATGACGTCCGGCATCACCGAGGCATCGGCGACGCGCAGGGACTCGATGCCGTGGACTCGGCAGTGCTGGTCGACTACTGCCATAGGGTCGCTGTCCGGTCCCAATTTGCAGGTGCCGGAGAGGTGCTGGCCGATGCAGACCTCGCGCAGCATCCAGTTGTCCAGTGTTTGGTCGGACTCCAAATCCGCCTCGGTGGGCGAGATCAGACCGTCGTAGATGTTGCGGAATTGCTCGTGATCCAACAGGCGGATGACGATGCGAACCGCCTCACGCATTCGCTCCCGATCCCAGTCAGCCTCCAGGTAACGGCAGTCGATGTGGGGCTGAACGTCGGGGTCGGTGGACTGAAGGGTCAGCTCGCCGGCGCTTTCGGCAAGTTCCATCATGCAGGTTACGCGGATGCCCTCGTTGTCGTATGGATCGCCTCCCAGAGGCGTCGAAAAAGACGAGGGGAAAATCTGCATATCGTTGCGGGCATCGGAACCGCTGGCGGTGTAACGCAACACGGTCTGGATGCGCGGCGCATCGGGATCGAGCGGGAAGTCGTCCTTCACCTTGACCCGGACGGGCACCAGGGGATGATCGCGGAGGTTCTTGCCCACGCCGGGCAGGTCCTTGACCACGGGTATGCCCAGGGCGCGCAATTCCTCAGCCGGGCCGACGCCGGACAGCATCAGCAGCTGCGGCGAGGCGATGGCGCCAGCGCACAGGACGATCTGCTCCGCCTCGATCTGGAAGGTTTCGCCGCCGCTCTCTACCTGGACGCCGACCGCCCGTTGCCCTTCGAAGAGGATCCGATGAACGCGGACGTTGGCGCGTATGGTCAGGTTGAGGCGATGACGGTTGGGGTTCACGTAAGTCAACGCGGTGCTCATGCGCACGCCGTTGGGGTTGTTCATCGGAAACGGGCCGACGCCGGTGGAATCGGGATGGTTGTGATCGTAGACCTCGGCGTACCCGACGTTGGTGCAGGCCTGGACGAAGGCTTCCTGCAAGGGCAGCCAGTTCTCTCTCCGGTGGCGTCGCACGGGGATTGGACCGTCGAAGCCATGGAAATCGTCGGTGATGTCGGTATCGGTTTCCTGCTTCCGGAAGTAAGGGAGCACGTTGATGTAGCTCCACTCGTCGTTGCCCCAGGAAGCCCAGCGGTCATAGTCCTCGGGGACTCCGCGCAGGAACACCTGCCCGTTGATGGCGCTGGTCCCGCCGACCACGCGTCCGCGCGGGACGTTCACCGGCTCGGTCTGCAAGGGTGTGCCGGTGCCGACGAAGGACCAGTTGTGCGGGGCGCCCATCTCCGAGGCGCGGGGAGCGTAGCCGAACTTGAGGTCGTCGGGCGTCTGCTCCAGGTCGGGATAGTCGGGACCCGCTTCCAGCAAAAGGACGGAGCGGGAGGGATCCTCGGACAGACGGGTTGCCATGGTGCCGCCGGCGGAACCGGCCCCAATCACGATGACGTCATACTTCATTCTGACACTCCTTACCCGATAATCATCATTCCGGCCCCGATTACCGTCATTCCGGCGAAAGCCGGAATCCAGGGGCACATGGTCAACCTATCTAGATAGCAGACAGAAACTCGTCGGTGGTCATCACGGTGCCCTGGCGCGGGTAGACCTTCTCGGTGAGCACCCGGTGCACCTCTGGGTCACCGTCAGAACAGGCATCGGACAGCACGCTGAAACTGTAATTGATGTCCACCGCCCAGCGCACCGAGGACAGCACGCACCCGCTGGTCGCCACGCCCATGATCACCAGGTTGTTGCGCCCCATCTCGCGCAGGGTTACGTCCAGCGCGGTCGTGGAGAAAGGACCCGGGCGGACCTTGGTGATGACCATTTCGCCCTCTGCCGGAGTGACTCCCTCGTGTAGTTCCACATCAGGCGCGTACTCGGCGAATGGCCCGCCGCGATGCACCACGTATATTACCGGGATGCCGGCCGCCCGGGCGCCAGCCAGAGCCCTGGCCGCGTTTTCGACAACGGCAGCAGGTTCCGCGGCCACATTCGCAATGATGCGCTGCTGGAAATCCATGATCAAAACGGCGGTGCGTTCAGCGTCGATACGCGTCGCTTGCTGGGTCATAATCTCCCTCCCATCAAGGGGTCACTGGGGTTGTCGGTTCAGCCGTATTATAGCGTCGGCCCGGTGGAGCGGCCCGAGCATTGGCGCGCACATTAGCACGTTGACGACGCGCCGATGCCAGAAAAAACACAGGGGCGAACCACCATTCACCCCTGCATGGATATTGGTCGCGCGACCTGGCTACAGGTTCAGCGGATGTTCCTCGTAGTCCTTGACCTTGTCGTACACCTGCACGCGATGACGGCTGGACTCAAGGACGAAGATGCGGTCGTTTTCGTCGACCCGCACGGACACCGGTCGGCGGAAACGCCATTCGGGTTCCAGGTCCACGCGCCGGCGCGCCTTGACGATATCGGGGTTGGCGTCGATATAGGTCTGGGTCCACGGGGACGGCTGCTGCGCGTCACCCACCAGCGACGTGATAAACCGTCCATCCGCAGCGTACACCTGCAGGCGGTGGTTGCCCCAGTCGGTAACGTACACGTCGCCCTCGGAATCGACCGCGACGCCGGTGGGGCCGTGCAGGTCGCCAACGCCAGACGTCGGAGACGCCTCGAACTTCTGCAGGAAGTTGCCGTCGGCGTCGAACTTTTGCACGCGGTTGTTCTTCCAGTCGGCGACGTAGATACTGCCGGCATCGTCCAGGCACAGGCCCCACGGCAGGTTGAACTTGCCGTCGCCGTCGCCTCGCTTACCGAATGAGCCGAGGTGCTTCCCTTCTTTGGTGAACTTCTGCACCCGATGGTTCTGGCTGTCGACCACCAAGACGTTCCCATCGGAGTCGAAGGCCATGCCGCAGGGGCCGTTCAGCTGCCCCTTGTCGTCCCCGCCCTCGCCCCAACAAGACAGGAACGCTCCTTCGGGGTCGAAAACGGACACGCGGTTCAGGAAGTCATCGGATGCGTAGACGTTGCCGTCGTCATCCAGCGCAATGGAGCGCGGCCAGACGAACTGGCCATCTCCACGTCCGAAGGCGCCAAACTGTCCGAGGAACTGGTGATCCAGGGTCACGCGGCTTACGCGCTGGCCCAACTCCTCAGCGCCGCGGTTCAGCACGTACATCGTGTCGCCCGCCAGCGCGAAATCCTGCGGTGACCAGAAACCCTGACCGGACATGCCATACATGCCGATGCAATAGCTGTAGTCGAAAACCCGCCCGGCGGCCACTGTGGTTAGCATAGTTAGACCTCCCTCGCTTTGAATCGAAACTCCTATACGAAGTCCAACTGCTCGAAGTTGCCGCCCACGATGGGCACTGCGTCCAGACCCAGCCACTTCTCGATGACGGTGGAGTAAAGCCCGCGGAAGTCGTAGTTGGGTTCAAGGTCGCCCTGCGTGAGATCCTCGGGGCGAAGGGACGGATAGGCGCTGTAATGGCCACCCTTGACCTGATTTCCGATTACGAAGGCCGCGCCGCCGGCGCCGTGGTCGGTGCCGGTGCCGTTGTCCTTGACGCGACGACCGAACTCGGTGAAGAGCACCATGATGAGGTTGTCACCGGCGTCGTGCTCGGCCATGTCGTCGAAGAAATCGCCGATGGCGGCAGACATGTCGGTCCAAAGCTTGGTGTGCATTGGCGGCTGGTTGAAGTGGGAATCGAAGCTGCCGTGCTGGGTGTAGAACAACTGGGTGCCCAGGTCTGCCAAGTAAACCTGTGCTATGTCGCGAAGGTACTTGGCGATGGGAGTGTCCGCGTACTCGACGGTTGACGAGTACTGCTCCGGGGCGGAGCGGACAATATCGGCCCCCTTCAGGGCGTCCCGCCCGGTTTGGCCCAGGTAGTCCATCACCGCGCCGGTGCCGACGGTGGGGGAATACATTCGGGCGAACCGGTCCAGCAACTGGTCTCGCTCAGCCTCAACGGGTACGCTGGACAGCACCCCGTAGGACTCCAAGCTGGACACTGACGTGACCGGCGTGCCACGCAGCGCCAACGCCCGGGGCAGACCCTGGCCGAAGTTGACGCCCTTGAGGACGTTTTCGCCCGTGGGATCGAGGTCGCGGATTACGCGGCCGGCCCAGCCTTCGGTTCCAACGATGTCCGGCTCACAGGTGTGCCAGATGTCCATGGAGCGGAAGTGGGAGCGCGGGGAATTCTCATAGCCGATGCCGTGGACTATGGCCACCTTGCCCTCATCCCACAGCTGCTTGATGCGGCCCATCTGGGGATTGAAACCCAGCTCATCATTGATCGGGATCACCTTATCGGCGGGGATACCGACTTTCGGGCGCGCGTCGTGATAGTGGCCGTTGGTGTAGGGGATGATCGTGTTCAGGTAGTCGTTGGCTCCGGTCATCTGCAGGATCACCACCACCGGATCTTTCGTCGTAGTTGTCATTTTGTTCCTCCGTGCTCAGCCAGGCAGCTATCTGGGCGCCCGGCCCGACCGATTGCCGATGGTAGTGGATTAAGCGAACTGGAAATCTCGCGACGCCGCGATCAGGGCCAGCATCACGCCTACCCGTTTTTCGGAATGCGCGATGTCTTCCTGGCTATCCCACCGAAGTTCGCCCTCGCCGCGGGCTTGGTCGAGCAGCTCGGCCCGGGTCCCGTCGCTGACTTCCAACGGGCCCACGAGCTCGAGGCAGGCTTCTACGAGCTCGTCCGCACTCAGGTTTCCGCGATCCCGAAGGGTGTCCACCATGGAGCGGACGCCCGGGAGTGAAACGTCGCCGAGCAGGCCGGCGGCGAAATTGACGCGACGCACCAGCGCGCCGCCGTCGATCCACTCGCTTCCGGTGTGCCAGCTCTCGACGCTGGGCGGGTTCAGCAGTTCCTGACCCTGGTAACCGCACTCGAAAGCCAGCGAGTTGAAACCGGGGCGCGGTTGGTTGAAGTTGCCGGCCAGGCGGGCGGTGCTGATCACCAGTTCCGCAGGGCTCTTGACCCGGCTGAAGCGGGCCTGTTTGAAGAAATCAGAGTTGAACAGGACGCGCAGCATGAAGCGGATGTCGCCGTCCGATTCGTTGTAGGCCGCAACCAGCTGATCAATGGCGTCGGGATCGTTGGGCGGCGTGATGTTCCAGCTGGGAACCTGCGGCTCGTCGGCAACGAAGAAGTTGTAGAGGTGCCGAGCCAGGAAGCGGGCGCTGGCCGGCTGCTCAACCACGAGGTTGATGATGTCCTGGCCGTTGAAGTTCCCGGTGTGCCCCAGGAAGGTCTTCTCGCCGTCGTCGTGGTCCTCGGGACGATACTCGAAATTCCAGTAGAAGCGACCCAGTGGGTTGCGGGGGATCTTCGGCCCGATGGTCCAACCCGTGAAAGCGCGGCTGGCTTCCTTTATGTCTTCCTCGGAGTAGTTGCCCACCCCCATGGAGAAGAGTTCAAGCAACTCACGGCCCCAGTTCTCGTTGATGGCGCCGCGATGGTTGCCGTTGTTGTCCAGCCAGAAAATCATGGCGGGGTTCTGCGCCAGTTCCAGCAGGATATCTCGGAATTTCCCGAGGCCACAACGCCGGAACATGGCGATCTGCTGGGTCAACTCCGGCGGGTTGTCCACCTTGGAGTTACCCGTGGCGAAAAGCTGGTGCCAGAACAGCGCCATCTTCTCTTCCAGCGGCCGTTCGGTGTTGATCATGCGGTAGACCCAGTCCGCCTGGTTGAGCGGAGGGCCCAGAGCGCCTTCGTAACCGGGCATGAACCGGTACAGCATTTCTTCGTCCACCGGCTCGAATTGCTCGGGATTGAGCAGGTCCTCCACGGCAGCTTCGTACCCACGGCCAGCTTTGTCCGTCAACTCGTCGTGGGTCGCACCGAATCCGGCTCTCCGCATCAGGTGACCCATCAACGCAATGTCTTCCCGATTCGCCATGATTATCCCTCCCACAGAGGAAGATTAGATCGCTCCCGAAGGGACTAAAGAGTCCCAATAGCTATATAGCAATACTACGTATCGCAGGATTCGATGTCAAGGAAAACGCAGCGACGCCGGCCCTCGCCGTCGAATGCCGTAACGCCTGTCGGAAACGGCGCGCCATCAACCGCCGGTTAGCGGTCGTTTCCATCGGTTAGCGGTCGTTTCCAGTAGTAGTAAACGAAGCAGTCTGTGGGATTTTGCGGTATGAAGAGGGGCATCGCGGACACCAGTTCCCATCCCGCCTCGCCGCGTTCGTTCAGGAACGTCTCGTCGACCGCGTCGACGTTCATCGGTCCCGTCCCATAGAACCCTCCGGATCTGATGGGCATCTTGTCGACCCAGTATTCCCACTTCATGTACTCGCCGTCTCCTTGAGTGATTTCAAACGAGACGCCCGCCGCGTCTGCCCACGGGCGCGCGTTCCGCAGATGCGCGGCGACCCGCGGTTACTGCCCCGCTTTGACCCAGTCGGCGCAGCGTTCGCCGATCATGATCGTGGTGCAGTTGGTGTTGGCGCGGATGACATTGGGCATTACGGAGGCATCAGCCACCTTGATTCCCTCCAGGCCGTGTATGTTCAGGCGCTGGTCGACCACCGCCATCGGGTCGCTGGACGGCCCTATTTTGCATGTGCCGGAAGCGTGGGTGGTATTGAACACTGTTTGCCGCATCCACTGATCCAGGGCCGCATCAGACGCGAGGTCCTCCTCAGACGGTTGAATGACGTGAGCCACGATGGGGCCAAAAGCGTCGTTCTCCAGCAGATTCAGGCTGAGGCGAACGGCCTCGCGGAGCCGTTCGCGGTCGCGCTCCAGTTCCAGGTAGCGATAATTCAGCGAGGGCTGGACGGAGGGATCGTTGGCGGAGAGGCGCACCTCTCCCGCTCCGTCGGCCAACTCCAGGATGCACTGAATCCGCACGCCGCCGGCCTCGAAGGGGTCTGCTCCGCCGATAGGCGTCGAGAAGGAGGACGCCGTGATCTGCATATCGTTGCGGTCCGGTGAGCCGCTCGCCGTGTAACGCAGCGCGGTCTGGGTGCGCGGCGCAAGGGGATCCTGTTCGTGGTCATCCCGCACCTGGCAGATGACGGCCACAATCGGATGGTCGCGCAGGTTCTGGCCCACGCCAGGGAGTTCGTGAACCACGGGAATGCCCATTTCGCGCAAATGATCCGCCGGACCCACGCCGGAAAGCATCAGCAACTGAGGAGAGGCCATGGCGCCGGCCGACAGCACGATCTGGTCGGCTTCCACCTGCCAAACCTCACCACCGCTTTCCACTTCCACGCCCACGGCACGTTTGCCCTCGAACAGGATGCGGCGCACGATTACGTTTGAGCGCACCGTCAGGTTGAGACGGTGGCGCACCGCTCTCAGAAACGTGAGGGCAGTACTCATGCGGACCCCCTCGGGGTTGTTCATGGGAATGGGGCCAACGCCGCCCGAATCAGGGCTGTTCATGTCCGCGTCTTCAGGATAGCCAGCCTCGATACAGGACTGCACGAAGGCCTGCTGGAAAGGCAGCCATTCCTGGCGCGGAAACCGACGTACCGGAATGGGCCCCTCCGAGCCATGGAAGTCGTCACTGATGTCCATGTCGGTTTCCATTTTCCGGAAATACGGCAGCACGTTGATGAAGGACCACTCGTCGTTGCCCTCGGAGGCCCAACCGTCGTAGTCCTCAGGAACGCCGCGCAGCAGCACCTGGCCGTTGATGGCGCTGGTTCCACCAACGACCTTGCCCCGCGGCGCTGGCAGCATCTCGGTTTGGTCCGCCGAACCCTGCGCCCACCAGGTCCAGTTGTGCGGCGCGCCCTGGGTCGAGGCGTCGGGCTTGTAGCCGTATTTCAGGTCGTCGGGATAATGCTCGTATTCGGGATAGTCAGGCCCGGCCTCCAGCAACAGGATGGAGCGATCCGGGTCCTCGGCAAGACGGGACGCCACCACGCATCCTCCTGATCCTGCCCCAATCACTATGACGTCATACTTCATGGTCTCACCTGCACTTGACTGGTTCGGGCGCCCGATGCTCTACCGCGCCAGCATAATGGAACGCGCGGGGAATTGAAAAGGGTGAGAGCCGCCATTTGCTCGCAACGGCAATCCACCGGTGACCCGCGCGCGGTGTCCACGGAGTTGTCATTGTGGAGCTCGGATGACGTTCACCAGCGCAGGCCCTATAATTCGCTCGTGCGCCCGAACGCTGCGCCAGGGAGGAACCCATGAACTTCGGAATGTTCACTGACTTTCACATCGGCGAAAACCGGAGCCAGGCCGAGGCTTTCGACGAGTCTTTCGCGCAGATCGCCGACGCGGAGGCCATGGGCTTCGACACGGTGTGGCTCGCCGAGCATCACTTCAGCCCCGAGCGCGCGGTGCTCGCGTCGCCGATGGTGATCGCCAGCGCCATCGCCGCGCGCACGGAGCGGATCCGCACCGGACTGGCCGTGCAGGTTCTGCCCCTCACCAACCCCCTGCGGGTTGCCGAGGAGGCCGCCACCGTCGACCACATCAGCAAGGGCCGGTTCGAATTCGGCATCGGCCGCAGCGGGCTGACCAAGTATTACCAGGGCTACAACATCCCCTATTCGGAGAGCCGCCCGCGGTTCCTCGAAGCCCTGGACATCATCATGCAGGCGTGGAAAAGCGACGAGTTCTCGTACGAAGGGCAGTTCCACTCCTACCAGGACGTGGCGGTGGTGCCCAAGCCGTTCCAGCAGCCCTACCCGCCGGTGCGGGTGGCCGTGGCCGGAGAGGACACCTTCCCACTCATCGGGAAGATGGGCCATCCCATCTTCGTCAGCGCGAACGCCGGGCGGGAGCAGTTGAAGGCGCGGATCGCGTCCTACGAGGAAGCGCGGGCCGCCGCCGGTCATACCGGACCCGCCGACATCGCGGTGCGCATCCCGGTGTACGCCGCCGAAACCACCGAGCAGTCGCATTCCGAACCGGAAGCCAGCGCGATGTCAGCGATCCAATACGCAGCCAGCGAACTGGTGAAAACCGCCGCCAGCGAGGAGACGGCCGAGCGCATCCGGCGCACCGCCAACACACCTTACTCGGATGTGCTGCAACAGCGGGTGGTGTTCGGCACGCCGTCCGAGATCGTCGAGCGGTTCAGGGGCTTCCAGGAAGACTTCGGCGCGACGGGCGTGGTGATGGAAGTCAACTACGGCGGACGGATCCCCTACGACCGGGTCAAGAACTCGCTGCGCCTCATCAGCGAGGAGGTCATGCCTCACTTCAAATAGGCATTGAACCTTTGCGATTAAACACTGTAGGGGCGAATGATTATTCGCCCCTACTCTATTGCCGCTCGGCGAGACCTGCGACGCTCAGCGCAGGTTCCAGCAAATCGCGCTAGTGCGCGGCTCCCGCCAAAGCCGCCTGGGCGGCGAGTTCCTCGTCCCACGGGCCCGGCATCCGACCCTTTTCGGTGCCGCCAATCATGTAACCGCTCTCGTCGTGGCCCCACTGCTCACGCGGCATCTCATAGGACAGCTCGATTCCGTTGCCGTCAGGATCGCGAATATAGATGCCGATGGCGTGGCCATGGTCGGACACGCGCTGGATGGGGATGTTCTTTTCCTTGACCCGGTGGTAGAGCTCCTTGAGGTCGTCCAGGCTATCCATGTACCAGGCCATGTGGTTCAGTCCCACCTGCCCGCCCTGCGGACCCATCGCGTTTTCGCCCACTTCGGTGAGGGCGATCTCGTGGGAGTTCCCCAGGTCGGCGGACATGAAGGCGGCCCGGCCCGGGAAGAACCCGTAGGTGTGGAGTCCCAGCAGGTCCTCGTACCAGTCGCGCGCTTTTTCCGCATTCCGCACGAAAATGTTGACGTGCCCCAGATTTCTCGGCGTGTAACCCATAATACCCTCCTTATCCATAGTCAGATTCGGCACCAGTGGCGCAATGATAACAACGGTGTCGTTCGAAATAAAGAGGCAAGACATGTCGGTGTCACTACGGCGCCGTCACACGCTCAAGGCCTTTCCAAAGTAACTTTTGCCATTGCGAGCGCAGCGCGGCAATCTCGCTCCGGGAACATGATCCAGACGCGAAAGCCTTGTTGCATCGACGGGAATGCCACGTCGCTCCGCTCCGCACAATGACTTTGGAAAGGCCCTGCCACACTCCGAGCCCGGCTTGCCGCATCCGATGACAGGTGCTAGAATCGTTGCACGCTGGTTGACTTGTCCCAGCGCTTTGCTCCCCTGTAGCTCAGCGGTAGAGCGGGCGGCTGTTAACCGCTAGGTCGTAGGTTCGAATCCTACCGGGGGAGCCATTTCATGTCAGCGGTGCGTGCTGCCAGATCGGCGAAAGGGCGGCAGCGCGGGAACCGTGTTGTGATCCCCTGCCTTTTCTGTTGCTGGGATGCCCCAATAAATGTAACATTTGTTTGTTCATACCGACCCGTAGGTTTGGAGGAGATATATGCACACCATAATCAAGAAATGTGCTGTTTTGGTCGCCATCGCGACACTGACCACGATTGTAGCGGCCTGTGGTGGAGGCAACGGTGAAGCGCCGGCAGCCCCTGCCGCTCCGGAACAGCCCACTACCCCCGCGCAACAGCCGGCCGGCGCCGCCGCCGAGCAACCCACCCAGGCTCCCGCCATGTCCGACGAGCCTTTCCGTGTCGGCGTTATGGAGTCGCTCACGGGCCCCGGCGAGACCTACGGAACGGTGTCCGTACAGGCCAAGCAGATGGCAGTCGACGAGATCAACTCGGCCGGCGGCATCAACGGCCGCATGCTCGAACTGATCGTCGAAGACTCCAAGTGCTCCGCCCAGGACGCCATCACGGCGTACAACAAACTGACCGACGTGGACGGTGTGAAGATCATTCTCGGCACTTCGTGCAGCGGCGCGATGCTGGGCGCGGCCCCCCTGGCCGAGGGGGACGGCGTGATCCTCTTCTCCGGACTCGCGACCAACCCTGACATCGCCCACGCGGGGGACTACATTTTCCGCACGTCCATGAACGACCTGCAGCTGGGCATCGACACCGGCAACGTGATCCGTGCCGACGGCGCTCAACGCCTGGCCACCATCACGGAAACCACCGACTACGCCGAGGGCGTGCGTCGCACCACTGCGGAGCAGTTCGTCTCTTTGGGCGGCGAAATCGTCGCCGAGGAACGATACGCCTCGGACGTGACCGACTTCCGCACCCAGTTGACCAAGATTTTGAACGCCAACCCGGACGCAGTGCATATCGCCGCCCAGTCGGAGTTTTCCGGTGGCACGGTGGTGAAGCAGATCCGCGAGTTGGGATACGAAGGCCCACTGTATTCTGAAATCGTGCCGGTGGGTGCGACTGCCCTTGAAGTCGCCGGCGAATCGGCGACCGGGTTGAAAGCCGTCATCGCCGAGCTCGATCCTGCCAACAGCAAGAGCCAGGAGGTTCTCAACAACTTCCGGGCGCGTTACGACTATGTGACGTTGCCCTGGTACCTGGCCTCCGGCTATGACGACGTGTACATCACGGCAGAATGCCTGAAGATGACCGGAGACGACCAGGACGCCGACGGGTTCCGGGATTGCCTGTACGGCATCACCTGGAGCGGCGCGATCGGCGAAGATTACAGCTTTGACGCTAACGGTGAGGTAGTCGGCCTGGCCAATGCTGTTGTCGAGGTCCTCCCCGAAGGCGAGCGCACCGCCGACAACAACGGCTACCGCATCCTGGGCTCCGCGCCCGGCGCGGATGCCGCCGCGGCTGCTCCCGTCGCAATGCCCGCCGAGCCCTTCCGCATCGGCGCGATGGACGCCCTGACCGGTCCGGCGGAGACCTACGGCAACCCGATCATCCAGGCCAAGCAACTGGCGGTGGAAGAGATCAACGCGGCCGGCGGCATCGACGGACGCATGCTGGAACTGATCCCCGAGGACTCCAAGTGCGCCGCGCAGGACGCCATCACCGCCTACAACAAGCTGACCGACGTCGACGGCGTGAAGATAATTCTGGGAACCACATGCAGCGGCGCGATGCTGGGCGCGGCCCCATTGGCCGAGTCGGAAGGGGTGATCATGCTGTCCGCGTCGGCCACCAGCCCCGACATCGCGACGGCGGGCGACTACATCTTCCGCACGGCGATAAACGACAGCCAGCTGGGGATCGACACCGGCAACACCCTCATCTCTGACGACATTCATCACCTGGCCACCATCACCGAGTCCACCGACTACGCTGAGGGCGCCCGCCGCACCACCGTGGCTCGTCTGGAGGAGCTGGACGGTCATGTGGTCGCCAGCGAAAGCTACACCTCGGACATCACCGATTTCCGCAGCCAACTCACGAAGCTCATCGCGGCCCAGCCGGACGGTATCTACTTGGCCGCCCAGCAGGAATTCTCCGCCGGAACCATCATGAAGCAACTGCGCGAGCTGGGTTACGAGGGGCCGATCTACTCCGAGACCGTCGCCACGGGTCCCGAAGCGTTGCGCATCGCCGGCGATGCGGCCACCGGAATGAAGGCGATCATCCCCAATCCCGAACTCTCCACGCCGGAAGGGATTGCTTTCCTGAGCAATTTTGAAGCGCGGTGGGGCAACGTCGCGACGATTCCGTGGTTCCAGGCGTCCGCCTACGATGACGTGTACATCGCCGCCGAGTGCCTAAGCCAGACTGGTGACGACCAGGATGCCGACGGGTTCCGGGACTGCCTGTATGGCATGACTCGCAGCGGAGCGATTGGCGACGACTACAGCTTCGACGCCAACGGCGATCTTGCCGGCCTCAGCAATGTGGTCGTACAGATCCTTCCGCTGTCGGAACGCAACGATGACAACCTGGGTTACGTCGTACTCGGGCAGGCTCCCACGCCTTAGCCACCGTCGAGAAGACAGCGTCCAATGACTGAGGGCCGGCCGGAATTAATCGGCCGGCCCTTTGTGCTATCATTGCCGCCACCATAACTAATATACGATGATTAATCAGACTGGCGAGGATTTCGTTGGCTAGCAACCGTGAAGGCGCCCGAGGGCTGCCCCGATTGATCAACGTACCGGGCACCCGGCTGATTGCCGCCTTGTTGACGGCTCTCGCCCTCGGTTACATTGCCTGGAAGATCGGGCAGGCTCCGCCCCAGGCCTTGCAGTTCGCGTTCAATGGACTGGCTGTGGGCGCGGTGTATGCCCTGCTGGCGTTGGGTTTCACCCTGGTGTACAGCACGGTCTGGTTCTTCGACCTGTATTACGGAGCAGCGGCCGCGCTGGGCGCGTACGGCGTCTTCTACCTGCGCACGGATCCTGCGCTGGGCAGCCGCCTGGACATCAACAGCCTTCCGGTCAACGTGATCTTCGGAGCCGTGGTCGCGGGCGTGTTCGCCTGGACACTGCACACCATGATCGAGCCGCGCCTGCGGAGACGGGCCAGTCCGGCCGTCCTGCGCACGGGCGTTGCGGTGGTCGCCGTCGCAATGGGAATTTACACTGCGATTGTGCTTTCGTATCCGGAGCACCTTCAGCTCACGTTGAGCCCGGCTGTGGGATTGGCGACGGCAGCGGTCGCCATCGCGATCACGCAAAGAGTTGCCCACAGTGTGGCCTCCCGCGTCAACGCAACCCTGGTCGCGTTGATTGCCGCCGCTCCAGCCGCGGTGTTGGGCGCGTGGTGCGGATACCTGCTGTCCGGAGCGCCCGGAGCGGGGTTGTATCTCAGCTGGGCAGTGTCGTGCCTGCTGGCCGGCTGCGTGGGCCTGGCCCTGTACCGCGGGCTCTACGTGTACATGCGGGAGCGGGCACGCTCTCCGCTGATCATGCTGGTGGCGTCGTTGGGCATACTGCTGGCGATCGCCGCGCTCATCGTTATCGTGTTTCAGAGCGCTCCCCGGCCGTTGCCGGATGCCTTCGGCAGCACTCCCTGGAACATCGGCGGCGCGCGCATCAAAGGGTTCAACGTATTTGCCATCGGCGTGGCCCTCGCCGGTTTCGCCGGCATGTGGCTCCTGCTGAAGATGACCTCCTTCGGACGCGCCGTGCGGGCCATCGGCGACGACGAAGAGGTGTCCAAGGTCGTCGGCATTAACACCACCGTGATCATTGCCGTGGTGTTTTTCATCGGCGCAATGTACGCGGCCATGGCCGGCATCTTGACCGGTCACGACACCGCCTTGCAGCCGCGCATGGGACTGCTCCTGCTGCTGAAAGGCTGGATCGCGTCGGTGGTGGGCGGCATCGGAAACTTGTACGGCGCTATCGTGGGCGGGTTCGTGCTGGGGCTGGTGGAGCAATTCGGCATCTGGGACCTGGCCGGAGAGTGGAAAGACGCCATCTCGTTCGGGTTGCTGATACTGTTCCTGTCCTTCTGGCCACAGGGCCTATTGCCGAGAAGGTGACGCAATGCCGGTGAATATTGAGGGCATCCGCGAGTTTGCCCGGCTCGCACGAGAACCTAGCGAGTTGGTTCGTCACGCCCGCGGCAACATCGGTCTGTGGCTGACTTTGATCGCTGTGGCGGCAGCGGCGGTGTTTATGCTGATGAGCGGCACCAAGTTCGCCGTGGGCGCCGCTACGCTTTTCGCGATCTGGGCTATCTTGGCGGTAAGCCTGAACCTCGTGGTCGGATATACGGGCCTGCTGTCTGTGGGACACGTCGGCTTTTTCGGCATCGGGGCATACACTATGGCCGTACTTACTTCGGAGGCCCCGTACGAACAGTTACGCACAGGAGTGATCCCTACCTTCGGCTGGCCCTTCTTCGCGGTGTTGCCACTGTGCATCGTCCTGGCCGGATTGGCAGCCCTGATTGTCGGCGTGGTGTTCAACCGATTCCGCGATGACATCTTTGTTTTGGTGTCCTTCGGCTTCGCAATAATCGCCTATAGCGTGTTCCTCAACCTGCGGAGCGTCACACGCGGGGCGTTCGGAATTCACGAAATAGTCCGACCCCAGATCGGCGCGTGGACATTCGACGGGAATGTGGCATTTTTGCTGCTGGCGCTGGTGTTCTTGGGTTTCGTAATGCTGATATCGTGGTTTATCACAACGTCATCTTTTGGGAGGGTCCTCACCGCAATTCGCGAAGACGAGCAGGCCATCGAAGTGTTTGGCTATCAAGCCACTCATTTCAAGCTGGCGGTCTGGGTGATTTCTGCGATGATGGCCGGGCTCGCGGGCGGCCTGTTCGCCAGTTGGACAAGGTTCATCGACCCTAACTCGTTCATCCTCCTCGAGTCAGTTCTGCTGGTGTCCATCGTGATCCTGGGCGGCCTGGCCAGCATCTGGGGTTCCCTGCTGGGCGCGATGGCGTTCGTGTTGCTGGAGGAGGGTATGCGCTTTTTGCCCTTCATTCCCACGGAGTACACCGGCCAGGCGCGCCAGGTGGTCCTGGGAATACTCCTGGTGCTGCTGATGCTGTTCCGGCCACAAGGACTGGTGGGGAGGTTCCGGCTATGACCGCGAATAACGAGGCTCTGGCCCTGGAAACTGACAGCATCTCCAAGCACTTCGGCGCGGTTAGGGCCGTTGACGAATTGAGCCTGTCGATCCCGCGCCAGGGCACCACCAGCATCGTCGGACCCAACGGTTCCGGCAAGTCGACGCTGGTCAACCTGCTCAGCGGCGTGCTCCCCCTGGACGGCGGCATGGTGATCATCGACGGAGCCGGCTTGCGGGTCGTGCATGCCCACGAGACGCCGGCGCACGGTCTGACCCGGACTTTCCAGGAGGTCAGGCTGTTCGACCAGATCACCGTCTGGGACAACATCATGGTGGTGCTGACCGAACGCAAGCTGTTCCCGTCGCTGCTGGAGCGCGTCCGGCCGGCCAACCGTCGGAAAGCCCAGGATATCCTCGAGTCGGTCGGCATGTGGGAAAAGCGAGAATCGATGGCCATGGAACTGTCCTACGGACAGCGCAAGCTGCTGGAAATCGGACGCGCCATGGCAATGGATGTACAGACCTACCTCTTCGATGAGCCGTTCGCGGGTCTCTTTCCGCAGATGCTGGAGCGGGTCAAGGACATCATGAAACAGATGCGCGCCGACGGCTACACAATCGTTTTTGTGTCCCACAACATGGACATCGTTCGGGAACTGTCCGACCGCATCATTGTGCTGGACAGCGGAACCCTGCTGGCCGCCGGCGACGTGGAACCGGTGCTGGGCAGCGAAGAAGTTATCGAGGCATACCTGGGGGCATGATGACGTCTGCGTCCGCACGCACCATGAATCAGGCTGACCAGAACGGCGCGGCTCCTCTCCTGGAACTGGTCGGGATATCGGTGGAGTACGGCGCGGTCCGGGCGTTGGACGACATCTCCATGGGCGTCCAAAAGGGCGAAGTGGTGGCGGTGATGGGTCCCAACGGGGCCGGCAAGTCCACCGTGCTCAAGGCGGTGATGGGTCTGGCGCCGGTGGTGTCCGGCCAGGTGTACTGGCGTGAAAAGCCGCTGGCCGCCGCCACCCACGAGATCGTCAAGGAAGGGATAGCGTTCGTGCCCCAGGGCCGGCGGGTGTTCACCCACCTGACGATCACCGAGAACCTCGAAATGGGCTGCATCTATCTCAACGACCGGGCCGAGAAGGCGAACCGGCTCGATTCAGTGATGGAACTGTTCCCGGTGCTCCATGAAAAGCGCAAGGACATGGCCAGCGCGATGTCCGGCGGCCAGCAGCAGATGCTGGCCCTGGGTCGAGGGCTGATGGCCTCGCCGGAGGTTCTGCTGCTGGATGAGCCGACCCTGGGCCTGGCGCCGATCATCGTCAAAGAGGTCTTCGAAAAGGTTGCCGAAATCAGCGAGCGCCTCGACACCACCATCATGGTGGTTGAGCACAACATCAAGGGCGTGCTGGACATCGTAGACCGGGCCTACGTTCTGGACAAGGGAACCGTGGTGCATAATGGCACGCCCGAGTCCATCAGGGAGACCGACATACTGACCCAGGTGTTCCTCGGCAGCGCGTAGGCATCGGCAGATGCGGCTGAAATAATGTGGGGCGGTCCGTAGTCTTCGTGGGCCAGCGGTTCGTTCCTCCAGTCAACAGCTAAGATACGCCGAACCTGCGCTCTAAACTCGGTTGGCCAATTGCCGAACCGTTTCATCGACTAGATCTTGGGCCCGTGGTCGCATTTGTCGATACCGGCGGAGCAACGTCTGCTCCCGGTCGGCCAAATCCCGTGGCGATGTGTCACAATCTTCCGGTTGCAGATAGTCGCCGATGAGCATCACCTGAATTGGCGAAACGCCGGCCGCCTTCGCCAGGGCCATGAGGCTGGCGCATGATCCCCTCCCAGATTCCTCAATGGCGCTGACCGCACTTGGACTGAGACCAGCCTTCATTGACCACTGTCGGGCACTGGGGAATTGCCTCCCCGGACCGTACATGGCCCGCACCCATTCGATGAGTGCCTCGTTCCGTTCGCGCAAATCGCGGGGCATACTTACCTCCTAATACTGTCGCGGGATATTCTGATCGACTGCTCTAGAAAACTTGCGATGCGTGACTAATATTGTCAATACCATTTGATTATTTGGTTGCCAAGTCCGAAAAAGCGAAAAAAGGGCCACGGCGATGTTGCCGTGGCCCTGCTTTCGAACGGCTGCGCTGAGCGATCAGAGTTCGCCGGCAAACATGGCGGTCTGCTTGGAGAAGATCTGCACCCGATGGCGCGGAGCTTCGAGCACGAAGACACGACCGTCATCACCGACTTCGATGGCGATGGGGCCCTGGAATTCGCCTTCTCGTTCCGACAGCCCCAGGGCGCGCTCGCGGGCCCGGACGATGGTCGGATCCAGGTAAACGCGCTCCGCGCCCCACTTGGATAGTCCGGCCTGCCCGTGCATAGCAGTGATGTAGCTGCCGTTGGCGCGGAAGACCTGGACGCGGTCGTTCCTGTAGTCAGTGACGAAGATATGGCCGTCCTTATCCACCGCCACGCCCGTGGGCCGGCTAAATTCGCCCTCTCCATCGCCTGAGGACCCGAACTTCATCAGGAACGTGCCATCGGGAGAGAACTTCTGAATGCGGTCATTGCGCCAGTCGGCCACGTAGACGTCGCCGTTGTGGTCGATCTCGATTCCCCAAGGGTGATCGAACTCGCCATCGCCGGTGCCCTTCCGGCCCCATCCGAATTTGAACTGCCCATCTTTCGTGAACACCGAAACCCGGTGGTTGCGGCTTTCCACCACGTACAGGTTGTCGTCCTTGTCGAACGCCAGCCCGGCGGGCCGATCGATCTCGCCTTCACCGGAGCCAGGGATGCCCCACATGCCGATCCAGTTGCCGCGCTCCTGGTCGTAGATGGAGATCCGGTTGAGCCATTCGTCGGACACATACGCGTAGCCCTTGCTGTCCAGCGCCACCGACGTCGGCCACATAAACGAGCCGTTGGGGGTGGTTTCGTCCGCGTCTTCCGGAGGAATCTTCTGGCCGAACTCGGCGACCACTTCTTCTTCGTCGGGATGGAAGACGGTGACGCGCTTGCAGGGGAAGAATGCCGGAGTCTCGGTGCCTCGGCTCAGCACGTACAGCATGCCGTTGTCGTCGCGGGTGATGGCTACCGGGTTGAAGAACCCGTTGCCGCTGCGAACTTCCTGGCGGCCGATCGTATGGCTGTATTGAAACGTTACCGGCGCGAGCTCAGTCGCAGTAACCATATTTCACCTTCCAAATTTCACGCCGTGTTTTCCGCGCGCCCGGCATTCGCAGCGTAGGGGCAGGTTATAAGCCTGCCCCCACTTCGCGACCGTTCCTGCCAGCGTCACGGACAGGGGTTGCAGATGACTACTTTATGAAGTCGAACTGCTCGTAGGAGCCCTTAAGGATCTCCTGGTCGTCCAGATCAAGCCACTTGTCCAGGATGGTGGCGTAGGTGCTGCGGAAGTCGTTGTTCCACCTCAGGTCACCTTCGTCCAGCTTGTCCGGTTCCAGGGACGGGTAGTCGCCGTAGAGGCCACCCTTGACGCCATCGCCGATCACGAAGGCCACGCTGCCCGAACCGTGGTCGGTGCCGGAACCGTTCTCCTGAACGCGGCGGCCGAACTCGGTAAAGAGAAGCATGACTACTTCTTCATTAGCGTTGTGCTCTTTCAGGTCCTGGTAGAGGTCGTTGACCGCCCGGGACACCTCGCCCCACAGCTTCGCGAAGGAGGTCGGCTGGTTGGCGTGCGTGTCGAATGCGCCGGGGTTCAGGCCGGTGTAGAGGACACGGGTGCCGAACCCGGCAGTGTGCACCTGGGCAACGTTCTTCACCCACTGTGAGAACATGTCCCCGCCGTACTCCACGCTGGAGGAATAGATCTCCGGCGCGGTGCGCAGGATGTCGGCGCCTTTCAGGGCGTCCAGGCCGGTCTGGGACAGGTACTCGTTGATGGGTCCGGAGCCGACCATGGGCGAGTACATCCGGGAGAAGATGTCCAGCGCCTCGGCGCGCTGACTCTCACCGTCGATGCCGGTCAGCACACCGTAGGTCTCCAGGCTGCCGACGGAGGCGACGGACACGCCCGGGGCTGCCAGGGCGCGGGGGAGTCCGCGGCCGAAGTTGACGGCGGTCAGGACGTTTTCCTTGTTGGGGTCAATGTCCTGGATGGCGCGGCCCAGCCAGCCCTCGCTGGACATCTTGGCCGGCTCAGCGGTGTGCCAGATATCCATGGAGCGGAAGTGAGAGCGGATGGGGTTGGGATAGCCAATGCCCTGGATCACGGCAACTTTCCCGTCGTCGTACATATCCTTGATCGGGGCCATGGCGGGGTGGAACCCAACCTTGTCGTCAACTGCCAGGACTTCCTCGACCTCCACCTTCAGGTGAGGGCGATAGTCCTTGTACAACGGGTCGTTGTAGGGGATGATGGTGTTGAGAGCATCAAAGGCCCCCGACATCTGCAGGACTACCAGGACCGGGTCTTTCTTCGTAGCGGTCACGATTTTTCCTCCCGTGGGAATTGTTGCGCGGTTCGTAGGCAAATTCGCGCCAGCCGCACCGGTGTCGGCTAGGCGTAGATATATTCCTTGGTGGCGACGATCATCTGGAGCAACTCGCTGACGCGATCGGCGAACTCCGCCGTGTCGGTGTTGATCGTTCCGCCCTTTTTGAGGCTTGCGGCCAGCATCTCGCGGGTCTCCGGCGACAGCTCGTAGTGACCCATCAGCCGCGAGGTGGTATCCACCATATCCTCTGCTGAGATGACCGGACCCTGATCAGCCAGGCGGTCGATGATCTCCCGAACTCCAGGCTGCTTGACATCGCCCACGAAATCGGCGGTGAAATTGATGCGATGCACCAGCGTGCCGCCGTCAATCCACTCGCGTCCGGTGTGCCAGCCTTCGACCGACGGAGGGTTGAAGATCTCCTGACCCATGTGCTTCATCTCGTCAAAGATGAACTCGAAGCCGGGCTTGGGTTCCGTCCAGTCGCCCACAAGCCTCAAGGTCCCGATTACGGTCTCGATGGGGCTCTTGACGCGCTGGAAGCGGGCGTTCTTGAACGCATCGGAGTGGAACAGGACCCGAAGCATGGAACGGATATCGTAGCCGGAGCGGAAATACTCGTCCTCCAGCATCTTGATGGTGTCCATGTCCCGCGGCGGGGTGTCCATCCACGACGGAACCTGCGCCTCGTCCGCCACGAAGTAACTGTACAGGTGGCGGGAGATGAAGCGGGCGGTGGCCGGCTGCTTCGCGATGATGTCGATCACATCCTCGCCGTCGAAATTGCCGGTCTCACCCAGGAAGGTCTTGACGCCCTCGTCGTGGTCGTCCGGGTTGTAGACAAACTTGGCGGAGTAGCGACCGTAGGGTTGACCCGGGATGTTGTTGGCAATGGTCCAGCCCGTAAAGGCGCGAGCGCATTCCTTCACGTCGTCCTCGGAGTAGTTGAACTCGCCGTCCATGCCGACGCCCATGGAGAACAACTCCAGCAACTCGCGGCCGTAGTTCTCGTTGATGGCGCCCTTGTGGCTGAGGCAGTTGTCCAGGAAGAAGATCATCGCTGGATCTTTGGAAATCTGCACCAGCAGATCGCGGAAACTACCCATGCCGTACTGCCGGAACATTTCAATCTCGTCATACGACGTCGGGTAGCTCTGGGTCTTGCTGTCCGCAGTGCACAGGATGCTATGCCAGAAGAGGCATATTTTCTCTTCCAGCTGGTTCCTGGAATTGATGAAACGGAAGGCGACGTACTCGGGCAAGCCCCGGGTGTGGTGGCTCCACTCGATGAAGCATCGCTCCGCGATGTCCAGGTCCATCCCATTGTCATGCTGTTCGGGGTTCAGCAACTCGTCGACGGTGGCGTCGTACCCCTTGGCCGCACGGGCCTCGAGCTCATCGTACTTTGCGCCGAAACCGGCCCGGCGCATGAGATGAGCCATCAATCCAATGTCGTGGTCATTGTATGCCATTGGTAAAACCTCCTCGATCTGAATCAACAAATCGTCAGCGGTATCCTACCATTAAGCGGCAGGCCGCTCAACCGTATCGATGGTCCACGGCCGCTTTGGCAAGTCGCGCGTTACGTTTATCGTCGTTTTCTGTCGGAGCATCCGACGCACGGGTCAATCTCGCGATTGGGGCCTCGCCTCATTCTGTCGGAACCCGCGCGTTGAAGATCCGGCCGTACTGCACAAAGGCTACAACCGTGGTCACGACCAGTCCCAGGCACAACAGGTCGATGACAGCCGTGGCCAGGGACACCGCGCCGTACGGGTCCGCTGCAGACGCCCCGAATATCTCCATGCCGGCGCTGATGACGATCCGAACCGTCACCAGTCCAATGGTCAAGCCGGCAATCCACCAGCGCAGCAGCGCCAACGTCCTTTTCACGTAACCGTTCCGTTTAGCAGGCCTGATAGAGCCGGAACACTAAATCGGCGGCCGCTGATCGTACCAACGGGCGTGCTGCTGGTAAGTGTAGGCCGCCTGTATGACGCCGGGCTCGTCGAAGGGTTTGCCGGCGAACTGCATGCCCACGGGCAGGCCGCTCTCGGTAAACCCGCAGGGCACGGAGATGGCCGGCAAACCGGTGGCGTTGAATGGCGCGGTAAAACTGCGCCCCCGGGCGGTGCTCGACGGATCGTAGCCTTCGAATGCCGCCGCCGGCTGGGTCATGGTGGGCGTGACGAGAAGATCAACATTCTGCATGACCTCAGCGAACTCCCGGCGAGCCCAGGTTCGCACCCGTTGGGCCTGCAGGTAGTCCGACGCGGTCATCATGCCACCCACACGGAACCGGCCACGAACGATCTCCCCGAATTCTTCCGGCCGAGACTTCAGGTTGGGCTCGTGGTAGGCGTAGGCTTCGCTGACCATGATGACCGAATTGGCGGCGCGGATGTAGTCCAGGCTGGGCAGCGAGACCTCCTGCACGCGGGCGCCGAGGCTCTCCAATTCGCCAATTGCCTTCTCCACGGTGGCAACGACCTCAGCGTTAACGCTGGGATCCGGATCGAAGAAATAGTGCCGGGGCATCCCCAATCTTAGGCCACGAATATCCTCACGCAGGGACCGGGAATAGTCCGGAACCGGCGCCTTGCTGGACGTCGGGTCCTTGGGATCGTGACCGGCAATGGCCTGCAGCATGTACGCCGTGTCTTCGACGGTCCAGGTCATGGGTCCGGCGTGGTCCTGGGACCAACTCAGGGTCACCACGCCGTAACGGCTGACGCGGCCATAGGTGGGCTTGAGGCCAACGATGCCGCACAGGGACGCTGGCCCGCGTATCGACCCGCCGGTGCAGGAACCGAGCGCGCCCAGCGCCTGACCCGAGGCCACCGCCGAGCCGGAACCGCTGCTCGATCCGCCCGTGATGTGGTTCAGGTTCCAGGGGTTGCAGGCCGGCTCGAAGGGCGTGGTCCAGTCGGGTCCACCCAGGGCGAACTCGTGCATCGCGAGTTTCCCCAGCAGGATCCCCCCGGCATCCTTCAGGCGGGCCGTGGTGGTGGCGTCCCGGGTGGGCACGCGTTCGATATCGACGCGTGAACCGGAGGTCGTGCGGATGCCGGCGGTGTCGTACAGGTCTTTCAGGGCGAATGGGATCCCGTGCATCGGGCCGCGGTATTCGCCGCGAAGCATCTCCGACTCGGCGACGCGGGCCTGCTCGAGGGCTTCGTCCGCCAACAGGAGGATGAAAGAGTGCAGGCGGTCGTCGGTGTCGGCGATGCGGTCCAGGCAGGCTCGCGTAAGTTCCACCGGGGACAGTTCTCCCCGGCGCATCAACTCCCCGGCCTGGTGGATGGTCAGAAAATACAAACGCTGGTCAGCAGTTGCCATGAGTGATCACTCCTTGCGGTGCGGCGCATACCCGGTCGCGACGGCAGAGGCTACTCTTCAGGCCAGTCGGGGCGGAATTCCACCACCATCTCCGTGGCGCCGAAATCGATTTGGTGGAGATCATAGGCGTAGCCGGCGTACAGGTCGTAAGTGGGCTTGATTTCTTCGACCTCAGCGCGGGTCATGCCCAGGCCGGCATGGTCAGCGATCCGCTGAAGTTCGTCGATAGATATCTCACTGGGATGGGGCATTTTGAAGCCTCCGTTGCAACGTTACACGGCAATGCCGTCAGGCGATTAACTTGAGACATACATGCGGGATTATACATCGGAGCCAGTCTGGTGGATGCTCTGGCTAGGGTTCTCTGAATATTTCTTCGCCGCGGTGCAGGCGCAGGGCAATCTGGTACGTCTGGCCCACTGAGCGCGATGTCGGCGCATGGGCGGCCAGGTAACGCGCCATGCCGATCAGCACATGCCGGCCGGATTCGGCTCCGCGTCTGGCCCGGTACTGACCGAATCCAGCGTCGACTATCTGGAAGGAATGAAAACCGGCGTCCTCAGCCAGCATCGCATGTCCCAGGGCCGCCAGCAGCGCGTCCCGGTCTCCCGCGCCGGTCAGGTGGCGAGAAACGAGATGCGATACCTCCTCCACCTGCTGACGCACATTCATCAAGTCGCCCAGCTCGGTCAGCGCCGCGTTGCCGACCACGGGGTCGGGGCCCGTCTCCGGAATGCGTTGAGCCGGCATGTTGAGGAACCGGTCAAGGTAGATGCTCATGGCGACGTCAAACACCCCACGCAGCAATTCCACGGACGGGGCACGCTCCAGCGCGCGGTGCAGGGCGTTGGCTGCCGTGAGCGTGTTGTGCACCGTGTCCCAATCACCGAACTCGTTGGAGATGTGGAAGTGAGCCATCCGCAGGAACGCGGCATAGGCAACCGCGGAGCCCAATTGCTCCGCGCTCGCCCCGGAACGTATTGCCCTTTTGATTGCGTCGATGATATCCGACGGGGATTCGCCCAGCATTTCACGAGCCAAGGCGTTGGCATCGTCCCAGACCACGGCGCCGCGGCCCGCTTCGCACAGCGCCGGAAGTTCTTCCCGAGCCTGCCATACCAGGGAGGCCAGATCGATGGGGTGTCGCCACGCACTGAGTTCCTGGCTGCGGCGGGCGCGGGCCATACCGTGGACGAGGCTGGTGAGCGTCTGGCTGGCGTGTTCCCAACCGATGTGGTCGAGCAACTCGAACGCCTTGTTAGCGAAATCCAGGGTATGGCCGGCATCCAGGTAGATGTGATCGGTACTCGCCGTGAAAATCATGTCGGCAATGTCCCGGCGCGGCAGTCCCAGCTCGATTGCCGTTCTCAGACACCGTTCCGCGGCGTCCTCGTCGCGCACGTCGATGAAGTTCCGGAACCACTGCTTGAAGATCTCGGGCCGGGTTTCCCCGGTGGGCAACGGGTCCACCACGAAACGCGGTGGCCGGCCGGCGCACTCCCGCGAAACGTGGAGCAGCCCCTGGTACAGCGCCAGGGGTCGATCATCCTCCGCGAGAGTGGGGAGGATGTTCGCCGTCGCGGTGAGGATAGTCATGGCCGGACCCCATCCTTCCGACGTGTACCGGGTACCAAAATCGGCGCCGATCCGAAGGGGTACGCGGTAATCCGCTCCGGCGGCGTGCAGGCCCAACACCGACTTGGCGGACACCAGGCGTATGTTGTGCTCCAGCCCGTCGCGCAGCCGACCCGTCCAGTGAGCCACGTCGTCGCGCTCGGTCGGCCGCGGGTCAACCCAGACCTGCCCGTCGACCACGGTGACGGGGAAGCTCCGCACGTCATCTGCGAAGGGATTGAAGGTTCCGCCGCTGGCCAGGTCAAACCGGGCATGGTGCCAATGGCAGGTCAGAATGCCGCCGCTGACGCTGCCTCGGTCCAGCGGAAACCCCATGTGCGGGCAGCGGTTATCGACCGCATGAACCTGCCCGTCGTGGTAGAAGACGGCGACCGCGTGCCCGCCGCCGGTAACGACCTTGCAGCCGGCGGATGCTATCTCCTCAATGGTCCCGGCAAATATCTGCCCCGCTAGCTGCGTCGCCATGTCGCGTCCCTCCAAACCCAAGCCGCGTTAGCTCCGAACCTGGCCGACCGTGCTATTTCTTGGCGTAGCGGCCCATGAACGTCCGGATGGCGTCGAAATACTGCTGGATTCCCACGTACATCAGATCGTTATGTCCGGCGCCGGGGATGATCTCCAGGTGCTTCTCAGTGGTGCGCATCCTGTCGTGCATGCCCACCGCGTCGGCCACCGGAGCGAGTTCGTCCCGTTCGCCGTGGATGACCAGCGCCGGGATGTTTATCGAGTAAAACTTTTCGTGGTAGGCCTCTTCGAGCGCTTGGGCCGACTCGGCGTCCAGACCCTCCGTGAAACGTCCCAGGTTGGGACGGCCGCTCTCGATGATGACGCCGTTGATATGTTCCGCAGCCGTAACTGCCAGTTCGCCGGCGGCGTGCCGCCCCATGGACCGTCCCATCACGTAAACGGGCCCGGTGAAACTCAGTTCCTCCATCTCATCACGCAGCTGATCGAGTACCTTGCGCGCATCGGACAGCATGGTCGTAAAGGTTGGCGAGCCGCCGGACGCTCCGTAGCCGCGATAGTCGGCCACAAAGAAATTGGCCCCGATCCGGTTGTAGAAGGGGGCAATTACGTCGTAGCCAGCGGCTGTTTCGCCATTGCCGTAGAAAAACAGCACGGTGGGGTTGTCCTTCCCTACCACGTGGAACCGGCTGGAGAGCGCCACCCCGTCGTCCACCGGTATCGCGTAGTCGACGGCGGCCTCCGGCGCATTCGTCCAATGGCGCTGAGGGTAGAAGGAACGACCCGACCCCTCCAGGTTGTCCAGCACTGAATAGTCAACCGCAGTCATAAACCCTTCCCACCGAATAATTGGCATTATACTATGTTGGGACAATCGCTACTGGGCTCCACATCAATGCCGGAGATGAACCAGGACAGTGGAGGAGTATGAAGGCCAATGTTGCACTTGGTTATGGAACTGGTCTTCTCCGCCATGTTGCTGGCGCACTTCCTGAGTGCCGAGATAATGCCGCCGCCGGATGTCCGCACACTCCCAACACCCGTCCCGGTCGCAGTGCCCCCGATGCCTACGCCGGAATCCACGCCGGTTCCAGCATTTGGCAATGGGGTTCATGCCGTCAGTGCAGCGGGCGTCGCGCCGGGAACTTACCGATCGTCTGATCAGCCGGGTGCCTGCTATTGGGCGCGCCGGTCGGGTTTTGGCGGCACTGGCGACATCATTGCCAGCGCCAGTATCCAGGACTATAACGCGGTAGTCACCATCCTGCGCAGCGACGTTGGGTTTGAAACCAGGGGGTGCGCTCCCTGGCTAAAAGTGAGATTGCCGGACGTGGGATCGCATTACACAACCTACTCAAACCGGGTCGGTGATGGCCGGCATATTGTAGGGGATGACATTGCGCCTGGCACGTACCGCACGACGAATCAGCAGGGTTCCTGCCGCTGGGCACGACTGTCGGATTTCACCGGCATTGACAACGTAATCGCCCATGGCACAGTCACTTCAGCCGACACAAACGTTACGATAGCGGTAACCGACGTGGGGTTTGAAAGCGACGGCTGTGGGGAATGGCAATCCCTTGGGTTCAATAACTGCGCCGAAATGCGGGCGGTGTTTCCCTACCCGGATGGCGTTGGGCGCGGCCATCCAGCGTACGCTGAGCGTCTCGACCGGGACGGTGACGGGCGGGCTTGCGAAGTGGACGACAATTAGCCGGGTTGAAACGCTGGACCGGGCGGCAAGCCCGCCCTTGCGAATAATTGAGCCTATACTGCGCCATGATGACCGCCTTGCCCTCCTACACCAGAACCGGAGGTTATTACCATGGCCAAGATGGAAATCGGACTGTATGACGTGCTGGACCAGGCGCAGATGGAATCCCATGCGTTGGCCGCTGACGTATACGACGAACACATCCGCGGCGCCCAGGAAGCCGAGCAGATGGGGTACAAGTACTATTTCTCCATCGAGCACCAGAGTTCCGACGTCAGTTTCCTGAGTTCGCCCAGCGTGTACCTGACGGCGCTGGCCCGTGCCACCAGCGCGATCCGGTTCGGGGTGATGATCTACCAACTGCCCTTTCACCATCCGGTGCGGCTGGCGGAGGAGGTGGCCATGCTGGACCACCTGTCACGCGGGCGCGTGGAGTTCGGCGCTGGCACGGGCGTCACCAGCCACGAGTTCCTGCGGTGGAGCGTGGACTTTGACCGGCGGCGGGACATCAGCCAGGAAGCGCTCGATATCATCCTGATGGCGTGGACCGAGGGCAGCGTGACCTACGACGGCCAATTCTTCCATTTCGACGAGGCGCTGAGTACGCCGGAGCCATTCCAGAAACCGCATCCGCCGGTATGGTTCGGCGCCCACAGCGCCGCCAGTTTCGAGTACGCCGCCAGGAAGAACTTCCACGTCTCCCAGAACATCGACACGGACCAGGTTATCGCGGACAAATTCGACACCTGGCGCAGTCTGTGGCAGGCCGAAGGTCACGCGACGCCGATGCCCAAAACCTTCCTGACCCGTCACGTCCACGTTGCAGAAACCGACGAGAAGGCGCGCGAACAGGCGGAGCCACACCTGGCCACGGCCGCGCACCCCGAGGCAGTTCCGGCCGGCAAGGGCCGCGACTACATCGGCGCCACGCGTATCGGATACGGACCGCACGGCATGCGCGGGGACGATCCGGGCACGCCGGAGCGGGCAGAGTTGCGCCGGACCTTCCGCGAGCGCGCCCAGTCCTACGACTTCTGGATCGACAACGGCATCGCGCTGGTGGGCAGCCCCGAGACCGTGGCGAAACGCCTGGAAGAACAGCGCCAGCTGATCGGACACGACATCTTCTGCGCGCGTCACCTGTTCGGCTACATCGACCCCGATGCGGCCAAACAATCCATTCGGCTGTTTGCCGAGGAAGTCATGCCGGCCTTCACCTAAACCCGGCGCAGCAGTTCTTCTTCCAGGCGGTCAGCGTCAAAGGCCTGGGCAGTGGCCGCAACCTTCAGATCGCCTTCGCGCACCATGCGCTCAGCTTCGGTTTCGTCCATGACCTCGGGCAGCGCTTCTTCGCGCTCCCGCTGGCGGATCACGTCGCGGTTGTGCTCCACGAAAAGGCGGCGCATGGCCACGACCACCGAGTCGGTTGAGGACAGATACTCGGGCATGTTGTACTGCGTGTACTTCTCCGCGTCGTAGTCCTGGTTGCGGAAGTTGAAGTTGAGCTCCCAGTTGCGGTAGGGCCAGGTGGTTGCGCTCACGACACGGCAGAGGAAGCTGGGTCGCTTCTCGTACCGCTCGACGTTGAGGTAGACCATACGGGTCAGGTTCTCCTCAACGGGCACTGGCCAGCGGGTGCTGCGAAAATATCGGTTGTTGCCCCCCGTGCGGGACATGCCGGGCAGGCGGGTTCCGTTCCACTCGTTGACGTCGGGCGTGTCGGCCGCGGAAGCGCGGCGGTACTGGGGATCCTGTCCTCGGCGCTTGGCCTTCCAATCGAAGAACCAGGTCCAGGCGAGCCGCCAGCGGTGCAGGGGCCAGACGCCGTCCACGCCGGCGTAATACATCTGGTACGGGATGTTGCCGTCCTCGTCGTAGTAATACCGTTCGGTGTGGGCCTTGCCGCTGCCCGGACGGTAATGGACGTTCTTGTTGTTGACCAGGTTCACGCGATAGCCCAGCGGCGTGCGCGGCCGTCCGCCGACCCGGCTGCCCAGCATCCGCAGGGCATTCCGGTGAACCATGAAGGCATTGTGCGCGTCCATGGTGTTCTCAAGCACGAGCACCCAGTTGCAGTCGAACATGGTGAAAGATGGGCGGCAAATGTTGTGCTCTTCGAACATCTCCGGCGGAATGTCCTCCTCAGGGGCAACGGGCTCACCTTCGCCCATCCATACGAACACCATCCCCTTGAGGGTAACCGTGGGGAACTTGCGGGCCTTCATGCCGGGCGCGCCGACCATCTTGGAGTCAGGTCCCTCGGTGAGAAAGGCGACGCAGTTGCCGTCGCCGTCGAAGGTGGCTCCGTGGTACGGGCAGGTGAGGAACCCCTCGAAATAACAGCGACCCATGGACAGATAAACGGCGCGGTGGGGGCACCAGTCAAGCAGCCCCTGCACCACCCCATCTTTGTCCTTGAAGAAGACAACGTCGGTACCGAGCATCCGCAGCATGGTGGGCTGGTTCTTCTTGACGTCCCCGGCCGGCAACGCCGGGTACCAGTACTCGCGGAACCCGTTGGGAGGGATGCGGCTCCGCCGATCCCGGGGGTTATCCGGCACCTGGAATGGAGGGGTCGAATCGTAACCCTGAGTACCCCGGCGCATTTTCTTGTAGCCGCCGGGATATCCGGAAAGTGGCTTTAGCAAGAGGCGTTTCAGTCCCATTTTCGCTGCCTCCGTCTCGATGCACGATGGATTCACGCCATATTAGCAGAACCGTCAATGGGCGGAGCCGTCACCCATCCGGGCAACGGGTCCAAAAACAGACCGGGGCGAGTGATCATTCGCCCCGGCATCTGCGGACCAGTGGTAGGTAGACCTAGAATGGGTAGGGCTGACCGCCACCCACCGCCAGCACCTGTCCGGTGATGTAGGAGGCGTCGTGGGAAGCGAGGAAGGCGATGGCCGCCGCCTGTTCGTCAGCCTCGCCGCGCCGACCCATGGGGATTTCCGAGTTGCGGGTCGCCGAGCGGTACTCTTCCTGGGCGGTGCGTTCGCTGGCCGGCAGCTCCGGCGGAATGATGCCAACGCCATAATCGCGCGGAGTGACTCGATCGTCCGCAACGGTTCCGCTGGGAGCCACGCAGTTGACTCGGATGCCCAAATCGGCGACCTCGCGCGCCAAGGAGGTGGTCAGGCCAATCTGACCCGCCTTGGCCGCAGCGTAGGGGACGCGGAATCGTCCGGTCACGGCGTGGGTGGCGATGTTGACTATGGACCCTGAACCCTGATCGATCATGTACGGCAGCGCGGCCCGGCAGCACCACATTGCAGTCCAGAAGCTTCGGTTCATCTCCGCTTGGATCTGGTCCGGAGTGTAGTACTGTAACGATTGGAACCAGATAGTGCCGCCCGCGATGTTGGCCACCACGTCGATCCTGCCGAAGGCGTCCTGGGCCCGGGCCATGAGAGTCTCGGCGTTCTCCCATTGGGATAGGTCGCCGATGGATATTTCGCACGCGCCGCCGAAATCGCGGATCTCGTCGCGGACACGTTCCGAGGTTTCAGCGACCATGTCGCCGATGACGATTGACGCCCCTTCCTGCGCCAGGCGACGCGCGGTAGCAGATCCGATCCCCTGCCCGCCTCCGGTTACGACGGCAACCTGCCCTTCAAAGCGCCGGGCGCCGGCGGCTTTGGGGTCCAATACATCACCCATGGGAGGATCGCTCAGTTCGGCGTCAGAAACAGGACAGGTAAACGGCAGGAAGCGTCAACTCGGCGTGACGTCTGCGCTGGAGAAAAACTGCTTGTCCAGATCCGGATCGGCCACGCCCAGGAGGCCGTTGGTGTAGAGGCGGCAGGACCTCAGCCAAAGCACCAGGATGGCGTTGTTGACATACATTTGCGGGAGCTCGCGCCCGTGCTCCATGCGAGCGTGGGCGCGAATTCCCGCTTCAAAAAACTGCTCCAGGAACGGCGTGGGCTCGTTGTCCAGCGCGCACGCCTCCAGGATTTCAGGGGGCGCCTCCCGACAAAGCATGCCGGGAGATACCTCCGCCATCCGAACGTATTCGGGTTCCTGCTCCTGGGTAATCACGGATCATCACAGGTTCATCTGGGGAACCATGTAATTCTCCATCTTGTTGTAGATCTGCAGCCGGCTGCGCTGGGCATCCAGCACCACCAGACGACCGGTATTCTCGTCGAAGTGCACGTCGGTGGGCAGGGCGAAACGCCACTCGGACTCGGTGGTGGGCACTTCCCGGCGGCGCTTCAGGTAGTCGGCATTGGCTACAACGGTCATGTCCGCCCACTTGCTCAGCCACTGGGCATCGCCGATGAGCGATATGATGAAGCTGCCGTCGCTATCAAAAACGTGGACCTTGCCCGCGTGCATGCCGTTGTCGCTCCAGTCAGCGACGTACACATCGCCGGTGTGGTCAACGGTGACCTTCACGGGGAGGTGCATCTGGCCACGCTTCGTGCCCGGCTCGCCGAACTGCATGAGCCACTCGCCATCGGCGGTGAATTTTTGCACCCGGTGGTTCCGGTGGTCGGCCACGTAGACCGATCCGTCCCGCCGGTCAACGGTGATGCCCCACGGGGAGTTGAACTCGCCGTTGCCCTCGCCCAGGGAGCCCCAACTGGTCACAAAAGCGCCGTCGGCGGTGAACTTGCGGACCTCGTGGCTGCGGCCATCGGTCAGGTAGAGATTCCCGGCGGCGTCGACCGCCAGGCTGGACGTGCCATGTTCCTTGCCGTCGTCAGAGGGAACGGAGCTCCACCGCTTGATGAAGGTGCCGTTCTTCTCGAACTCCGAAACCATGTTCATCCATTCGTCGGCCACGTAAATGTGTCCGTTGGGGGCGAGAACCATGCCGGAGGGCCAGATGAACTCGCCTTCCCGGTCGCCGTACTTGCCGAATTCGCCGGTGAATTCCTCGTCGCCCTCATTATCACCCAAGTCAATGATGCTGACCCGAGCGCCGTAGGCGAGCCGGTTCCACGGCACGTTGGAAATGCCTTCGATGCCGCGGTTCAGCACATAAACCGTGTTTCCCTCGAAGGCCATGGAAGTGGGCTGGCTGAAGCCCATGCCGGACGCTGCGCCCCGGCCAACCGAGTGGCTGTAGTCGTACACTCGGCCCTTGGCTATTTGCGTAAGCATATTTTTACCTGCTCGTTGGCTGTGTGTCTTAGTCAGTACGTCCGGGAGTTATCCCCGGCCGCCCATAACTGCGGGGCCAGCAGATTCAAACCCACTGGCCCCGGTCGGTTCTGCCAATCAGCGTGTCCCGTCGACCGGAACCCGTGATCCCTTAGACAAACGCGACTTTCTCGAAAGTCCCGCTGACGATGGGGTTGGCGTCCAGGCCCATCCAGTTTTCCAGGATGGTGGAGTAGACGCTGCGGAAGTCGGTGCCGGGAACCAGGTCGCCCTGTTCCAGGTTCTCGGGCTTCGAGGACGGGTACTCACCGTACTCGCCACCCTGGATCGGGTCGCCCATAACCATGACCAGGCCGGCGGCGCCGTGGTCGGTCCCGCTGCCGTTGTCGTGGACGCGGCGACCAAACTCGGAGAACATCATCAGTATGACGTTGTCGCTGGCGTTGTTCTCGCGCAGGTCGTCAAAGAAGCTGGAAACCGCGGCGGAAACGTCGCGCCACAGGCCGTCGTGCATGCCAACCTGGTTGGAGTGGCTGTCGAAGCTGCCGTGGTCGCAGTAGAGTACGCGGGAGCCCAGATCAGCCTGGTGCACCTGGGAGATGCCCTTCAGCTTGCGGGCGATGGGGGTGTCGGGATACTCGACCGAGCTGCTGTACTGCTCGGGGGCGACCTTAAGGATGTCCGCGGCCTTGAGGCCGTCGAGGCCGGTCTGTCCCAGGTAGTCCATGACAAAGCCGTTGCCGATGGTGGGCGAGTACAACCGAGTGAAGCGGTCAATGATCTTGTCCCGCTGGATCTCTTCCTGGATGCTGGTCAGCATCCCGAAGTTCTCCAGGTCGTCCACGCAGGCGACGGGAACACCAGCCAGCGCCAGGGCGCGAGGCAGGCTCGGGCCGAAACTGACGGCGGTGACCACGTTTTCCTTGTTCGGGTCCATGTCACGGGCGGCGCGGCCCAGCCAGCCTTCGGTTCCCAGCTTGTCCGGCTCACAGGTGTGCCAGATGTCCATGCTGCGGAAATGGCTGCGCGGGCTGTTGGCATAGCCGACTCCGTGGATGATGGCCATGTCGCCGGAATCCCAGAAGCGGCGCAACGGCGCCAGTTCGGGGTGCAAGCCGATGCTGTCATTGAGCTTGAGGATCCGCTCGTCCGGCACGCCGACCACGGGTCGCTTGTCGCGATACAGCGGCTCGGCGTGGGGGATTACGGTGTTCATGTAGTCGTTGCCACCGGTCAGCTGCAACACCACCAGGACCGGATCTTTCTTGGTTGAGGTCATTTTGTTTGCTCCTCTGGAGTTCGTTCCGCGGGCGCGGAGAGCGTGACGGTCGTTGTGGCGATGCCTAAGGCGGCATCGCCACGTTGGTTGCGTCAGGCGTACTGATAATCGCGCAGCGAAACGATCAGCTGCAGCATTTCGGAGATACGCTCCTCGGAGGCGCTGACGTCCGCGTCGGTGGCCCAGGACACGTTGCCGGAGTTCTGGGCGTGGGAAACCAGTTCCTCGCGGGTGTCGGCGTCGACTTCCAGCGGGCCCATCAGGTCCAGGCAGTTGTCAACCAGAGCGTCCGGGGTCAAATCGCCCTGGGACTGCATCCGGTTAATCATGGAACGGATGCCGGGGCGACTGACGTCGCTCACCATGTCGGCGGTGAAATTGATGCGGCGCATCAACGAACCGCTGTTGATCCATTCGACACCGGTGTGCCAGCCTTCCACGCTGGGCGGGTTGAGCAGGTCCTGGCCCATGTAGGTGGGCTGGCGGGCCATTTCGCCCAGACCCGGGCCGGGGAACTCGTAGCCGCCGACCAGGCGCAGAGTGCCGACCACCACTTCGGCGGGGCTCTTCAGGCGGGCATAGCGGGCGTTCTTGAAGAAGTCGCTGTTGAACAGGACGCGGAGGACGGCAGTCATGTCACAGCCGGAGTCGATGAACGTGTCGGCCAGCAGATCGATGGCGTCTTCGTCCTTCGGTGGGATCACCTGCCACGCCGGAACCTGGGCCTCGTCGGCGACGAAGAAGTTGTACAGGTGGCGCGCGACGAAGGTTGCCGTGGCCGGATGTTCACAGACGATGTTGATGATGTCTTCGCCGTTGAAGTTGCCGCTCTCGCCGAGGAAAGTCTTTTCCCCGTCGTCGTGGTCTTCGGGCAGATACTGGAACTGCCAGTCGTGGCGGCCGATGGGGCCGCGCGGCAGCTTGGGCTCGAAGGTCCAGCCGGTGAAGGCGCGGGAAGCCTCGCGGACGTCAACTTCGGTGTAGGTGCCGACGCCCATGCTGAACAGCTCCAGCAACTCGCGGCCCCAGTTTTCGTTGACGGCGTCGGCATGGTTCTCAAAGTTGTCGAGCCAGTAGATCATCGCCGGGTTCTTGGCGACTTCCAGCAGAAGCTCCTTGTAGTTGCCCATGCCCTTTTCGCGGAACAGGGACACCATTCGGACGATCTCGTCGTAGTGGTCAACCTTGGACACGCCGGTGGCGAAGATCTGATGCCAGAACAGCACCATCTTCTCTTCCAGCGGCCGCTTGGTGTTGATCATGAAGTGCAGCCATTCGGCCGAACCCATGCCCTGGATCGTGCCCGGGCGCCAGGTCCACGGCTGATAGCGAACCAGCTCGTACCGGTCAATTGCCGGCTGACTCTCCGGGTTCAAAAGCTCCTCAACGGTAGCCTCGTACCCTTTCTCGACGAGCGCTTCCAGTTCGTCACGGGTAGCTCCGAAACCGGCTCGCCGCATCAGATGGGCCATCAAAGCGATGTCCTGAGATGCCATCGTTTTGCCTCCTGTGTGTGTTGGCATTGGTGCGCGACATTATCTGCTATGCTTTATCTACCTGTCAACGATAACTGGGCACCGGGCCACCGCCCCACCGGCTTTTCAGCACATCAACCATGGCTTCCAGACCAGGCGCAGCGCGGCGCAAATTCGGCGGCTCGGCCACCTCTCTCCGGGCACACGAACCGCCCTCGTTGGGTTGGATGCTGCTGCTGGCGGCCGCCCTGTTCGCGCTGGCTTTGCCCATTGTGGGGCCCCTTGAGGACCACCACTTTGCTGAACGTGCCCATAATCACGACCACATCTACCTGAACGGTAATCCCGTCGGGCACAATCACACCTATGAAGAGCCCAGCGAACATGCCCATCCGGAATTGGGTCTGGCATTGTCCCCGGAAGACCGGCTTGAGATCGAACGCGATGTGCTGTTCCTCGCGCCGGCCACCACCGGATTGACGCTGGCGGCTCTGAACGCTCCCTGCCATCCGGCCCCAGAGTCGTTGCGCCCGCCGCCGCCCTTGGGCAGCAGAGGCAACTTGCTCCAGCGGTTCTCGCCCGAGTTGATCCGGGCCACGGGAGTCAGCGTTCCTCCTTCACTTCCTCCCCCTATCGTCTGAATCCTCCCTCGATCCCGTATCAATCTCGGCGCTCACCGGCAACCGCTCGACGGCGGCCGTCGCCCGCCCTTCCTGACGGAGGATTCTTTCCATGCAACCATTGCTGCATCATTGCGCTTTTCGGCAGGTGGTCCTGCTCACGGTCGGCATCGTGTTGATGGCCACTCTCGCGTGCGGCTCCGCAGCCCAGCCTGACCCTGCGCCAACGCCCGAACCGGCCACCTCGGCGTCCGCCGATTCCCCTGCGACGAGCGATCACGGCCACGATAGCCAGCCCGCACCGGACGCGCCGAGCCAGGCATCCTCGGATGAGATCGTCATCAAGTTGCCAATCACCGATCGGAGCACGACCTTGACCCGGGATGAGCTCCAGGTGTCCAGGGGTGACACGGTCCGACTCGTTTTTGAGGCCGACGAGGAGGGAGAGATCCACCTCCATGGTTATGACCTCACGACGGCCGTATCTCCCGGCCATCCCGGCGAGTTAGTTTTCGAGGCCGATGCCGCTGGGGCTTTCGGCCTGAATTTCCACGTCTTCGCAGTTGCGAGTTCCGAACCGGCAACCGACAACCACGGGGCGGATGCGCCTCAACTCGTGGTGTCGGAAACCCCGGTCAGTGTCGCAATAACCGCGGAACCGGATGCCCAAGGCGGCGTCGACGTCCAAATCGTTGCAGAAGGCTTCCGATTCGCCCCGGAGCTTGTGGACCAGCCCCACACCCCCGGCGCCGGACACGCTCACATCTACGTGGACGGCGTAAAACTGGGCAGGGTCTTCGAGGATCAATATCACATTGAAGAACTGGCTCCGGGTGAGCACGAAATTCGGGTGTCACTCAATACCAACGACCACGGAGAACTGACATTCAACGGGGAGAAGGTTGATTCCACGTTGACCCTCACCATTCCCGACGTCGGACAGGGGCATGGCGACAGCCAGTCTGGACAAAGTCATGACGGGCACGGGCACTCTCACGGAACACCGGGTGAGCGTGAGATTGTCGCCGAGGTCCACTTGGGCAACCTGGAAGTCTATCCATAGCACGGCCGTCGTACACGGCCAAAAAAGCAGGGGGCGAATGAACATTCGCCCCCTGGTGTTTCGAAACCGTGCCTGGACTAACGCTGTTCGATGGGCACGTACTCCCGGTCCATCGGCCCGACATAGTGCAGGCGGGGGCGCAGGAGGATGTTGTTCGCATACTGTTCGATGCACTGTGCTGACCAGCCTGGCACACGACCCAGCGCGAAGATGGGAATGAACAGGTCGGACGGAATGCCGAGCAGGTGGTAGATGGACCCGGCGTAGAAGTCGACGTTGACGTAGATGCCGCGGTCGCGATAGGGCGCCATCACGTCTTCAGACAGGTGGGTCAGGATCTGGAACCAGCGGGGGTCGCCGCGCTTTTCGCCCAACGCCTGGGAGCGATCCCGGAGATGCCGGGCGCGAGGGTCCTCGGCCCGGTAGACACGGTGGCCGAAGCCCATGATCCGCTCGCGGTTGTCCAGCTTGTTGCGGGCGTACTCTTCGGCGTTCTCGGGGTTGCCGATCTCCATCGACATCTTCATCACTTCTTCCGCGGCGCCGCCGTGAGCCGGTCCCTTCAGCGTGCCCACCGCGCCGGAGACGGCCGCATGCAGCGTCGAATTGGTGGAGGCGGAAACACGGGCTGCGAAGGACGATGCGTTTACCCCGTGCTCGGCATGCAGGATGAAGTCCACGTCCATCAGGGAGACGGTCTCGTCGTCGGGGATTTGGTCGAAAAGCATGTAGAGAAAGTTGCCGGCGTGGTTCAGGTCGGGGTTGGGCGCAACCGGCTCCAGTCCGGACCGGATGCGATGATGCGCCGTCACGATGGTAGGAGCCTGAGCCGTCAGCCGCAGGGCCTTGCGGACGTTGGCCTCCTTTGAATTGTCCTCGGACTCTTCGTCAAACGCCGCCAGGCCGATGAGAGCCGTCTGCAGCACGTCCATTGGATGCGCCGACTTCACTGCGTCGATGACGGTGATGATCTCATCGGGGATACGGCGATTGGCCCGAAGATATCCGTCGGTCTCGTCGAGCTGGGCCTGATTGGGCAACTCGCCGTGCAGCACCAGGTGGATGATCTCTTCGAAGGTGGATTTTTCGGCCAAATCATGGATATCGTAGCCACGATAGAGCAGTTTTCCGATTTCGCCGTCGATGAAACTGGACTCCGTGGTGTCCATGTAAACGTTCATCAAACCGCGGTGCAGTTCGGGCTGGTCGGCCATCTGTTGTACTCCTTGGTCAGGGGCTTGGCGACGGGACGCCGCCCCGTTCACGCCGGCGGAAATCACCCGATCCGGCGGTAGGTTATGCTAGCATCGGGTTCGGCGGAGTGTCAACCAAAATCGGCAGCCGGCCAACCCCCCAAACGCAGGTTTTGAGTATGAAATACGGCGTGATTCTGCCCAACGTCGGGCCTCTGGCGCACATCGAATCTCTGGTCCAAATCGCGCGGCGTGCCGAGGATCTGGGATACGACGGCTTGTTCCTCAGCGACCACATCGCGATACCCGCGGAACTGCGGTCAGCGTACCCTTATCGGAGCGACGGCCGGTTTCCGCTGACCGCCGCCGACCGCATCCTGGAACCGGTGACGACCCTCTCCTACCTGGCAGCGATGACCACGCGGCTGCGCCTTGGGTTCAGCGTTCTGGTGCTGCCCTACCGCCATCCGGTGCTCGACGCCAAGATGCTGGGAACGCTGGACGTGATCTCCAACGGCCGGCTCATCGTCGGCGCCGGCGTGGGCTGGATGGCCGAGGAGTTCGCTGCACTGGACTCCGACTTCGACGCGCGAGGAGCCGTGACCGACGAGCACATCGCGGTGCTGAAAGCCTACTGGACCGAACCCACGCCCGAGGTGCACGGCGACCACTACAGCGTCGCCGGGCTGGGCATGGCTCCAACGCCCGTTTCCAAGCCGCATCCGCCAATCTGGACGGGCGGCATCAGCCCGCCGGCGCTGCGACGCGCCGCTGGCCTCGCCGACGGATGGCACGGCGTGCGGCAGAGTCCGGAGGACGTATCGCGGGTCATCGGTCGCATCGCCGAACTGCGGGGGTCACGGGGCGAGAGCATGGAGGGATTCACCATCTCGCTTCGCGCCGGCCTGGAAGTCACCGACGACGCTTTCGCCGGCTCGTCGCGAACGCCGCTGCGCGGCTCCCCGGAGCAGGTCGCCGCCGATCTGGCAGAATACGCCCAAGCCGGCCTGGACTATCTGGTGGTGGAACCCAGGGCCGCCACGCCGGAGCAGCTGATCGATCAGTTGGAGCGGTTCACCTCTGTCCAGCGACCCTGAGCTACTGTGCGGTCCAGCCGCCGTCGACCACTACCTCGCTACCGGTTACGAAGGAGGATTCGTCGGAGGCCAGGTAGAGCACGGCGTTGGCGACCTCCTCGGGCTCTCCGTAGCGACCCATGGGGATGCGGGCCAGCATCATTGATAATCGATCCGGATCGTCGCGGCCGGCGCGTGTCATATCCGTGACGATGGGGCCGGGATGCACCGAGTTGACCCGTATGCCCCGGTTCGCGTACTGCAGCGCGGCGGCCTTGGTGAAGATGCGGACGCCGCCCTTGGAGGTCTGGTACGCCGACCCGTTGTAGGGCACGCCGACGATGCCCAGCTGCGACGAGATGTTGATGATGGAACCGCCACCGGCCTCGAGCATCGCCGGGACGGCGGTGCGAGTGCCCAGGAACACGCCTTTGAGGTTCACGTCGATGGTCCGATCCCACATTTCCACCGGTTCCTCGTGGATCTCGAACGAGTTGCTGCCGATGCCGGCATTGTTCACCAGCACGTCGAGGCTGCCGAACTGCGACACCGCCTGGGCCACCGCCGCCTGCCAATTGGCTTCCTGCGTGACGTCCAGATGCACGTAGCGACAACGCCCGCCATCCGCCGCAATCGACGCTGCCGTCGCTTCGCCATCCCCGTCCAGGATGTCGCCGACCACCACCGCCGCGCCTTCCCGGGCGAACAATCGGGCCTCGGTCGCGCCCATCCCGCGCGCACCGCCGCTGATCAACGCGACCTTGCCATCCATCCTGCCCATGCTGTCACCTCGTCAGAAGTTGTATGGCGTCCACGGCATCAGGGGCACCGCGAACGCCCGGTCGGCGCGCTGGACGGCACCCGAGGTCACCTCGTCCACCAACTCCGCCTGCTGCAACGTGCCGAAACTGGCGGCGCCCAGGTACGCCGACGCCAGGGCGGATATGTCGATTGACAGATCCGCGCCGCCGGTGACGGGCCGGCATGCGCCGCCCTCCGGCGACATCTCGAGGCTCCAGCAACCCTGGTTCCAGTCGCAGAAGCCGTCGCGGATTTCCAGCACCAGGCGGTCGCTGGAGGCGTAGGTCCGCTGCTCCAACGCGGCGCGGACGTCGACCACACGGACCCACAGGCCGTCGCGGGCCGATCGCTGCAACCGGCGGGGATCAGCCAGCATCCAGGGGAGCGGATCGTCCACAGGGCGCCTCGTGGCCTCGGTGCGCTCGTAGAGGTCTAGGTCGAAGCAGAACCGCCATAGCGCGGTGGACGCCTCCCGCGTTGTCGCCACCAGCTCATTGACCGTCACCGTGGGCCGCTGGGTGCGGTAGATGGCATATCCGTCGATGCGCCCATCCTCCACGTAGGCCACGTAGAACACGCCGCCGGAGCCTCCCTGGGAGTGGATGGGGTCGTTGGCCGCGTCCTCCCAGTGGTGCATCGCGCGCTGGAACACGGCGGGCCGGCCCTGGGTGCCGGTTCGGGACACCTCGGGCAGCTTCTCCAGGATGTCTGCCGGGTCCACGAATTCCAAGTGGCCTGGGCTGTCGCGGCGGCGGTCGTAGGCGCTGTGCCGCTTCTCGATGGACCACTGCTCGTGCACGGCGCCGATGCCGTAGCCGAAACGCCCGTAGATGCCGCTCTCGGTGGCGAACAGGGCCGCCAGGGGTTCGCCGCGCTCGTGGATGCCATCGATCTGGTGGCGCATCATCTGGGTCATGATGCCCCGCCGGGTGTGGGTGGGCTGCACCTCCACGTTGGAAACGCCGGCCACGGCGGACGTGCCGCCCGGTATCGACATCTCGAGCAGGTGCGAGTGGCACCCGCCCACGATCTGCCCGTCCTCGAACACGGCGATGGATCGCCCGAGGTCGAAGCGGGGCCGCAGGTGCTCCGGGTCGTGGTTCAAGCGGTTGCCGTGCGCACGCGACTCCGTGCTCATCCACCGCTCAAACTCGTCGGGGGTTATGTTTCTCAGTTCTGGCATTCAGTTATTCTTCCGACCCGGTTGGGGACAAAGCTACTACGGCGTCCAATTTATCAGAAAGACGGTCCTGGGCGGTCTCCAGGTCGTATTGACTTTGGAGCCCCATCCAGAACCCAGCGGAATTCCCGAAAAAACGCGAGAACAGCAGCGCGGTCTCCGCCGTGATGGCACGCTCTCCATGAACGATGGCATGGATGCGCCTCGCATCGACCCCGATGGCCTTGGCCAACCGGTACTGCGTGATATTCATCGGCCGGAGAAAGTCTTCGTCGAGAATTTCCCCCGGGTGGATGGGCGGCAGTTTTTCAAAGTTGGGCACGTCCGGACTGGACATGATCGATCCTCTTACAGTCTCCGCATTTCTAGTGATAGTCCACGATCTCCACGTGGTAGGCATCGCCGCCATCCCAGATGAAGCAGATGCGCCACTGATCGTTGATCCGAATGCTGTGCTGCCCGTTGCGGTTGCCCGATAGGGCCTCAAGTCGGTTGCCAGGAGGAACCCGCAGGTCAGTCAGGTCCATGGCATTATGGAGCATCATCAACTTGCTCTGAGCACGACGCTGGACGTGCTCCGGAAACTTGCGGACACGGCGACGTTCGGCTACGGCCTGCGTATCACTGTCGCGGTAGTCCTTGACCACGCGTTAATAATAGCGCATTATGCTATTAGCGTAAATTGCCATTAAACTCTGCTGCTTTGGGGATCGGGCCACGGTGTGAACGAATCGGCGTCCGGTTGGAAACAAATAAGCGCTCGAATTCCTGGTCGTCCTGCGGGGTTTCAAGCAACAACGCACCCAAGGTATCAGTGAGAGACCTGCCCATGCGACCCAGTCTGTCGTATTACTCCGCCCAAATGATGACCACGGCAGGTCAGCCTCCGCGAGAGACCTACTGGGGCTCCGCTGGCAGCGTAGGGATTATCACCGCCGAAGCGCCGCAGGGTATCGACATCTCCAGCAGGTGCGAGTGGCATCCGCCCACAATCTGCCCATCCTCGAACACAGCGATGGATCGCCCGAGGTCGAAGCGAGGCCGCGGATGCTCCGGGTCGTGGTTCAGGCGGTTGCCATGCGCACGCGACACCGTGCTCATCCACCGCTCAAACTCGTCGGGGGTTATGTTTCTCAATTCAGGCATTGGGTTATATTTCGGCATAGGCAATGTCGAGCACGCAGGATAGATGAAAATTCTGGCCGCCCACCGATAGGTGGCAGCCTATCCGCCTGACACCATATCCCCCTGTTTCATTGTCAAATCGATCATCAGAGCGGTCAGAGGCACAAGGCAATCCGCAAAAAACTGGTCAATTCGATCCTGACGAACGAAGTTTACCGAGAACGTCCCATCTAAGCTGCCTGACCGAATCTCCCTCTTGAACGTGACGTAATCCCTCCCTTCAGGCTCGGGCTCGGGAAGGGTTGAATCAACGTAATAGATGTCTGCACTCGTTACTATCATCGGCACAAAGAGCCAAAAATTATTCCAGTTTCGACGACCCACAGGTGCGAATAATTCGCGTTTTCTGGCCGTCAGGGCCTTTGCCATGGGATAAAAGAGCGAGTCATAGAGGCGGTCGTGAACTGCCTGCCATTTGTTATTTTTGGCCCGGTTAATCTGACAGAACTGTACTGCTTTCGTATCGGACAGGAAATCGTAATGCACGCGATCAAACCCCAAACCGAAGAAATCTTTACTGCTGGCTTTTTTTCCAGGGAGGAGTAGCTCTTCGGGGCAGTTCCGACGATCAATCGCGTTCTTGGGTCTCCCAATGAAGACCATCGGATTAGCGCTGTTTTTGCACTCGACGATCAACTCAAGAAACGCTGATTGTCGCGTTTGCTCATTTTTGGCCACCTGTTTGATTGCTCTCACGTCCATTTCGCGGGACTTGCCTTCGTCTGGATCTTGGAACGCCCAATTGGTCCATACGTGCAGGTCTAAGGCTTCAAGTTGCGTCGCGACTCTTTGCTCCATCAAATACCCAGACTGGCGGAGGGCGGCCATTATGTCCGTATCACTTGGAGAGGTATTCAATTGCATTACTCCATGCGCACTACGGGTGCTTATCTATCTGTGTCAAGACGCGTCGCTCCAAGGTCCAGAATCAACTGGGTCCATTGGACAATACGGGGTCCACATCGTTCTACCCTGTAGCCCGCAGATGCCACGTTGGATGCTATGGAGTTGTTTGGCGTTCGAATATCCTACAAGGAACCTGCTCTACGCCTCCCGAAACTCCGTCCAGTCTAACCCCAGCTGCCCAACTGCCGAACGCAACGTTCCGATTTTCAAATCCCGGCCACCCCAATCGGGCAATGTCGCGCTTTTTCGTGTCGTCGGATTGAACCATCTTCTGTGCGATCCACCGCTTCGCGTCTGAACTTCGCAACATCCCAATCTCGTCAACTTACGCGCCGCCTCGCGGTACCTCACGAAGCTTGCACCGTGAGCACTGCTTCAACGGTCACTGGCCCTTCCGCATCGTCCACACGGATCCCTGCTGGCAAAGCACGCCCCTCGTCCTCATAAACCCCCATCACCACCGCAAAGGCGTCCTCGGCGTTGGTCAGGCACTCCGCGATCGTGTCGCCCTCGGTAATCAGCTCAGGCAACAGCGGAGAGGTGACCGTGTAGCCCCCTTCGGGCTGCGGGTCCAGAACCAACGGTATTCTCGCTATCATCGGGCAACTCTCAATGCCTGCGTCAGTTGGTTTCGTGCGACACCAAGGCAGGGGATTGGTAACATGCAGGCTATGGTGGGCCCGACAGGGTTCGAACCTGTGACCTGCCGATTATGAGTCGGATGCTCTTCCACTGAGCTACGGGCCCCGAACGCGCGACGCGAGCAGCGATCCCGCGCCACGATTCAGGTTAGACCCCGACTGCGCAATCGTCAAATGCCCAGGCGCTGGCGGTATTCCGGGTCCCACTCGGCAAGCTGACGGCGCTCGACCAGCTCCTCCGGGTCCAGCGTTGGCGACGGCTCGCCGGTGGTCGGAACCTCGGTGATTACCGTGGCGTCGGCCCAGGCGGCAACCTGCTCGGCCGGCTTGCCCAGCAGGCCCTCCAGCAGCGGCACGTTGTCCTGACCAAAGTTCGGCGCCGGGCCTCGTATTTCCAACGGCGTCTTCGACAACTTGTAGGGGCGACCCATGATAATGCGCGTGCCCATGTCCCGCTCCGGCGGGTACTCCACGCGCTCCAGGAAATTGCGGCTGCGGTAATGGGGGTCGAAGTGGACGTCCTTGCCGCTGAGCACCGGGCCGGAGGCGATGCCCTGGGCTTGCAGCGCGTGCATCATCTCGTACTTGTCGTGATGCTTGGTCCACTGGCCGATGGCCTCGTCGATCTCGTCGTGGTCCCGCTGACGGCCGGCCAGGGTGGCGAACCTTTTATCTGATGCCAGGTCGTCCCGTTCCATCAGGCGACACAGGGCATGCCACTGCTGGTTGTCGGCAACGGACAGGGTGATCCACTCGTCGTCGCCGGCGGCGGGATAGGCTCCCTGGGGCGCGCGGTTGGGATGGCGGTTGCCGATGCGCTCGCCCTCGCGGTCGTTAGCGATGGCGTCCATGAGGTACTCGGACAGGAACATCACGCCGGCCTGGTACATGCCGATGTCCACCCACAGGCCTTTGCCTGTGCGGTTCCGGTAGCGCAGCGCCGAGCCGATGGCCAGCATCGCGCTCCAGGTGGACAGGAAATCGACGAAGGAGCGGCCGGCCTTCGACGGTTCGTCGCCGGGGTAGCCGGTGATCCAGCAATGCCCGTGGGTGCCCTCCTGGGTGGTTGCCTGGGCCGGGTAGGAGGAGTAGGGGCCGTCGCCGTGGCCGTAGCCGGTGTTGGACACCATGATGATGTCGGGCCGCAGCTTGCGCAGGTTGGGGTAGTCCAGGTTCCAGCGGCGCATCACGCGGGGCGTGAAGTTCTCCATCACGACGTCGCTGACCATCACCAGTTCGCTGAAGATCTGCCGGCCCTCCTCCTGCGCCATGTCCAGCACCATGGACCGCTTGCCGCGATTGAGCAACTGGTATGTGCTAGGGCGGTTCCACCAGTCCTCGCCTGGGTCGTTGTCGGGGAAGGTGCCGTAGAGCCCGCCGCCGCGCGTTATGTCCGGTCGGCCCGGTCCTTCGATCTTGATGACCTCCGCGCCCAGATCGACCAGTTGCCCGCCGGTGTAGGGCAGCGCAAAAACGTAGGTGGAATCGAGAACCCGAATTCCTTCCAGGGGCAAAGCGGTCATCGGTCAGTTGCTCCCCACATCGGTTTCGGCGCTCAGATGACTTCCAGCTGGCGCATGACCGACAGCGTCTCGCGGTCGTAGCCAAGCCCGTCGACGAAGATCTCCTCGTTGTGCTGACCCAGCGTTGGCGCGGCCATCCGCAGCTGATACCCGGCCGGCGTCATGCGGAACAACTCGGCCGGCACCTTGATCCGCCCGATCACCGGGTGCTCCGTCTGCCGATAGAACTCGCGGGATTCGAGCTGAGGGCAGTCGGCCAATTCCGTGGGCGTCTGCACCAGGCCGAAGAGCATGCGCTTCTCCGCCGCCGCCGGGAACAACTCCCACTTCTCCCGGTCCTTGATGGCGTCCAACACCACCTCGTCCATGGCCGGGCCGTTGCGGACCCGCTGGGCGCGGTCGGCAAACCTGGGCTCCAGCAATTCAGGAGCGCGGAAGAAGTCGGCGATGTCGTCCCAGGTCGCGCCGCCGCCGGCTTGGACAATGATCCAGCCGTCCTTGCAGGGCATCGGGTTTTCCCACATGGTTCCCGGGGCGCGTCGGACCTGCACGCCGCCGATGAACGGGTAGATGGTCTGCGTCGCCATCATGGTGGAGGCCACGCACTCGGTGATGGACACGTCCACGTGCTGGCCGACGCCGTGACGGTCCTGGGCAAACAGCGCCATGGCCGTTGCGCCGGCCCCGAACAGGCCACCCTGGTACTGCGCCTGGAACCCACCGTGCTTGAGGGGCGGGCGTCCCTGCACGCCGCTGATTCCCATCACCATGCCCATGGCATAGGAGACGATCTCCTCGCCGGCATACTGGCTGTAGGGGCCAGTCTGCCCGAAGGGCGTGATGGAGGTCATCACCAGGTTGGGATTGATCGCCGACAGCGCGTCGTATCCGATGCCCAGGTCGTCCAAATGCCCGGGCCGGTAGCTCTCAATGACCAGGTCCACGTGCAGGACCAGTTCTTTCAGGATGCGCCGGCCCGCAGCCGACTCCAGGCTCAGGGTGATGCCCTTCTTGTTCAGGTTGAGGATCAGGAAGAACAGGCTCTTTTCCGGGTGCGGTTCGTCGTGGTAATAGGGGCCGACCCGCCGCATCGCCGATCCGCCGGGCGGTTCGACCTTCAGGACATCCGCCCCGTAGTCCGCCAGCAGCCGCCCACAAAAAGACCCGGCGATGTCCTCGCTCAGGTCCAGCACCTTGATCCCGCTCAATGGCCCGTCAAACATGGCGGGGATTTTATCCCAAGCCGGCGGATGCGGCAATTTGCGCGATAAGCTGTAACTGTTCGAAGTTGCGGGGGACGTGTCATTGCGAGCGCAGCGCGGCAATCCCGTTGGGGCGATAGATTCCTTCGGGACAGGCGTGGCCGCTACGGCGTCGAGATTGCCACGGCGCAAGCGCCTCGCAATGACCACCTCCTGAACTCTGAACAATTACGATAAGCTCTGCACCGCAGGGTATACTTGTGGCGCTTTCATTCGTCAGCAGATACCGCAGACTACGCGAACTGGCAGGAGTTTCCCCGATGCTCATCGACCCCAAGACCTTCGAACGGTTCAACATGATCCTCACCGGCGTTGTGGTGCCGCGACCGATCGCGTTTGTGTCCACAATGTCCACCGACGGCGTGGTGAACCTGGCCCCCTTCAGCTTCTTCAACGCCATGGCCTACAACCCACCCACGCTGATTTTCTCGTCGTCGCGGCGCGCCCCCGGCTGGCAGGACAAGCGCAAGGACACTCTGACCAACATCGAGGAGACCGGCGAATACGTGGTCAACATCGTTGTGGACGATATCGCGGCCGCCATGAACGCCACCGCTGCGGAGTACCCCTCCGACGTTTCCGAGTTTGACATCGCCGGCCTGACCGAGGCTCCCAGCGAACTCATAAAACCGCCTCGCGTGTTGGAGTCTCCGGTGAACATGGAGTGCCGCCTGGTGCAGGTTGTGAACATCGGGGAGCAGCCTCACGCCCACGGCATCGTTATCGGTGAAATCGTCCGCATGCATGTCAGCGACGAGGTGCTGTACGACGGCCCCAACGGCCTTCGGATCGATCACGCCGCGCTCAAGCCCACCGGCCGCCTGGCCGGCAACATGTACTGCCACACCGACGACGTTTTCGAACTCGTTCGCCCCACCTATACGGAGCAGGGCGAGGGTGCCGGACGGGCCGCGGACTAGCCGCGACGAACGTATGGAGGTTTCTCATGACCACCGCAGAACCTGAAATCAAACTCTATGGCGCCGAGTGGTGTCCCGACTGCCACCGCTCCCGCAACTACCTGGACAGCCAGTCCGTGGCCTACGAGTACATCAACGTAGACGGCGACGACGAAGCCCAGTCCTACGTGAAGCAGGTCAACGACAACCGGCTGATCATCCCGACGATCGTTTTTCCGGATGGGTCCGTCCTGGTGGAGCCGTCCAACGCCGAACTGGCCCGCAAGCTCAGAGACTGACCGCCGGAATCGTTGGACCGTTAATCGGGGAACTGCAGCAACTGGAGCACGTTCCCGTCGGGATCGCTGCATGTGGCCACCCAGCCTCCCCAGTGCTCCCGTTCGGGAACGCGGATGAAAGGCACGCCGGCTGCGGCAAGGCGTTCGTGCTCGGCGTGGATGTCGTCGACGCCCAGGTGGGGCATTACCCGCAGCGGATCCCTGGACTCGCCGCTTATGGCGCCGTGCCGGCCGACGTTGAAACGTACGTCGCCCAACTCGAACGCGGCGAATCCCTCATCCTCGTGGAACGAATGTAGCGGTAATCTCAGGACGTCACGGTAGAACCGCAACATCCGATCCAGGTCGTCGGTCCACAGGGTTATGCCGACAACGCCGGTGATCACAGAGAGCGCCGACTAGCAGGAGACAGAGTTCGCCGTCTCTTCCGACGGCAGGCACGAGCGGCACCAGCCGTGGAAATCGACGCGTTGCCACATGACTTGGAACCGAGTTTCGTTGGACACCTGGTCACGCAGCCGGATGATGATGTCGCTGCTGTCGTCGGCGTCGGCGATGTTCCCGCATCCGATGCACACCAGGTTCACGTGGGGCGAGACGTTGCTCTCGTACCGGGACTGCTTGGCGAAAGGCAGTTCCTGGATCAAACCACTCTTCGAAAGCACGCCCAGGGTCGAGTAAACCGTGGCCAAGGTCATGGATGGGAAGTGCTGCTGCACCCGCTCGTGGATCTGCTGCACCGTGGGGTGGTCGGTGGAGTTGAGCACCGCCTCGGCAATGGCCAGACGCTGGGGCGTGACGCGCACGCCTCCCTGACGAAGTTGCTGCACAACGGCGCTTTGTATCATCGGCCCCTCCCGATACTGCGCCCGTCGCCTTCCGCAAAAACCGCTTCGGCAGCATCCCGTCCTGGGAGTATAGCATCGGGTATTTGCGACCCGCAAACGGGCCGCCCAGGCAAGCAGGGCATTTCCAAAGTAGCTTGCGTCATTGCGAGCGCAGCGCGGCAATCGCGCTCCGGGAGCATGACTCATACGCGAAAGCCTTGTTGCATCGACGGGATTGCCACGTCGCTGCGCTCTTCGCAATGACTTTGAAAAGGCCCTGCCACGTAAGGCATGTTCTCGACGCGCCCGAGCCTGACCACCCGAATCTCGCCTCAGCAATGCACTATGGCAGTGGCCGCGATATTTGGTGTAGGATGGGCCACCGCAACCGCAAGTGAGGAGCAATATCTAATGGCTACCACCCGTTCCCGTCGCCTGGCGCGCTCGGTGTCCATAGTTGGCGCCGGCCTTTCCCAGTTCGGGGCCTATCCCGACAAGACCAGCCGCGACCTGTTCGTCGAAGCTTTCCATGACATGCAGGAAAATATCGACACGGGCATTTCCGCGCAGGACATCGAGGCCGGTTACCTGGGCAATTACTCGGCCGACCTGTTTGAGCACCAGGGACACACGGCCCCCATCATGGCCGACTGGCTGGGTATGACGCCCACGCCGATTACCCGCGTCGAGAACGCGTGCGCCAGCAGCGGCAGCGCTCTTCGGGAGGGTGTGATGGCCATCGCCAGCGGTATGTACGACGTGGTTCTGGTAGGTGGCGTGGAAAAGATGACGTCGCTGCCGACGGAAGGGGTCACCGACGTGCTGGCCTCCGCCGCCGACGGGCTTTACGAGGTGCCCGCCGGGCTGACTTTTCCCGGCATCTTCGGCGCAATTGCCAAGGCGCACATGGACCGCTACGAGACCAACCTGAACCACCTGCTCAAGGTGGGGGTCAAGAACCACGAGAACGGCAAGCTGAACCCCAAGGCTCAGTTCCAGGTCACCGTCAGGGACATGATGGACCGGCGCAAGGCCAGGGCCGAACAGCGCGGCGAGTCCATCCCGGACTGGGAAGATGAGCTGGACTTTTTGAACGACGCCCGCGCCAACCCATGGATCGCCTGGCCGCTGCGCCTGTATGACTGCGCGCCCATTACCGACGGCGCGTCCTGCGTGCTGCTGGTCGCCAGCGAGTTGGCCAACCAGTTCACCGACAAACCGATCCACATCGCGGGGATCGGCCAGGCCACCGGCCGGCCGCTCCACGACGCTGAGGAGTTGACCTCCCTGTCGGCGGCGAAGATTGCGTCGGCGCAGGCCTACGAGATGGCCGGCATCGGGCCCGAGCAGGTTGGGGTCGCCGAGGTCCACGACTGCTTCACCATCGCCGAGATCGTCGCCAGCGAGGACCTGGGATTTTTCGCTCCCGGCGAGGGCCCCCATGCCGTAGACGAAGGACGCACCGCCCGCACCGGTGATCGCCCCATCAACACCAGCGGCGGCCTCAAGGCAAAGGGCCATCCGGTGGGAGCCAGCGGAGTGGCGCAGGTGATTGAGGTCTACAAGCAACTGCGCGGCGAGGCCGGGGAACGGCAGTTGGACAATGCCAGCCTCGAGTTCGGGCTGACGCACAACGTGGGCGGCACCGGCGGCACCTGTGTCGTCAATGTGTTGCAGCGCGGCTAGGAGGATCCGTAATGACGTCGGAAGCGGAATCCCGGCCGTTCAACGCGGCATCGTTCTATGCTTTTCTGCAGGAAGGCCGGTTCATGGGCGTCCGTTGCCGTGAAAATGGCAACATCTATGCGGAGGCGCGTCCCATTGACCCCATTAGCCACAGTCGCGACATGGAGTGGCACGAATTCAGCGGCCGCGCGACTTTGAGCACGTTCACCTGCATATCCGTCGCGCCGGCCTCCCTGGAAGCCAAGGGATTTGGCCGGAACAATCCTTACTGCACCGGTATCGTCACGTTGGAAGAGGGGCCGCGCATTTCGGCTCGGATCGCGGGCGTGGACGCATCCAACCCGCAGAACATTCGCACCGGCATGGCCCTCGCCATCGACTTGACCGAAATCGACCCTGACGAACCGGGGCTGGTTTTCCGGCCGGCGTAGAGCTCTCGTCGCACGCCCGGCAGCTGGGCGGAACAAGCGTGAAAAAAATGCCGCCCCACATCCGTGGGGCGGCATTTTTTCGTGTATCCGGTGGCTCCGTTCAGGCGACTCCGGCTTCCTTGCAGAAGTTGCAAGTCTTGTCGTACCACACGTAGGCGGAATTGGGTTCGTGGAATACCTCGAACTGGTTCACGCTGCGATATTTTCGGCAACTGAAGCACAATTCCGTGTGCGTGGGATCCAACTGCGGCGGGATGCCTTTCTCGGTGCTGACAAAGGTTTTGCGGATCTGACGATTGGAAAATGGCAGACGCTGCAGGAAGCGCTCTTCAAATTTCAGCTTCCACACCTGGCCGCCGGGCATTGGGCGGAACATCAACATCTGCTCGTCATCGGGTTGGCGCTCATGGATGAAATCAATATAGTTTCCCAGGCGCTCGTGCATCTTGCCGACGACTTCTTCGTAAGTATCCCCGATGGCAGGAATATCCACTTCGACACAGAACCCTTCCCACGTCTCGGGGTTGGCCTGGGTTTTCTTAATGTAGCAAGTCAGCTGTCGCGGTGTAGTGTTCACGTTACTCCAGGGCGATGCGGCAGCGCATCGCCCTCCTCATCTGATATTCGGAGCAGGAAGCGTTATTGCGCCCCCGGCTTAGTCAAGACCGCGCGTGCCCACCCAGCCGGTTTCCGAAACGTCAATCATTTCGCCGTTGGGGCCTTCGTATTTGGTCTCCACGTTCTGCGTGCGCGGACCCGACATGGCAGCATGAAGGGCGTGGTTGACCTCGTCCATGGGCTTGGAGTTGGCGGCGGACAGGCGGGCCTCCGTCTCTTCAAGGCTTTCCACTTCGAAACCAATGTGGTGGATGCCCTCCCAGTCCTTGCCGCGCTCTCCGGCTACGGTGTCGTTCTGGAAGTCCAGGATGGCCATGTTGACGTTGCCGTCGCTAAGCATGTAGCCGTTGGCGTTGGCGCTTTCCAGTTTGGCGACTTCGCGAAGGCCAAACACTTCCTGGTAGAATTTGGCGGTCTTTGCCGCGTCGTTGGTGGCGATTGCGATGTGCTTGATCTGAGGCATTTCATCCCTCCACGTTGGATTTCCGTCGGTAAGTATGACGGTTTTTCCGCCATTACAGGTTAGCGCAACGATATCATTTTTGCGTCGGCTGGGCTAGTGCCGAGGCTGGAGACACGGGCGTGCCCGGAACGCCAACGGCGTCCACCACTTCACGCATGCAGACAGCAGACCCGACCCACATCCAACAACCGATGTTTACCCAGCGACCGTTCCTCTCGGACAGATTACACCGCAGGCCCTCCGGATGACTACCTCACACAACATGACTACCTTACACAACGTCCTCACCATCGAGCCTATGGCTCCCGATGACTGGGGCGCGGTTTGCCGCATATATGCCGATGGCATCGCCACGGGCAACGCGACTTTCGAAACGGAACCGCCCGGCTGGAAAGCGTGGGATAGCGGGCATTTGTCGGAATGCCGGCTGGTGGCCCGACTGGACCACAGGGTCATCGCCTGGGCGGCATTGGCGCCGGTTTCGACGCGTGCCTGTTACGCGGGAGTTGCCGAGCACAGCATCTACGTTGACGAGAGCCATCGCGGGCAAGGAATCGGCAAGACATTGCTCCAGGAGCTGGTCAGGCAGGCGGAGCGTTCCGGCTTCTGGACGCTGCAAAGCAGCATTTTGCCGGAAAACGAGGCAAGCATCGCGATCCATCTGTCGTGCGGTTTTCGGGTGCTCGGTCGGCGCAAGGCGGTGGCCAGGCTCCACGGCATTTGGCGTGACGCGGTGCTGGTAGAACGGCGAAGCCGCGTGGCCGGCGTTGAATAGCCTCCACTCCATTAATAATTGCAGCCACAGCGCCGTATTGCGCAGGGCGAACGGATTGGTATAATGGTTACCCCGTGGGCCTGTAGCTCAGGCGGTTAGAGCGCAGTCCTGATAAGACTGAGGTCGTTGGTTCGAGTCCATCCAGGCCCACCATTCACCGCCAACCGCACATGGCGCCGCTTACCCGGCGTCATTGGTTTTTCAATCCGGCGCGGGTGTTGCGCTTCCTCCCAGCAGACCGTCCCAACGCGCCCGGCTTGGGACCTTTCAAGCCCGTCACGTCGAAAGCGGCCAATCGAATGACTGGAAATGCTCTCAACCGGCATTCTTTCAGCTTCCAGGTACTGACCATGATTAATTTCACCGACATCGAATGGATGAGTTTCGACTGCTACGGCACCCTGGTCGATTGGGAGACGGGCATATCTTCCGCGGTCTCAAGCATCCTGGAGATCCACGGTCTACGAAAAACCAGCGCCGAAATACTGGAGTTGTTTTCCGACGTGGAGCCGGTGGTTCAAAGCTCGGGAGCCTTCAAAGAGTACCGCGTCGCCCTGCGCGAAGTAATGAGGATGATCGGCGACAGGCTCAGCCTGCCGCTGACCGAGGCTGAGAGCAACTGCCTTTCCGATTCGCTGCCGCACTGGCCGGTTTTCCCGGACGCCCGCGAGGCGCTTCACAATCTCAAGCAGCGGTACAAGCTGGCAATCATCTCCAATGTGGACGACGACCTGTTTGCTGGATCTGCCCGAGCGCTAGGCGTGGAATTTGATGCCGTGATCACCTCCCAGCAAGCCCGAGCGTACAAGCCGAACCTGCATAGCTTTGAACTCGCGGAGACTGTAATGGGCGTCGACAAGGGACGGTGGCTCCACATCGGAGAAAGCCTGTACCATGACATCGAGCCAGCCAACCGGTTGGGTATCAGGTCGATTTGGGTCAGCCGTGCCGACCGGGGTGGCGGCACCCGGCCAACCGACGCGCAACCCGATCTGATCGTGCCGGACCTGGCCGCGCTGGCCGAGATTATGGTTCCGGCCTAATCGCGACCCGGTCAATCCTCCGAACGGCTCGCCTGCTCCTGTAGTTCGTACAGCTTGTTGATGGCTTCGAGCGGCGTCAGGTTCGATACGTCCATGCCCAACAGAGTCGCGGCGAGGCGTTCATGCTCGGAGGCGAACAGGGGCAACGGCAACTGAGGAGACGGGGCAGATTGGCCTCTTTCACCCCGGCCCGGACCGACGCTTGATCCGTGATCCTGCTCCAGGGAAGTGAGCAATTCCTGCGCCCGGCTCACCACCGAGGCCGGCATACCCGCCAGCATCGCCACGTGCACTCCGTATGACCGGTCCGCCCCGCCCGGTACGATGCGGCGCAGAAACGCGACACGTCCATCCTCCTCGGATACGGCAACGCTGTAGTTGCGTACGCCGGGCAGCGTGGATGCCAGTTCGGTCAGCTCATGGTAGTGGGTTGCGAACAGCGTTTTGCACCCGAGCCGGGGATTGTTGTGTAGATGTTCGACCACCGCCCGGGCGATGGACAGCCCGTCATAGGTGCTGGTGCCGCGGCCGATCTCGTCAAGAATGACCAAAGAACGCCAGGAAGCCTGGTTGAGAATGGCCGCGGTTTCGACCATCTCAACCATGAAGGTTGATTGCCCGGTGGCCAGGTCGTCCTGGAGGCCAACACGGGTGAAGATGCGGTCCACCAGGCCGATGGTCGCGGATGACGCCGGTACGAAGCTGCCCACCTGGGCCATCAGGACGATAATCGCCACCTGCCGGATGTAGGTGGACTTGCCGGCCATGTTCGGACCGGTGATAAGCACAATCTGGGCGTCGTCAGAATCCAGCGCCGCGTCGTTCGGCACGAACCCTCCGGATCCCAGTACCCGTTCCACGACCGGGTGACGGCCGTCCGCAATGCGAATGGCGACGCCATCGTTGAGTTCAGGCCGCACGTATGCGTGGCGCACGGCGACGTCAGCTAGACCAACGAACACGTCGGCGCGGGCGATCGCCGCCGCCAGCCTGGATATGGCCCGGCCGTGGTCGGCGATCTGGCGGCAAACCTGGCGGTAGAGGCTGCGCTCCAGTTCCCCAAGTTTCTCGCGCGCGTCCAACGCCTGGCTTTCAAATTCCTTGAGCTCGGGCGTGATGTATCGCTCACCACTGGTGAGGGTCTGTCGCCGCTGATAGTGGTCAGGCACCGCATCCAGGTTGGAGTTGCTGATCTCGATGTAGTAACCGAAAACCTGGTTGAAGCCGACCTTCAGGTTGCGAATGCCGGTCCGTTCCTTTTCCTCGGATTCCAACCCGGCGATGAACCCCCGCGCGTCCCGGGACAGGCCGCGAGTTCGGTCCAGTTCCGGTGAGAACCCGGGGCGGATTACTCCGCCCTCGCCCACGGAGCCTGATGGTTCCGGCTCGATGGCCTGCTCAATCAGCGCCGTCACGTCGGGGATGGGACGCAGGTTTCCCGCGAGCCAGGCAACCGGTTCCTCCTGATCCCGCGTGAGGACAGACTCGAGCTCCCCGGCGGCCTCCACGCTCCTCTTCAATGCCAACAGATCCCGAGGCGTCGCCGTGTGCGTCTGTATCCGGCTGAGGATCCGCTCCAGATCGGAAATTTGCGCCAGCGAGGTCGCCGCTTCGTCGCGCCGAAAAGCGTCGTCAAAAAAGAACTGCACCGCATCGAGCCGACGCTGCAGTCGCTCCAGATCCAGCAACGGCTGTCCCAGCCATTTGCGGAGCAGGCGTGCGCCCATCGGGGTACGGGTGCCGTCCAGCGTCTTCAGCAGCGACATCTCATGGCTGTCCCATCTCCCGGCAGCGAACAGCTCCAGGTTCCGCCGGGTTTGAGGGTCCAGGGTCATATGCGAAGCCGTGCTGTACACGTAGGGCGGCGACAATTCCGGCCGTTCACCCTGCCAGGCGTACTGCAGGTACTCCAGGATCGCGCCGGCTGCACGAACTGCCAGAGGCTCGACCGTCACACCGCTGGACTCCAGCCCGTAAGCCTCCAGCGACAGCACGCTGTAGTAGTCCAGGAGGGTGCGACGGGCTGAGTCAAGGCTGAAAGCTGCGTCATTCAACGGGTTGACGGCAACGGATTCTCCGAGCCCGCTATCGCCGGCGACCAGGTCCTGAAATCCGTCCCGGTCGGGGACCAGGACTTCGGACGGCTGCAGCCGGGCCAATTCGAGGACCAGTTGATCCTTCGGCAATTGACAGACGCCGAACTCTCCGGTGGTGACGTCGACGTAGGCCAGGCCGGCTTGCTCGTCACTGCCGCAGACCGCCGCCAGGTAGTTGTTGGCCTGATTGTCCAACAACGCCGCCTCGAGCACCGTACCCGGAGTCACCACACGAACGACGCCACGCTCGACGAGGCCCTTGGACGTCGCCGGGTCACTCAATTGCTCACAGATGGCGACCTTGTGCCCCTGTTTGATGAGCCTGGCCAGGTTGGATTCCAGGGAGACGGCGGGAACCCCGGCCATGGGCACCCGAGTATCTTTACCCATGGTCCGGGAGGTCAGGGCAATTTCCAGGGCCGAAGAGAGCGTACGGGCGTCTTCGTCGAAGCACTCGTAAAAGTCGCCCATCCTGAACAGCACCACGGCGTCCGGGTACGAGTGTTTTATGGTCAGGTACTGCCGACGTACCGGGGTCAGGCGTCCGCCGCCAACCGCTGTAGACATGGTGAGATTTTACCCCATGAGCCCATGTGCCGGGTCAGGCGTGCATCAGCAGACATCAGGCCGGAACAACCCCGCTTACGCCGGGCAAAAGCCCCAAAGCGGTGGACGCGCGGCGCGTGCTGGTTGGGGCTTTGCTGCCCCATTTGCTTGGTGGATGCGGAAGGGGGGCAAAATTATGGCGACTTTTATGACTATTCATAAAAATTGGGCAAGATGTGGCACGGGCGCAGTGTGCGCCTATAAGACATTCGTGTATCATTGCGCCATCGCATCACCCGCCAGCCTTGTTTCGCAGCGACGCTGGCGAATAACAACGGGAAGTGAAGAGAGGATATGGCAACGCAGCGAATCAGAAAGACCAAGTTAATGCGCAGCGTGGAAGAAAAACACGGGAGACAGCTCGAGAGTCTGGTCCCCGACTTGGTCAACGAGATGGGCATGAGCCGCGCGGCCTCCCATCTGGGTGTCAGCCCGGCTACCCTCGGATACTGGATGTTGAAAATGGGGATCCAATACCGCCGCGTCGCGCTGGCGGACGGCGAGACTATCGAGGTCCGGCGACAGGGCTAAGTCAGCGGAGGAGCCAGGGTAGGCAGGCCCAGCCCGCCTTCCGCCACCTCCACCGCCTCGTCCATGCCCGGCCACGCCGGCATCGTGACGCACAGGAAGCGCATATCTGAGTTCGCATCCGCTCGAAACTGAAAATCCCAGCCAGTCGGGATCACGAGGCAGTCGCCCACCGCTACCCGCACGAGCGGGATTTCGGAAGCCGACGCCCCAGGAGGACATCGCCAGATGTCCCCGGCTCCGGACAGTACGTACCAAACTTCCTCAACAGTCCGATGACGCACCGGCCGGCTGGTTTCCCCGGCGGCAATGGTGACCTCCACCACACTGCAACGCGTCGCCCCATGCGCGTCCGTTAGCACAAGCCGGACCTCCGACCCATCCGGGGCGACGATCACATCGCCCGAACTTCGTCCCACCGGCGGGGCGTCCACCGGATCGGTTACTTCGGTCATGTTTCCGACCAGGAGATGGGCGTCGTATCAGGCTGACTGAGGTTTGCGTCCTTTCCGAGCCAGGAAGTCCGAGAACCCCTCTTCCACCGAAAGGCCCTTGAAGCGGTCGGTGCGGCCCTCTATCTCGTTGCGGTACTGCTGTTCGATGGGGAGCCCGGAATGCTCCAGCAGCAACTGCTTGATGTTCGCCAGCCCCTCGACCCGGTTGCGCGCGATGCCTGCCGCGATATCCAGTGTCCGGTCCATGAGCTCTTCAGATGGCACCAGATGATTGATCAACCCCATGTGGTACGCCTCTTCGGCGAAAACCTCGCGACCGCTGAGCAACAGTTCCTTGGCCCGGTGGATGCCCACCAGTTGCGGAAGGCTCCAGGTGGCGTTCATCTGGCCGTAGTTCACCGCGAGGAACCGGAAGCTGGATTTCTCGCAACCGACAAGGAAATCCAGACTGGTCGCCAGCACCGTGCCTCCACCGTAGCAAAGGCCGTTCACCGCTCCAATTACCGGCTTGCTGCTGGTGTGCAGATGCCAGGTGTATTGGGCGCGCTCCGCCTGCCCGGCGTCGCGCTGTTCCGGTGAAAATTCACGGTTCTCGTGGATGTCCGCGCCGGCGGAAAATGCCCGTTCTCCGGCGCCGGTTATGATGACCGCGCCGACGCTGTCGTCCGCTTCGTAGTCGGTGATTGCCTGGTCCAGCTCGCGCACCAGTTGCAGATTCAGGGCGTTCAGAACCTCAGGGCGGTTCAGCGTGACCACGCCGATATGGGTTTCCACTTCATTCCGACCCATCATCGCGGGACGCGTAACGGTTTCGGTATTGATGCACGAATAGGTAGTGACCATGGTGAAATCCTCGCCGTACGGGGGAATTTAGGCGCCGGCCTGATTGCGGCGCGCCCATTATAGCGAGGTCATTGTACGCCCGCCAATTTGACCGCCCGACTTGGGACGTTGCAACTCATCTCACGAGCGCAAACGGCGACCGGTCGTCGGTGGTCACCGTTCGCGAAGGCAGGGCGCCTGCCATGCAGCCTTCGTTAGACCACTGACGCGCCGCGGCAATCCGGCGCGGGACCATTCGCGCCGGGTTCCGATGTTTCCGTCAAATCAACCAGGTCACGGCAATGCGCCCGGGCCCGGCGACGGGCATCACGGCAACGTGGAACCCCACCGCGCCGGCCGGGATCACACCGGTCGAATTATGAGGGTTTTGCGCTATACTGGCGACGCTTGGCCGGTCCGACCAAACACTTTTCGCCGGCCTACGGCTTCCACGGAGGGACATTATGCTCGACTTGATCATCCGCGGCGGCCAGGTCGTCACGCCCTGGGGCGTGGGCGACTGGGACGTATGCATCCAGGGCGAAAAGATCGTCGCCATCACCGCGCCCAACACCATGACCGACGACGTTGGCCGGGTCATCGACGCCACCGGAAAGATCGTGGTTCCGGGTGGTATCGAGCCCCATGCCCACATCGACGCCCCCATCATGGGCCCCGGCAACCTTCGCACGGCGCCGCCGGAGCAGGTAAGCCGGGCGGCCCTGTTCGGGGGCACGACCACCCTTTTGGACTTCGCCATCCACCACCCGGGCAACACCATCGAGGAAGCCATCCAGGAGCGGAACACCTCCTGGCGCGGCAACTCCTACGCCGACTATGCCCACCACCTGATGCTGCTCGGCGAGATTCCCCAGCGCACGCTGGAATCGCTCCATGAGTACATCGAGGGCGGCTGGTCCAGCGTCAAGATCTTCACCACCAACATCCGCCCGCCCGAAATGTCCGGCGAGCCCCGCAAGGTCGGCATGGGACACCTCCACGATCTGATGGAGGTTATCCAGCGCAATGACGCCATGCTCCTCGTCCACTCGGAAGACGATGACATGGTGCAGTACATGTACGAGAAGCTCCAGCGCGAGGAGCGGAACGAATGGTGGAACATGCCCCAGGTCCACAGTAACGAATCGGAGGACGTATCCTTCCGCCGAGTGCTGCGCGTCGCGGAGTGGACCGGTTCCCCAGTCTACTTCGTCCACGTTAGCGCTCGAGAAGGCATCAACGCCATCGGCGAGGCCCGCAACAAGGGCATGGCGATCTATGGCGAAACGCTCCACAACTACGCCTGCTTCAACGCCAACAATTACAAGGAAGAGAACGGGATGAAGTACCACACTTACCCGTCTCTGAAATCACCCGAAGATGCGGCCATGCTCTGGAAGGGCATCGCCTGGGGCGGCCTGCACACCATGGCCACGGACGAGTACTGTACCGACTGGAACCTCAAGATCGCCGGCAAGACCGTGCGCGATGTCACCGGCGGCCACAACGGCGCCGAAACCCGCGTCGGCATCACCTACAGCGAAGGCGTATCCAAGCGGGGAATGTCGCTCCAGCGGTTCGTGGACGTCACCTCCGCCAACGCCGCCCGCATCTTCGGGCTTTACCCGCGCAAGGGAGTCCTCGCGCCGGGCAGCGACGCCGACATCACGCTCATCGACCCGTCGATCAAGAAACGCCTGACCATGGACGACCTCCATATCAGCGATTACAGCATCTGGGAGGATTTCGAGATCGAAGGCTGGCCGGTGATGACCATCATGCGCGGCACGGTCGCCGTCGAGAACGGACAGTTGAGCGCCCCGGCGGGCCACGGCCAGTGGATTTCCCGCAAGGTGGACCGCGAGGTGACCAACCGGCCGATTGGGTAGTCTCCGATCCCGCCGCCCTTGTCGCCAAATCCGCCCGCATACTATGATTGCCAGGTAGTGCGTCCGTCGCACGACCCTTCGCGTTATTTCAAAGGAGCAAACCCCAAATGAAAGCAGCCCAACTGGTAGCCCCCAAGCGGTGGGAATTCACCGACGTCGATACTCCCGCTCCGGCCGACGGACAGGTCCTGGTCAAGATGGAATGCGTCAGCGTCTGCGGCTCAGACATCCGTCACACCTACGGGCCGGTGCTGGACGAATCGGAGTACCCGATGGCCCCCTGCAAGGGCGCTCACGAGCTGGCCGGCGTCATCATCGAGAGCAAGACCGACGAGTTCCACGAGGGACAGCGCGTCATCACGATCCCGTACCCCGGTACCGGCGGGCTCTGCGAATATGTGCTGTCCGAGCCGGGCCGTCTGGCTCTGTTGCCCGATGAGGGCGGCCTGGATGAATGGGTCATGTGCCAACCGCCGGGAACCGTGCTTTACTCCTGCCGGCAGATGGGTAGCCCGCTGCAGCAGAATATCCTGATATTCGGCCAGGGCAGCATCGGTCTCAGCTTCACCATGATTCTGTCCCGCATGGGCGCCCGCAACGTCATAGTGGTCGATCCGTTGGACTATCGTCTCGAAAAGTCCAAGCAGATGGGCTCCACTCACCGGATCAACCCCGAGAAGCAGGACGTAGCGGAAGCGGTTATGGAAATCACCAAGGGCCGTGGCCCGGACGTGTGCGTCGAAGCCGCGGGTTACCCGGAACCGCTGAACGAGTGTTTCCGCCACGTGCGCCAGTTCGGGCAGGTCATCATCTTCGGCATCCAGAGCGACCACATGGTGCCCATCGAGCACAACCTGTGGATGGACAAGCAACCACGCATCATCCCAACCACCGGCGCCCGCAGTGGCGATCCCATCAGCCAGATCCAGGACATGGTGGACCTGCGCTCACGGGGATGGGCAGACCCCGCCGAGATGATCACCCATCGTGTCGGTTTCTCGGACATCCAGACCGCCTACGACATGTACGAGCAGCGCGAGGATGGCATCATCAAGGTGGTGATGGACATCAACAAGTAGCCGCAATCATCGCGGCCAAATTGCCCGGCGCTCCAGGGGCGGATGCACATCCGCCCCTTTCCCGATTGGCCCATTGACCAACTCTCCGTCGACTTCCGCTCTCACTCCCGGCCAACGTATCCGCCTGGCCCGGGAAAACCTGTGCGTTGCCATGGCGTTTTACGCGGCGGCGCACCGCGGATTGATCACCCCCGCGTTTGTACCGGCCACCACGGACGTCTACACGCGGGACGGACAGGCGGTGGACGCCAGCGTCCCGTTGGAGATGTCCGACCAAAGCAGCCTGCTCCGGTGCGCCGGCAACCAGGTGCGTGCCGCGTTTGCCCTCTGCGCCCTGCAGACCCAACGCGAACTGGACGGCGTTTCCGCAGACGACCCGCTGGAAGAACCCGACCCCAGTGCGAGAGCCGTGCGTGCCGTGTGTTATGTCACCTCACAAAGCCTTGACCGGGAGTTGCTGAACCCGACCTGGGTCGTTCCGATGGAATACCGCCAGCGCTTTGAATGCCCCGCGATGAATCTCACCCTGGACGCTTCTACCTGGAATGGGCGCGAAGTCAGGTGGGAACACCTGGGCGGGCTCCCAGCCTATCTCGATCTGGTACTGTTTGCGTCCTATTGCGTGGACGGTATGCCGGTTCCGGACGCAGCGGCGATCGCGAAGGGTGATTACACGGCGTTCGAGGAATTGTCAGCGCCAGGGCCGGACGCTGTGAGTCCAGTGATCCCGGGCTATGGCGGAGGAACCGGACGCCTGCGACAACCCGGTCCGGCGGCCTCCGGACCTGCGCCGGGATCCGGTTGGGTTGCGCCCGATGGACCCCCCGAACCGCCAATAACGATTGCCTCGCAGGCCAGCGAATGCGGTCCCATCGACGATTTCGTCGCCGAAGTATGCTTCACCGGGGAGGCAGCAATGTCGCCGGCCGGAGACCTGTATGCCTCATACGCGCAATGGTGCCTGGATCAGGGATATCTGGCCCACAGCCAGCGCAAGTTCGGCCTCGAACTCCGGGCGCATGGATACGAGCGTAAGCGCCGCGGAAAGGGAAAGCACTGGTGGGTGGGAGTGATGGCTCCTCAGGTCTAGCCGGACTCTCGCGGGTTCGCCGGCGTTTGAATTGATCGGTAACACAGTCGTTACATCGGCGCAAAATCCGCGTAACAACCGACCGCGATACTGTCTCTAACGAAACGGGCAGCGCCCCAACTCAGATTGGAGACAGAAAAATGATTGCCATCGCCGCCGGAGCCGCTTTTGTAGGACTTTTCGCCCTCTGGGTTATCGTGCCCCGTTTCATCCTCCGTCGGCACGAGAAGAGCACGCAGAACGCGACCCCAATGGTGCGCGAGGACTTTGCTCCCCAGGCAGCCGATTAGGCTTCACAGACCCGCGGGCCAGATCCAGGCAACTCAGCCGGGGGGCGATGTCCCCCGGCTTTTTGGGCTCCCGAGATCCCACCTGATCGCGCCATCCGGTTGACCGCGCCGCGCTTTCTCGCGCGATTGACTTTGTCCGGGGCCGTCGCTAGCATTGCGACAATCGCCCGGCCGACCCCGGCGCGACTCCCAGTTCAGCTCGGCCACAGACCCTCAGGAGGCCACGATCATGTTCGTGCGGCGCGACCTTACCGACACCGTCCCCACTCGTGAAGGCAACATGCACTTTGTCAAGCAGGGCGCCGGCTACCCGCTGGTAATGCTGCATCCCCTGGGCACATCCACCTGGGCGTGGAGTTCAGTGATAGATTCGTTCAGCCAGCACTACACCTGCTACGCGTTCGATATGCTCGGGCACGGCGAGTCGGACAAACCCACCCGACATTTCAATATCCCGGATTACGCCCAGGCGCTCGATGACGCCTGCCAGATCCTCAACATCCACCGCGGTCACTACGTTGGCAATTCGGTCGGCGCGGTGCTGGCGACTGAAATGGCCGCCTCGTTCCCGGAACGGCTGGACAAGTTGGTCCTGGTCGGCGCACCGGTTTGGGATGCCCGTACTGCTCCGGAGCGGATCGCCGAGGCGGCGGCCGGCTACGACGCCGACGGCATGCCCGTGCCTCGAACCATGGAATCGGCCAAGGAATCCACGACGTTCGCCGAACCCCGTCAGGAATGGGTGGACGCCAACAACGGTACGAGAGCCCAGGCCGGCGCCTGGGTCAAGAAGCTGCACGAATCGCTGGCCTGGTACGACATTATGACCAGGTTGCCCCAGGTTAGCGCCCGCGAGACCCTCGTACTGTACGGCGAAGTGGACCGATTGCGCGACGGAGAGGAACTACTTCACAACAACATCGTTCGCGCACGCAAGCACATCATGCCTGGCGTCGGACATATCCCCCAGATCGAAGATCCGGAAGGGTTTGTCGATGCGGTGCTGGAGTTCCTCAAGCCGGGAACGTGACCGTTAAACACCGCGGAGCCGGCCCTGGTTTTGGCTTGGCGTCGCGAGGGCATTCGCGTTAGAATACGGCCGATGGTGGGCCCGTTGGTGGGTCGCCGTCGGCTGATTACTGTGGTTCATCTGTAAGCATGCCATCGACTTTTATCAGAGCGCGTAGCCGCACCCATCGCCTTCTTCACACCGCAAAACGCGGTGCGGTCGAGCATATTCCGCCAACGCTGGTAGTCGTGGGCGTGGGCACGGCCGGGGTGCGCCGGGCGTTGCTGTTTTCAGAGCGCATGTCCGAGCTTTCCGCCGCCGGTCGTATCCAGACCTCAGTCTACTACGACTGCAACGAGGTCACGGTGTCCAACGTGCAGAAGACGCTGCAAAAGTCGTTTGGCGTCGCCCGCAACGGCGCCGGCACTCAGGTACTGTTCCCAAACTACGTTCCGGTTCCCAACGGTTTCATGCGAGACCCGACCCAATTTCGAGACTTCCGCGGGCCGCTGGAACGGGATATGGACAACATCATCAGCCAGGTGCTGCTGCACTCGGATCGCTGCGGTCGGGTACCCGAGACCATAATTGAGTTCATGGGATTTTCGGGGCACGCCGTACTGGGCGGCCTCCTGCATCAGAAGATACAGAACGCCTTCCCCAACGCCACCATCCTGCCGGTCATGATGCTGCCCAAGGACCACATTTCCGAAGAGTGGACCAGGCGATATATATGGGAGCAATACGAAAACCTGCTGTCCGGCGCCAACTGCCTGGTAACCACGCAGTCGGATGTCAACGCCCGTGAAGACGACGCCCGCCTGGCTACCGGGCTGGCCGGGTTTGAAGTCGCAGAATTCGGAGAAGACAACGATCCGTCCATCAGCCAGTTGGGGGTAACCCTGCGACGCCTTATGCCCGCCTCGGGCGGGTGGCTGGGCATGGCCGCGGTCAAGCGCAAGGTGCCCATCACACGGAAGTTCGAATGGTTTAACTTCCCTCCCTGGTGGCGTCAGTACGCGGCCGTGGGCGGGGACGACGATTTGTCCACGCTACTGGGCAACGCGATTTGGTCGACTCTGGATCCGGCTGCCCAGTTGGCGGAGGGGATCAATCAGCCCCCCAATGCGCCGCAGGAAATAGTCGTCTCGTTGCCCCTGCACGGAGACGAACTGGAGCCGGTGGCGACCCAAGCAGCAGAGGCGCTCGACCACAGCAATATCTTCGACCGGTTTACCAACCTGGACATCGCTTTCAATACCGCACGATTCACCGACGGCATAGAGCCTGATCCCTTTATGCACGTCACCAGGATCTATCCCGTGAGCGGCGAATTGCAGGCCGTCGCCGAGATACTCCGGGGGGAGCCGGCTACGCCTTCCTACGGCGGGAGGGCAAATGCGGAGACGGGCTTCGGTTCATATTTCCATCTGCGGGATCCGGCGCCAAATCCGCTACTGCCGCCGCCAGATACCAGGACGGAAATCGAAGATGAAGGGCAGGAGCATGTTCGATATGTCTAGCAAGACAAGCGTTTTTTTTGAATTGTCCGCAATGCATTCCGTTTGACGTATTTGTTTTCATCTGGTATAGTCGCTCTTGTTACTGTAAAGGTATTCAAGTATGCCGTGCGGATTGGTGTGACTCCTCACCCGTGAGGGCGGGGCCAACCTGCACGCATAGTAGGTCTACGGTAGTTAGTCTAAGCTGAAATCCCTTTGCTTTGCTACTGGGCCAGTTCCTCCCAAGTCAGAAAGGGGGTAAACATAACTATGCCGCCAAAGAATCAAAATCGCACTTTCCACATTCGCCGCAATGCCCCACATAGATTGGGCGCACAGAGCGACCTCACCCGCGATGGCACTCCGCCTCCGATTGTTTCGATAGCGGTCGGCACCGCCGGATACAAGCGGAGCTGGCGTTGGGCCAGGCGCATGGGAGAAGCCGGGGTCCTGGACCGTGTGCAGAGTCTGCTGATGTACGACTGCAACCAGGGCACGATCGATTCCATCGACACTGAAACTCGTTCGATGCGCCGCGTCCGTGGTGGCCAGTTACCGGTCATAATTCCCGGCTTCCTTCCGAAAGTCGACGGGTTCCTGCGCGACCCCAACGCGTACAAGGACTTTTACGGCCTGATCCATCGCGACATGGAGCGCATGGTAGACACCGTTGCGCGCCGGTCCGAAGAGGTGGGTTCGCCTCCCCAATTGATCCTCGAATGGCTGGGATTCGGTGGCCACGCCAAGCTGGGCGGTGTGCTGCACGGCATGATGCGCGAGCGCTTCCCGGAAGCCACTTTCCTCCCCATCGTGCTGGTGCCCAGCGAAGCCGTCCTCAAGGAGAATATGCGCCGCGAAACGTGGGGCGCATACGAGGAAACCATCGGCACGCGATTGGTCCGCAACAGCCGCGGTGTCCAGGAATTGCAGCGTCATCCGGCGCTGATCACCGACAACGGCCTGTCTCCCAACTTCGAACGCCTGGACGACAAACTCGCGATCGCTCTCGCCTCGATGGAAGCGGGCATGCGGTACCAGGTTGACGCGGGTTCCATGGCGGAAACCGTCAACAGTTTCGGCGACTACTCCAACGGTTGGTTTGGGGTGCGCGTGCTGAACCGCCGCGTTGACATAGCCGATACTCGCAACGGGTCCCGGCTGTTTGGGCCTTTCCGGGGTCGGGAGATCGTGGTGGTGAACGACAATGCCAAGCAGTTGCCGTTCTCAATCAAGTCGGCGATGTGGGACATCATGGATCCCAAGCGCACCGATCTCCAGTTGGCGAAGCATGCATTCCCCGAGGGCGACACTGTGATGCGCATGGTGATCACTTTGCCGGTTGAGCCTTCGGGTTTGGCCGAAATCGCCGCAGACGTCCAGGACCAGATGCACCGCGAAGACTTCGACGTCGCTTACCCGAACATCATGTGGTCATTCGCGTCGTCCAACTTCCAGCAGTCTCCGGACGATCGCCATATGCACGTCTCCCTGTTCTTCCCGCTGCAGAACGATAACATTCCGACCATCAGCGACATCATGGGCGAGGACAACACGCCGATGCAGTTGGCCGGCACGCTGGAATACGCCGGTTTTGGTTCCCGCCACTTCATGCCGCCGCCCAATGGCCACGAGCCCGAGTCCCAGTACGGATACGTCTCGCGAGGCCAGCAGGTGCGCATTGAACGCGAGCGGACCCGTGTGCCCACCGAAGAACGACAGCCTTACGGCTATGGTAACGGTTATGGCAACGGCGCGGGCAGCGAGTACGGGCGTTAGTCGGACGCCCTAACATCAAACACGCAAAAGGGGCGGGTCGATGACCCGCCCCTTACGTTTCAAGATTGGCGACCCTCCGGCAACTGGCCGCATGCTCCTCCGGCTGATCGATCAGTTGTCGGCCGCCAGCGCTTCACGACGGGCTTTCTCCTTGAAGTGAGGGATGACGTGTTTGCCAAACAGGCGCAAGGTCTCCATGACTTCGGCGTGGGTCACGGGCCCTACCTGAAACAGCGGCATTATCTCGTCTACTCCCATCCGCTCGTAGTCTTCAATATATTTGATGCAATCGTCGGGATCGCCGATACAGAAACGCCCGCCTTCTTCGATCAATGATCGCGAACTTACCGCGTCAGCTCGGGCGGTATCGGCATTGACCGCACGCTGGTAATGCCATTGGTAGTCTTCGGGAACCCTGGCGGGATCATATCCCTGCCATACGTATGAATCGCGAATGCGCTGTTGCTCACGATACCAGTCGATCACGGTTTCGGCACGCTCGAAAGCCTTTTGTCGGTTCTCCATGCACAGGCCCACGGTGTTTCCGGCAACTCGTGGATGAACCAGCTTGGTAGCCGGCTCAGGATTCGCGATGGCATCACGGTAAATCTGAATCAAACCCTCAGCCCGGTCCAGCCCAACGCTGGTTTGCGCCAGACACCCCAGACCCTGACGACCCACTTTCTCGGCCGTGAACTCCTGGCTGACCGCCTGCCAAATGGGCGGGTGCGGCTTCTGTACGGGCTTGGGGATTACCTCGCGAGGCGGTATCTGGTAGTGCTTGCCTTCAAACCCGAACGTCTCCTCAGTCCACGCGCCCGGGATGATCTGAAGGTATTCCTCGACCATCTCCGACACGTCCGCCAGGTCGGAGCCGTAGGGTAGCATTTGGTAAGGATACCCCGACCGTCCGATGCCCAGGTCCACACGTCCGCCGGAAATCACATCCAAAGTTGCCATGCGAGCGGCGACGTTCAACGGATGATGCAACGGCGCCAACACCACGGCTATGCCCAGGCGCATGTTGGTGGTGCGCTGGCTCAGCGCCGCCAGGGTGATGTCCGGTGCGCTGGAATGGGACCATTCCGAGCGAAAATGGTGCTCGACGAACCACACGGAAGTCATGCCGATTTCTTCCGCGAAGCACACCTGCTCCATCATTTCCTGGAACTTTCGAGTTTCGCTCTTGTCGTCCCAAGGCTTGGGAACCTGAATTTGATAGAAAAGACCAAGATCCATGTCGTTGTTCTCCCTCGGATGGACATCAGTAACTGAGTTTGGCCGATTGTAGCAAATCGATATCAACCAAAAGGGGCAGGTATGATCCGCCCCAGACATTGTTTGGATGAAATCTAAGAAAGCTCAGCCGCGGCCGTATTTGTCCACCGCTTTATCGCCGGTCAACGCCAGGAAAATATCCCCACGGGCGTCGCACCAGATGCCATGGGCCGAGCGGCTGTCCCAACGGGCAAGGACGTTGCCGTCCCGGTCGAAAATCGCGACCCGAGGCAGGTGAGAATCGTCCAGGGGAGCCAGCTGGCTGACGACGAAATCACCCTCGGGGGTCTCGGCGATGTCTGTAGGTCGGCAGGTGTCGGTCCACATGGTCAGGAAGTCGCCCGATGTGTTGAAGACCTGGATCCTGCTGTTCTCCCGGTCGCAGACGTACACCCGGTCGTCGCGTGTGACCAGCAGGCTGTGCGGCAGGTGGAACTCGTACGGATGCTCCTTGCCCGGCTTACCCCAGGAATACTTGAGGCGCCCGTCGTTGTCGAACCGGTGAATGCGTGCGTTGCGATAACCGTCGGCCACATACAGGTCGCCACTGGGCGAGGGGACGAGTTCCGCGGGATAGTTGAACGGCCCGGCAGCCCGGGGCACCAACGCGCCGGCGACTTCGCAGCCGGTGTCGGAATGCACCCCATTTCGCCCTAGCATCTGTATGGGTTTTCCATCGATCGTGTACATGATGCAGGTCGACGTGTCCCGGTCGGTCAGGTACACGATGTCGTCCTCGATGTAAAAACCGTGGGCGTAGACGAACCCGCCGTTGCCCCAACCACTCTTGAATGAGCCGTCGTTGCGGTCGAAAATGGCAATCGGCGGATCGGCGCGGTGGAAGGCGTAGATGTCCCCGGCCGAGTCGCTGGCCAGCGCGCTGACCGCGCCCAGCGGGTGAGCATCGGGCATCTTTGCCCAGTCGGAAGTCAGCGTGTACGTATGCTTTCCGCTTCCTACGGTGGTCATGGTTTGGCCTCCAAAACTGGTTGAGTCGCACGTAGCAAAAAAGTCGGGGCGGGTTCGCGGCCCGCCCCGGTGGTTTCCGGCTATGCCATCAATCTGCGAGCGGTGTTGACAACTCGCTCCGCATTGGGCAGGTAGATGTTTTCCAGGGCGCGGCTGTACGGTACCGGAGTATGGGGAGGCGTCACGCGGGAAGGCGGCGCGTCCAGATAATCAAAGGCTTCCTCGGCCACCCGAGCGCAAATGTCCGACGATATGCTGCACACCGGAGTGTCCTCATCCACGACCAGCAGCCGGTGGGTGCGCCGCACCGAATCGAGCACGTGGTCGTAATCGATGGGCGACACGCTGAGAAGGTCTATGACCTCGGCGTTGATACCCTCCTTGGCCAGCTCCTCGGCCGCCTCCACGGCAACCCAGGTCATCTTGCTGATGCCCACTATGGTGAGGTCGGCGCCGGGACGTACCGTGCGGGCCTTCCCCAGCGGCAGGGTGTACATTTCCTCGGGCACCGGACAGGTGTCGCCGTACAGCCCTTTGTGTTCGAAGAAGATCACCGGATCGTCGTCGCGGATAGCCGCGAGCAGCAGCCCTTTGGCCGTGTAGGCGTCGGACGGGCAAACGCCCTTGAGCCCGGGGATGTGGCTGAAGAGCGAGTAGAAAGATTCCGAGTGCTGCGCCGCGCTGCCGAATCCCGCGCCGATGCGGGTCAACATGACGAAGGGCACCTTGACCTGACCGCCGAACATGTAGCGCATCTTGGCAGCGTTGTTCAGCAATTGGTCCATGCACACGCCAATGAAGTCGACAAACATGAGCTCAGCAACGGCGCGCATGCCGGTTGAGGCCGCTCCGATGGCGGTTCCAACGAAGGCCGCTTCCGAAAGCGGGGTATCCAGAACCCGCTCGTTTCCGAACTCCTGGATCAGGCCCCGCGTGGTGCGGAAGGCGCCGCCCCAGGCGTCGACAATGCCCAGATGCTCGCGGCCGGCGCCACCGGCGATTTCCTCGCCCATGATGATAACCGTTTCGTCGCGGCGCATCTCCTGGATCAGTGCCTCGTTGATGGCTTCCCGAGTTTGCAACTCGCGGGTTTCTCCAGGCGGTGGGAGCATCGGGGTTTCGGTGAGAGTTGTCATACTCAGCCTCCCAGCAATTGGCGTAATTGGAATCGGCAGCAGGGTTTCGCGGTGTACGCACCTGAGTGCCAATCCCGAGCTACACAGGCATGTTGGCGCCGCGGCGCATCATTTCGACCGGGTAATCGGCGTACACATCCTCGTAGATTTCGTGCGGTTCTGGCAGCGGGCTGGCGTCAGCGAATGTCACCGCCTCCTCCATCAACACCCGAGCTTCCTCGTCCATCTGGTCCAGCTCCTCGGCGGTGATAACGTTGCCCTGGGCGACCATGTGGTTGCGGAAGGTGAGCAGCGGGTCGCGCGCCCGCCAGTGGTCCTCTTCTTCTTTGGTCCGGTAGGTCAGCGGATTGTCGAACACGGTGTGGCCGTAGTAGCGATAGGTGCGGGCCTCAAGCAGAGCCGGGCCATCGCCGGCGCGGGCGCGTGAAACGGCTTCTCCGGCCGCTTCAAACACCGCCAACACGTCCATGCCGTCAACGTGGAACCCGGGCATGTCGTAGGACGCGGCCCGATCAGAGACGTTGGCCACCGACAGGCCGTACTCCACCGGCGTGGATTCGGCGTAACCGTTGTTTTCGCAGCAGAAGATCACCGGCAGTTTCCAAACGGACGCCAGGTTCATGCACTCGTGGAGCACTCCCTGGTTCGCGCCTCCATCGCCGAAGAACGCCACGGCGACGCGGCCCAGTTTGCGGATCTTGGAAGTCAGCGCCGCTCCAACGGCCAACGGGACGCTGCCCGCCACGATGCCGTTGGTCCCCAGCATGCCCTTGCTCATATCGGCAATGTGCATGGAGCCACCCTTGCCCTTGTTGGGGCCGTGGCTGCGGCCAAAGAGCTCCGCCATCATCAACTTGGGATCCACGCCCTTTGCAATGCAGTGGCCGTGACCGCGGTGGGTGCTGCCGATGTAGTCGTCATCGGACAGGTGGGCACACACGCCGGTCGGGACAGCTTCCTGTCCGACTGAAGAGTGGACCGACGCGGACATACCCCGCTGCCCCGTCTCAGGCACGCCACGTTCCTCGAAGTGACGGATGGTGGTCATCGTTCGGTAGAGTTTCAGTAAGGTGTCGCGGTCGAGTTCCATGGCAACACGCTCCTCGTGACGCAGCGGTTTTCTGATCGGGCTGACGCCCGGTGTAACAAAAGCCGACGGATGCAACGCCGGCTTTGGGATGGCCCCATAGTAGCATGGGGCCGGGCGGTGTCAACAAGGGCTGTGCGCCCGCGTTATCACATTCCCCGGGCCCCATACGGAAAGACGCAGAGCGATCCTCACCGCCAGTTCAACCGATACGAAAGACGATCTCCGTTCCGCTGCTGGCGCCCAGGGCTGACGAGGCGTCGCCGTCCACCAGAGCAACCTCCAATCGCCCATGGCTGCCCAACAGCGCTTTCAATCCGTCCCCCGGCGGGTCGTGGAAGGTACGGGACAAGCCCGCAATTTCCTGACCCGCGATTGAGACCACCGTTTCCGACTCCCTGCCGAGCACGCGCATATCATTCAATATGTCCGCGGTGATGTCACTGACCAGGTTTCCAAAGGCATCTGCAAAAATAATCCGGCCTCGAATGACGTTGCCTTCCGGTCGCGGCGTCGGCAACGACAGGGCGGTGATCCGGGTCGTCGGATCGCCGAGCGCATTGGGAGACACTCCGGTGGACAGGTGGGCTGCCACCGGGGCGAAAACGTCGCGCCCGTGGAACGTGGCGCTGACGGGATGGCGCCAATATTCGGGGTTGGTCAATCGCCAGGCTGTGCAGCCGTTCGGCACTTCCGCTGGGCCCGAGGTGTCAGACCCGCCGATTTCGGGATCGTATCGTCGACACACCAGGGTCAGGAGACCGTTGTCCGGCGCGACAAAACGATGCTGAGGGGTTTCCAGCAAGATGGCAGGCCGGTCGGTGCCGACCCCGGGGTCGACCACGGCAACGAAAATACTGCCGTCAGGGAAGTAGGCGTGCGCGTCGGCCAGGACCACGGCTCCGTGGCGCACATCCTGCGGGCCGACGCCATGGGTCAAATCGATGACGTGAGCGTGCGGATTAATCGAAAAAACGACCCCGCGCACCATGCCCACGTAGGCATCGGCGAGGCCAAAATCGGTGGCGAGAACCAGGGGCGGAGCAGACACTCAGTTCCGAGGCCAATGCGATTGAGTGTCCGGGATCAGGTGAAACGAGCGCTGAGAACCGATACCAGCAAAAACACCACGATCAACGCCACGGTCAACTGGAACATGGTGCGCTCCAGCCCACGTCGCGTACGGACGGTGTTCTGGGCGCTCCCGAACATCCCGCTGCCGGCTTCCCGTACCTGGGAAAGGATGATCAGGACAAGCACGATAGATGTGACGATCTGGGCAATGTTGAGCAGGCTCATTTCGAAACTCCGGCCACCATTCTACCACGCTAAGGCCGCTGGGCCTCCAGACCGGCCTGGACCAGCTGCAGGGCAAGCTCGGGTTGCGCCTGTCCTTTGGTGATGCGCATGACCTGTCCCATCAGGAAACGTGCCGCGGTTTCCTTGCCGCTAAGGTAGTCGGCGACGGCTTTCGGGTTGGCGGCAATCGCCTCAGCGACGGCGGCCTCAATCGCGTCGGTGTCACTGATCTGCGCCAATCCCTGCTCCTGCACTATGTCCGCCGGCGAGACCGAGGTTCCGATTGGCTGGGAGAGGCTTCCCGAAAATCCGATATGGATGGCAGTACCGACGACTGGTGCGTTCCTTCGGTACGTATCCTCGAGCACCTGTTTGGCTAGGGAGGTGGACAAGGTCCCATCAGCGATCAGGCCCAACAGCTCCGACAATGCGCCCGGACTTACGGGGCAATCAGAAATGTCCCGATGGTCCTGATTCAACAGGTATGAAAGATCGCCGATCATCCAATTCGCGATCTCTTTAGCGGCGGCCCGGTTGTCTCCTGTACTGGCCAGCGCCACCGTATCTTCGAAGTAATCGGCCGTGACTCGGGAGCTAGTCAACTGGTCAGCGTCGTACTCCGAAAGTTCGTAATCCTGCCGGAATCGTGCCTTGCGCTGCGGGGCCAATTCGGGCAGCGCCGACTGCAAACGCTCCACCCATTCGGAGCCGATGTTCAGTGGCGGGAGGTCGGGCTCCGGAAAGTAACGATAGTCGTGCGCGTACTCCTTGCTGCGCTGGGAGACGGTCACGCCCCGCTCATCTACCCAGCCGCGGGTTTCCTGCACCACGGTCCCGCCGTCCTCGACGACACGCTGTTGCCGCTCCACCTCGTACACCAGGGCAAGGTAAACGGACCGGAAACTGTTCATGTTCTTGACTTCGGTGCGGGTCCCGAAGGTATCGGCGCCGGCGGGCCGGATACTCACGTTGGCGTCGCAGCGGAAATTGCCGTCCTGCATATTGGCGGTGGAGACGCCAAGATACTGGACCATGGAATGGAGCGAGGTAAGATACTGGCGGGCCTCTTCGGGAGATCGCAGATCGGGTTTGCTGACAATCTCCATGAGCGGCACGCCGGACCGGTTCACGTCGACCAGCGAATAGCCCTCGGCGTCGTCCGGGAAGTGCTGCATCTTGGCGACGTCCTCTTCCAGATGCACACGTTCCACGCCAATGGGTCGCCGGCCGTACTCCAAGTCGGAATCGCCCTCGATCTCCAGATGACCGTCCAAGGCCAGCGGCAGGTCGTATTGGGAAATCTGGTATCCCTTCATCAGGTCCGGATAGGGGTAGTTCTTCCGGTCGAACTTGGTGAACTCGGGGATGCGACACTGGAGCGCCAGTCCGGTCATTACGGTGTATTCCACCGCCCGCCGGTTGATTACGGGCAACGCGCCGGGCAGGCCCAAGCACACCGGGCAGGTGCGGGTGTTGGGTTCGGCGGCCTGGTAATCGGCGGGACACCCGCAGAACATCTTGCTGCGAGTGTCCAACTGGACGTGTACCTCAAGCCCGATGACGGTTTCGTATTCCACTGCTGTATGACCTCTGTCGATCGGCAGCTATCCGCCGCTGACCTGCGGGTTGGCGTCTACTCAGATCGGGTCTCGAAGCGGCCGATGAACTCGCGCTCCTTGGCCTCGACTTGCCGCGGAAGGCGCGCCAGCGCCAACCGCTCCGGTAATACTATACCGCCGGAGAAGATCAATTTCATCGCGTCTTCCACGGTGAGGTCGGTTTCGAAGAGATCGTCTTCATTGACGAAGGCCATATTGCCGGAAGTCGGATTGGGCACAGTGGGTATGTAAACGATTGCCATGGAATGGCCTCCGCTTTGGGAGAACGCTCGGCCGGTCACAAACCCGACCGCTACCATACCTTCCCGGGGCCACTCGAGAAAAACCACGCGGCTGAAATTGTAGTCGGACGCCAGGAGCGTCGTAGCCTGTTCCGTCACTCCGAAGATGGTCTTGACCACCGGTACCTTGTGCAGGACGAATCCCATGCTGCCCATGATCTTTCGGCCCGCTGCCAGAGAAACGAAAAGACCTATCAGGTAAAAGATGACAATGATGCCAATCAAGCCTATACCAGGGAAGTCCCAAGGCTGGCCCTGTATGAAAGGCATTGGTCTGATGAAGCTGTCCGTGCGACCAATGATGAACGCCAGGACAAAAACTGTCACCAGGATAGGTACCAGCTGCATCAGGCCGGCGAGAATCTTGCCCTGAAAATGGCCCTCAATACGTTGACCCCAGGTCGGTTCCTCACGCTCCGCCCGACCCAGCGGCTGCTGGTCTTTAGAACCCAAAGCCGCCTCCCTCGTGCCCGGCGCTTCAGATCCCCGCGCCCAAAGGCATCTATTTCAGCAGTATGCTGTAACTTTCAGCGTAATTCAATGAGTCTAGAATGCTTAAATGCGGCGGTTTGCTTCGTCGTCCCGCCTTATGCCGGTCGATTGCCGAAATGCAACGCCACGCCTCCAAAGCCCAAACGGCGGTAACCCACGTCTACCAGTCCGGCCTGGCGGAATACATTAGCCAGCCCGTCTGCGGTAAGGAAGTAATCGACGCTGTCGGGCAAGTAGGTATAAGCGGTTCGATCACCGGCAACAATTTGCCCCATCAGCGGAACCAGCCGATGGAAATAGAAACGTCCCATGGTGGACGCGATACCCGCGGGCATGGGTGTCAGCTCGAGGGTGGTAACCCGGCCGCCGGGCGCGACGACCCGGGCCATTTCCCGGACTGCGGAAGGCACATCCGGCATGTTGCGGAGGCTGAATCCCGCGGTGGCGCCGATGAACGAAGCGTCCGGGAAGGGCAGTCGCAGGGCATCTCCCTGGACGAAATGTACTCTCTGCCCAGGGCCGGAACCTCCAACCCGCCGCCGATTGGCGATAGTCAGCATTTCGGGCAGCAGGTCAACACCTACGATTTCCGTGGTGTTGCGGCAATCGGCCAGGGCAAAAGCCAGGTCACCGGTTCCCGTGGCGACATCCAGAGCCGGCCCAACGGCGGTTCCAGCAGTCAGTCGGGCGGTCGCGCGTTTCCAACGGTGGTGCAACCCACCCGTCATGAGCGAGTTCATCAGGTCGTAGCGTGGCGAGATGCGCGCGAACATCTCCGCCACGTAGCGTCGCTTCTCGTCGCCGCTCAAGTTGGCCATTGTGCTAACGCGTTTTGCGAGCGCGGTATCTGAGAGCCACCACGCCATCGGCGTGAGATTGCGCCGAATCCAACTCCAGCGCTGTCGGCGATCCGGGCCCGCCGAACAAAGGGACACCCTGACCAAGGATAGTCGGTATCAAGAAGACCAGGTACTCGTCGACGAGTCCGGCCTGCCGGAACTGGTCCGCCAGATCGGCCCCTCCCACCAGCCAAACGGTTCCGGAGTGCCGTTCCGCGATTTCCCGGGCGAAATCTGGAGCGTTGGTCCGTACGAAACTGGCCTCCGGTGGTCCGTCGCTCGGTGGAGAATGGGTGAACACGTAAGCCGGTTTGCCCGGGTACGGCCACTCTCCGAAACTCACTACCTGGTCGTAGGTGCGCCGGCCCATCACCAAGGCTTCGACCCCGGCGTAAAATTCAGCGTAACCATAGTCGTTGGGTTCGCCGGCGGGCAACCAGTCAACACCGCCGGCGGAGTCAGCGATGAAGCCATCCAGGCTGGAAGCGACGTAATAGACTATTCGTGCCATGGTTGAGCTCTTCCGCTATCGTTCGCGATCACGGTACTGCATGTCGTCCGGAAGGCCATCGGTGACGCCGGAGGCGACGAGGGCGCGCTGGACTACAAAGCGAACCACGCCGTCGATGTCCAGCGGCTTCAGATAAAACGGGGGCTCGGGCGGCAGAATGGTGGCGCCCAGACGCGACAGCGTTAGGAGATTTTCCAGGTGGATGGCATGGAGTGGCGTTTCCCTGGGTATCAGGGTGAGCCGTCGGTTCTCTTTGACGGTGACATCAGCCGCACGCAACAGGAGGTTGGGCGTCAGACCGTGGGCTAATGAAGCCACCGTGTTCATGCTGGCCGGGGCGATGATCATTCCCGCCGTGGGGAAGGTTCCGCTGGCAATGGGAGCGAACAGATCGGAGATGGCGTAGGTGGCGAAATGGGGATGCTCCGTCCACCGCGCAACCGCCGCGTTGTACGCTTCGTCGAGCTCTTCCTGCCATACCATGCGCGCAGCATTGGAGGCGACAACGATCACCGGTGTTTCCCGCTCCAGCAGCGTGTCGATCAGATCACGGGCGATGATAGACCCGCTGGCTCCCGTAATCCCTACAACCAGCGGACGAGATGGGCGAGAGGTCATGCCGCCGTCGATACGCAACCGATTGGCATCCGAGTCATTCACCGGCAAGCCCGATCGTTGCATCGGTTCGAGCGCAGGCTACCACGGGAAAAAGCCGTCGAACGGCAGCGCTACGGCAAGGATCGTAAAGGCCAACAGCTGTGTGGAAATGTACTTGTTGAACGCGAACGCCTTGCCCACCATGGCCGGCTGCCCGGACTTGACCATGTTGTTTTCGTAAATGAGCAGGATTGCAGCGACCACCCAGCCAATGAAGTAGAACACGTTCAACTCCATCCAGATGCCCAGCGCCAAAAGCGCGGCCGCGGCCAGACTGTGCAACACCCGGGTGGTGCGGATGGCGTTGCGCACGCCAAACCGGGCCGCGATGGACTTGATCCGGTTGGCGCGGTCGAAATCGAAGTCCATGCTGCCATAGATTGTTTCGAACCCTCCGGCCCACATCATCACCGCAAAGGTCAGCAGCACCGGCTGCCAGGTGAGTTGACCGGTGACCCCGATCCAGGCGCCGGACGGGGCGATTGCGAGCGCCAGGCCCAGCATCAGGCTGCACAGCCAGGTAACGTACTTGGCGAAGGAGTAGAGCACGACGTACGTCGCCGCCACGGGCGCCAGCATCAGCGCCAGAGGGTTGAGTTGCCAGGCGGCGATGAAAAATATGCCGGCCCCGCCAGCCGCCATGCCGCCGACTTCCAGGGGTCTCAGGATGCCAGCGGGTATGTGCCGACCTGCAGTGCGTGGATTGCGAGCGTCTTCCCGGGCGTTGATTATGCGGTTGGCGGACATGCCGAGGGTACGGACTCCCACAAACGCCAACGTAATCCAGACGAAGGTGTGCCAACCAGGCCATCCGCTCCCGCCCGCAAAGTGCGACGCCAGCACCATGCCGATGTAACCGAACGGCATGGCGAACAGCGATTCCGATATGTTGATCGCGTTCAGGTAGTGCGGGACCTTCCCCGCCACCACACGAAAAGGGCCGGGATGTACGGGTGCGTTTTGCATACCCGTTCATGGTAGCACACGACCCTTCCCGCGCCCGGTAACCCCACGCCAATGCGCTGGCCGAAACTATCAGCGGGGTATTTCAGCCGCCGGGGCCTGCGAAGGAGCTTATGCCGTCCAGTCCCAGCTCTGCCCACCTCGCCGAAACCCGGTCCCTAACTTCCTGGCTCATTTCGATGTCCGGCGGCCATTCGCGATGGTAGCCTTCTTGCGGTCCTTTTCGGGTGGCGTCTATGCCGACCTTACTGCCAAAGCGGGGGGTGGGAGATGCCACGTCCAGGTCGTCGATGGGGCCGTCAACCAGGACGAGATCGGTGGCCGGGTTGATGTTGTTGGCCACTCGCCACGCCACTTCCGAAGGGTTCTGCACGTCCACGAAGTCGTCCACCACCACGATCACCTTGGTCAGGCTGAGCAGTCCCAATCCCCACAGGCCGTACATCACCTTGCGGGCGTGTCCCGGGTACTCTTTCTTCATCGACACCAGTACCAGGTTATGGAAAATACCTTCCGCGGGCATGTTGATGTCAACCACTTCGGGGAGGATGAGGCGGATCAGAGGCATGAAGACACGCTCAGTGACCTTGCCCATCCAATAGTCCTCGGTGGGAGGCCTACCCACGAATGTGGTGGGGTAAATGGGATTGTGGCGGCGGGTGATGGTGGTCACGTGGAAAACCGGATAGGGCTCAGCAAGAGAGTAGTAACCGGTGTGGTCCCCAAAGGGGCCCTCCGTCCTTTCTTCACCGGGAATAACGTACCCTTCGAGAACGATCTCTGCATGAGCCGGCACCTTGAGATCCACCGACACTGCCTGGGTCAACTCGACGCCCTCATCGCGGATGAAACCGGCCAGTACCATCTCATCGATATCCGGCGGCAGCGGAGCGGACCCGGTCCAGATAGACGCCGGATCTCCTCCCAGCGCGACCGCAACCTCCAGTTTCTCCGCGCTCGCCCGGTAGTGGCGAGCTCCTACCTTGTGGGTCTGCCAGTGCATGCCGGTGGTGTTCCGGTCGAACACCTGCATCCGGTAGATCCCGTAGTTCTGCGTGCCGGTTTCGGGGTCGCGGGTGATCACCAGCGGCAGAGTGATGTACGGGCCGGCGTCCTCCGGCCAGCACTTGATGATCGGCAGACTGTACAGATCGACGTCTTCCCCTGTCAGGACTACCTGCTGACACGGGGGATTACTGACAGTACGGGGCTGGAAAGCGCCCACGTGAACCAGCTGGCCCAGGGTGCGAAGCTTGTTCAGGACACCCTGCGGAGGCCCGCCCTGGACCATTTCGATCATGGATTCCAGGCGCGCGGCCAGGCTGTCGGCATCCTCGACCTCAAGCGCCCAATTCATGCGCCGCTCGGAGCAGAAAAGGTTCATGGCCACGGGCATGTCGTGGCCATGAACGTTCTCAAACAGGAGCGCCGGTCCATCGGCCCGCATCAACCGATAGGCGATTTCAGTCATCTCCAACTCCGTTTCTACGGGAGCGGAGATGCGTTTCAGGTCGCCTTTGCTTTCGAGGAAGGCGATGAACTCACGAAGATCCCGGTATGGCATACGGTCTTGTTGGCCTCAGGTTTGTTTCAGACCCGAGGCCAGTACGCCGACCTTAGGAGTTTCGCATTTGGCTAAAGCAGTCGCTGCAATAGACCGGGCGATCGCCGCGGGGGCGGAACGGTACGGTTGCGTCGGCTCCGCAATTGCTGCAGACGATGGGGAAGCTTTCGCGCTGGCCTCCGCCGAATCCGCCGCCGCCGCCTCCGCCGCCGCCAAAGTTGTCACGAGGCTGGCCTCGCCGAGCGTTCCTGCACGAAACACATCGTTTCGGATAGTTGGTGAAGCCTCGTGAGGCGTAAAATTCCTGCTCGCCTACGGTGAAGAGAAACTCTGCTCCACAGTCGCTGCATTCAAGGGTCATATCGGAAAGGGCCACGGTTCATCCTCCGGCCTGGTTGGTAATCACGGTGCACACGCTAGGTCTGTTTCGTCGGGCACAGCGATTACAATACCCAAGGATCGAGGACCGGCGCAATTTCGCTTCCACTACTATACTTGCATCGTCAAGGGCAAACAACGATTTTCACCGCCTGAATCGGAAAATCACAGGTCTCGGCGCCGTCTCGGGCGCCGGACACCATCTGGGTTCCGCATCACCGGGCCCTGGTCACACGGATTCAGCGACGAAGACCGGTATCTTCCGCGAGGTACGCCCCTGGTACTCCTCATACGGAGGAAACGCCTCGACGGAGGCAGCCCAGAGCCGAGCGCGCTCGTCGGGGTCGGACGCTTCGCGAACACGCATGGCGTAAACCTCTGCCTCGTCCCTGATTTCGACGTCGGCGTCGGCACGCAGGTTGTACACCCACACCGGGTTCCGTGGCGCGCCGCCCTGCGAGCCGACCAAAACGTAGGCGTCGCCAACTTTTACGCGCATGAGCGGGGTCTTCCGAATGGCTCCGGTCTTGTTTCCCCGGTTGGTTACGATGATTACCGGCAAACCGGTGTCGCGCAGCGTAGTCCCCTCGGTCCCGCCGCTGCTTTCGTATGCCTCCACCTGCTCGCGCACCCAATCCCTGGTCGACGGAATGTATTCCGGCATTTCAGTTCCTCCTGGTTACAGTGGTCATCATGATAACCCGAATCCCCGCGGGCAGTAATGCCGAATGGCGAAACCTCGCTATAATGCCGTGGTGGATTAGATAGCGCGATGCTGGAGAGACGGGGCGCTCCCGTTGTTTCGGGGCGCTGGCACGCCGCGTGGTTCTACCTCCCAGGAAGGTGCGCATGGTGATGAATTGGTCGGAACATCCGGTGGCCATTCGCGCCGGTTGGTCCTGGCGACGGATCGGATTGGCTGTGTTCGGGGCTCTCGCGATATCGGTCCTGCTGGCGGCCTGCGGGTCCGACCCGGCGCCGGACCGGGAACCGGAGAACGGTCGCTCCGAGCGGGCGGCGACAGACGAACCGTCCCCCACCGGGAGCCCGCCGACGGCGCGTCCAACCGTATCCGGATTCGGGCAAGGCCAGTCCAACCAGGCGCCCGCAACTCGTGCGCCGTCCTCGCCGACACCATCGGGGGCGGCTGAAGCGCCGCCGACCGCCGTTCCGGAGATTGCACCCACCGCCACAAGTGAGCCGGGCGCAACCCCTGTCCCGGTTCCTGCGCCGGCGGCCGTCATCGACGGGGACTACGACGCGAATGACAACGGCCTGATCGAGATCCGCGACCTGGCGCAACTGGACGCGATCCGTTACGACATGGACGGCGACGGCGCAGCTGACGATGACGCCGGCCTCGTCCCGTATTTGGAAGCTTTCCCAGACCCCGCAGACGAAATGGGTTGCCGCGTGGGCGGATGCGAAGGCTATGAATTATTGGCCGACCTTAGTCTGGACACCAACGGCAACGGAATGGCAGACCCGGAGGACCGTTACTGGAACTCTGGCTCAGGGTGGGAACCCATCGGCTATTACCGGGGGTCCGATGACCAGCAGGCTTTCCAGACCGCACTGGAAGGCAACGGCTACACCATCGCCAATTTGTACATTTCCCGGCCGCACGAGGATTACGTCGGTCTCTTTGGCTTCAGCAGCGGTGGGGAGATCCGGAACATCGCGGTGACCGCAGCCGACGTGACGGGCCACGACTACGTCGGTGCGCTGGTGGGCAACAACGAAGAAGGGGGTCGAGTGATCGACTGCGTATCCCACGGAGCCGTCACCGGAAACGATTTTGTGGGTGGCCTGGTCGGCGACGACAAGGATGGCGGACGAATTTCCGACAGCGCAGCCAGCGGCTCGGTCACGGGCCTGCGATACGTCGGGGGTTTGGTCGGCCGGGTTGACGGGAACTTTGGCAGCTCGACCCGTAACAGTTCCGCCGACGGCGACGTGGCCGGCAACGACTTCGTGGGCGGTCTGGTCGGGTTCAACGACGGCAGCATCGAAGGCGGGTCAGCCACCGGGCGCGTGTCCGGAAACGTCAATGTCGGAGGACTGGTGGGAAGAGGGAACGGCGGCAAGGTCAGCGACAGCATGGCCAGCGGCGACGTCACCGGCAGGACCGACATTGGAGGTCTGATCGGACGCAACGATGGCGAAATCAGCGATAGCAAAGCGCAAGGGGCCGTAACCGGACAGGACAACGTGGGTGGCCTGGCCGGGTACAACGGTCAGGGCACGGTCAGCAATAGCCGGGCCTCAGGGACCGCAACTGGACAGGACAACGTTGGCGGCCTGGTCGGACGCAACGGAGAAGGCGCGGTGGTCGATGGCGCTGCGGAAGGCACGGCCACGGGCAACAACAAGGTCGGCGGACTCGTGGGCTACAACGACGGGGACCTCAGCGACTGCGCCGCGTCCGGAACCGTACAGGGCGTTGACGATATTGGGGGACTGGTCGGCCGCAACAACGGCGGAACCCTGACGTCCTGCACCGCCGCCGGCGAGGTGTCAGGCAACGACAACGTCGGAGGCCTGGTGGGATACCACGAGGAGGGCGGAACAATCGCGGCAAGCTCGGCCTCCGGCGCCGTAGACGGCGAAGACGACATCGGCGGCCTGGTCGGAGACAGCGAGGGTCACATCGCCGCGAGTTCGGCCGACGGCGGCGTCACGGGCAACGACAATGTGGGCGGACTGGTCGGGCGCAACAACGGTGGTACCATAACCGCCGGCACCGCCAACGGTTCGGCAACTGGCCGCGAAAACGTGGGCGGACTGGTCGGGCACAACGACGGCGTAGTCCAGGAAGGGATCGCGAGCGGCGACGCGGCCGGCGACGCGAACGTTGGCGGTCTGATGGGTTACAACGACGCCGACATCAGCGATTGCAGCGCCAGCGGCGACGCCACCGGTGTCCAGGACTTTGTCGGCGGGCTTATCGGGCACAACTACCGGGGCGACGTAACCCGTTGCGATGCCAGCGGCCCCGCTTCGGGAAACAACTACGTCGGCGGGCTGATCGGTTCCAATGACGAGGGATCAATCCGCGGGAGCATGGCGGAAGGAAACGCCACCGGCACTGATTTCGTCGGAGGACTCATCGGCCAGAACACCGTGGGCGTGGTTGACGCCAGCGTCGCCTCCGGTGCCGCTTCGGGCAACGAGTTCGTGGGCGGACTGATCGGGGACAACGGCGGCGACATCCGCAACTGCGCGGCCAGCGGCGACGTGACTGGCCGGCGACAGATCGGCCTGCTGGTTGGCCGCAATTACGGCAGCCCGCTCGACAACAGCACGGGCACGGGCGCATTGACCGAGGCGAACTGACGGTTCTGGCGCAACGTGCCGCGTCAAAGACCATCGCCTCGCGGGTATAATGCTCAGGCTATCGAAATCCAACGGAGGACAATTGCATGGACGGTAAGACCGCGTTCGCCAACATCCTGGCCAGGGAGGGCGTCGACGTCGTTTTCTGCTTTCCCAACAACATCCTGATCGACGCCTGCGCAGCAGCCGGGATTCGCCCGATCATCTCCCGCATGGAACGCACTGCGGTCAACATGGCCGACGCGTACAGCCGGGTCAACAACGGCAACAAGAACGGCGTGGTTATCGTCCAGGGCGGGCCAGGAATTGAAAACGCCTTTTCCGGGGTCGCCCAGGCCTATGCCGACTCATCCCCGCTGCTGATGGTGCCCAACCATCCGGGGACGCGGCGACAAGGAACCTCCTCCGACTTCAACGCCGCCAGGAATTACGAGGGAGTCACCAAGTGGGCCGACTCCGCGAATCACACCGAACGCATACCGGAATTGATGCGTCGCGCCTACACTCAGCTCCGCACCGGTCGACCCTACCCGGTGCTGGTGGAGATGCCGAACGACGTCCTGGCCGGAGAGATCTCCGAGGAGCAGTTCCACTATCTCCCGCAACAAAAGCATCGCTCGGCAGGCGATCCCCGAGACGTTTCACGGGTCGCGGAGGCGCTGGTAAACGCGCGCCGCCCTGTCATCTACGCCGGCCAGGGAGTGCTCTACGCCGAGGCCACCCCGGAATTGGTGGAATTGGCGGAGCTGTTGAACGCGCCCACCATGACCACCACACTGGGCAAGAGCGGATTCCCGGAAAACCACCCCCTGGCTCTGGGGTCCGGCGGCAACACGGGCACAAAGATGGTTGGCGAGTTCCTGGCGAAGAGCGACGTTGTCTTTGGCATCGGCACCAGTTTCCAGAAGACCCTCGCTTCCGCCCCGGTTCCGCCCGGCAAGACGGTCATCCAGTCCACCATCGACGAAAAGGACCTCAACGGCGAGTATCCGCTGGATGAGATCATCGTCGGTGACGCGAAGCTGGTCCTCGGTCAACTGATTGAGGAAGTCAAGGATCGACTGGGCGAAAACGGCCGGCGCGGCGACGAGTCCGTAGCGGCCGAGATCCGGCAGGTACGGCAGGAATGGCTGGCCGAATGGATGCCCCGGCTCTCCAGCAACGATACTCCCATCAGCCCGTATCGTGTGGTCTACGAGCTCAACGCCCGGCTGGACAAGGCCAACAGCGTCGTCACCCACGACTCCGGCAACCCGCGCGACCAGATCGTGCCGTTCTACGCGGCCACCACTCCCCGGGGATACATCGGGTGGGGCAATTCTACCCAGTTGGGCAGCGGGCTGGGTTACGCCATGGGCGCCAAGGTGGCCTTCCCGGAGAAGACCTGCGTCAACCTGATGGGCGACGTTGCGGTCGGAATGGCCGGAACGGACTTCGAAACGGCGGCGCGCGAAAAGCTCGGCATCATCACCGTGATTGTGAACAACGGCGCCATGGGCGGCTACGAGAAGAACATCCCAATCGCGACGGAGCGGTACGGCACCAAGTACGTCACTGGCGAGTACGCTCGCATGGCCGAGGCTCTGGGCGCGTATTCCGAGTATGTAACCGACCCGGACGAAGTCGGGCCGGCCATCGAGCGGGCGAAGGAAATCTCCTCGTCCGGACAACCCTGCGTGCTGGAAATCATCACCCGCGAAGAGCCGGTGTTCTCGCAGTATTATCGCTAGTCTCCCCGGTCAGAAGACGCCGTAGCGGGCTATTCGGCGCCGCCTGGTGTCGATAGCGCGCCCAGCCCGCCCAGCACCACCGCATGCCTGAAGCTGCCATCGTTGTCATCGGAGGAGGTCCGGCCGGCGCGTGCGTCAGTACCCTGCTCGCTCGCCGCGGATACCCGGTTACCCTACTGGAACGGGAGATCTTTCCCAGAGACCACGTAGGCGAATCACTTCTTCCGGCCAGCATCCCAATCCTGCAGGACCTTGGCGTCCTGGACCGCGTCCGGCAGGCCGGTTTCGTGCTGAAACGGGGCGCCACGATGATATGGGGGGTGGATCGGAAACCGTGGAGCTGGTACTTCAGCGAGACCAACACCTCCAATCCGCATTCGTACCAAGTTTGGCGCCCTGAATTTGACGCCATTCTGCTGGACAACGCGCGCAAGACCGGCGTCGACGTGCGGGAAGGATGCTCCGCAACTGCGGTGGAATTCGACTATGCGCAGAAGGCGGTCGGCGTGCGTTGCGGCGACGAAACCCTGCCGGCGCGGTACGTCGTCGACGCCAGCGGGCAGGGCGGCCTGTTGGCGCGCCAACTGGGTCTACGGCAATGGGACGATTTCTTCCGCAACCTGGCGGTGTACGCCTACTACCAGGGCGGCGACCGGCTCGAAACGCCAGACGACGGCAACATCCTGATCGAGTCTCAAGCCAACGGCTGGATGTGGAACATCCCCCTGCGCGACGGATGGTCAAGCGTCGGCGCCGTGGTGGACTCCGAGACCGGCCAGGAAGGGATCCGGCGTCTGGGCGCGCGCGGCTTTTTGGAAGCGCAGGTCGCGGCAGCGCCTCAAACCGCGAAGATGCTGCAGGACGCCAGCATGGTCTCCGGCCCGGAAATCGTCCGCGACTGGTCCTACCGGTGCCGGTCTCTCCACGGCCCGGGGTACATCCTGGTGGGCGACGCCGGCTGCTTCATCGACCCGCTGTTTTCATCCGGGGTGCACCTGGCGTTGACATCGGCGACCCTGGCAGCGGCAGCGGTTGCTTCCGCGTTGGCCGACCCGGCAATGGCAGGCCCCGTCGGGCAGGTGTACCAGCAGTTGTACTACAAGGAGTACGGGCATTTCCGGGAGTTGGCGCGGCTGTTCTATTCGAGCAACCGCACCGCAGATTCGTATTTTTGGGAGGCGCGCCGCCTGCTCGACGACGATCCATCCCTCACCCCACGCCAGTCATTCGTTCAGGCAGTGGCCGGTCAACCTCCGAGAGGATACGAACGGGCCGTGTTGTCCCACGGACTGGCGCCAGCCGCTTTTGGCAATAGCGTGGCCGGGGTGGAGGCCGAACGGCAGCGACGACGGGAACAACCGCTGCTCCCCGAGTCGCGGCCACGGCTGGCGGAAGGCGTCATATTGCAGCGCCAGCCGGTGCTAGCCGATGGCGATTTCGTCTGGGGTTACGGGTTGGTGACCGACGGTCATCCGGAAGGGCTCCCGTGCAGCGGACTCGTGGCGCAACTGCTGCACGGGCTGGACGGCAGGACTACCGTCGCGGAAGCAATCGCGAGCCTGTGCCGCGGGCTGGAACCCGCCGCGGCGCAGCAGGTCAAGCCGGCGGCCATGGAAGCCCTGCAAATCCTGTACGTCGACGGCGCAATCTGCGCATCACCCTGAGGCTTGGGCGCAGCGCTACGGCTTCACCCAGGTCTCCGACCAGGCGCAACACGCCGTGCTGCTCTGGGCCGAGCCGCGCGCCTCCAGCGATACCACCCCGCCCAGTGCCCGGTCACCCACAGTGATCTGGGCACTGCGGGCCGGGAAGAAGCAGCTGTACACCCCGTGCGGCCGGCCGGGAGTGCTGCCTGCCGGATTGTTCAGCATGTAAGGCGTCAGGAAATCGTGCCAACTGAGCACAACGGTCTCAGTGGATGCGACGACGATCTCGTTGTAGGCGCTCTCGATCCCGCCGGACTTGCTGAATTGGGCCGGGATCACTGTCAGGCTCGGGTCGGCAAATTCCGGAAACAGGATGCTTTCGATCTCCTCCTGGAGGTAGCGGGTCATGGCGATATTGTCGGAATAGATCCGCACCGGATCGCGCTCCAAATCCGCGCTCTTGAGGAACAGCACGTGGCCGGCGCCACCCGGCGACCAGAGGACACGCCAGTGGCTGGTGCGGCTGGTCTGCTCACCTCCGGCTTCTGGCGACAGACGGATGAACGAGTTTTCGCCGGTAAGGCAAATCTGGTTGGGATCGATGGGGCTGGTCATTGCTTGCTCCTTTCTGGTCAGTGAGCCACGTTGTTCAGATTCAGGCTACAGACCGTCGGCCGCGGCCCGCATGTCGTTCAGGTACTCGGCGCTGGCCGATTGCAAAAGGCGGCCCACGGTGTTGTGGAAGTATCGCACGCCCAGTTCGAGGTAGTGTGGCACCAGGGCGTCCGGGCAACTGCAACCGGCGGTAATGCCGGATGCCGCGATCTGCTGCACGCCCTTCTCGACCAGAGCCTGAACTTCCGGATGGGTCTGCTGGCCTGGGTATCCCATACTCTGGGACAGGTCACCGGCGCCGATGAAATACACGTCGACCCCCGGCACTTTCACCAGGTCCGGAATGTTCTCGATGGCCTCCACCTCCTCCAGCATGAGGCATACCAGGGTGTTTCGGTTCGCGTCCGCCACGTAGTCCGGCGTAGCGCCGCTGAAACCGTACTCGGCGGATCGCCCTCCGCTGAACAGGCCACGATCGCCATCCGGATAGTACTTTACAGCGGCCACGGCGGCGCGAGCCTCCTCGGCGGTATTCACGTGCGGGACCTGGACACCCCACGCGCCCCGGTCCAGGAACGGCGAGATTATTTCCGGCCGGTTTCCGACGGGCCTGACGATTGGAGCGGTGCCCGAGTATTCGGCGGCTCGGATCATGTCCTCCGCCAGATCGACGGTGATGTTCCCGTGTTCGTTGTCGATGAGCACCCAGTCGTACCCTAGGTATCCGAGCATCTCGACCACCACCGGAGAGGGAAAGGTGATCATTGAGCCGAACACAGGTTGGCCGGCCTGAAGCTTCTTTTTCATGGTGTTTTCGCGCATGCTGGTTTACTCCTGCTTGGGGGGCGGTCGGCGCCGCCACCGGTGGCCGAATGCTATGCGTGGGACATACCCATCGTCAACTGCTCAGCTCCTATGGCGCACGTCGTCTGGACTCGGCGAGCATCGAATTCGCCGGCGTGTTCTATCGCTGGACAACGGTTTAACCACGCCAGACCAGCACCAACCGGGATGCGGGGGCGGTTGGAATGGGATTTCGTTGGGGGTACAATGAATCTCACGCCGATGTAGCTCAGCCGGAAGAGCAGCGGTTTCGTAAACCGCAGGTCAAGGGTTCGAGTCCCTTCATCGGCTCCATTCTTTCAATACGAGCAGCCGGCCTCCTTGGACAGGTAGCAATAAGGACGGATCCCGACGTATCCGGCCGTTTTGCCGGACCGATCCAAGGCATCGTCCAGCGTCACGCTTAACTACACACCACTAGACGGCGCCCGCGCCCTGGCAAATCGGGGCGCGGTTTTGTTTCGGGCTGGGCATGAATGCGAGCGATTCGTTTGCCGCCGGCTTGTAATGCGTGCATTAACTGACGATCCGGAACATTACCGACTCGGCGGTAGCGTCCACCCGGATCGAGGGAGAGAACACAGACCAGACCCGGGTACGAGAGGCCGTCGCCGGACGCGTCGTGGTCAGCGCGGTATTCAGGCAGGATTGGCTGCAAACATACGCCGCTCATCACGGTCCCAGAGGCAGACTGACCCAGATGCTGGACCGGCTGTGTTGTGTTTCGGCAGGCAAGGCCACAACTTCGCGGCTGCGGAGCAAGCGCAGAAAGCCGATTGTTCCCTGAGGCGGCCCGTCGTAACATCCAGGCATTCATCGCGTTGCGGATCCTCGTCAATCAAGCAGGGAGGCGACCGCCCGCATCCTACCGCGTCCAGTAGAGATGATGAACAATCCCAAAACCCAGACCGTTATCGAAAGGTCTTCAGCAAACGACAGGGGCGCCAAGCCACCCACCAAATACCACCACGCTACGACCGCACCCACCGTCTCAGCCGATTCCAACAGACGCACTGCGATCCCACGCCACACTCGCGCCACCTACGGGCTCCCCGGGTCACCGCCCACGCTGTCAGCACGATCGCTGGATAAACCATGATCACAAACATGAGCACATAAAGGCCGTCCAGGTTCATTTCAAACCTGTCGGCCTCTCCCGTTCAAGGCAAGGCAGCCCCACCATCGCCCTATCGTCGCGCGTCTCCGAAGCGGTTGGGACCGTCCTCCCCGTTCCTACTAAGCAACCAGATGGCCCGGCAAGCAACGCCAAGAGTAATGACTAAGGCCACACCCAGAGAGGCGTAAGTGGGGATGACCGACGGGTCACCTCCCACAAATCCTATGGAGAAGGTCACGTAACCGATGCCAAGGCAGACAATCCATGCCAACAGCGGAAACACGAACCAAGCCAGCACCGACGCGCCACTCCTGCCAATGTCATGCAGACGCCGTACGGCTAGGGCCACGGTGGGGAAAAACCCTACAACAATGATGAGGACGCCCGACGTCACGAGTTCTGACAGCAACGTGCCAAGATCCAGTACAACCCGTGCTATCAAGACGTCGATGGCAACCATCGCGACGAACGAAACTAGTAGAACGCGAAACAGCAGCCGCATCCACCACCAGAAATCCGCTCGACTCGCGCGACCAGAGTAATCGAACGTCTGCCTAAGAACGCGGGATCCGGTCCTCCAAATGGTCATGACCTCTCCAGCAGAAAATGTTCGAAATCTTCACCAAGCAGCTTCTGCGGCCGGCGCATGTCAGCAGGTTCACGAACTTTCGAAGGTGCGTGCCTTGGGTGATTAACTTGGCATCCATACCAGGCCAGCGCAAACCGGACAACAAGCAGGGAGGCCCCGCGTAACAAGCGGCCTCCCCGTCTCTTCCCTCTGGTTTGAGAACGATTTATCTATGCCCGCTCGCCGTCAGCATGTAGTGGTCCTCCCGTCCTGCGTACCGGGTTTGGACTTTCGTGGACGGGCGAAGAGAAGTCCGGCTGTCTCGTGACGACGTGGGAACGCCTGGACCTTATGCTTGCACTCCCCCAGACTGTGCATGGAAGATACTCCGTGTTCGGCTGCGCTACGGCCAAACCGCGCAGCGCAGACTCCCGCGCCGTGAGTGCGAGGGATGTCTGGAGACACCTCGTAAGGAGAAGGCGCGCAAATACGAACTCGGGCGGGAAGAAGATTTGCAGACCGCAGTCACCATACCCGGTTGGTCCGACGCGGACGAAATGGCCCACTACCCGAATTCAGATACCCACGCTGATCGTACTCCTACTGGTCGGCGTGTACCATGCGTTTTGCTTCAGGAAGACGGCACCTACACGCTCATATTCATCAACGACGGCGCAATGTCCGAACATCAGCAGAAGTTGGCAACCCGGAGGAGAAATACCGGGGCGGGTTGGCGATCGCAGTGGGGCGCCAAATGGAGCCGACTTTCGGTTGTTGTTGCCCCGTCTGCGCGTTGGGAGATGCTCAATCCAGCGCCTCAGCGCAGGGCAACAATACGCGACCCACACCTACGCGACCGAACCTCGCGTTGAACGAGCCAGCATGTCGGCGTGCTTTGGCGCATTCAACCGCGCAGGCAATTCCTGGCGAACGCTGATCAACTCGCCGTACGGGCGAGATCATTCGCCGGCGAACGGTAGAGGTATTGCAGGGCGCCACCAGCCTTGGATTTCAGCGTGGCCCACTTCGTCGGAGACGAAGAAGCCCGGATGATCGTCGGGCGGCAATTGCTGCAACGCCGCCCGAAACCGCAACCGCCGCCGCTGTCCAGGGAAGGGTGAGCCTTCCTGATAGGCGGCCGCCCGCGCGGCGCGCATCATCATACGACCATTCCTTCGTCAACCGAGTTCCTCCATCGTGCTCCTGGTACGCACGCCGCCCAGACGAGAGACTTTGCGACCGCACCCTGTTTCGATCCGTCGCGTTTCCAATATCGCCGACCGCGGCGGCGGCGCGACATAATTCTGCGACATTTCGCTCCTATCTTGGTTTGTATCAAGAGTGGGTTACCCACACGAGGAGGCGAAATGATGAAGATCAAGAAGTTGACGTCGAGGACGTTCCTGCTCGGTTCGCTCCTGGCGGTCATGCTGTCAGGGGCGGTCCTGGTCGCATGCGGCAACGACACCGGCACCGGTGAAGGCCGCGATGCCGGCGGTGCCAACGCGACGCAGGAGGTCTCGCGTGGAGAAAATCCCGGTGAACACGGCGCCGGCGGCGAAAGCGCCGGTGAAAGCGGCGGCTCCGGCAGCGAAGAGGGCAGCGGCGCCACCTTGGCTCCCGACGCGACCTTTGACGCGGTCCGCGGCGGCGCACGTTTGGTCCTGAATTACGACGCGGCCAGCAATGCCTTCCAGGGCACGGTGGAGAACACCACCGGCAACGCCCTGGGGCAGGTCAGGATTGAAGTCCACCTGTCCAACGGTACCGAGCTTGGACCAACCACGCCGATAGATCTCGCTCCGGGCGAGGTGGCGTCGGTGAACCTGCCGTCGACGGCGGCGTCCTTCACGGGTTGGATCGCCCACGCCGAGGTGGGCAGTGGAACCGAGGGCGGTCAGGCCAGCAGCGAAAGTGGCCCCGACGGCCCCGAGGGTCCGGAAAGCGGCGGCGGCAACGAGGCAGCCATGGAAGCTGCCATGTCCAGCCCCATCACTCCGCTCGACCAGACCTGGAACGGCGTCCTCGGCGGGCTGGCGGTTTCCGCCAGCTACGATGCAGCGACCCAGACCGTCCACTCGACGGTGCAGAATACGGTGTCCCAGACGCTGTGCTATGTGCAGGCCGAGCCTCACCTGAAGTCCGGAACCCAGACGGTCGGGGAATTGGGCCCTGACCAGTTGGGCAACCTGAACCCGGGACAGCAGGCTACATCCAGCATCTCAGTCTCTAGCGAACCTAACCTGGCTGGCGTTTCATTCGACGGCTACGTGGTCCACATGGAAGTGTTCGACTGCGGCGGGCCGGGTCCGGTTCCCCACGCCGGTGGGCCGGGCGGTGAAGGCAGCGGCAGCGAAGGGGCCGGTGGCGAGGGGCACGGCCCCGGCGGCGAAGGCTCAGGCAGCGAGAGCGGAGCATCGGGCAGCGAAGAAGGCAGTGGGGCGCAACTGGCGCTGGACGAGACCTTCGATGCCGTTCGGAGCGGGGCTCGGTTGGTCCTGAACTACGACGCTCCCAGCAACGCGTTCATTGGCACTGTTGAAAACACCACCAGCAATGACTTGAACCGGGTCAGGATCGAGGTGCATCTCTCCAACGGCGCCGAGCTCGGGCCCACGACTCCCGTGGACCTGGCTCCGGGAGAGGTTATCGGCATCAACCTGCCCGCGACCCAGGCGTCGTTCACCGGATGGGTGGCTCACGCCGAGGTGGGCGGCGGCGAGGCCGGCGGAGAGCACGGCGGCAACAGCCAGTCCGGTGGCGAGCATGGCTCCAGCGGTGAGCACGGCTCGGGCGGCGAGCGGCGGGGCGGCGGGTAGAACCGCCGGATACCTCCGGGGGAGATTTCATCCTGCGCCACGCAGTAAGATAAGCCACCCCGGATGTAACCAGACCATTGACGCGGTGTCTCCCCGGAGACGCCGCGTCCCCTGTCAAGCCTCACTCGGAGGACTGCTGATGAGCGGCACTGTGCTGATAGTCGAAGACGACACCAGGATAGCCAACTGGGTCAAGGTTTACTTCGAGCGCGCCGGATTCTCGGCCGAGGTCGCCCACGACGGCGAAACCGGCCTCAACCTGGCTCGGGAGCTGGAGCCGGACCTGTTGATCCTGGACCTGATGCTGCCCCGTCTCGACGGGGTGGAGCTGTGCCGGATCCTGCGGCGGGAGTCGGATGTTCCCATCATCATGCTGACGGCCAGGGAAGCCCACGCCGAGCGGATCAGCGGTCTGGACAGCGGAGCCGACGACTACATCGTCAAGCCCTTCGACCCGGACGAGGTCATCGCCCGCGCTCACGCCGTGCTGCGCCGGGTCAAGGGCAAGGTCCAGCAGGTCCTGACCTGCGGCAACATCACCCTGGACGAGACCACCAGGACGGTGACGGTCGATGCAGAATCCGTGCCCCTGAGCCAGGCGCAGATTGCCCTGCTGGCAACCTTCATGCGTCACCCCAACCAGGTGCTCACCCGCGACCAGTTGATCTCGCTGACCTTCAACGACGAGTTCGAGGGGTTTGACCGCGCCATCGACAACCAGGTGGCCCGCCTGCGCCGGCAGATCAACCGGGGCGGCAGGCAGCCCATTCAAACCGTATATGGCGCGGGTTACAGGCTCGTCGCGGAGGATGCATGATGTCGCTGCGCTGGAGAATCATGGCGGCGATCGTCTTCGTCGTCCTGCTCACCGTATTGACCAGCGTGGGTGTGGGCTACTACGCGACGCAGGCCCGCCTCGGGGTGTTTGTGGAAGAGGTGGGCGGAGACCGGGCGACCCAGCTGGGCCGCAACCTGAGCCGGCGCTACACGGATGCCGGCAGCTGGGCGACCGTCGACGCGGCGCTGTCGGAGGCGGGATACGCCTACGACGGAATTCCCCGAGGGGAACGTTCGGAGGAGGCAGAGGGAGAACACTCCGAGGGTGGTCAACACGACCAGGTGCGGGTGGTCATCATTGGCGTCGATGGTCTGGTGGTAAAGGACAATCTGTCTCAGCTGCCGCCCGGGTCAATGCCGCCGCCTCTGGATGGGCACCGCGAGGATGTGCTCGATCTGGCATCCAATCGGGTGGTAGGCCACGTCTATCTGGACGTGAACCGCGAGTTCCTGTCCACCGAGTCCCACGGGTTTCTGAATGCGCTCCTGTTCATCACGCTGATCGGGGGCGCGCTGACGGTTGCCGTCGCCATCGTGCTGGCCGTCTGGCTGTCGAAACGGATCACCGCGCCCGTAACGGCCCTGACGCAGGCAACCCGGGCAATTGCCCAGGGGGAATCCGCCACGCTTCCGGTTACGTCCTCGGACGAGTTGGGCACGATGAGCGAGGCCTTCAACCGGATGGCCATCGCTCTTGAGACCCAACGTGAGCTCCGTAGCCGGCTGATCAACGACGTCGCCCACGAGCTGAACACGCCCCTGAGCGTCATACAGCTGGAGGCACGGGGGTTGCGCGACGGCTTGCAGACGCCGGATGACGCCTCCGACCACATCATCCAGGAGGTGGACCGGCTGCGGGGTCTCGTAACCGACCTGAACTGGCTGGCCGAGACGGACCGCGGGGAGTTGAGACTCGCCCTCGAACCGGGTTCCGTTCACGAGTTGCTCGCGACGGAGGTGGCGCGCTGGCAGCCGCAATCGCAAGCCGGACAGATTGAACTATCGCTGCAGGTAACCGGTGAACTCCCCGACCTCAACCTGGACCGTATGCGGATGAGCCAGACGCTGGGCAACATCATCAGCAACGCCCTTCGTTGCACCGACGCCGGGGGCAACATCGTGCTCCACGCGGAGCAGGGCGGCGACCAAGCTCTGGTCATCTCGGTCACCGATGACGGGATCGGCATTGACGCCGCAGACCTGCCCCATGTCTTCGAGCGTTTTTATCGCACAGACCAGTCACGCACTCGCGGGATAGGCGGAAGCGGTCTGGGCTTGGCCATCACCCGAGCCATAGTCGAAGCCCATGGGGGCACCATCGCCGTGGCCAGCGACGGGCCCGGGCAGGGCGCCACCGCAACAATCCGCCTTCCCCTGAATCATTGAGGGACACCGCAGTCGCAACGCTGGAACGCACTGGTTGGAACCGGCAGGGAGGCACGCGGGCATCGCAAACTGCAGAATAGGGCGGAAGTGCGTCCCCTTCGGCGCTTTGTTGCGCGAGCAGGGAGAGGCAACGTCCAAGTCCCTATCTCGGAAATGGAGTTATCTCCGAACGATTCGCCCACCATCCAGGCGTTCCGCCCGCCTAGATGAACTGCTGCTTTGCCCAACCCTCCTCGAAGGTCGTGCTGAAAAACGGGGCCGACTTCTTGCTCTTGTACATCCACCTGCCTTGGACTCGCACGTATTCCTCTTCGTCGAGACCGGCCCGCCACATCGCCCTGCCAGGGTCTCCCACAGTGCACGGCATGAACAGGTACCAGCGAGCGCGGGCCGTATCGCCGGCGACTTCGATCTGCGGGTTTAGCCCGTAATGCAAGGCAAAGACGAAGTGGCCGGAAATTCCGCGAAAAAACTCGCGGATCGCCTCCCTTCCCTCATATCTCCCCAACCCCTGACTTTCCCAGGTGGCGTCCTCAACAAACAAAGCGGCCAGCCGGTCCGGATCATAGTTGTCGTCACAAGCGGCGGCGTATTCTGCCTTGAGGTTGCGCAGCGCCTCAATATCCTCCAGGTGACGAACCCGGCCCCGCAGCTCCTCCACCAACGCTAACAATTCATTTGCTTGATCAGTTGACATCCTGTCACCTCTCCGATGTTCGTAAATCTCCGAGCCATGATGTCATGAAGTGGGGTTGTCAGCACTGTCGGATTGCTGTTCGAGGGAAAACTTGACCGGTGCTGAGTCGGGAGTACGTGGTGTACAAGATAAACACGGTCACGCCAGGCGCTGTCCTGGCGCGCCTCCCGCGGGCATGCGATAACCGAGCCGCGGCTCGGTGAAGATGTACTTCGGGTCCGCGGCGGCGTCGCTCAGCTTCCCCCGCAGCCGCTTCACCACCTCCCGGACCAGCCACGGCTCTCCCATCCT
>MKWU01000207.1_pt1 | contig 109933 bp, 101 predicted proteins | sample 809101 | NCBI WGS metagenome assembly MKWU01 (sample SAMN05860141, study PRJNA318959) | sponge metagenome | host: Aplysina aerophoba | place: Slovenia: Piran, Adriatic Sea, Gulf of Piran | collected 2013-05-07
CGTGAAAGGGGTTTACAACCCTAAGGCCTTCATCCCCCACGCGGCGTCGCTGCGTCAGGCTTTCGCCCATTGCGCAAGATTCCCTGCTGCTGCCTCCCGTAGGAGTCTGGACCGTATCTCAGTTCCAGTGTGGCTGATCGTCCTCTCAGACCAGCTACCCGTCATTGCCTTGGTGAGCCGTTACCTCACCAACAAGCTGATGGGCCGCGACCTCATCCCGAAGCGCCTGAACCTTTGCTCATCTCCACATGCGTGATGATGAGATCATCCGGTATTAATCCGGGTTTCCCCGGGCTATCCCGGTCTTCGGGGCAGATTGGTCACGTGTTACGCACCCGTTCGCCGCTCCGTCAAACCCGCCCTTACGGGCTAAGGAATGCGTCGCTCGACTTGCATGGATTAGGCGCGCCGCCAGCGTTCGTCCTGAGCCAGGATCAAACTCTCCAACGTCAGTCTTTCGATCCCGCCGACCGCCACAAGGGCGGCGGTGAAATCAGAATTCTGTCATGTGTCCCGACAGCCAGCACGCGCGAGGCGTGAGGCTGCCGAGAAGGTTCGATCCAATCTGCCGATGCCAAGCATCGACAGTTTGGGAGTACATTCCCCGATGACCGGCGCCCGTAGGCCTCCGGCCATAGGAATGACTTTCTTTTTTCGGCTTTTGACACGCTGTTCAGTTGTCAAGGAGCCCTGATCCGCAGCTCCTGCGGTACTGGCACTCCGGCTCCGCCGATAGCTCACCCCTCACCAGGGAGGAAGCGAGCCGGCCACTCGGACCATACGATGCGGAGGCGGTGCAGCCAGCCGCATAACTATAGCAGGTCTTGGCGACCTTGCGATCTCCAGTACCGACGGAGCAGTCGGAATCGCTCGAGGGCGATTCTCATGTCCAAGTCGCTATCGTCGAGTGCTAGCATCAGACTATGGCTACGACGAGGACCACCTTCACTCTCGACAGAGAGCTCGCCGAGCAGGCGCGCCAAATGAACATCAACTTGTCCGCGGCGGCCCGCGGCGGCGTCAAGGAGGCGGTCCGCGCCGCTCTGGTTCGAACGGACCGGGACGCGTACCGGCGCCATCCTGAGCAACCCGACCCGTTCTGGGAAGGCGCCGAAGCCTGGAGCAATGAGTGACACGCGGTGACGTCTGCTTGGCCGGGGTAGGTCGCAAGAAGCGTCCGGTTCTGGTACTCACCCGGCCCGGGGTCATCGACGTGCGCAGCTTCGTCACCGTGGCCGAGGTGACCACTTCGATCCGCGGTCTGGCCTCCGAGGTGCGCCTAGACCACCGGCAGGCAGGCCTCGACCGCCTTTCTGTCATCAACTGTGACGGCCTTCATACCGTCACGAAGTCATCGCTATCCGATCCCATCGGCTCCGTGGGCCGTGTCACGATGCAAGCGGTGTGCCGGGCGGTGACCTACGCCCTGGGCTGTTGAAGGGGGCTATCGCCCAAGCGCATGAAACGCCGCTTGCCGACCGAGATCACGTCGCCGACCGAGATCACCGTCGCGTCGGTACCGGAGAGCAGGCGCAGTCTCCAGACGGACTCTTCGGTCACCTTCTCCCCGTTGATACGGACCGCTCCCTGAGCCAGCATCCGCCTTCCCTCGCTCCTCGACGCCGCCAGCCCCGCATCGGCCAGCAGTGCGGGAAGGTACACCTCACCCTCGGGCTCACCGGGTGGGAGCGGGTAGGTCGGGATGTCGTCCGGGATCTCCCGGAGCACGAACTGGCGGTCGAAGGCCTGCTTCTCGATCTCGCCCTGACCCGGCAGGTACCGGTCCACTACGGCCCCAGCCAAGCGGCGCTTGGCGTCGCGCGGGGACAACTTCCCGTCCGCTAGGTCAGCCAATGCGGCGTTTATCTCCTCGGGCGGCAGCCCGGAGGCAAGCCTGTACCACTGAGGCATAGCCGAGTCGGGGATGCTCATCGTCTTGCCGAACATCTCGCTGTACGGCGGGGAGATATTCACGTAGTTCCCCAGCGACTGGGACATCTTCTTCTTGCCGTCGGTGCCCACGAGCAGCGGCATGGTGAGCACCATCTGTGGTACCTGGTCGTAGCGCTGCTGGACCTGGCGCCCCATCAGCAGGTTGAAGAGCTGGTCGGTGCCGCCGAGCTCCACGTCCGCCTCGACGGCCACCGAGTCGTAGCCCTGGAGCAGCGGGTACATGAACTCCATCATCGAGATGGGTCGGCGGTCGGCGAAACGCTTGGCGAAGTCGTCTCGCTCCAGCATCTGGGCCAGGGTCGTCGACGCGGTGAGTTCCAGCACTTCGCGCATGTCCAGGGAGGCCAGCCAATCGGAGTTGGGACGGATCTCCAGAACGTCCTCACGCGTCAGCAGAATCTCCCCGAAGTTCCTCTTCACCGATGCGGCAAAGGACTCGACCTGGCTTGCCGTCAGACGCTTCCTCGTCTCGGACTGACCGCTCGGGTCACCCACCTGGGCGGTGAAGGTCCCGAGGATGAGCACTGCCTTGTGTCCCAGATCCTGGAACTCCCGCAGCTTCCAGAGCACGACCGCCCAGCCGAGGGTGATCACGTTGGCGGTGGGGTCGAGGCCGAGCTTGACCCGTAGCGGGCGGCCGGTCTCCTTGGAGTCCCTGATGCGATCGACCAGTTCCTCGCCGGCCGGGAGGAACGTGTCGACATCGCGCAGCAGGTAATCGGCTTGCTGCTCGGGTGTCATATCGGGTCCAGGCACCACGGGGGCGAGATTAGCTCCGGTAGGCCTGACTGCCGGTCATCGGCCCAATGCACTCACGACCGGCAACAGGGCGGCTTATCCTCCGCCGTCAACCACGAACCGCCAGGGTCGTTCTGCTTCCCGGCTGATCCCGATCCGTGGGGTGCGGAATACCAGAGCCGGGTCCGGGGCGGGCCCTTCCTCCAGGCGCACCGGGCCGGCCAGCACCGATGTCCCGTCGTGATCCCCCGTGATCCCCAGGGCCTGGGTCAGCTTGCCGGGACCGTCGGTTAGTTGGTCCCGTCGCCGGCGCCGTGCCAGCACCAGTTCCATGCCCTCGACCACCCGACCGCCCCTGATCAGCACCGCCTCACCCGCACCTTCGGGACCGGTCACCACGTTGGCGCACCAATGAACCCCATAGGACCGGTACACGTAGAGCGTGCCGGCCGGGCCGAACATGGAGGCGTTGCGGACGGTGCGGCCCCGATAGGCATGAGAGGCCGGATCGTCAGCGCCCCCGTAGGCCTCCACTTCCTCGATGACCACCGCGGTCCTCCCGTCGAAGTCGGTGCTCAGCCGGTGACCGAGCAGCCTTCGCGCCACCTCCTCCACCGGCCCGGAAAGGTCGACCACTAACCGAGGAACTCGAGCAGTATGGCCTTCATCGAATGGAGCCTGTTCTCAGCCTGATCGAACACCCGGGACCTGGGGTGGTCGACTACGGCATCCGTCACTTCCTCACCCCGGTGGGCAGGCAGGCAATGAAGGAATATCGCATCGGGTCTGGCCCGTTCGAACAAACCCTCGCCCACCCGGTAGCCGGCGAATGCCAGTGCCCGCTCCGCGGCCTCGACCTCTTGGCCCATCGATGCCCACACATCCGTGTAGACCACATCGGCCCCCTCCACCGCCTCCAGGTCCGGCGTGACCGTGATCCGGCCCTCTCCTCCAGCCACCATCTCGTCCAACGGCTCGAACCCGGGTGGGCTCACCACCCGCATCCGGCCCCCTAGCTTGGCCACCCCCAGCATCAGGCTGTGGCATACGTTGTTGCCGTCTCCCACGTAGGCGACCACCGACTCGGCAACCTGCCGGTGCTCCGCGATGGTTTGGAGATCGGCCACCGCCTGGCAGGGGTGTTCGATGTCCGAAAGGAGGTTCACCACTGGAGCATCGGCATGCTCGGCCATCTCCACCAGCGTCCGATGATCGAAGACCCGCATCGCCACCAGATCCAGGTAGCGATCCAGCACCCGAGCCACATCGCGGACAGCTTCCCTCGATCCGATACCCACTTCGTTCTGACCCAGGACCACCGGATGAGCGCCCAGGTCAACCGCCGCTACCTCGCTCGACACCCTGGTGCGGGTGGAGGGCTTCTCGAAGAACAGGCCGATCCGGGAACCGGCCAGAGCACCTGACCTGAAACTCCGGTCGTGGCGGAATCGGGTGGCTGATTCCACCAGGCGCTCCAGAACTCCCCGGTCGAGGTCGGCAATCCCCAGGAAGTCGTTCACATGCTTCCCCGTAGGACGCCACCCAACCGATCCGCGACGGCGGCGGCGATACCCCGCCCGATCGGAGCAGCCTCTTCATCGGAGATGGTGTGATCCATAGCGCGCAACGTGATCCGGACCGCCAGGCTCCTGTGGTAATCGGGTATCGAGCCCCCCTTGAACTCGTCGAACAACTCCACACTCTCGAGGTGCCGACCGGCTGACCTCTCCACCTCCTCCAGCAAGCGGCCGGCCGGAACCGTATCGGCCAGCACGAACGCGAGGTCGAACACCATGGGCGGGTAGGCGGAAACATCCTCCAGCACCCAGGACGGACTCCCCGACACGAGGGGACCGAGACCTATCTCGGCGACCGCTACCCGGCCATCCAACCCGAACTTCCGCACTGCAGCCGGATGGAGTTCCCCGACCATCCCTATGTCGTTTGCGCCACACGTCACCACCGCTCCCCGACCCGGATGGAGGCCCGGCAGCGATTCCTGGCGGAGATCCAACCGGCGGTCGGCGACCCGCGCCAGTAGATCGACCAGCCCGGTGGCGGCGAATACATCCACTCCGGGACCGGACAGGACCATTGCCAGGTGGAACGGCTGGAAGGGTATGCGGGGGTCTTCGGGATCGTCGCGAGCCGTGAACACACGGCCGGTCTCGAACAGGCGTACCGACTTCAGACCCCGAGCCGCATTGCGCGACACCGCCCCCATCAGGCCTGGCAACAGTGTGGTGCGCAGGATGGCCTCCTCTTCGCGGAGCGGGTTCTTGACCCGGATTGTCACCCGGCGCGGGTCCTGGCGCGGGAGACCGAGCGCGTCCAGATCGTCCTGCCCGATGAAGCTGAGCGTCTGGGCCTCGGTAAGCCCGGCGCCGACCAGGGCTTCGCGCAGTCGCCGGACAGCCATTTGCTCCGGCGTCAGACCGCCCCGCCTGCCATGCCGGACCAAATCGGGGAAGCGGTCGTAGCCATGGAGGCGGGCGATCTCCTCGACCAGATCGGCCGGACGGGTGACATCCGCGCGATGGGTCGGAATGGTCACCCGAGCTGATCGGCCGTCCCGATCCATCCGGAAACCGAGCCGTTCCAGCAGCGACAACGCGTCTCCGAACGAAGGCGCCGATCCGAGCAGGCGGCTCACGTCACGGGCCGTGAGGTCGACCGTCCATGGCCTTCGCGGGATCGGGTAACAGTCCACGGCCCGGGAACGAGGCACCCCGCCGGAGGTCAACGCCACCAACTCCACCGTCCGGGCGGTAGCAAGCGCGGAAAGGTTGGGATCGACGCCCCGTTCGAACCGGGCCGAGGCCTCACTCCGCAATCCGAGCCGCCACGAGGTGGCCAGGATCGAGGGTGGATGCCAGTTGGCAGCCTCGACCAGAACGCTGGTGGTGGTCTCGGAAACCTCGGTGAGCGCCCCTCCCATCATGCCTGCCAGGGCGATCGGACCCGACGCGTCGGTTACGAGGATGTCGCCGGCCAGCAGCGCCCGTTCTGCCCCGTCCAGGGTCTCCAGCTTCTCGCCCTCCTCGGCTCTCCGGATGATGACCTGCCGACCGGAAATGGTGTCCGCATCGAAGGTGTGGATCGGGTGACCGAGTTCCCACATCACGTAGTTGGATACGTCCACCACGTTGGAGATGGGCCGTTGCCCGATAGCCAGCAGCCGCAGCTGCATCCATAAAGGAGAGGGACCGATCCGCACATCGTCCACCTGGTGGGCAACGAAGCGAGGGCACGCTTCCACGTCGCTGATCGAGATTTCGAAGGCAGAAGTCTCCGGACCGGTCGGGAAGCTCGGGGAGATGTCCCGCAGCGGGACCTGCCAGTAGGCGGCCAGCTCGCGGGCCAGCCCGCGGATCCCCATGCAGTCGCCCCGATTGGTGGTGATGCTCACGTCGAGTACCACGTCTCCCAGGCCGATCACCTCCTCCAGGGGACGGCCCAAGTCGTCCTCGGTGGCCGCGCCCAGCTCGTCCAGAACCATGATGCCGTCGTGGTCATCGCCCAAGCCGAGCTCGCGGGCGGAGGCGATCATGCCGTGCGACATGATGCCGCGTATCTTGCGGCTTCCCACCTCGAGGGGCTGATCCGTATTCGTGCCGAGGCGGGATCCGGCCTTTGCGTAGGCGATGACCGCGCCGGCCTCGAAGTTCCACGCTCCGCATACCACGTCGCGGGTGACCGTTCCGTCATCGACCCTGCAGAAACGGATCCGGTCGGCATCGGGATGGGGCCGGACCTCCTCCACGCGTCCCACCACCACGCCCTCGAAGGACGGTCCGAACTCCTCGATCCCCTCCACCTCGTGACCGAGGGAGACGAGGATCCGCTCCAGTTCGTACGGATCCCGGGTGGGCAGATCGATGAAGTCCGCCAACCAGCCGATCGGGACCTTCATCGGAATTGCCCCAGGACGCGCAGATCGCTGTCATAGAAATGGCGGATGTCGGTGATGCCGTGGCGAACCATGGCCAGCCGCTCTACGCCCATCCCGAAGGCGAACCCCGTCACCTCCTCCGGGTCGTACCCCACTGCATCGAACACGTTGGGATCGACCATGCCGCAGCCCAGCATCTCCAGCCACTCGTCGTTGAACCACACCAGCATCTCCGCTGACGGCTCGGTGAACGGGAAGAAATGGGGAACGAAGCGGGTCCGGGCCGAGACCCCGAAGAACTCCCGGGCGAAGTGGACGAGGGTGCCCTTCAGATCCCCGAACGTGATGTCCGAGTCCACCGCCAGGCCTTCGATCTGGTGGAATACCGGCGAGTGAGTGGCGTCCCAGGTGTCAGTGCGGAAGACCCGTCCGGGTACCACCACGTAGACCGGCGGGGGGTTCTTCTCCATGAACCGAGCCTGCATCGGTGAGGTCTGGGTACGCAGCAACAGCTCGTCGGGACCGCCCCGCTCCCTATCGTCGAACGGCTCCACGTACATAGTGTCGGACTCGAATCGGGACGGATGGGTGGGCGGGGTGTTGAGAGCGTCGAAGTTGTACCACGCCAACTCCAACTCGGGCCCCTCCGCTACCTCGTAGCCGATGGCGCGGAACACGTCGCACACATCCTCCATGGTGCGCGTCAACAGGTGATGCGTCCCCCGTGCCGGACGACCGTATGGCAGGGTGAGGTCAACCCGATCCTGCTCCAGCAGGGCGTTCTCGGCCTCCGTGTGCAGGACCGAGCGCCGGTCCTCCACGGCGGCGGTCAGCGTGCCAACCGCCTCGTTGATCGCCCGCCCCACCTCGCGCCTACGGTCCGGCGCCAGGCGTCCGATGCCCCTTCGAGCCACGGCGATCTCGGATCTCCGCCCCAACGTCTCCGACTCCGCAGCCGCCAACTCTGCCAGGTCGGAAGCAGCCCCGATCCGGGCACGGGCGTCGCCAACTACGCCGGCGAGACGTTCAAGTTCCATCGTCGTCCCGACGCCGCTAGCCGGCCACAGTGACCACGCTAAGCGTGGTTGGCGGAAGCCAACTCGACGATCTGGCGGAAGGTGGTGGGATCGTTGACGGCGATGTCAGCAAGCATCTTCCGGTTCACCTCGAAATCCGCCGCCTTCAGCCCAGCAATCAGCTGGGAATAGGTAGTTCCGTTCTCCCGGGCAGCAGCGTTGATGCGGGTAATCCACAGCCTGCGGAAGTCGCCCTTGCGCGCCCTCCGATCGCGATAGGCGTACTGCAGGGACTTCATGACCTGCTCGTTGGCCGCCCGGAAGCTCCGGCTCTTGGCGCCCCGGTAGCCCTTGGCCTTGGCTAGGACCTTCCGATGCCTGGTACGGGAATTGCTAGCGCGCTTGACTCGTGCCATTTTCGTGTCTCCGGTACTCCTTGCCTACATTCCGAGCAGGCGCTTGGCCCGCTTCTCATCACCCTTCGCCAGATCAGCCTCGCCCTTCAAACGGCGATAGCTGTCCTTGCCCTTGGCAAGGCGTAGGTGGCCGCGGTGCGACTGGCGGCGCCGGATCCGTCCCGATCCGGTCACTTTGAAGCGCTTGGCAGCGCCCTTGTGGCTCTTCATCTTCGGCATGTTGTGTCCTATTCTCGCTTGTTCGGAGGGTAATGAAAAACGTCCGGTTGGCGTGATGGCCGGCTACGAAACCCCTGGTCGAGGAATCGCAGGCCAACCCATCCCCGTCACTTCAGCACCCTCCTAGGCGGAGCCTCCGTCAACGTCCTGGAACGACCGCTGAGGCCGCTTGACCGGTGCCAGGGCCATTGTCATGTTGCGGCCTTCGAGCTTGGCCGGCTGGTCCACGGTGGCTACCTCGGCGAGGTCCGATGACAGGCGCTCGAGGATGGCCATCCCGAGTTGGGGCCGGCTGGCCTCCCTTCCTCGCAACCAGACCCGAACCCGGACCCGGTCACCGTTGGTCAGGAAGCGCAGTGCCCGATCTCGCTTGATCTCGTAGTCGTGGTTGCCGATCTTCACCTTGAACGTAAGTTCCTTGACCTGGCTGCGTGACTGCTTCTTGCGCGCTTCCCGCTCCTTGACCGACTGCTCGTACTTGAACTTGCCGTAGTCCATCATTCGCGCAACCGGCGGATCGGCTCCGGGCGCCACCTCCACGAGGTCCCATCCCAGGCCATCGGCCAGGTACAGGGCGTTCTGGCGGGGCATCACTCCTAGCTGCTTGCCGGACGGATCGACCACTCTCAACTCGGCCGCACGGATGTCATCGTTGACGCGTAGCTCTGCGATACATGTCTCCTTGCTCGTCCGCCGACAGGACGGAATCGGAATCTCGTTCGAGAAGAACAGACAACAACCGGCCGCTACTCGGGTCCATGACGGCCCCGCGAGAACCCGATCCATCGTACGTGGTCGGGTTCCTGTACCACGGCACACTCGGGTTCGGACGCTCTGGTGAACGGCCTCGAATCGGCTCCCGGTGGCCGGGTGGGAAGCAACCGGCTTCCGCTTTCTCCTGGTTGTGGCTCGGCATTATAGGAGACAGTGGCCCTCCATTGGAAGACGGCCTGAATCGGTGACCCGAATCCCGGGCTATCCGTGTCTCATGAAGCCCCGCCGGGAGCATGCTGAGAAGACGGGGATGGGTCGGCCGGCCGCGCCCCCAACCAGGACAACCACCCCTAGATTCTGCAGGGCCCCGGTGCGGAGCACCGGTTAGCCGGCGCGGTTTTCGCGGCTTTCCCGCTCCAGACCTGGGAGGTGCTAGGAACGTCCCGTTTGGCAAGAGACGACAAACCGCCCCTCGGTAGCCGGCAGGAGAGAGTCAATCCTTCTCCGTCGTTTCCCGCACGCTCCCGGAAGGACGGTCCTCCATGTCGATGACATGGCCCAGCTTGGCCACCTTGGTGCGCAGGTAGTTGCGGTTGTGGTCATTCTCACCTGCGATCAGGGGTATTTGTTCGATGATCCGCACCCCGTACGCCTCGGCGCCGGCCCGCTTGGCGGGATTGTTGGTGAGCAAGCGGAGGCTGTTCACGCCCAGATCAGCGAGTATCCGGGCGCCGGCACCGTAGTCACGGCTGTCCTCCGGGAGGCCCAGGTCCAAGTTGGCCTCCACCGTGTCCCGGCCTTGCTCCTGGAGGGCGTAGGCAGCCAACTTGTCGATCAGACCGATGCCCCTTCCTTCATGACCACGCATGTAGAGGACCACGCCCCGGCCGGCCTCCCCGATCCGGCGCATCGCCTCCTGCAGCTGGAAGCCGCAGTCGCAACGGAGGCTGGCGAACACATCACCGGTCAGGCACTCCGAGTGCATCCGGACCAACACACCTTCTTCCCGCTTCACGCTGCCCCTGACCAGCGCCACGTGCTGGCGGCCGTCATCGAGCGACTCGTAGCCGATGGCCCGGAAACTGCCGTAGGGAGTCGGTATGGCGGCCTCGGCACGGCGACAGACCAGAGGGGAGCAGCCTGCCGACGAACGTTCCAGGTCAATCCTCCGGTAGCCGGCGCCGATCTCTCCGGCGTCCATCACCCGAAGACCGTCCTGAGTCCAGAGACCGTCCTGATCTCCACCGATCCTGACGTAATGGCTGGCCGCATCGACCAGTCCTGCTAGGCGAAGGGCTCCGATCGTCTCCACATCTTCGGTCGCCACGTAGAGATGACCCTGCTCCGCCAGGCGGGCCAGCGTCCGTCGGGTGGTAATCCTCGGACCGGTCGTGGTCGCCAGAAGATGGTCCGCCTCCGCGATCAAGGCTGCAATGTCAACGGCGACCGCCTCATCGGCCCGGGCATCGGCATCCGCCACCACTGCCCGCACGTAGGGCAGGCCCGTACGCCGATGGTGATGAAACCCGACATCCAGCCTGACGGCCTCATCCCCCATCAGCCCCACTGCCGTCTCGATCCCGGCCTGCTGGAGGATCACCACCCCACGACCTCTCACCCGGGCATCGGGGTCGTGTGCCCCGATCACGACCCGGGTCAGCCCGGCGACCACCAGGGCATCGGCGCACGGCGGGGTTCGACCGGAATGCGAACAGGGCTCGAGGGTGACGAACGCCGTGGCGCCGCGGGCCGCCTCTCCCGCCTGCCCGAGAGCCACCGCCTCGGCGTGCGGCGTGCCGACGCCTCGATGAGCGCCCTCACCTACCGCCTTCCCTCCCGCACCGACGATCACGCATCCCACCCGAGGATTGGGATGGGTGCGGTGCGGACTGGCCAGATCGATGGCCCGGCTCATCCAGCCGCGCTCGGTGTCCGACCAGACCCGGCTCACGCCCCGCCCTCCGAGGCGGCGCTCCTCAAGCCGGCGATCGCCATCACCGGATCCGGCTGTCCGAAGATGGCGGTGCCGGCCACGAACACATCGGCGCCGGCCCGGCGAGCCGCGCCAATGGTCTTCGGGCCGATGCCACCGTCGATCTCCAGATCCACGTCAAGACCGCGCCGGTCTATGGCCCGGCGGGCCGCCTCGACCTTGGCGAGGACGGTGGGCAGGAAGTCCTGGCCACCGAAGCCGGGCTCGACCGACATCACCAGCACCATGTCGCACCGCTCAAGGAACGGATCCAGAGCCTCGTAGGGAGTCCCGGGATTGATCACCAGGCCGAAGCCGAGACCGGCCTGGCGCGCCCGGTGTTCAACCAGCCTCGGGTCGGGTACCGCCTCGAGATGGACGGTTATGCCGGTGGCGCCGGCCTTCCGGAGCGGTTCGACCAGCCGGTCCGGGTCGGTGACCATCAGGTGGCAGTCGAAGGCCAGGCCGGAGACTCTCCGCAAAGAACTGATGACCGGAACACCCAGTGAGATGTTGGGAACGAAGTGGCCGTCCATGACATCCACATGGAGCATGTCCAGGTGAGGCTCCACCCGAGCCACCTCGTCGCCCAACCGGGCAAAGTCGGCGGCAAGAATCGAAGCTGCTATGCGAACGCCTTTTCTCACGGTGCGCAGGGTACATCCACCTCACAACGCCCAGGAGCGGGTCGCTCCGTCATCGATCTAAGACCGCGATGAACATGCCGTCGGTACCGGTCAGGTGGGGGCCCATGAGCAGGCCGTCGTCGAGACGCAGACCCGGAAGATCAGCCGGTGGCCGCCCGCCCATGTCCTCCACCACTCCCAGCGTCTCCGCCCGGGTCAGGGTACAAACCGAGTAGACCACCCGCCCGCCGGGACGTACGGCGTCGATGGCCTGGCGGAGCATACGGCGCTGGAGTGCCGCCAGCCGGTCCCGGTCGCCGATCGAGACCCGTAGTCGTATCTCGGGTCGCCGCCGCAGTGTGCCCAGGCCGGTGCATGGTGCGTCCACCAGCACCCTGTCGAACTGCCCGCTTCGGAAGGGGAGGCGTGCTCCGTCGGCTCTGATCCACCATCCTTCGCCTCCGGCCCTTTTCAGCCTTCGCTCCGCTTGACGGATGCGGCGAGGGTGGACGTCCAGTGCTACCAAGGAGGCCGGGTTGCGGTCCCAGATGGCCAGCGTCTTGCCACCGGGCGCTGCTCCCACCTCCAGCACCCGGTGGCCGGGCGCCACCCCCAGGGCCTCGACCACAGCCACCGATGCGGCATCCTGGACCACCGCCGGCCCCGGCACCCGGCCCTCCGGGTGGACGAAAACACCTGGGATAGGTGTCGGAACCGCGCCGGCGGGTGGAGGATCGCCCGGCCTCATACGGAAGCTCACCGGCGCGTCCACGTGGGCTGCCTCGGCGAACGCCAGCGCCTGATCCCTGCCCCAGGTGCGCGTCAGGTCGTCCATGATCCAGCCGGGCAGGCTGAATGCCTCGGCCGGATCGGAGGGTGGGTTGGGCTCGCCCCCTCGTTGCAGATTCCTGACCAAGGCGTTCACGAATCCGGTAGCCCGACCGTGTCCCAGCCTCCGGGCGGACTCTACGGCCGTATCGGGCACGGCATGAGCGGCGGCCCGGCCGAACAGAACCTCGTGGAAGGCAACCCGCAAAACATCGAGCACGTCGGAATGGATGGCCGGCAGGGGACGGCTGGATAGATCACCGATGGCCCTGTCCAGGCGAGGGAGGTTCCTGATGGTTCCGTACACGAGATGGCGCGCCAGACGGGCATCGTCCGGTGGGAGGTCGAGTTCCCTGACGACCAGGTTAGACCAAGCCCCGCCCCGCACGACCCTGCCCACCAGCCCGGCCGCCACCGACCGGGCCTCCACGCCCCGCTTCATCCGAAGCGGCCCGGGTCGCCCTTGATTCCCCTGAGCCATGCGAAAGCGTCCATCGCCTTCCTACCCTCGGGTTGAACGGTGCTCAGAACCAGGCACCCCGTGGCGGTACCGACCCTTACCCCGTTCTCGTAGGTTTCCAGGCAACCCGGCTCCAACCTGCCGGGGACCGGCCGGGCCCGGAGAATCTTGAAGCGCTTACCGCGCCAGGTGGTGTGTGCGCCCGGACGGGGACAGAACGCCCGAACGGCCCGCACCACCTGCTCGGCAGGTTGGTGGAAATCGAGTCGAGCCTCCGAGACGACCAGGCGAGGCGCCCAGGTGACCAGCGAATCGTCCTGCGTCGCCGGCTCCAGCTCACCTCGTTCCAGCGCACCCAGGTGCGTGGCCAGCAGTTCGGCGCCGCCGAGGGCAAGACGCTCCGACAGCGCACCAGCATCCTCGTCCTCACCGATGGAGGTCCTCCATGCGGCCAGGACCGGTCCGGCGTCCAAGCCGGCGTCCATCCGCATCAGGCTCACGCCGGTTACATCATCACCGGCCAGAATGGCTCGCTCGACCGGGGCCGCCCCCCGCCACCGCGGCAGCAAGGAGAAATGCAGGTTGACCATACCCAACCGGGGACGGGCCAGGGTGGCAGCCTTCACGATTATCCCGTAGCTCACCACCACCGCCAGGTCCAGATCCATCCCGGCCACAGCAGCGTCCAGCGCAGCGGGGGTGGCGGGCTGCCGGACAGGGATCCCCTGCTCGGCGGCTCTCACCTTGCTCGCGGGAGAGGCCGGCGCCCGGCCTCGACCCCTCGGCCGGTCAGGTCTCGTTACGACGGCGCGCAGGTCGGTCAGTCCGGCGAGGATGTCGATCGTGGGAACGGCCTCCTGCGATGTTCCTAGCAGGGCGGTCCTCATCACTCCGGCGTCCGGAACGCCTCACTACGAAGAACGCGAAACGCCTCCTTGCGAGTGGCTCGGTCGAGGCGGGTCAGCAAGAGGTGGCCCTCGAGGTGGTCGATCTCGTGCTGCAGAACCCTTCCCAATAGCTCGTCTCCGGCAAACTCCACCGGGTTCCCATCCAGGTCCTGGCCGACGGCTCGGGCGAAAGCAGGGCGATTGATGTTCCAGTAGTGACCAGGGACCGACAGGCATCCCTCCTGGTATTCCCAATCCCCCGAGGTCTCGACCAGCACCGGGTTCACCAGTACCTGAGGACCATCCCCCGCATCGAACACGCAGATGCGCTTCGACACACCGATCTGCGGCGCAGCCAGACCGACTCCAGGGGCGTCGTACATGGTCTCGAGCATGTCCTCCGCCAGCCTGCCGAGTGGCGCGTCGAAGTGCTCGACCGGCTTGGTGCGGACACGCAGAACAGGATCACCAAAGGTGCGAATCGGAAATATGGCCACCGGACTCCGAGGATAGTTGCCGGTCTCCAGTCCCTGGTCACCGTTTCGCCCGTGCGACGGCAAGCCGCGCGTAAGAGACAAACACGCAGCGGTGTTCCTGAGGATCAGAACGTCATATATGACGCCCTCTGCCCCAAGAACGCTCCAGGCGCCGCAGCTCGCGAAAAACCGGGCGCTCCGGTGCTTCGCACCGGGCCCCACCCCCGCCACCACCCATCCTGTTGGAGCGTGGTCGGCCATGCCCGGCCGGCTGCCGGGAAATCGGCGGTTCGCTCCATCGATCTGTCATGTTCCCTCGGACCGGCCGCTCCGATCGGTCTCACCCCATCGGCCGGTATAGGTGCTTGGCAACAGGCAACGTATAGCGGGGGTGTGACAGATTCCGGGCCCTCCGGCCAGAAGCGCCGAAAGTCCCCAGGCTCATTGATGGACGGTCCCCTCGCATGATGGTCCGCACGCCGACGCCAACACGCGCCTTCGAGTCGCCTCGCGAGGAGCCAGGAACCCACAGATCATCGACACCCGTCGGAGCCGGCCAGCCACGACTACATCCGGCAGCCAGGTTCAGAAGTCGCGCGGGTCCGCATCCACCCGGACTCTCAGACCCTGGCGCCTCAGGTGGACGGCCGCATCCCGGAGTTTCCGCCTGACTCCGGTGAGGTCGTCGCCCTGGACCATCCAGCGGAGGCGATCGCCCGCCCGGGCCGGGCCGTACACGATGGCGGCCTCGAGTGCATCGTCAAGGATCGACCCGTCATCGGTGCCGGCAACCTCCACCACCATCACCTCCCCGAAGGGCGGCAGGGCCAGGCGCCTGCGGATATCCAACTCGTCCTTGAGAAACGCGAGAGGGTCGGCCCGGCGAAGGGCCTCGTAGAGAGGCTGGCGGATGTCCGCTGTCTGGAGCATCATCCTGGCTCGCCCGTTGCGCCGGACGGTGGCGCCCACCCGGGACAGCACCCCCAGGGCATCCTCCGCCGCCCGGTAGGTGGCGCCGCGCACCAGGCCGTCGGCGTCCACCACCACCGCCAGATCAACCCCGGGAACCGCGACAAGATCGGCCTCGGTTCCCACCATTACCTGCTTGCCGGTCCGCACGTCGCCCACGCTGTCCCCGACCAGACGCCGGGCTTCCTCGGTCACCCGTCCGACCGCGGCGCCCAGCGGCTCGAACCGGGTCCCGCCGCATGACGAGCAACCTCCCAGTTCGGTCTCGCATCTTGAACAGGTGGTGCGATGATCGGGACGGGCGCCGCACCGGGGACAACTCCGCAACTGGCGGCACTTCACGCATCGGGCAGCCGGTGCGTAGCCATGCCGATGGGTGAAGAGGAACACCCGGCCGCCCCGGCCCGCCGTACCGACGATGGCAGCCCGGACCCGTTCGGCCAGCAACCCCTGTCCGGGGGGATCCTCGGTGCGGTCGACCACCTGCACCGGCCCCCATAATCGCCCGGGCACCCGGACCATCTCAGGACGCTCGTACAGTGACTCGACAGCCGGGACCCTCCCTACGCCGACCAGCTGGAGGCCCTCGTGGGCTGCCCGCACCCGGGCTAGGCGACCGGCCACCACGGTCGGGGTCTGGCGTTCCTTCATACCGGGTCGGCCCTCCTCGACCAGTATCACCATCGACAGATCCCGGACCGGCCACCAGAGCACCCGCATAGTTCCTACCACCGCCAGACCTCCGGTCGTGGCGGCCTTCGACCAGGCGGCAGTCACCTCCGCGTCGCTCTGATCGCCCACCTCGACCACTCGGGCGCCCAAGTCGTACCTGAGCCTGGCAGCGAGGCGGGCAACCTCCACCACGGTGGGCGCCGCAACCAGCACCGACTTCCCGGCCCGCAGGGGTGCGCTGATTGCGCCCCGGATCAGGTCGGTCCAACGGGCGCCCGCCAACGCCTGGATCGACCGGGAAGGTCCACCCGCGGCCGCGGCTGCGGCCACGTCGGCCAGAGGTCCATCGGTCGGTGGGATACCCGGCAATGCGAACGGCGGAGGTCGCTTGGGCAGGTTCGGCGGAGCGGTCTTGGCCAGTACCCGGGCGAGCGGCGCCACGTAGTACTCCGCGGCCCAGATGAGGGTGGGAAGCATGGCTTCGGTGAACACCGAGATATCGGAGGAGAGAGCCCGGACATCCTTGAGGTTGTCAGGAACCTCGGATTCCGAGATCGATTCCAAGCCGACCACGTAGCCGCGCACGCGCCGAGCGGCTAGGGGAACCCGGACGATGGCACCCACCCCGACCCGACCCACCAGGGAAGGCGGAACCCGATAAGAGAAGCCTTCATCCACCGCCAGGGTGGGTACGTCAGGAACTACCCGGGCTGCAACGGCCTGGGTCAGGGTCGGCTCGCCGCTTTCTTCAACTCACCGGCGTCGGAGGTCGATTCCCAAGGAAAGCCGGGCCGTCCGAAATGGCCCAGCGCCGAGGTCCTGGCGTAGATGGGCCGGCGTAGGTCGAGCTTGCGCAAGAACGCCTCCGGTCGGAAGTCGAAAAAGTCCTTGACCAGCTTCTCCAGCTTGACCGGATCGATCGAGGAGGTTCCGAACGCGTCCACGTAGACCGAGAACGGGTGGGCCGCGCCGATGGCGTATGCCACCTGGATCTCGCACTGTTCGGCCAATCCGGCCTTGACTACGTTCTTGGCCACATAACGAGCGAAGTATGCCGCTGAGCGATCCACCTTGGTCGGATCCTTCCCCGAGAAGGCGCCGCCTCCGTGCCGGGCGTAACCGCCGTAGGTGTCTACGATGATCTTGCGCCCTGTGAGACCGGCATCCGCCTCGGGCCCGCCCTTCAGGAAGCGACCCGCCGGGTTGACCAGCAGCTCTGTACCGCTACCTATCAAGGGCGACCCGATCCCCATCAGCACGTACTCTCTCAGATCCTCCGCCATCTGGTCGTCCTCCACGTCGGCGGCGTGATGGGAGGAGATCAGCACCCGCTCCACCCGGACAGGCTTCGAGCCGTCGTAGGCCACGGTTACCTGGGTCTTACCGTCCGGGCGCAGGTAGCCGAGCAAGCCCTCCACCCTTACCTCGGTGAGCCGCTCGGCTAGGCGATGGGCCAGCTGGATGGGCGCCGGCATCAGTTCTTCGGTATCCCGATTGGCGTAGCCGAACATCATGCCCTGGTCACCCGCGCCGAGCTGGTCCAGTTCGTCGGCCGACCCCTCCCGTGCCTCGAGTGCCCGGTCGACTCCACCGGCAATGTCGGAACTCTGGCTACCCATCAGCACCTCTACGGAAACCGTGTCGGCGTGGAAGGCGACGTCGTCGTACGTGTATCCGATGTCGGCGATTGCCTCACGGACTACTTCCTCTAGGGCACAATCACAAAGGCCGGCCTCGTTCGTGGTCTCGCCGGCCACTATCACCTTCCTGGGGGTGACCATGGTTTCGCAGGCCACCCGGGTCTTGTCGGGGTCGGGGTCGCCTCCCAGGATGGCATCGAGCACGGAGTCCGAGATCCGGTCGGCCATCTTGTCGGGATGGCCGGCAGTGACCGACTCGCTCGTGAAGTGACGGAGCATCATCGCGCCCATTATATGGAAGCCGGAGGACGCTCCGTCTCAGGCTTCATCTTCTCTCAACACGGTCACGTGTGACCAGATCGCACCGGCAACGTCACGCTTGGTCATCATCTCCAGAGGGGTGCGCTCTCCCGCCGCCGAGATGATGGTCACCTGGTTGGTGTCGGTGCCGAACCCGCTCCCCGGGCTGGTGACGTCGTTGGCCACCACGAAGTCCACCCCGTAGGTGGTCGCCTTGTGAACCGCCCGATCGACACCTCCGGTCTCCGCAGCGAAGCCTACGACGGTCGTACCCGGTTCCACCCGCTCCACCAGCCCCGCCAGGACATTGGGAGTGGGCTCCAGGACGATCCGGGGAGGACCGTCGGAGCGGGCCAGCTTGGTAGTGGCCGGGCCGGCGGGCCGGAAGTCGGCCACCGCGGCCGCGAGCACCGCCACGTCGAGCGTCGAGGCCCGGGCCCAGACCTGGTATGCCATGTCCTCCGCGGACTCGACCGGCACCACATCCACCGAGCAAGGCATGTCCGGCGGCGCGGTGGTGGTGACCAGCACCACCCCGGCCCCGCGACGGGCCGCCTCCAGTGCCAACTCGTGGCCCATCTTGCCCGATGACCGGTTACCCACGTAGCGCACCGGGTCGATCGCTTCCCGAGTTCCTCCGGCGGTGACCAGCACCGTCAACCCGCGCAGGGTGTCATCGAACACCCCGGCTACGAACGCCAGTATCTCATCAGGCTCCGCCATGCGGCCCATTCCGGAGTCGCCCGCCGCCAGCGCACCGACCACCGGACCTACCAGGTGCCGGCCATCCCCCTCCAGTAGCCGGATGTTGCGGGCAGTGGCGGGCTGCTGCCACATCTCGGTATGCATGGCGGGCGCCAGCACTACCGGTCCGTCGAAGGCAGCCACCGTGGCGGTCAGGACATCATCCGCCAGTCCGTTGGCGACCTTGGCCACCACATTGGCGGTGGCGGGCGCCACCACCAGGGCATCGGCCCACCGGGCCAATTCGGTGTGCGGGCTCGGTCCGGCCTGCCTGGATCCGAAGAGCGTGGTCACCACGGCGTGGCCGGTAATAGCCGCCATCGTCTGCTCCCCCAAGAAGCGCAGTGCCCCATCGGTCATGACCGTCCGGACCTGCGAGCCCGCCTCGTCGAGTCGCCGGGCCAGGTAGGCCGCCTTGTACGCGGCAATACCCCCGGAGATGCCTAGTACAAGATGCCGGCCGAGTAGCGCCGCTCTACCCGTCCTCGGAGTCCTCAACGGCGGTCTCCTCCACGGAGTCATCGGAAGCCCCAGGCTCGTCGGAACCCTCCGCCCCGGTCGACTCATCGGCAGCGGCTTCTCCGGCCTCCGGCGCACCCAGGGTTTCGGTGCCGGATACCGGATCAGCCTCGTCGAGCGGTTCGGTCTGGTAGGAAAGCAGGACGTCGAGAGTGTCCGGTTCCTGGCTCTCGGAGGTCTCCCCGGTGGCCACCTGCAATTTGTCGGCAGCGATCTCCTCGAGAGCGATGGTGAGGGGCTTGTGGCTGAGCGAATGAACCTGGGGCGGAACGTAGCGCCCGATCCCTCCCCCTAGCTGAGTGTAATAGCTATTGATCTGACGAGCACGGCGTGAGGCCAGCAACACCAGGTTGAAACGCCCGCCGGACTTGCCTATTACTTCTTCAATTGGTGGCTCAATCATCTTCAGGATCGTCTTTCGGACCGAGGACGGGTCTGGCGCCGGGGTAACGGTCTTTTCGGTTGACCACAGTCCGGACATCCGGACACCCTAGGCCTAGCTGGATGGTGGTCTCCCGAGTATACCGGTTATCGACGCCACCGTCGTATCGAGATCTGCGTTGACCACCATGTGGGCGAAGCGATGCCAACCCCGCTCGATCTGGGACTCGGCCAACTCGAGGCGGGTGGCGATCTGCGCCTCGGTCATCCCCCGGCGCCCCCGCATCCTGGACTCCAACTCGTCGATACTCGGAGGCATGAGAAATATGGACAGAGCGTCGGGGTAGGCCGTCATCACCTGGAAGGCACCGTTCAACTCGACATCGAGCAACACATCCTGGCCGGTCTCGAGGTAGGCGAAGACCTCATCGTGGAGGGTTCCGTAGCGATTGCCTGCGAACTCCGTCCACTCCAGCAACCGGCCTGCTTCGATCAGTTCCAAGAAGGCCTCGTTATCCATGAAGTAGTACTCAACCCCATCGGTCTCATCCGGCCGCCTGGCGCGGGTAGTGGCCGAGACGGCGAAGTGAAAGCTGTAATGAGGAGCCAAGGCCCGGATGACGGTGTTCTTTCCGACACCTGACGGCCCTGAGATGATTACCAGCCGACCGGGCCGGTGGCGGGCTGACGGTTCGTGGCTCAGCTGAACTTGGCGAGGAGGGCGCTGCGCTGCCGCGCTCCGAGACCCCGGACGCGCCGGTTACCGGCAATACCGAGCTCCTCCATGATCTGACCGGCTTTGACCTTTCCGGTTCTGGGCATGGAGGTGAGGACGGCACTTACCTTGATGCCGCTCACCATGGGGTCGTCGGCGGCCTGCTCGAGCAGTTCACCCAGCGACAACGATCCGTTCTTGAGCAAGCTCTTGATCTCGGCCCGCTTGCGGCGCGCCATTGCCGCCTTCTCCAAGGCCCGTGCCCGTTGCTCGGCGTTCAACTGCGGAGGTGCCATAAAGTTCCCTTGCCGTTCCTTTTCTAGCTCTAATGTTCCGACCCGACATCATGCGCCGACAATCCTCGTACGGACCTCGGCGCCGGACTGACTCTAGCCCGCAACCCGTTCGCCTTCACAACCCGGACGAGGTTTAGGCGAGGCCAAGACCGGAGAGAATGTCGAGAGCAGCCCGGCCCGGTTCCGGCGCTCCGGTGATGGCCCGGCCTATCACCAGGTAGTGGGCGCCTCGCTCCATCCCTTCGGCCGGTGTCGCTGCCCTGACCTGGTCATGCGGGTCGACCCCGACCGGCCGGATGCCGGGCACTACCCGCAACAGTTGGGGAGCCACATCCGATATCACCCCCAACTCCCGGACCGAGGTGATCACCCCTTCGCAGCCGGCCTCGCCGGCTAGCCGGGCTCGCACCGCGGCCAGCTTCCCCGGTGTTACCGGCACCCCGGTCGCCGCCAGTGAATCCTGATCGAGGCTGGTGAGAACGGTGATGGCGAGTATCCCGGCGGCGCGGGATCCCGCTCCCTCTCGCAGGCCCTCGACGGCCGCTTCCAGCATGGCCCCGCCTCCGGCCGCGTGGGCAGTGACCCATCGCGCGCCCGCCTCCCCCAGATGGCGCGCCGCCGCCCTGACGGTGCTAGGAATGTCATGCAGCTTCGCGTCAGCGAACACCGGCTTCCCCAGCCGGCCGATCACCCCCACGATGGCGGGACCGGGACCGGTCAGTAGCTCGAGCCCGACCTTGAAACCGCCCACATGGGACGAAAGCTCCCTGGCGAGGCGAACGGCATCCTCACCGGTCGGAACGTCGAGAGCCACGAGGATAGGGTTGCGCATTCCGGTCTCGGTGGGGTTCGATCGGTCGGCCATGCCGCCGCTCATAGTAGAGATACCCCCCGGAGGGCAACGCCTACCAGGTCGGACACCCGTTCCACCCCGTGGGACCGGCACCACCTAGCCAACTCGCGGTCGATGCGGCGCGCCGCCCGGGGCTCCGCGAAATGGACCGTGCCGAGCGCAACCGCGCCGGCCCCCGCCATGAGGTACTCGACCACATCCGCACCTCTGGCAACGCCACCGCACCCCAGGATCGGAAGCCCGGGCAGCCACGTAGCCACCTCCATCACGGCCCGTAGCGTCATCGGCTTCAGCGGGGGCCCGGAATAGCCGCCGCTCCCCATGGCGACCCGAGGGGTCCTCGACTCGATGTCGATGGCGGCCCCCCACACGGTGTTGCCGATCACGACCCAATCAGCGCCGGCATTCCAGACCGATCCGGCCACCGCCACGATGTCCGAGGCGTTGAGTGACAGCTTGGCCGAGACCGGACCCGAGGTGGCGTTCCGTACGGCCTCGACCACGCGGGCAGACGCATCCGGATCGAGGGCGATCAGACCGTGCCCGTCGAGGTTGGGGCAGGACAGGTTGACCTCCACCGCTTCCACGCCGCCCTCCTCGAGGCCCCTGGCCACCTCGGCGAAGTCGTCCGGTTGATGACCGACCGCCGAGCCCCAGACAGGGACGCCGACGCCGGACAGCCGGGGACCGAACTCCGCCAGCCAGGCTTCGATGCCGGGGTTCTGGATGCCGATGGCGTTCAGCATGCCCGCTCCGGCGGGCGCCAAGCGGGGAGGCGGGTTACCCGCCCAGGGCTCGGGCGCCACGGACTTCGCCACCAGCGCCCCGTAGTAGTCGGGAGACGCCACCGATACGAAATCGACGGCCGAGCCCACCGTTCCGGATGCTCCCACCAGGGGAGAGCGGAGCGTTACCGGCCCCAGCGCCATCGAGCGGTTCAGCGGTGCCAATCCTGCAGGCTCCGAACCTCGTATACAGCCTCGGGCGAACCACGCAGGCTCCGGATCACCGCCTCGCCGCCGGCCACCGTGGTGACGATAGGGACCCCGCGCGCGGAGGCGGCCCGGCGCATCAGCCGACCATCTCCCCTGGCCCGCCGCCCCTGGGGCGTGTTGATGACCATGTCGACCCGGCCCGACTCGATCTGCCATACCGTGTCATCGGGACCCTCGCCGACCTTGGGCACGGCTTCGGCCGGTATCCCTCGGGCTTGCAGGACGCCGGCTGTTCCGGGCGAGGCCACCAGGCGCAAACCCAGGCTGTGAAGGGCCTCCCCGATCCGGGCGCCGGCCGGCTTGTCCGGATCCGCGAACGAGAGGAACACCGTTCCTGCCTCCGGGATGCCGCTTCCCGCCGCCATCATGGCCTTCGAGAAGGCCACTCCCGGCCCCGGACCGATCCCCATCACCTCTCCGGTTGCCCGCATCTCGGGTCCGAGCAGGGTGTCCTCCTCGGGGAACCTGTCCCAGGGCAGCACTGCCTCCTTGCACGCCACGAACCGCGGTTCTCCCGGCGCGGCATACATCCCTTCCGCCACCAAATCCTCCAGCACGGCCCCCATCATCACCCGTGAGGCGATCTTGGCGAGCGGAATGCCCTTGGCCTTGGATATGAACGGCACCGTCCGGGATCCGCGCGGGTTGGCCTCCAACAAGAAGACATCTTCCCCCTTGACCGCGAACTGGAGGTTGATAAGTCCCCTCACCTCGAGCGCCCTCGCCAGATCTCCCGTCGCCCCTACGATCGTCTCACGGGCAGCCGCGCTGAGGGTGGGGGGCGGGGTGATGCAGGCCGAGTCGCCGGAGTGGACGCCGGCCTGCTCGACATGTTCCATGATGCCTCCGACCAGCAGTTCCTTTCCGTCGTATACGGCGTCCACATCGACTTCTGTGGCCGCCTCGAGGAAGCGGTCGATCAGGACGGGCGCCGAGGCCAGATCGAACCCGGCCTGCTGATCCCTGCCGTACAAGTCGGCTAGGTATTTGTCGAGCTCATCCCCCGAGTAGACCACCCGCATGGCGCGGCCCCCGAGCACGTAGGAGGGGCGCGCCAGCACCGGGAAGCCGATGGAATCCGCCACCCGGGCCGCCTCTCCGGGGCTGGTGGCGGTGCCGTGAGGAGGCTGGACGATGCCCAGCTGCCGGCACAGGGCCGAGAAGCGCTCCCGATCCTCCGCCTCGTCGATGCGATCCGGAGGGGTTCCGGCGATGGGCGCTCCGTTGGCCTCCAGACTTCCGGCCAGGTTGAGCGGGGTCTGGCCGCCCAGCTGGACCACAACCGCCACGGGATCCTCGGCATCGCAAATCTCCAGTACGTCCTCCACCGTCAGGGGCTCGAAGTAGAGGCGGTCGGAGGTGTCGTAGTCGGTGGAGACCGTCTCGGGGTTGCAGTTGACCATCACGGTCTCGTACCCGGCCTCCTTGAGAGCGAAGGAGGCGTGCACGCAGCAGTAGTCGAACTCGATGCCCTGGCCGATCCGGTTGGGGCCGGAGCCGAGGATCACCACCCGGGGCCGGCCGGACGCCTCCACCTCGCTCTCGTCCTCGTAGGTGGAGTAGAAGTAGGGGGTGCGCGCTTCGAACTCGGCTGCGCAGGTATCGACCCGCTTGTAGGTCGGCCGGATGCCTGTGGCTCGCCTGAACTCCCGGATATCGGCCTCGGGCGTACCCCAGACGTAAGCCAGCTGCGCGTCCGAGAACCCCATCCGCTTGGCGGCCCGGACCAGGTCGGCCCCGGGTCCGCCCGCCGTCTCCAGCTCGGCCCGGAGCTCGTAGATCTCCGCCATCTGGTCCAGGAACCAGGGATCGATGCCGGTGGATCGGGCCAGGTGCTCCACGCTCCGACCACGGCGGATCGCCTCCCCCATCTGGAAGATCCGGCCGGAGCTGGGAACCGCCACCGCCTCATCCAGGGCCCGGTCGGACATGGCCTGCAACCCCCTCTCTCCCGAATCGGCGTTGAGCCCATGCCGGCCTGTCTCCAGACTCCGCAGCGCCTTCTGCAAGGCCTCGGGAAAGGTGCGCCCGATGGCCATGGCTTCACCTACCGACCGCATCGACGTGCCCAGCCGGTCGGGCGCCATCGGGAACTTGGCGAAGTCGAAGCGAGGGATCTTGACCACCGTGTAGTCCAGCACCGGCTCGAAGCTGGCCGGCGTGGCGCCGGTGATGTCGTTGGCGATCTCGTCAAGGGTGTATCCCACCGCCAGGAGGGCGGCGATCTTGGCGATCGGGAAACCGGTGGCCTTGGACGCTAGGGCAGAGGACCGTGAAACGCGGGGGTTCATCTCGATGATCAACCGGCGCCCGGTGAGCGGATCCACCGCGAACTGGACGTTGGAGCCCCCGGTCTGCACACCGATGGCCCGGAGGCAGGTGATGGCATCGTTCCGCATCTCCTGGTATTCCCGGTCCGACAGGGTCTGGATCGGGGCCACGGTGATCGAGTCGCCGGTGTGGACGCCCATCGGGTCCAGGTTCTCGATCGAGCAGACGATGACCGCGTTGCCGCGCCGGTCGGCCATCACCTCGAGTTCGTACTCCTTCCAGCCCACCACCGACTCCTCCACCAGGATCTCGCTCACCGGGGAGGCGGCGAGGCCGCGCCGGGCGATCTCCAGGAAGGCCTCCTCGTCGTCGGCCACGCCGGTGCCGCCCCCGCCCAGGATGAATGATGGGCGGACCATCACCGGATAGCCGATGTCCGCGGTCGCCGCTACCGCATCTTCCATCGATCGGGCGTAGCTGGAACGGGGCGACTCGATGCCTACCGCCGCCATCGTCTCCTTGAACAATCCCCGGTCCTCGGCCCGTTCGATGGCGTCGAAACCGGCGCCGATTAGTTCCACCCCGAGGCGGTCTATCACACCGGTCCGGGCGAGATCGGCGGTCACGTTGAGCGCGGTCTGCCCGCCGAGGGTGGGCAGCAGGGCGTCGGGTGACTCCCGTTCCAGAATCCGGGCCACGATCTCGGGCGTGATCGGTTCGAGGTATGTGGCGTCGGCAAACTCGGGGTCGGTCATGATGGTGGCCGGGTTGGAGTTGACCAGGATCACCCGGTAACCCTCCGACCTTAGAACCTTGGCCGCCTGGGTACCCGAATAGTCGAACTCGCAGGCCTGGCCTATCACGATCGGGCCCGAACCGATGACCAGGATGCTCTCAATGTCGGGGCGTCTGGGCATCAGCGGTCCTTCGTTCCGAGCCCCATCAGGCCCAAGAAGTCGTCGAACAGTCCCAGCGCATCGAGGGGACCGGGCGCCGCTTCCGGGTGGTACTGGACCGACATTGCCGGAATGTCCAGGCATCGCAGCCCTTCCAGGGTCCCATCGTTGAGGTTCTGATGGGTAGGCCGCACCTCGCCGAAGTCACCTGTGACCTGCCGGGGAAGGAGGTCGGGACCGGCAAGACCCTCCCGCTCGGGCGCCTCCCGGCCCGCCAACGACCAGAGGTCGACCGCGAACCCGTGATTCTGGGCGGTGATCTCCACCCGGCCGTCCTCCAAGCGGCGGACCGGGTGGTTGCCGCCGTGGTGCCCGAAGGGGAGCTTGAAGGTCGTGGCGCCGAGGGCGAGGCCGATCACCTGGTGGCCGAGGCATATGCCGAACACCGGAACGGCGCCGAGCAGCGCTCGCACGGTGTCGATGTTGTGTTCCAGCGGCTCGGGATCACCCGGTCCGTTGGTCAGGAAGACCCCGGTCGGGTCCAGACCGAGAATGTCCTGGGCGGTGCAGGTCGCCGGCAGGACATGGACCTCCAGCCCGCGGGCGGCCAGCCGCCTCCCGATGTCGCGTTTCATGCCGAGGTCGATGGCGACCACCCGGCCCACCGGATCACCGTCAGGATCGAACCGGTATGGCTCGGGGGTGGATACGCCGGTGGCCAGATCCTGCCCTTCCATGCGAGGCGCCTCCGCCGCCAGCGTCGCCAGTTCCCGCGGCCCGACCCCGGCGCCGATGGCGACCGGCATCGCCCCTCGATCCCGCAGGTGGCGGGTGAGCCGTCGGGTGTCGAGGTCGGCGATGGCCACCATCTCGTGGGCCCTTAGATAGCTTGCGAGCGTTCCCTCGGCCCGCCAGTTGGAGTGCCGCCGCGCCAGTGAACGGACGATCAGGCCCCGGGCGGCAGGGCGGGCGGCCTGATCGTCGTAATCGCTGACCCCGTAGTTGCCGATGTGCGGCGAGGTCATGACCACCACCTGGCCGGCATATGAGGGATCCGACAGCACCTCCTGGTAGCCGGTCATGGAGGTGTTGAAAACGGCTTCGCCCACCCGGACCCCTTCCACGCCCACCGGCCTGCCCTCGAAGACCTCTCCGTCGGCGGTAACCAGGAATCCGCTACTCATCGGAGCGCTCCGGACACCTGAGCGGGCGCCGGCATGTGGAGTTGTGCGGAGTCGTGCGTGAGCCGGCCATCGCGGAACGTGAAGCGGACCCTGCCGGTTAGCGGTACTCCCGCGAACAGGGAGTTGGACGACTTGGACAGGAAAAATTCGGGAGTCCAATGCTCGTGCCAGTCCACCACCACCAGATTGGCCGGGATCCCGGGTTCGATCCAGTTGCCGTGCCCCTCGAGCGAGGCGATCCTCGCCGGGGTGACCGACATTCGCTCGAACAGCAGCCGGGGATCCGGATCGAGGACGGTGCGGACGGCGGAGAAGGCGGTTTCCAGTCCGGTGACACCCTTGGGCGCCTCCTCGAACGGAACGTCCTTCTCGTGGGCGGCGTGGGGGGCGTGGTCAGTGGCGACCGCATCGATCACACCCGCGCGCAGCCCGTTGCGGAGCGCCTCGATATCGGCAGGAGTGCGGAGCGGCGGATACATCTTGGCCACCGGATCCATCGACAACACCTGCTCTTCGGAGAACCAGAGGTGATGCGGGGTCACCTCGGCGGTCACGTTCACCCCCCGACCGCGGGCGGCCTCGAGCAGGTCCAAGGTCCCCGCACAGCTGGCGTGCTGGACGTGGTAGGCGGCGCCGGTCAACTCGGCTACGGCCAGATCACGGGCCACGATCACCGTCTCGGCCTGGGCCGGAATCCCTCCCATGCCGAGCAGCGAAGACACCCTGCCCTCGTGCATGTGCCCGCGCCGTCCGAGGCCGGGGTCCTCGGCATGCTGGGCGATCACCCCACCCCTCGACTGCAGGTACTCCATGGCCCGCCGGAGCAGGCCCGAGTCGGCCACCGTGACCCCGTCGTCGGTGAAGACCCGCACGCCGGCGGCGAACAGGTCGTCCAGATGGGATAGCCGGACGCCGTCCATCCCCATCGTGATGCAGCCGGCCGGGATCACGTCGACCAGCCCCACTTGCCGGCCCCGGTCGCTGATGTAGCGGGCCAGGTGACCCGAGTCGGTGGGCGGATCCGTGTTGGGCATGGCAACCACCGCGGTGAAACCGCCGGAGGCCGCCGCCCGGGATCCGGAGGCGATGTCCTCCTTCCATTCATGGCCCGGCTCGCGGAGATGGGCGTGGAGGTCCACGAAACCAGGCCCCACCACCAGGCCCGAGATGTCGATGACCTGCCGACCTTCCCGGGTACCCTCCGGTTGCGGTCCGACTGCAGCGACCCGACCGCCCTCGATGAGCACGTCGGTACGGATCTCGCCGCGCTGGGTGAGAGCGCTACCGCCCGCCAGGAGGATCCCGCTCATCACTTGCCCCCCAGCAGGCGGAACAGTATGGCCATCCGCACCGCCACCCCGTTGGTCACCTGGTCCAGGATCAGGGTCCGGGGATGCCCGGCCACCATGTCGTCGATCTCCACCCCCCGGTTCATGGGCCCGGGGTGAAGTACCACCGCATCGGCGGGAAGGCGGGCGAAGCGGTCACGGGTCATGCCGTAGCGGGATACGTACTCGCGCAGCGAGGGAAACACCGAGGCTCCTCCCCGCTCGGTCTGGATGCGCAGCAGGTAGGCGGCGTCAACCGCCCCCACCACCGCGTCGAAGTCGTCGGTCGTCTCCACAGGCCATCCCACGCAGTCCACCGGTTGGAGGGTCCGGGGCGCCACCAGTATCACCCTGGCGCCCAGCGTGGTGAGGGCAAACACGTTGGATCGAGCCACCCGTGAGTGCCGGATGTCACCCACGATGGCCACCCGCAAGCCGTCCAGATCTCCGAAGCGCCGGCGCAGGGTGAGGGCGTCCAGCATGGCTTGCGTGGGATGCTGATGGGCGCCATCACCGGCGTTGATGACCTGGCACCCGGTCCATCCGGCTACCCGCCACGGGGCGCCGGTGGCCCGGTGGCGCACCACTATCAGGTCCACACCCATCGCTTCGATGGTCAACACCGTGTCCTTGAGGCTCTCCCCCTTTGTGAGGGACGAGCCGGATGCGGAGAAGCTCATCACGTCCGCCGACAGTGCTCGGGCGGCCCGCTCGAACGACAGCCGGGTGCGGGTGGAGCTCTCGAAGAACAGGTTGGCCACCAGCTTGCCCTGGAGAGCGGGGACTCTGGGAATGGGGCGGGCCAGTACCTGGGTGAACTCGTCGGCCAGGTCAAGTATCTCCTCGAGATCCTGCCGTGGAAGGCCTTCGGTGGTGAGGAAGCTCAACTCCGTACCCCCTGCACCCAGACGCCATCCTCGCCCCCGTCGATCTCGCCCAGCCTTACCGAGACCCGTTCGGCGACAGAGGTGGGCAGATTGCACCCAACGTGGTCGGGACGTATTGGAAGCTGGCGGTGACCCCGGTCTACGAGTACCGCCAGGCGCACCACCTCCGGCCGTCCGAAGTCGTTCAGGGCATCCAGCGCAGCCCGCACGGTGCGGCCCGTATAGAGGACATCGTCCACCAGCACCACGGTCCGGTCGGTGATGTCGGCCGGAAGCTGGGTACCCGACAGTGGCGTGGTGGGCCTGGTCGACAGGTCGTCGCGGTGCAGGCCGATGTCCAGGGCACCCACCGGCACCCGGGCGCCTCCGACCTCCTCGATCACTGTGGCGATACGGCGGGCCAGAGGCACGCCTCGGGTGTGGATCCCGACCAGCACCGGAAGGATGTCCCTCGACTTCTCGATGATCTCATGAGAGATGCGGGTCAGCGACCGCCTGACGTCGGCGGCGGCCATCACCATGGGCATCAGCTACCTACGTCCTCCTCAAGGCCGCGCGTCAACCGGAAGGGTGAGGGGAAGCGGTGCGGGAAGGCACACCGGAGCGAACTCGCCGCGGCTCGGGCGCCGCTCGGCGCGAACTCGGATCTCCTTCCCGGCCTCACCGGACCGGATTAAAGGGTCGGCGCAACGCTAGCAGGTGCTAGGTCCGCACCTGCCCGGCGAGGGTAGAAAGTACGCCGTTTACGAAGGCGCCGCTCTTCTTCGTCGAGTATCTCTTGGCCAATTCGATTGCTTCGTTCAGCACCACCCCCGTCGGGGTTGACTCGTGAAGAAGCTCGTACAAAGCGAGGCGCAGGATGGCTCTATCCACCACCGGCATCCGGTGGAGGGGCCAGCGCTCCGACGCCGCGGCGATCCGCCGGTCGAGATCACGTTGATGCGTTCTGACACCCACCGCGTAGCGCTTGGCCTTGCCGGCGAGTCGGGAAGTCGGGTCAACATCCCTTCGAAGGTCAGCCTGGTAGAGAGCGGCCAGTGCCTCGGCCCGCGGGTCGCGGGCAGCCTTGGAAGCACGATCGACCATCTCCCGTCACCGTCAAGCCCGCGAGATGTAGGTGCCTGAGCGGGTGTCCACCTTGATAGTGTCACCGGCTTCGATGAACAACGGGGCCTGCACCATCAGACCGGTTTCGAGCGTGACCGGCTTGGTGGCGCCCGACACCCGATCACCCCTGACCGCGGGTTCCGCCATCGTGACCTCCAGCTCGACCGAGGCGGACAATTCGACCCCGATCGGGTTGCCTTCGTACAGAGAAAGCAACACGGTCGCACCCTCGACGATGTAGTTGGTGGCCTCGCCCACGTCCTCTTCGGCAATCGCGAACTGGGCATAGGTCTCGAGATTCATGAAGTGGTAACCCATGTCGTCCCGGTAGAGGAACTGATGGTCCCGGCGGTCGATGATCGCCTGTGGCACGTTCTCATCGGCGCGAAACGTGCGATCGACCACAGCGCCGGTGCCCAGGTTCTTCAGCTTCATGCGGACGAATGCCCGTCCCTTGCCGGGTTTTACGTGCTGCTGCTCGACTATCAGGAACAACCCGTCCGGCAGGTCGAGCGCCATGCCCGATTTCACATCGTTGGTGGAGACCATGGAGCAATTCTAGGAGGGTCGCTCGAGACGAACGCTGTTCTGCGATTCCGCGGGCCGCTCCAGGATCAAGTCGCGGCGTTGGTTCGGTTGGCGGTTGGGGTTCGGAGGCTGGTCCGACCTCGAATCTCTGCGCCAGTTGCTTGCCGCAGCCGGCCTCGGGATGTCGAGGTCGACGCAACAGCCTCGGACGGTGGGTTGCCATCAACGAACCACCCAAGAAGCGTGTTTCCGCCTCCTAGGAGTTTGCGAGGCGGTAACCGACGCCGGACTGCGTGAAGATGTACGAGGGGTTCCTAGCGTCGTCCCCGAGCTTCTGGCGCACGTTCTTGATGAACGAGCGCAGGAGGCGCTGATCCGCCGGGGGGTCCTGGCTCCATACGCTCTTCAGCAACTGGTCGTGGGTCAGCACCCGTCCGGGATATCGGGAGAGCTCGAACAAAAGCTTGTACTCGGTCGGAGTGAGACGGACGGGTTCGCCTGCCACGGTCACAGAGCGTTCCAGGTAGTTGATGACCAGGTCGCCGTGCCTGTACGGCTCGATCCCAGCATGCGGAAAGGCGGCAACCTGCCGGAGCGCTGCTCCGATCCTGGCCACGAGTTCGGCCGGGGCGAACGGCTTTACAACATAGTCCGCGGCTCCTAGCTCGAACGCCTTGGCGATGTCCTGGCCTTGCCGGCCAGACAGGACGATGACCGGGATGCGGTAATCGGTTCGGATTCGTTCCAGCAACTCGAACCCGTCGGCTCCGGGCAAAACCAGATTCACCAGCACGAGTCGCGGTCTCTCCGAGTCGAGCAGGTTGCTCACCTCGTTCGCGTCGCCGGTTACCACCGGAATGTAGCCCGCCTCGGCGAGGGTGTTGCGGACGTAGCGAAGTATCTGAGGATCGTTGTCGACCACCAGAATACGGTCGCTTGCTCCAGACGTATGCGTGAGAGCACTTGGTCCGCCGGTGGGTTCAGCTAGCCGGCCACCGGTGGTTTCGTCAGCAGCCGGAATCGTAAAGGTGAACTCCGTTCCGCTTCCTTCTCCGTCGCTCTCGGCCCAGATACGACCGCCGTGGGCCTCCACGATGCCCTTGCAGATTGCGAGGCCGAGACCGTGGCCGCTAAGCCGCGCGTCTTCCCCGGTGTCGATTCGGGCGAACTTGGTGAAAAGGTGGGGTAGGTGCTGGCTGGAAATACCTTTGCCTTCGTCGTTGACCGATATCACGACGAAGGCGTCATGAAGCCGGGCTGTCACCCGGATGGGAGACCATTCCCTGGAGTAAGTCGATGCGTTGGAGAACAGGTTGTGCAGGACCTGGACGATCCGCCTGCCGTCCGCAGCGACCCGCGGCAAGCCCGGCATCACCTCGACCTCGATGCTGTTGCGATAGCCACCACTGAGGAATGCGTTCCTCGCCCGGTCGACTACATCCGCCACATCAGTCGGTTCGGCAACGACCGAAAGCGTTCCCGCCTCAATCCGGCTCAGGTCCAAAAGGTTGTTGATCAGGTCCCGCATGTGATCGGCCTGTTCCTCGATGATGCGGAAGAACTGCCGGATTTCGGCCGGGTCGAGCGGTGATGGGGCTCCAAGCACCGTAGCGGCCGAACCCTTGATCGATGTCAGCGGGGTTCTCAACTCATGGCTGACCATCCCCAAGAAGTCGTTACGCAGCCGCTCCAGTTCCTCGAGAGGGGTGATGTCTTGGATGGTTGCCACGACAGCGACGAGTTGGTCGTCTTCCGAGCGGATGGGTGTGGTGTTGATGAGGGTGGTTACCCGCTCGCCGGATGGACGGACGATTACCAACTCCTCTGCGTACACGGTTTCGCCGGTGCGTAGGGCCCGGTCGATCGGGACCTCGTCGGGCTGCATGACCGTCCCGTCCATACGCCGGAACTCGACCATTCCGAGGTCAGCAGCGGAGCCCTTCTCGTCCGCGGATTGGAGACCCATGATGCGGCACGCTTCGTGGTTACTCCTTACCACTTTCCGGCTTCGCGCATTGAGGACCAGCACCCCCACAGGGGAGGTGTTGAGAAGGGTTTCGAGGTCGGCTTTGGCCCGCTGTTCTTCACCGTAACGGCGGGCGTTGATGATAGCCATCGCCGCTTGTGCGGCGAACATCTTCAGGGTCTCCTCATCCTCGAGGGTGAACTCCCCGCCGGATTCCTTCTCACCGATGTAGATACTCCCCACGTGCCTGTCGCGAACCCGGATCTGCGTGCTTAGGAACGTCCCGATCTTGACGGGAAAGTCGGGGAAACCGGCGGCTTCGATATGGTCTATGAAATCACGGGTTCTCAGCGGTTCGCGTAGCCGGATGAGGTAACCGAAAAGGGCCATCCCCAGGTGGTAGCTCATCATCCGTTCGGTCTCGTTGGCCAGACCGGAAATCAGCACGTCCTGAGGCTTGCCCGACTCGTCGTGGGTGGTGAGAGCGGCGAAGCGGGCACCGGTCAGCAACCGGGCACTGTCCGCGGCTTCCTGAAGGACAGTGTCGAGGTCGAGGTCTTCGCTGATACGCAGGATCGCATCGGTCATCCGGGAGAGGCGACCGCCCAGAGTCTCGTTCATGGCCGACTCGCGGGGCGCAGTGTCTTCACCATGCCTTCACACCCATCTTTCTTTTGACGTATCCGACCTTCATACCCCGCGCATATAAGGCAGTTCATCAATTCTGAGTCCTGGGTTTGATAGGGTCGATAACTCCATCGGGCCGCTCGCATTCACCGTCGGGACGAAGTAACTCAAGGAAACTGATCTGTTGAGCCAGTGGTGTGGGATTGCGCCAACCCGTCATGGCTCATTCTACCAAGAGGACACGGCCACCGATGCAAAAAGCATCTATCTTCATACTTGGCCACAGCTTGCCGCTAGTCTTCATATTTTCGACATGTCAACACCGCCACCTTCGATCTCGTCATGCAAAGCGGCCACCCTTCACCCGGCCGGCCAACGCCACGCTCAGGCCAAAACGGGCGATCGAGTAGCCATATTCCCAGGTCAGCAGCCACACGCTTCCACTCCCATCCACCACACGAACCCATCCATGAAGAATTGTGGCTTGTCAGTTAACGTTCACTTCATTCGGTCCGGCATCCCGGGACGGAAAAGGTGTTCCGTGAGCCAGACAACTCGAACCGCAGTGCCAGCTGGCGCGGGCTACCCATGAACCGGGGTAAGGGCGGAAGCAGCCCTGATAACGACGGATCGGGCTAATGCGACCAGATGGTCCGGGTTCGGCTAAGTGAGCCGAAAGGCGCATGTGAAGATGCCTGCGTCGGCGGGAAGGTCAGTTGCCGACCGATTGCCGGTGGGAGGGGCGGACGACCCGCAGACCGCCAACACCGGCAACAGCGCCGAACCCCGCGAGAACGTGCAGCCTCGGAAGTCGGCCCGTGTCGAGGATCAACCTGCTATGCCGACTGCCGCCAGGCCGAGCCTCAGCGCTGCCTCGTCCACGTACTCGATCACCGGATCCCCCATCTCGCGCAGGAGCACCATGCGTAGGCCGGACGCGGTGCGCTTCTTGTCCCGCTGTACCAGCTGAAGGATGGCATCGGGGTTAGCGGCAGCGATGCGGGTCGGCAGGCCCAGACGCTCTAGCGGTACCCGGACCCTGGCTTCGTCGAACCCGAGGCGATCAGCGGATATGGCCGCCGCCGCCACCATCCCCACCGCCACGGCGTGGCCATGGGATAGCCCGCACACCACTTCTATGCCGTGACCCAGGGTGTGTCCGAAGTTGAGGATCGCCCGGCGGCCCGTCTCCCGGAAGTCCTCCGAGACCACCTCCGCCTTGACCGCCACCGCCCGGCCCACCACCTCCGCCATGGGGAAGGCGGAACCATGCTGCATGAACAGGTTCGCCAACCTCGGATCGGCGATGAAGCCTGCCTTGATCGCCTCGGCCGAACCTTCCAGTAGGAGCGGCTCGGGAAGCCGGCTCAGCACGTCAAGGCTGATGACCACCCGCGACGGATGCCAGAAGGACCCGACCAGGTTCTTGCCCATCACGTTGATGCCGGTCTTGCCACCGATGGAAGCATCGACGGCGCCCAGCAGGGTGGTAGGCACCAGGATCGATTCGATACCCCTCAGCCAGGTGGCCGCGACGAAGCCGGCCAGGTCGGTCACCGCCCCGCCCCCGACACCGACGATGGTGTCGTGCCTTCCCAGATTGAGCTCCGCGAGCCGGCCGTACAGGAGCGCCAGAGCCTCGATGGATTTGGCTTCGTCGCGGTCGGGCACCTCGATCAAGGTGGCCTCCACCTCGGAACCGAGCATTTCGAGCACCGATCCGGCAACAGGGCGGGAACCCGGCTGGCAGATGATCACCGCCTGCTCACGGCCGGAGGACGCCGGTAGGAGACGATGGGGCAGGCTAGGTCCGATCAGTACTTCCGACCCGTCACCAACGGCGACCCGGGCGCAACCGGCCACCTCGGAGACCACCACGTCAACCGAACGGTCCGCATCGATCCTGTAGTGAGCGGCCTGCTGGTAGAGGCTGCGGCGACCGGCCAGGATCTCCGCCAATCGGGATGCGGTATCCGCGCCGTCCAGCAACGGGCGGCCCGCGCCCCTTGCGCGCCCGGCGAGCACTGCGGCGGGGGCGTCCAGCCACGCCACCACTCCGGAGCGGCGCATGGCTTCCACGCCGGCCGGGTCGAGGACCGCCCCCCCACCGGTCGCTATCACCCGGCCGGGGCCGCCCGGCGCCGACTCACCAGACAGGCGGCGTATCTCGGCGCCCTCCATCTCACGAAAAGCCGCCTCGCCCTGCTCGTCGAAAACGCTTGCGAGGGACTTGCCGGCTCGCTCCTCCACCATCGAGTCGACATCAATGAACCCGCGACCCGTGGTGGCGACGATGCGGCGGCCGACCGTGCTCTTCCCGCTGCCCATCATGCCGATGAGCCAGAGGTTCCCCATCGCCCCTACCTCAGGGCGGCATCAGAACTGGCGGATACGGTGCCGGTAGGAGGTCACGTTGACAACGAAGTCCTCGACCGTGTCGCCGCCGAACTTTCGTTGGAGCTCCTGGGCCGCCACGATGGCCACCATCTGTTCGGCCACCACGCCGGCGGCGGGCACCGCACAGACATCGGAACGCTCCCGGAAGGCCACCTCTGGCTCCTTGGTCACCACGTTCACGGTGGGGAGCGGCCGCATCACCGTCGACAGCGGCTTCATCGCCACCCGTACGCGCAGGGGCTGGCCGGTGGTCATGCCTCCCTCGATACCCCCTGCCCGGTCGGTGTTGCGGGAGAACTGCCCGTCCTCGTAGTAGATCTCGTCGTGGGCGACCGAGCCCCGGCGCCGGGACGACTCCAGGCCGTCGCCGACCTCCACCGCCTTCATGGCCTGGATGGACATCAACGCCTCGGCCAGGCGGGCTTCGATACGCCGGTCCCAATGGTCGTAGGAGCCGAGGCCGGGCGGCAGGCCGTGGACCAGCACCTCCACCACTCCCCCGAGCGTGTCGCGGTCCGACTTGGCCCGCTCGATCTCGGCCACCATCATCGCCTCGGCGTCGGTCCCGAACGCCCGCACCGATGACGCGTCGATGTTGGGCAGGTCCTCGATGGTGGGCAGGGCCTCGGAATCAGAGACGGCCGCACCGATGGCAACCACATGGCTGACGACCGTAGCGCCGATGCTGGCCAGCAACTGCTTGGCAAGGTAACCGGCCACGGTCCGGGCCGCGGTCTCCCGGGCCGATGCCCGCTCCAGGATGTTGCGGGCGTCCTTGGTGTCGTACTTGAGCATGCCCACCAGGTCGGCATGCCCCGGACGGGGCGTCGTCATGGGCCGCTTGGGGATGCCGGGGTCGGGCGACATTTCCTCCTGCCAGCGGGGCCATTCGGTATTGCGGATGATCACAGCCACCGGAGAACCGAGGGTGCGACCATGGCGGACCCCGCCCATGATCTCCAACTCGTCCTTCTCGATCTTCATGCGGGCGCCCCGCCCGTAGCCGAGACGACGCCGGGCCAGCTCGTACCCGAGACCCTGGCGTGACACCTCCAACCCTGCGGGAAGCCCTTCCACGATGGTGACCAGCCCGGGCCCGTGAGACTCACCGGCGGTAAGGAAACGGAACATTCCCCGGATGCTACCCCGCCCCGGCCCCGATACCGCTACGGCACCCGGGGGCCCGCACCGATCACCGGCACCGTCAGGTCCGAAAGGTAGGCTTACCTGGCGGCGCGAGCCTGTTGGGAGGGACGATTGTCGTTACGAGATGTCCTTGAGGCGATACGGAACGGACCAATTCCTCCGAATGAGGAGTCCGCCAAGTTCCATATCATCGCGCCGATCTTGCAGGGTCTTGGATGGGACCCGTCTTGCGGCACCGAGGTCTTGTACGAACATCGTGTTGAGACGGCCAAAGGCTCCGGGCGTGTGGACATCGCCCTCAAGGATCAAGAACATACCGTTGCCCACATAGAGGCGAAGGCACCGGGCCACGATCTGGACCGGTACGCCAAGCAGGCAGTCGGATACGGGTTCGACGAAGGCGTCGATATCTGTGCCTTAACCACCGGTCTTGAGTGGCAGCTCTACCTGCCGCGCGCGAATCGTCCGCATAAGGAGCGTCTCTTCGCGACTCTCCGGTTAGGGCACGACCGAATCGACCAACTGGTCGAGGATCTCGAAACGTTCCTGGGCAAGGAGAACCTGCTAAGCGGCCGCTCCGAGCGCCGAGCCACAGAGGTCTTGGAAGCGCGTCGGCAAGCCGACCTTCTCAAGACCAGGCTCCCTGAGATCTGGTCACGGATGGTGCACGAGCCGGATGAGAGATTGGTGGAGCTAGTTGTCGGCCAAGCATACGGAGAGTTGAATCTGCGACCCACTGCCGAGCAGGTACAAGCCGTGCTGCGGGGCTCGCCGGTCCCAACCGTGACCGCACGTGAACTCGCCCCGCCCCCGGGCGACAATGGGGATGATCGCCCCGTTGTTAGTCCTCGAGGAGGGGTTTCCGGCCTGGAGCAGCGCATCCTCGATCGGTACGAGGCCTGGAACTCGGGGAAAGATCGCGGGCGGGAGAATTCCTCCCGACTGAACTCCCTCCTCCATTCCTGGTTCGAGCTCGCCGAGGAGGATCGACAGATGACGGTGAGTGAGATGGCAGCCACCGTCGGAAAGAACCCCGCCACGCTGCAGAACAGGGCAGGCCGGTCGGACGAAGCCCGGACAGGCAAAGGAGATCCGTCACGAGGTACTCGATCACGGTCTGCGGGAAGGGGTCACCCGCCTAGCCGGCAGGTCGTGGCGTACGAGTTGTGGGGCCAACGGCACGAAGCCAAGACTTGGGCAGCAATGCTGGTAGGCGTGGCCGAGGCCCTCTACCAGCGGCACGAAGCGAGCTTTGATCGAATCCTGACGCTTCGAGGCAGAACCCGGCTGTACGCGTCACGTCAACGTGACGACATTTCGCAAAACCCGAAGATGATCGGAACCTCTGGCATCTTTATCGAGACGCATGGCAATGTCGCCGACAAGAAGCGTCGGGCAGGTCAGTTCCTAAGCCTGTTCGGACATTCGCCAGACGACCTCCGGATCGAGGAAGGCTGACCCCCAAGCCACTGGCCGCTTCTCAAGCCGGTTCACACTTCAAGAGCGGAGACCCTCAGGGCGGTCAGGGCTCATCCGGGATCAGCTTCCCGAGCCCCGGAAGGGTGGCTACCAGAAACCGAGCCTGCCTGACAAGGCCCAAGAAAGGGACAAGCCCCGGCCGACGCCGGGGCTGTCGACCCAGAGCTACTCACCCTGGGGGGGTTGGAAACACCCTACCGCACCAATGGAGTCCAAGTCAATGGCTACCGCAATCCACACCCTGCTCAGAGGGTGCTGAAATGACGGGGATCGGTTGGCCCGCGATGCCTCGACGCAGGGTCTAATAGACAGTTACCGGGCCAACTGGACATCGCTCAGAACCCTCCTAGAGAAGGTCAAGAAGGGACAAACCCGGCCGAAGCCAGGATCGTCGGCCCATGGATGCCCACCTAGGCAGGGTCACCTACACCATTGTCCACCAACGGGCAGTTAACAGGCGCTCGACCAACCGGCAATTACCGTTGATATTGCCGTCCTGCTACTACCCTGAGAATCGGGATGACGAGCTTTCTGGTCAAGGGTCCGACCCGGCTGCACGGGCACTTCGAGCCATCGGGCAACAAGAACGCCGCTCTACCCATCATCGCCGCCTGCCTGCTGACCGAAGAGCCGGTCATATTGCACAACGTCCCACAGATCGGCGACGTCAAGTCCCTGCTCCTCATCCTGGAGGGCATGGGGGCGTCGATCACCAGCCCGGAGCCGGGGACCTTCCGAATCCACTGCAACGGGATGACCAGCTCGGAGATCTCGGAGGAGCAAGCCAGCCTCATCCGGGCTTCCATCCTCTTGGCCGGCCCTTGCCTGGCCCGCTTCGGAGAGATCACCCTCCCTCCGCCGGGTGGTGACGTCATCGGGCGTCGCCGGATCGATTCCCACGTACACGCTCTCGAAGGACTCGGCGCCTCCTACAGCTTCTTGAACGGTCACCGATTCCGGGCCGGAACGCTCAAGGGATCGGTGGTGTTCATGGACGAGCCGTCCGTGACCGGCACCGAGAACCTGATCATGGCTTCCGTGCTCGCCGAGGGTCATACCACCATCGAGAACGCCGCCTGCGAACCGCACGTCCAGGATCTGTGCCATTTCCTCAACACCCTCGGCGCTCGCATCTCCGGCATCGGCAGCAACATCCTCCAGATCTCGGGCGTGGAACGCTTGAGCGGCGGCGAGTACACCATCTGTCCGGATCACATCGAGGTGGGGAGCATCATGGCGCTGGCTGCCGTGACCCGATCCCCCATCACCATCGGCGGGTACCTGCCGGAGATGAACAAGCCGATCGATCTGGGCTGGGCTCGCCTGGGCATCAAGTACGACCCCCTGCCGGACGGCATTGCCCAGATGCGTTTCAACGGACCACTCAACGTGCTGCCCGACCTCGGTGGCGCCATCCCCAAGATCGAAGACGGACCTTGGCCGTCCTTCCCGGCTGATCTGACCAGCATCGCCCTGGTGGCCGCCACCCAGGCCTACGGTTCGATCCTCATCCACGAGAAGATGTTCGAATCGAGGATGTTCTTCGTGGACCGCCTGATCGTCATGGGCGCCCAGATAGTGCTATGCGATCCTCACCGGGCGGTGGTGATGGGACCCAACAGGCTGACAGCCAGCACCATGTCCAGCCCCGACATCCGGGCCGGAATGGCGCTTCTCATCGCAGCGCTGGTGGCGGAAGGCGAGAGCGTCATCCACAACGCCGAGCAGATCGAGCGAGGCTACGAGGGGATCGACAGCCGGCTCGGCGTCATGGGCGCCGACATCCGGCGGATCGACTGAACCGGGGTCCCGAGAGCCCCTGCCGGGCTACTCGCCGCGGGGGTCCCAGGTGAAGTAGCGGGTGATGATCACCATCCCGAACCCCAGCCAGAGGACCATGACACCCAGGTGTTCCCACCCGAGTATCGGACCCTCGTAAAGCGGGTCGAAAGCCTCACCGAACGGCCCGGCAAAGTGCTTCAGCGGGAAGATATCCCCCAGGATCATCAACCATCGCGGTGCGTCGTCCAGCGGGATGAAGATGCCCGAGACGAATGCCATGGGCAGGAACACCCCGTTCGCCGCTGCCGGGGACGAGTCGGCATTCTTGAGGATGGCGCACACCGCCAGGCCGAGCGCCGAGAACGTGGCGATCCCCACCACGAAGACCACCAACGCGGTTCCGAGATTGGCCCAGACCATCCGGAAGCCGAAGAAGGCCCACCCCAGGAGGAACATGATGCTCACCGACAGGACAGCGAACCAGACCCCGGAGCAGATCCGGCCCGCCATGTAGACCCAGGCCGGGAGCGGCGTGCCCCTTACGCGCTTGAGGACTCCCTGGTCCCGGGCGTAGGACACCCCGATCGCCAGGTTGCTGAACGATGACGACACTGCGGCGAACACGGCCATGGCGGGGGCGAAGAACTGGGAGAAGCTGTAGCCGCCACCCACCTCGACATCTCCGAAGATGACGCTGAACAGGATCAGGAAGATGACCGGGAGGGCCAGAGTGAAGAAGGCGGCGGCCGGCGTGCGCCAGAACAGGCGGTTGTTGTGGCGAATCTGACCCCAGAGGAGCGACGCGTAGCGGGCGCCGCTCATGATGCCGGACCCCCATTCCCGGCCTCGCCCACGATGTCGAGGTAGACGTCCTCGAGGCTGGGCCTGGTCACCTCAAGACCTCCCAACTCGACCCCCCGCTCCGTGGCCCAACTGGTCAGCGCCAGCAGATCGGCGGTCACCGAGGTGGATCCATAGGTGACGGTATGGCCGGTCATGACAGGGCCGCCCTCCAATCGAGGAAGCCCGTCCGCGCCTTCGGCGGTGAACGAGATAGTGCTGGTGGCCCGGCCCGCGCCCAGCGTATCGGCCGTTCCTTCGGCAACGATGGAACCTCCGGCCAGGACGATGATCCGATCCGCCAGATTCTGGGCCTCGTCCAGGTAATGGGTGGTGAGGAGGATGGTCTTGCCCAGCTCGGTCAGGCCTTCGATCATTGCCCATGACCTGCGGCGGGCAGACGGATCGAACCCCGTGGTGGGCTCGTCCAGGAACACCAGCTCGGGATCCCCGGCCAGTCCCAATGCGAGATCGAGCCGGCGCTTCTGCCCGCCGGAGAGGGTCTTGATGCGGGCATCGGCCTTGCCATCCAGCCCCACCAGGTTGATCAGGTCGTCTGTGGGTAGCCGGCGGGAATAGGACCGGGCGTAGATATCGATAGCCTCCCGGACCGTCAGCACCACCTCGATGCCGGTCTCCTGGAGAACGATGCCGATCCGGTCGCGAAACTCCCGACCGCCGGATGATGGATCGTGGCCCAGCACGCTGATCGTGCCACCGTCCGCTCGCCGGTAGCCCTCCAGTATCTCCACCGCGGTGGTCTTACCGGCGCCGTTCGGACCGAGGATCGCCAGCACCTCGCCCTCATTGACCGTGAAGCTGACCCCTGCCAGCGCGGTGACGGAGCCGTAGCTCTTGGTGAGGTCTTCGACGATTACTGCTGGGGGCATGATGGATCCGGGAGAGGGGGTGGGGTACAAGTGTGATCGGTGGCCAGGCCCGGCGTCGATCCGGGGACCTCTGCTTTTTCAGAGCAGCGCTCTACCGACTGAGCTACCTGGCCGCTGCATTACGAGAACCGTCTGCGAGCGGCCGGTTCTCGTGGCGGGGACGACGGGATTTGAACCCGCGACCTCCGGCTTGACAGGCCGGCGTGAACTCCAGGCTTCACCACGCCCCCGTACCGCCACACCAGGTTAACCCGCTCCCGCACGAGAAGCCAGAGAACCGGGTGGGGTCCGGGAGTATAGGGCTGTCCGCACCGTTCCCCGAGCTCGGAAAATCCCTCGTGAGCGGAAGTCACGGTCCGAGGCGGGCATATTCCCCCCCAACCGGAAGAAAGCAACGAACTCAACCGGAAGAATGCAACGGCAAGCGCACGCGACGTGTCCGGTAGCGTGCATATGGGCCGAGCGCCAGGACTCCCAATGTCGATTGGCTCAGTCGAGGGCCGAGGCCATCACCTCCAACAAGGCGTCCACGTCATCGTCATCCACGTCGAGATGGGTGACGATGCGGCAGGTCCGCTCATCCCGGGGTGAGATGAGCACGCCCGCCTCGCGGGCAGTCTCGATCAACTCCGCCGAACCGGGGCCGTCCTGAGCCATCCGGAATATCACGATGTTCGTCTCCACCGGCAACACGCTCTGCACCCGGGCCATCTCGGCCAGGGCCGTTCCGATGCGAGCCGCCCTGGCATGGTCATCAGCCATCCGATCCACATGATGGTCGAGTGCGTAGAGGCCCATCGCGGCGAGGATTCCTGATTGGCGCATCGCCCCACCCCACTGCTGCTTCCATCGCCAGGCCCGATCGATGAAGTCCAGGCTGCCGGCCATGACCGCCCCCACCCCTGCGCCAAGGCCTTTGGTCAGGTCGATCCAGACGCTGTCCATGCCCTCGACTATTCGAGCCGCCGGGACTCCGGTTGCGACCACCGCGTTCAGCAGGCGGGCCCCGTCCATATGGGTGACGAGGCCTGCCTCGTGAGCTACCTCCGCCACCTCGTCGATGGCCTTGAGAGGCCAGATCGCCCCGCCGGCCAGGTTGGCGGTCTGCTCGATCGATACCAGCCGGGAGGGGGGCATGTACCGGGACTTCGGCCGGATGGCCCGAGCGACCTGCTCGCCCGTGAACCTCCCGTGATCCCCGCCGAGCGGGTGGATCATGGCGCCGGCCAGAGCAGCCGGGCCACCTGACTCGTAACCGATGATGTGGCTGCTCCAGTGCGCCATCACCTCATCGCCGGGATCGATGTGGACCTTGATGGCGATCTCGTTGCACATGGTGCCTGACGGCAGGAACAGCGCCGCTTCCTTGCCCAGCAATCCGGCAACGCGACGCTCCAACCGGGCCGTGGTGGGGTCGGTGGCCAGCTGCTCGTCTCCGACCTCAGCGTCCAGGACCGTGGCCCGCATCGCCGCGGTCGGCCTGGTCTGGGTATCGGAGTAGAAGTTGTGCATCACGGCCTCCCTGAAAGGTGCTGAGAAACGTCCCGTCGGCCCGGCGGTCCCCACCATGATCCCAGGTATTCGCCGGGATCAGAGGATGGCGAATCGACCCTTCCCGCTATTGCGGCACCTCCTACACCAGCACGCCCAGGGGCGCGACGGCTATCCGGTCGTCAAGCCGGTAGGCGTACCGCCCGGGGTGAATGACCAAGCCGGCACGGAACCGGTCTCGGAGTTGCTCTCGTAGCCAGATCAGATGCCGGGCGTCGGAGCGGTCCACGGTTGCCGCAGCCCTGGCCTCTACAGCGACCACCGAACCATCCGGAATGTCCGCGATCATATCCACCTCGTGGAGTCCCTTGGCGGTTCGCAGGTGGGAGAAGCGCCAGCCCAAGCCGAGGGCATCGCTCACGGCCCTGATCTGGCATACCACCGTGCTCTCGAACAGGCTGCCCATACGTTCCGGGTCAAACCGTAGGGACTCGGTGGTGTCGTAGTGGTCGGCGGCGGCAAGGGCAGGGTCCACGAAGTGTCGCTTGGGCCTCCTCGTCAGTTGTTTGAGCCGGTTGCTCGACCAGCCCGGTAGCTCTTCGATGATCCCGAGACGGGCCAGCAGATCGTGGTAGCTGTCCGCCGTAGCTCTGGCTACCCCGGCGGCCTGCTGGATCCCGGACTGATCGGCGGTCGTTCCGATCACGGCGCCGTAGGCCCGGAGGTACCGGCGGACCCTCTGCGGACTGCGGGCGCGGGCGTCGATCTCCGCCAGGTCACGCGCAGCGGACAGATCGATGTAGTTGCGAAGTGTCTCCTGGTGATCGGCCTCCGCCAGATGCTGATAGCCGGGCAGCCCTGAGATAACGACGGTATCAAGCTGCTCGGCAGGCGTGTACGGCGACTCCGAGCCGCGCATCGCGTCGATCCCCTGCTCGGCCAGATCGCGGAGAGAGATGGCCGGGACAACGCCCCGGCGCTCCGAGAGGGTCATGGGTCGTAGTCGGACCTGGAGGAAGCGACCCGCTCCCGTATGGATGGGCGCGTCGACAGCAGTCCGTTCCGAACCGCTCAGGATGAAGCGGCCAGGGGATCGATCGTCGTCGACCATCACCCGCACGACGTCCCATACTTCGGGTACCCGCTGCCACTCGTCGATGAGCAACGGTGTTTCGGCACCGGCCAGTATGGCCTCCGGGTCACCCCGGACGGCGGCCGCCTGCCTGGGATCATCCAGGCGGACCATCGACCTAGCCGATCGGGAGGCTGTAGTCGTCTTCCCGGCACCCCGGATCCCCGCCAGCAACAGGGCGGGATGCACCGACATGAAACGATCCAGTTGCTCATCCAAGTGCCTACGAAGGTAGGTCATGATCTTCATCCTAACCCTATAGACCTATTATTCCTAGTGTATTAGGAAAAAAAGGCATTACCTATTAGCAAAACGGGCGCAGCGCCCAGTTCCTACCTTCTGGTGATCACCTGGCCGCGTTCGGGACCGACCGACACCCAGCCGACTGGGAGACCGACCTGATCCTGGATGAACTCGATGTAGCGGCGGGCCTGGCCTGGAAGGTCCTCGAAGCTCCGGATGCCCGTGATGTCCTCGTCCCAGCCCTCGAGTTCCTCGTAGATGGGAGAGCAGTTGTAAAGAACCCTCTGCTGGCGGGGGAACTCGGAATAGGTGTCACTCCCCGACCGGTAGCCGGTGGCGGCCCGGATCGTGTCGAAACCGGAGAGGACATCGAGCTTGGTAATGAACAGCTCGGTGAGCGAATTGACCCGGCGGGCATAGCGGAGGGCCACGAGGTCGAGCCAGCCGCAGCGCCTTCGCCGTCCAGTCACCGTGCCGTACTCGCCGCCCACGTCCACCATGCGATCGCCCGCTTCGTCCGACAGTTCGGTAGGGAAGGGACCGCTGCCGACCCGTGATATGTAGGCCTTGGCCACGCCCACCACCCGGTCCAGCACCCTGGGACCGACTCCGGCTCCTACCGCCGCTCCCCCGGCGGTGGGGTTGGAGGAGGTGACGAACGGGTAGGTGCCGTGGTCGATGTCGAGCAGGGTGCCCTGCGCTCCTTCGAAGAGCACATTCTTCCCGCCCGCCAAGGCCTCCCAGATCAGCAAGGAAGTGTCAGCAACCATCGGTAGGAGCCCGTCTGCATACCGGAGATACTCGTCCACGATGCCGGACGATTTCATCGGAAGCTGGTTGTAGACCCGGGTGAGGATCTTGTTCTTCTCGGTCAGTACCGTCTCCAGTTTGTCGGCGAAGATCGCCGGGTCGAAGAGGTCCTGTACCCGGATTCCGGCGCGAGCGATCTTGTCGGTATAGGCAGGCCCGATCCCCCGCTTGGTGGTCCCGATCCGGTTGCGACCGAGGTAGCGCTCCATGACCGTATCCAGCTTTCGGTGGTAGGGCATGATCAGATGGGCATTACCTGAGATACGGAGCCGGGACGGGTCGATTCCCCGCTCCTCCAGCATGGACATCTCCTCCAGCAGCACCTGGGGATCGATAACCACGCCGGAGGCGATGATTGGCGTAACCCCCGGATACATGACACCCGAAGGCACCAGCGACAGCGCGAAACGTTCCGAGCCTACGACGATGGTGTGGCCGGCGTTGTTGCCGCCCTGGTAGCGGACCACGCAGTCGGCATCCCGGGCGAACAGGTCGGTTACCCGACCCTTGCCCTCGTCGCCCCACTGGGCGCCCAGCACCACCGTTGCGGGCATGACCTAGCCCTGAATATTCATATTTCGCAGACAGACCACTGTGGTCTGTCTGTGGAATGGCGGTGTGGTATGGCGTCGGCAGCGGTGTTCCTCGCAAGGCCCGCTGACGAAGGCGTGCCCGCAGCGGCACGTTGAGGAAGCGGAACGCAGCGAGGGGCGCCGATGACCGCCAGAACACACCAAGCTATTTCGCAGACAGACCACAACCGGAGTGTATCCCCAACGGGACGCTCCTCCGGTCGGGCAACGTATGCTGGAGCGGGATGGCGAAGGCGCGGATCAGCAGGGAAGAACGGCGGCGGCGGTTGATGAGGCGCCATCACCTTCATCCCGATCATCCGGCCGCTTCGGCCACCGAGGCCGCCAGGCGCCTGGTGGGCCTGCATTCCAGCGACCCCACCACAGTCTTCCTTTCGGCTCGGGCCCGGGTGCCGGGAATCACCGTCGCCGACGTGGAGCGGGAACTCTACGACCGGCCCAGCCTGTTCCGGGTACTGGGGATGCGGCGCACCTTGTTCGCCGTTCCGGCCGGACAGGTGCCGCTCCTGCGGCATGGCTGCGCCCTCAAGCTGGCGCCGGCCGAGCGCAAACGCCTGGTGGGATACCTGGAAGGCCAGAACCTGGCGCAGGACGGCGAGGCTTGGATCCGACGGGTGTCGGATGCGACTGTGAATGCCATCGCCAGGCGTGGCGAGGCAGCCGCCATGGAGCTGCGCGAGGACGTGCCGGAGCTCAAGCTGACCCTCGACTTCGGAAAGGGGAAGAAGTGGGGCGGAAAGGTGGGGGTCTCGACGCGGGTCCTCTTCCTCCTGGCCTGCGAGGGCCGGATCATCCGGGCCCGACCCCGCGGGACCTGGATCAGCGGCCAGTACCGATGGACCTCTCCGGCGGGGCTGATTCCGGGCGGCATCCCCGACCTCGACCCGACCGAGGCGCGTGCGAAGATCCTGGAACTGTGGTTGCGCACCTACGGACCGGGGACGATGGCCGACCTGAAGTGGTGGTCGGGATGGCCCCTCCGGGATGTACGAGCCGCCATGGAATCCCTCGACCTATCCGAGGTGGAGACTGACGAAGGACCAGCCTTCGTTGTCGCGGACGACCTGGGACCGACCCCACCATCCGCGCCCCGAGCGGCCCTGCTGCCGTCACTCGACTCCACAGTCATGGGATGGCGGGACCGGGACTGGTACATGGGCGACCACGCCGGGCCCCTCTACGACCGCAACGGGAACGCCGGACCCACAGTGTGGTGGGACGGCAGGGTGGTGGGCGGGTGGGCTCAGACCAGGGCGGGCCACATCTCTTACCGCCTGCTCGAAGACGTCGGTGAAGAGGGTGAGGCCGATGTAGCCCGAATGGCGGCGCGTCTCAAGGAGTGGATGGGCCCGACCCGGGTCACTCCCCGGTTCCGGACCCCGCTCGAGAAGGAGCTTGCCGGCTGATCCGGCGGCGATAAGCGTGTCCAGGTGGCCCGGGACCGCGAAACCCCTTCTCAAAGGGCAGTGACCGGGAGTAACCTCTCGCCCATGCCCCGTATCAGAGCCGCCAGCATCGCCGAACACAAGGTGATCACCCGCGCCTTGATCCTCGACAAGGCCCAGGAGCTGTTCGCCACATGGGGGTACGAGGACACTTCATTCGGAGACATCGCCGCCGGCGTGGGGATGGGCCGCACCACCCTTTACGACTACTTCACGGACAAGGACGACCTGCTGGCTTCGCTCGTGGAGGAGACCCTCCCGCCGACGATCCGGAATCTGATATCCCGGATTCCTACCGGCACCACACCGGTGGAGCGCTTGCGACACCTGGTCGTGTTGACCCTCGAGTTCCTTGCCACCGAGCCGACCCTGGGCCGGTTGCTCCACCGGGAGGTGCACAAGCTCTCCGAGTCCGCTCGACAGCGGGTGGCCGTGGCCCACCAGTTGCTGGCGCGAGAGTTCGTGGATGCCTACCGGGCCGGCGTGGAGGCGGGTAACTTTAAGAGGCTCCCACCCGGGCTAGCCGGCCGCTTCCTCAACGACATGATCATGTCCGCCGCCCAAGCGCTGATCGACGCCGACGACCCCGGGGAGGCATTGCCGACCGTTGCCGGAGCGATGACCGACCTCATGTTCAATGGACTGGCCGATCATGAGGCGCGCCAACCGGACCGACACATGGTGGCGGGCCGACCGCGGGCGGAACTGAGAGAGCTGCGAGCGTGACGGGCACCGGCGCCGACCATCCTTTCCTCGTCCGGGAGCTCTCCCAACTCGAGTTCGTCCGGCGGGTTGTGGCCCAGGCCGAGCGCGAGCGCACCCCCCTTCTGGAGCGGGTCAGATACATAGCGATCGTGAGCGAGCTGATCGACGAGATCTACCAGGTGCGGGTGGCCGAGCTCGAGGAGAAGGTGGATGCCGGCTTCGAGAATCCTTTGAGGGCGGGTATGACGGCGCCGGAACTGCTGGACCGGATCCGGTCGGTGGTCGCCGAGATATGCGAGCAACAGAGCCGGGTATTCCGCACCGAGCTGCAGCCTGCGTTGGAGCACCTCGGCATCCATATCCTGCTGTGGGACGCGCTGGACGAAACCGACCGGGCGTATCTCCACCGGGTGTTTCACGACCGGGTGTATCCGGTTCTGACCCCGCTGGCAGTCGATCCGGCCCACCCCTTCCCGTACATATCGAACCTGTCCATGAACCTGGCGGTCATGGTCAAGGAAGCAGAGACCGGGGAGCAGCGCTTCGCCCGGGTGAAGGTCCCACCCATCCTGCCGCGATTCATCGAGCTTCCTGACGGGCGCGGGTTCGTGCCGCTCGAACAGCTGATCTCCGCCCACATCGATGAGCTGTTCCCGGGCATGAATGTTTCCAAATGCCATCCTTTCCGGCTCACCCGCAACACCGACTACGAGCTGGCCGAGTTCGAGACCAACGACCTTCTGGCCGCGTTGAAATCTGAGATCGGCCGTAGGCGTCGCGGTCAGGTGATGCGTTTGGAGGTGGAGCGGGACATCGACCCCGACGTACTGGACCTGCTTATGCGGGAGCTAGAGATCAAGGACCGCCATGTCTATCGCATCGCCGGCCTGCTAGACCTCGGCTCGCTGACGACATTGGCCAATCTCGACCGACCGGAACTCCGCTGGAAGCCGTTTCCTCCGGTGGTGCCGGCCAGTCTCTCCGCCGAGCGCTCCTTCTTCGACCTCATCAGCGAGAGCGACCTCATCGTCCATCACCCCTATGAGTCCTTCGCCGCCTCGACCGCCGAATTCGTGCGTGAAGCCGCCCACGACCCGCAGGTGTTAGGTATCAAGCAGACGCTGTATCGGACATCATCGGACAGCTCCATTGCCCGCTCGCTGATCACCGCCGCCGAGTTGGGCAAGCAGGTGGTGGCACTGGTGGAGCTGAAGGCCCGCTTCGATGAAGAGCGCAACATCGAGCGGGCCCAGGCGCTGGAAGAAGCCGGTGTGCATGTTGTTTACGGGCTGGTCGGGCTCAAGACCCACGCCAAGCTCTGCCTGGTGGTTCGCCAGGAGGAGGGCCGCCTAGCCCGCTACGTACACACGTCCACCGGCAACTACAACGAGAAGACCGCCCGGATGTATGAGGACGTGGGCCTTTTCACCAAGGACCCCCAGATCGGCGCCGATGTGAGCGACCTTTTCAACCACCTGACCGGCTACAGCAAGCAGAAGTCCTACCGGAAGCTGGTGGTGGCGCCCACCGAGCTTCGCGATCATTTCCTCGAGATGGTCCGGCGCGAGTCCGAGCACGGAGACGGACACGTCGTGGCCAAACTCAACGGCCTCGTGGACGAGCGGATGATCAACGCCCTCTACGAGGCCTCCCAAGTGGGCACCCGGATCGACCTGATCATCCGAGGAGTTTGCAGCCTGCGGCCCGGAGTTCCCGGGCTGAGCGAGAACATCACCGTGCGGTCCATCGTGGGCCGGTTCCTGGAACATTCCCGCATCCTCCGGCTCGGCCGACCCGAACGCGGGTTCCTGTACTACATAGGCTCGGCCGACCTGATGCCCCGCAACCTCGATCGGCGGGTCGAAGCCCTGTTCCCGGTTGAGGATCCGGAAGCCCAGCGCCGGCTCGAGGAGATCCTCGACCTGTGCCGGGCCGACGACCACCTGTCCTGGGTCCTCCAACCCGACGGTACCTACGAGCCACGGGGCCAGAAGCGAGGTCTCGATCTCCACCAAGCGCTCATGGATCTGGCCCTGGAGCGATCCCGCACCGCCCGCAACAGGTGATCCGATGCCCGATCTGATGCTGCTCCGGCATGCCAAGTCGGACTGGAAGGCACGCTATGGCACCGATCAGGACCGTCCCCTCAACAAGAGGGGTATCCGGTCGGCCCGAGCCGTAGGAGAGTTCGTCGCCCGCAACGGGCTGACACCCGAGTTGGTGCTCGCCTCGCCGGCGGTCCGCACTCGAACCACGGCCGAACTGGCCGCCGAGGCGGGAGGATGGAACAGCCCCATCGAGGTCGTTCCAAGGCTCTACGGCGCCGATCATGTGGACGTCCTCGAGCTGGTTCGGGGAGTCACCGGAGTCGAAAGGCTGATGGTTGTCGGGCACGAGCCCACCATGTCCGGCGTGCTGGAATACCTGACCGGACACCGGATCCGGGTTACCACCGCCACGCTGGCCTACATGCGTCCTGGCTTTGGCTCCTGGTCCGATCTGGCCCGTGGCACGGCCCGGCTCGAGTTGCTGATCAGGCCCCGCCTGCTTCTGGACTGAGGACTTCAGCCACTACAAGCGGCCCGACAAGCCGGTCTCAAACGTCACGGACGGCAGCCGGAGCATGAAGAAACCGAGATGCCGGAAGTCGCGAAAACCGCCCCAAGAAAAACCCGGTGCTCCGCACCGGGTTTTTCTTGGCATGCTTGGGAGTGTTCCCGGGTGATAATTCGGGGATGGTTGCCTGTTCACTCCATCGTGCTCGCATAATCCCGCGGACCGACCGTTCCGATCGTTTCAACATCATCGGCCGGTGTTGGTGCTTGGTAGTGCTCAACGTATAACGGGGGTGTGACATATTCGGCCCCCTCCTGCGAGAACGCGAGAGTCTTCATCATTGCGCTGAACGCGGCAGACGAAACGTGATGGCCCCAATCGAAGGCATAGAGAATCGGTCTGGACCTGCGCTAATTCGGAGCGCGACGGGACGTCCCGTAAGCCCCGCTCCCGTCCGGCGCCATGAGCCGCCAGGACGAGGGAAGCTCAGTCGAGGGAACGGGTCACCGTATCCACGATCCGGGTCACGGACGGGATGGTGGCATCCTCCAGGATGTCGGAAGCCGGAAGGGGTATGTGGTCCGTGGTGATCCGTACCACCGGCGAGTCGAGGTCGTAGAAGGCCTCCTCTGCGATGATCGACACCACCTCGGCGCCCCATCCGCACAGCCGCGGGTTCTCCTCGACCGTGAATACCCGCCCGGTGTCGGCCACCGCCGAGAGGATGGTCCGCGTGTCCAGGGGCACCAGGCAGCGCAGGTCGACCACGGTCGCTTCGATGCCTCGGCCCGACAGCTCATCGGCTGCTTTCAAGGCCTTCGGGACCATGGCGGCCAGCGCCAGGATGGTGGCGTCCGAGCCGGACCGCACCACCGATGCCTCGCCCAACTGCCCGACCAGCTCACCGTCGGGCACCTCTCCCCGGCTGGCAAACAGGCCCTTGTGCTCGAAGAAGATCACCGGATCAGGGTCCCGGACGGAGGCGGCCAGTAGGGCGATCACGTCCTTCGGGGTCGAGGGCGCCACCACCTTGAGGCCGGGTACCGACATGGCCCAGTTCTCCAAGCTCTGGGAGTGCTGGGCCCCGAACCGAACCCCGCCCCCGTTGGCGGTCCGGATGACCAGCGGCAGAGCAACCTGGCCGTCGGTCATGTACCTGGTCTTGGCGATCTGGTTGGCCACCAGGTCCCAACAGGTTGCCAGGAAGTCCGAGAACATGATTTCGGCCACCGGTCGGAGACCGTTCATGGCGGCACCCATCACCGCACCTATGATCGCCTCCTCCGAGATGGGGGTGTCCCGGACCCTCCGCTCACCGAAGCGTTCCAGCAGGCCGGGCGTGGTCTTGAAGACCCCGCCGGCGGCCGCGACGTCCTCGCCGATCAGGTACACGTTGGGATCGCGCTCCATCTCCTGGGCCAGGGCCCTGGCCACCGCTTCGCGATAGGTGATCAGTTCCGCCATTGCGATCCTCCGTCCGCCCATACCTCGGTGGCTATGGAGTCAACCGAGGGCTCGGGCGCAGCCTTGGCCTCTTCCACGGCGGCTTCGATCCACAACTCGACCGACTGATCGATTCCTCCCAACTGCTCCTCCGACGCTCCGGCGTCGGCCAGCCTGGCGCGGTACATGGGGATGGGATCGCGGGCCAGCCACTGCCGGACCTCTTCGTCCGGCCGGTAGGTACCGGGATCGGCGCGGGAATGACCACCGTGACGGTAGGTGATCGCTTCGATCAGGCTGGGGCCCTCTCCTCGGCGGGCTCGGGCGAGGGCATCGGATGCGGTCTCGTACATCACGTCCGGGTCGTTGCCGTCCACCAGCAAGCCCTCCAGCCCGTAGGCGGCCGCACGGTCGGCGGCAGGATTTTCCACAGCGGTGACCGACCCGATCGGCGTGTACTCCATGTACAGGTTGTTCTCGCAGACGAACACCACCGGCAGATCCCACACCACCGCCAGGTTGAGCGCCTCGTGGAAGGCCCCTATGTTGGTGGTGCCGTCGCCGAAGAAGCAGACGGCCACCTGCCCGGTGCCCCGCTCCACGGCGGCCCAGGCAGCGCCGACAGCAATCGGTAGATGGGCGCCCACGATGGCATACGATCCCATCGCTCCGGTCGGCGCCCAGGTGAGGTGCATCGAGCCGCCCTTGCCACCGCACACACCCTCCGACCTGCCGAGCAGTTCCGACATCAGCCGGCCGGGCGGGGCGCCCCGGAGCAGGGTGTGGTTGTGACCCCGGTAGGTACAGAAGGTGAGATCATCGGCGCGCATGGCGGCGGCAAAGCCGGCGGCAACGGCCTCCTGACCGATACCCAGGTGGGTAGTCCCCTTGACCAGACCCTCCAGGAATAGCTGGTGGGCGCTCTCCTCGAAGCGGCGAGCCTCGAGCATCATCCGGTAGACACGGAGGCGAGCGTCCAGGTCAGGACCGGCAACGACTGCGACGTTCATTCTGCTATCACCCGTTCCAAGCTCGGCGAGACAACCCGGTCGATAATACCCGCGCGGGCACCGCTCGCAGGCCGGATGGCGGTCGCCCACGGATCGATCAGGGTCTTGATGCGTTCGGGCCGGCCCTTCACCATAGGCAGGAGGCCGTCGGGAACCAGTTGGTCGAGAGGAAGGGCGATCGGCGCCACATCGGACCAGCCTTGAGGTCGGGAGGCTACGAGGGAGGCGGCATCCGCGAAGTCGGCCTCGAAGACCTGGGCCCGGGTTCCTACCAGCCGGATCTCGCGGAGGGTGATCCGCCGCATGTCGATCGGAACCGGATGGGCGCCGAGTCCGATCCCGACCACGCGGCCCCTGGGTCGCACCATTTCCAGGGCGGCGGTCAGCGCCGCCGGAGCACCGGTCACCTCGTAGACCACCGCCACCGGACCGCCCGCATATCCCAGCACTCCGGACGCCGGGGAGGAGTCGGGATCCGCCCTGACCGCTGCGGAGGCGCCGAGTGCCTCCGCCACAGCGAGCCGGGCCGGGTCGAGGTCGACGGCCAGCACATCGGCGCCGTGCTGCGCGGCGGCGTAGGCCAAGAAAGCCCCCACCCCGCCCACGCCCAGCACCACAGTCGTTTCGCCCGGGCGGAGTTTCCCCTGGCGGAGGGCGTGGAGCGCCACCGACATCGGTTGGACGAGAGCAGCTCGATCGTCGTCGAGGCCGAGCCGTCCCACCTCCAGACAGGCCACCGAAGGAGCGACCACGTACCCGGCCAGGCCACCGTGCCTATCGATGCCGAGTGTGAAGTACCGGTCACAGAAATTGCTGGTCCCGGCCTTGCACGCCCCACAGGCGCCGCAGGAGATACCGGCCACGCAGGCCACGAGGTCACCCGCCCCGAAACCGTCCACCTCCGGTCCGAGATCCACGACCCGGCCACCGAACTCGTGGCCCAGGATGGTCGGACCCTGATGCTCTGTCACCGGATGGGGTTGGTCCACGGGTGTCAGGATGGGCCCGCGGTCCCATTCGAGGGCGTCGGTGCCGCAGATTCCGGCCGAGCGGACCTTCAGGAGCAGATCTCCCGGGCCGGGGACGGGCACCGGCAGGTTCTCGATCCGGATATCCCGAGCACCGTGATAGACAGCGGCGCGCATCTCCGCCCTCCCGCTCCTGCCTAGCATTGGATGATCCGACCTCCCTGACCTCCAGGACCGGAGGCTTCCGTGACCCACTTCAATCCTCCCTCCCCCTGGTGGAAGTCGCCCGCAGCCGTCATAGCGGCGGGATGTCTCATCGGGATGATCGGATTCGGCATACGCTCCATTTTCGGCCTGTTCCTGACACCGATGACCCTGGCCCAGGACTGGAGCCGCGAGACCTTCGCCCTGGCACTGGCCATCCAGAACCTCCTATGGGGCCTCGGCTTACCCTTCGCCGGCGCCCTCGCCGACCGCTACGGCCCACGATACGTACTTGCCGGGGGTGCTGTTGTCTACTCGATCGGCATGTGGGGGATGGCACAGGCGCAGGACACCCTCTTCCTGCACCTCACCGCCGGGCTGATCGTAGGAATGGGGGTGGCGCTCACCGCCTTCTCGCTGGCCATGGTGGCCATCGCCAGGGCGGTCGGACCGGACCGGCGGTCGCTGGCCCTCGGCCTGGGCACGGCGGCGGGATCGTTCGGCCAGGTGGTCTTCTCGCCGCTCGGTCAGGGGTTCATCAACTCGTTCGGATGGCAGCAGGCCTTGCTCCTGCTGGCGGCCATCAGCCTGCTGATCATCCCGCTGGCTCTCCTGGTGCCGAACACCACCACCGCCAAGGGGGAAGCGTCTACCGACCAGACGATCGGCGAGGCGCTGGCGGAGGCCCGAGGCCACCGGGGCTACCTGCTCCTGACCACCGGTTTCTTCGCCTGCGGCTTCCACATCGCCTTCATCACCGTCCACTTCCCGGCATTCGTCCAGGATCTGGGCTTTGCAGCCGTGGTGGGCGCCATCTCGATCGCCCTGATCGGCATCTTCAACATCCTCGGCTCATTCGGAAGCGGCATCTACGGCCAGCGATGGTCCAAGAAGAAGGGCCTGTCAGCCCTATATACCTTGAGGTCGGTGGTCACCCTGGGGATGCTGCTGGCGCCCAAGACGGATCTCACCATCTATCTCTTCGCCGCCGCACTGGGAGTGCTTTGGCTGGCTACGGTGCCCCTGACCTCGGGGATCGTCGAGCAGGTATTCGGCGTGCGCTACCTCGCCACCCTGTTCGGCATCGTGTTCCTGTCACATCAGGTGGGAAGCTTCATCGGCGTATGGCTGGGCGGGTTCATCTACGACCTCACCGGCGCCTACGACCTGATGTGGTGGATCGCCATCGCCGTCAACCTGGCCGCGGCGGCCATTCACGTTCCGATAGACGAGCATCCCCTCCCGCGGCGGCTGGGGCAGCCGCAACCGACCGGTGAATCGGAAACCAATGGATGAGGCGCTGGTAGCCCTGCCGATCCGATCCTTCCGGGATGCCTACCGGCGCTTGGCAGGGTCATACAGCCCCGACGAAAGGACGGTGCTGGCCCAGGCGCTGGCTTCGCACACCGCCGGAACCGTACTCAGGGCGGGGGTGACGCCCCACGTCGTCACCTCGGCGCCGGAAGTCAGGAAGTGGGCACTGGCGGAAGGGCACCGGGTGGTAGCCGACCCTCCGGGCGGAGGCCTTGATGGCGCTGCCGGTGAAGCCGTCCGGCTGGCCGCCGGACGACCCTGGCTGATCCTCCATGCCGACCTTCCATGCCTGAGTCCCGACGAGGTGGTAATGGCCTTGGATATGGCGCGAGGGGGCGAACGGGTGCTGGCCCCGTCCTACGACGGGGGTACCTCGGCGCTGGGAGGGCGGGGATGGCACTCGTTCCGGTACGGCACGGCCAGCTTCCATCACCACCTCCCTGCCGGACGTCTGCCCCGCGTGATCGCCTCCCTGGGTTTCCTGCTCGACCTCGACCGGCCGCAAGACCTGATAGCGGCTGCCCGCCATCCGAGGGGCGCCTGGCTGGCCGAAAGCGCGGTGCCGACCACTAGGATGACCGCGCCCCTGCCGTCCAACTCCGGAAGTCGTCCTATTGCCCCGTAACAACGGAGCTCCCCACGCATCCTTGGTAACCGGCGGCGCCCGTGGGATCGGAAGGGGCATCGCCGAGCGCCTGGCGCGACGGGGCGACACGGTGTTCATCGCCGACATCGCCCGGGCGGACGAGACAGCCGCCGAACTCAGAGACGAGGGCCTCGACGTTCGTTCCCTCCGGTTGGACGTGCGCGATGTCGGCGCCATCGGCGAAGCGGTCGCCCGTATCGATGAAGAGGCGCCCCTGGCAACGATGGTCAACAACGCCGGTACCGGATGGATCAAGCCGCTGGTGGAGGTCACCCCCGAGGAGTTCGACGGCTTGATGGCCCTCAACCTCCGGGCCGTCTTCTTCGGCATCCAGGCCGCGGCTCGGGTGATGATCCCCCGCCGTACCGGATCGATAGTCAACCTGGCCTCGACGTCGGCCTTCTCGGCCTCCACGATGCCGATGGTCCCGTACGACACCTCGAAGGGAGCGGTGCGCATCCTCACCATCGCCGCCGCACGGGAACTCGCCGAGCACAACGTGCGGGTCAACGCGGTTGCGCCGGGCACGGTTGACACCGACCTGGTTCGTGCCGTGCTGGGCGAGGAGGCTTCGCAAGCCCAGACCGGCACCCACATCCCGCTGGGCCGTCTCGGCCAGCCTGCCGACATAGCCGCGGCGGTGGACTATCTGACCTCACCCGACGCGTCCTACGTGACCGGCCACGTCCTGGTGGTCGACGGAGGCTGGCTGACATGAGGATCGGGGTCACCCTGCCGGGCTACGGAGCCGACCGGCCGGTGACCATCACCGATGCAGCCCGGATGGCCGAGCGCATGGGCTTCGACTCGATCTGGAACACCGACCATGTCGTTATGGTGGCGGGCGCTGCTTCGCCCTACCCGTTCGACGCCAAGGGGGTGATGCGGTGGGATCTCGACCACCCCATGTTCGACGCCCTGATCGCCCTGGCCGCCGCGGCTTCGGTCACCACCCATGTGGAGGTGGGCACCTGCGTGCTGATCGCACCGATGCGAAACCCCATCATCCTGGCCAAGCAGGTCTCGACCCTGGACGTGATTTCGGGAGGCCGGTTCGTGCTGGGAGTCGGCGTGGGATGGCTGGCGGAGGAATTCGCCGCCCTGGACGCACCGTTCGAGGACCGGGGAACCCGCATGGACAACTGGATCGACATCCTGAGGGACTGCTGGACCGGCACCCCCGCCGCCCGCAGCTACGAGCACTACGAGGTCCCCGAGGGGATCCTCTGCTACCCGACCCCGCTCCGAGAACCGCCAATCCTGGTGGGCGGGGACTCACCACCGGCACTGCGGCGCACGGCCCGGCGAGGAGATGGCTGGCTGGGCTTCTCCTACACGGACGAACTCGACCCGACCCGGATCAGAGACAGCATCGAGACCATCCGGACCCAGGCCGCTGCGGCGGGACGGGAACCTCCCACCCGTCTGGCCGTCCAGACGCCGGGGCCGGTCGTGCCGCTGGCCGAGCAGTTGGCCGAGTTGGCGAGGCAAGGGGTGACCGAGGTCGTAACCTCGGCGGACTGGACGGCGCCCGACCGGGTGCAGGACGGTTTGAAGCTGCTCCGGCAATCCGTCTCCTAGCCATTGTCCACCCACAGGCACCCAGTCCCGACCCCCAAGGAGGAAAGCCCGTGTCCGAACAGGCCATGACCAGCCGAGATGCTCCCGAGCCGCGCGGCCCCTACCCGCACATCCGTATCCACGGAAACTCCGCCTGGATCACCGGCCAGATCGGGCGGGACCCCGGCACCGGCGGCTTCGTGGAGGGCGGCTTCGAGGCCGAGTTCCACCAGGCGATCACCAATCTGGAGAACATCCTGGCCGAGGTGGGAGCGACGCTGGCCAACGTGGTCCACACCAACGTCCAGTTCGTCGAGGAGGATGACCTCGACGCCATGAACCGCATCTACGCGGAGCGCTTCCCGGTTCCCTATCCGGCTCGCATCAGCTACGGCGTGGCCTTTCTCTGGAAGGGTGCCCAGGTCCAGATCGACGCCGAGGTCCGTCTAGCGTCCTGATCCCCTGGGGAAAGAACGCGAACGGTGATTGATTGGGCAGAGTTCACTGCCGTTTTCGAAGCGGTGGGTCCCACAGTCGTCGCCTTGGCGGTGGTGATCCTCAACCGGCGGGATGGCTCAGGCGTAGCCGGGTAACTGAACGGTCGGGGTTCGGGCCACCACTCCGGTCACCCCAGGAACCCTCTGCTTGAACAGGGCTTCGATGCCGGCGGTCATCGTGACCACCGAGAGTGGGCAGGTGCCGCAGGCGCCTACGAGCTCCACCGCCACCACTCCCTCGCTGTCCACGTCCATCAGGATGAGGTCGCCTCCGTCGGCGTGCAGGGCGGGGCGCAGGAACTCGACCGCCGCCCGCAGGGCATCCATGTCGACCGGAGATCCCTGCCCGGGGATCACGGGCTCGGTGATCACCGATTCGCCGGCCATCTAGAAGACCTCGATCCAGGTGCCGGCGCCCGCCTCCAACGCCAGGTCGTACACCAGCGAGGCCACCGCCGCATCGAGCGCGGGCATCCCCATGTGGGTCATGATGGTGCGCTCCCGGTCATCCTCCCGGCCCGGCTTGTGGCCCGGCATGATCTCGGTGGCGATGTCTCCGAAGATGTCGGCTCTGGAAAGAGCGCCGGGCCGGAGACCCCCGATCCGACCCACCTCCTCACCCTCCACCCAGGCCAGGTCACGCCCGTACCAACCGACCACCCACTTATCGAAGGCGGTGGCGCAGCCGGGGTCGACATCACGGAACCCCGTCGCCGCGCATACGTGTGCCCCGGCGGGAACCCACTCCTCCATGAGAACCGGACGCGGAGCGGTGGTGACCACGCAGATGATGTCCGCGTCAGCAACCGCTGTCTCGACATCCGGGGCCACCACGACGGGTACTCCGATCCTGGCGCCGATCTCGTCAGCGAAACGGTTGGCCTGCTCCTCGTAGATGTCGAAGGCCACCACCTCCTCCAGCGGGAACACCTCGTTGAGCGTGAGCGCATGGGTGCGGCCCTCGTGCCCGCAGCCGATGATCGCCAACCGGCTCGACTCCGGCCTGGCCAGGTACTTGGCCCCCACCGTGGAATGGCCACCGGTGCGGGCGTTGGTCACCGAAGTCCCGTCCACCAGAGCCAGCGGCATGCCCGTGTCTGTGTCGGTCACCAGATCCAACGCCGAGATGGCCGGCAGGTCGCGCTTCGGATTCATCCGGAAGCTGGACAGCCATTTCACCGCCGCCCGGTCCAGCGGTCGGATCAGCGCCGGGAACGCTTGGACGACGCCGTGGCCGAAGGGGGGCTCGGGCCCGAGCCGGTCGTGGATGTAGAGGTTGACCGGATTGGTCTGCTCGACCTGGCCCTCTCCCACCCAGCGGAAGGTCTCCAGGCAACGATCGAGGCACCGGGCCGGGGACAGCAGGCTGTCGACCTCTCTCCTCGACACCACCAGGACCTCACCGGGCCCGCGCCGGTCAGAGCTCATAGATCGGCCTCCAGATCCTGCAGCGCCGCGGCAGCGGCCTTCAGCTCCACCATGGCGGCATCCGGAAGCGGCCCGTAGGGCTTCCGTGGGACACCCGTCCGGGCGCCGGCCAGGCCGGCGATGGCGTTGAGGTAGCCGTGCTCGTAGCTGAGCATGGAGGGCATGTCGGGCCGCCGGATGGCCGCCGAGAAGTGCTGGAGGGCGGCGAACGCGCTCCTGACCCACGGATCGTCATGGTTGCCGCGGCGGCACTCCTCCACGAAGCGGGCGCCCGCCCTGAGTGCCGCCCAGCTGAAGATGCCGGTGGCTCCGGCGGCGCCGAGGGTCGAGGCGTGGAAAAAGGCCGGGTCGTTACCGGCGAACACGTTGATGCGGTCGGCGATGGTGAGCAGGATCTCGTCGAAGTGTGGCAGGAAGGTATTGGACTCCTTGATGGCCTTGATGTTCGGGATGTCGAGGAGCGTCTCCCACATCTGCGCCGTCAGGTTCATGCCGGTGAGTGGCGAGTAGTTGTAGAGCATGAGCGCCATCTCGCCATCCAGCGATCCGGCCACCTCTACGAAGAAGCGGAGCGCCCAGTCCGCGGTGACCGGGAGGGCGTAGGGCGCCGCCAGCATGGAACCGTCAGCGCCGGCCCGCTCGGCCACCCGCGCCCGGCGGATCGCCTCCCGCTGGTATGAGGCGGTGCTGCCCACTACCACCGCGATGCCGCCGGCGTGGCCCGTTGCCACGGCCATCTCGCAGACCGCATCGAACTCCTTCTCGGTGACGCTGGTCATCTGCCCCATGGAGCCGAAGACGATGCAGCCCGGCGCGCCGGATGCGGCCACCAGTTCGATGCTCCGGCGGACCCCCTCGAAGTCGATCTCCTGATCCGCGTGGAGGCTCAGAGGAATCAGCGGGAACAGGCCCTCCAGAGGCTTGCGAATGAACTCAGGCACGACTTCAGCTCCTTGTGACCAAGCGCCGGTACAGATCCTGGAGTATCCGGCACCGGTCGGCCAGGTCGTCGAACTCCACCGCCTCGAATCGGTAGCCCAGATTCTCCATGGCTCCAAGTGCCTCGGGAGTGTAAACCACAGTCCCGTCACTCTCGACACGCTCGATGGCGTCGAATCGGGCCGCCTCGTTGTTGATGGCCACTGCCTCGTCGCGGGTGAGGGGAGCCGGCAGGTCGAGATCCACCCGCCCGTCGGAGATGACGGCCGGGTATCCGCCCGGCAGGCCTATCGGGCCCGAGACGTGGGTTCGGACCGGCTCCGAACCGACCAGTGCCAGGGCGTTCTTCACCGCCGAGGCGCCGAAGAGCGAGAACCAGCCGGTCCGGCCCCAGTCGATCGGCGACGGCCAGGACGACAGGATCCGGCCCAAGTCGTATCCGGCGGTCACGTCCCGTCCCTCGATCTCGATCCGGAAGTGATGGGGCACCCTCGCCGCGCCGTAGGCCATGAGCGCGTGCGACCCCACCAGCGACACCTTGATCGTCGGGACAGGCAGGCCGGTGACCTCCATGGCATAGCGGAGCACGGTGGCGGCACTCACCTCCACGTTGCCGGCGCCGGCGATCGGGCCGTGCCCGAAGTGATTCCAGAGCGCCTGGTTGACCACATCGGGGAAGCAGGTGTTCACGATGGCGGTCTCGATCCCGGCCCGATCCACCGCCCTGACCAGCCGGCTGGCGGGCAACAGATGCCAGGGGAGCCACAGGCTGAAGGTGGCCGCCCGGATGGTCGCCCGGAGTCCGTCGTCGATGTCGGCGTTCATGAACACCCGGGGCGACTGGACAGTGGCCGAGTGGATGATGACATCCGGCCTGACCTCCGCCAGGAGGCGCACCATGCCCTCCTCATCGGCCAGATCCGCCGGGTAGTGGTCGAAGCGCTTGTAGTGGCCCTGGAAGACCGAGCCCAGCATGGCCAGATCGACTCTGGAGGCGGCCGCCCACGGGCTTCGCTTGGTGGTGACGATCCGGTCGAGCCCCGGGCTGCGGGCCAGGAACTCGAGGGCCCAGCCGCCCAAATCCCCCACCCCGACCAGGAGAACCGTATTCATGCTGGAAAGGTGCCGGACGGGGATGGACTGGCCCTGTAATCCCTCGGCCAGGGCTTTCGTTGCCGACTATCAGCCCTACTGGACATTCTCAGACCCTCCTAGGGACGGCGCCCCGTGGAGTGCATCGTGTCCCGGTGGAAGTTCTTCATCCCCATGACCTTGAGCGTGAGTTCGGAGATCCTCCAACCCTCCTCCGTACGCCGGAACCGGCAGTGGTACTGCCCCCACATCTCACCATCGCCACCCCCGGAGTGGTAGGTGTGCCATGCATAGATGTAGAAAATGCCGCTCGCCCCGCCATCGCCGTCGGCCCAGACCCGTGGGTTGGTGATGTGATGGGCCGAAGAGGAGAAGAGGTTGCTCAGTCCCGGCTGGATGGTGGGCGCGATCGCATCGCGTCCAACGATGTTCTCGAACTCCGGCCCGTAGTCGATTACCGAATCGGCGGTGAACAACTCCGCCAGCTTTTCCGGCTCGTTCTGGTCGAAATGCCACGCATAGGCGTACAGAAGATCGACGATGGCGGTCCGGTCTGCTGGGTCTACGACCAGGGTCATACTGGTATCCTCTCGCTCGGTCCGGCTGGACTGCTCCCCAGCCCCAGGACGGGGTTGCATCGCGACAAGGTTAGGAGAAATCGGTGACGGACAAGCCAACACTCCGGGAGGACCTCTGGTCGAGGACATACCAGATAGGCGTGGTGGTCCGGGACATCGAGAAGGCCGCCGCCTTCTACGAGCGGCTCGGGATCGGGCCGTTCGAGGAAGGTCCGTCCGCCCACGCCCTGGAACGCAAGATCTATGGCAAGGACTGCCCCGACGTCGACGTCAAGGGCCTCATAACCCAGATGGGCAACGTCGAGTTCGAGCTCCTGCAACCCGTGTCGGGCGATGGCATCCAGATGGAGTTCCTGAAGACCCACGGTGAAGGAGTGGTTCATCTGTGTGCCCATACCGATGACCTGGACCGTGATGTCGAAGCCCTGACCGCCCTGGGTTACGAAGTGATCTCCTCAGCAATCCTGGAGGATGGCGGAAAGTTCGCCTACTTCGACACTCGTGAGGTCGGGGGCCTGATCCTGGAGCTGTTCCAGACCGGCGCCGACTGGCAGTAGACCATTCCACCGGCAACCCTTGGCCGGCACGGGACAGCACCGCCGGTAGGCTGTGTCCAATTGGAACCCTGAACGACCGTCTGATACGGAGGTGGACGCGGAAATGAGCGAGTACGCACGGGTTGAGATCGCCCAGCCCGAACTGAAGGAATTGGCCGACGCCATCGATGATGCACCGGGCGACCGGCTCGCCATGACCAAGCTGAAGTCTGACCTCGAAGGCGAGTTGCGCTACATGGAACGCTATCGCGAGGTCTCCGCGGACGACCCGATACAGCAGGGCTGGGACGCCAACGAGGCCGAGTTCCATGCCAAGACCAAGATCTTCTCGGTGCTCGCCGACGCCATGGAGCTCGAACTCGGCCACGATGAGGGTCGGGCGGCCGTGGCCCGGGCCCGCAAGCGCCAGGGCGACCAGATGGGCGCCGAGATGGCCGCCAAGACCCGCGGCAAGGGCAAGCGGCTCAACCTGAACAACTTCTTCAAGGAGTTCTGGGGCTACTTCCAGTGGTCACCGAAGCTGGATACCGAGCGCTACTACGACGACGAGGGCAACATGACCAAGTACGTGTTGCGCCTCAACTGCCCCATCGGGGACTACCTGCGTGATAACGCCCCGGACGTGGAGTTCTCCTCCAACTTCTGCGACCTAGACGAGCACATCGCCCTCGCCTACAACCCCAACATCCAGTATTCGAGGAAGCGCTGGGTGCCGGGCGGTTACCAGTTCAGCGAGCTGATCTGGGAGCTCGACACCGCCGGCGTCATCGACTGAACACCCCCGACCGTTTCATTCAGGGATCGACCGATGCGTGCTCTCGGGATGTACGAAGGTGGAAGGCTGGCTCTGGAGGACACTCCCGTCCCGCAGCCACCGCCGGGCTGGGGATTGATCCGTAGCATCGCCTCCGCCGCAGGGTTGTTCCAGGCGCAGATGCTGTCCGGCATGCTCCCCACCGACGGTTACCCGAGGATTCTCGGCCACGAGATCGTTGGTGAGGTCACGCAGGTCACGTCAGACGCCGCTCCCCCGGAAGGGTCGATGGTGGTGGTGGACGCCGTGGTGGGCTGCGGGGTTTGCGAATGGTGCATCACCGGTGACGAGAGCATCTGCCCGTGGATGCGGCACCTTGGGATCAATATCGACGGCGGGTTCGCCGACTACGTGGCGGTTCCGGAATCGAACATCTTCCCGATCAAGCCCGGGACTCCCGTGGAGGAGGCCGTCATGCTGGGATCCGCCCTTCCGGCCTCGGTGCATGCCGCCCGGCGGGCCGGGATACGGGGCGGCCACCGGGTGGTAGTGACCGGAGTAGGCAGTATCGGCCTCACGATCTGCCAGGTAGCGCGGGCGATGGGGGCCACTTCGGTGGTAGCGGTCGACATAGCCGACGACCGCCTCGCCGCGGCGGCACCATGGACCGACGGTGTGGTGAACGTGTCCGGCGCCGAACCGAAGGAGGCGGCGCACCTGGTCAGGCAAACCCTCGGCTCACCCGCCGGGGCCGACATCGTGTTCGAGGCCGCCGGCCACATAGACAGCGTGGACCTGGGCGTACATGCGGCGCGCCGGGGCGGAACCGTCCTGCTGATGGGCATATGCGAAGGCAAGACATCGATCACATTCGACAGCTTCCTCCGCGACTTCCTGTCGAGGGAGGTGTCGCTGATCACCACCTTCGGTTTCACCCGGCAGGACTTCGTGATCGGGAACCGCCTGCACGCCACCGGCAACCTCGACCTCACCGCGCTGACGGGGGAGACCATCACCCTTGAACAGGTACCGGCAGCGCTGGCGGAGGTCGCCGCCTCAGGGACGTTGGGCAAGCGCCTCGTAGTGGACGTGGCGATCCCGTAAGAAGTGCTGAACAGCCCTGCCGCGTCCCATCGGCGGACGCGGGTCTCGGAAACCTATGGCTCGGGCGTCACCCATGGGAGCCACCAACCTAAGGCTCAGGGCGTCACGTACGGTGCTCTGAGCCTAAGGAACCCAAGATTTCGCAAACTCGCGAAAAACCGGCGCTTCGCACCGGGCCCTGCCCCCGCCTCCACCACCTTGGTCTTGGAGCGTGGTCGGCCATGCCCGGCTGGTGCCGGGAGCGGCTGCTCGCTCCATAGAGCTTCTATGTTCCCTGGGTCCGGCCGCTCCGATCGGTCCAACATCATCGGCCGGGTATTGGTGCTTAGCGATTGACAACTTATATTGGGGGTGTGACAGTTTCAACCCCTACCTGTGAGAACGCGAGAAATTCTTGAGGCCACCCCAGGACATGCCCATATGCGGCTTGCGAGGACCGCCTCACCAATCCGGAAAGGGAGCCGGGCGGCTCAGCCTGCCAACCATCCCCCATCAACCGGCACGAACGCGCCGGTCATGAAACTGGCGCCGTCCGAGGTCAGGAAGGCCACCACCTCGGCGATCTCGCGGGGATGGGCGGGCCGACCCAGCGGGGTGCGTCCCATCAGCTTGGCCCGCCGGCCGGGATCGGCCAGGCTCACCGCACTCATGGGCGTGTCGGTCACCCCTGGACCGACCGTATTCACGCGAATGCCGTGCCGGGCGAAGTCCACCGCCAATGCCTGGCCGAGCAACAACACTCCGCCCTTGGATGAGGCGTAGGCGGCGGTCCCGGGAAGCACCACCTTGGAGTTGATGGAGCCGATCAGGACGATGGCGCCCCCGTTTCCCTGGTCCACCATGGCCCGCGCGGCCCGCTGAGCGGTCAGGAAGCTGCCGGTGAGGTTGACATCCACGATGCGGCGGAAGGTCGCGAGATCGAAATCGATGGAATCTCCACCCATCTCAATTCCGGCGCAGGCGACCGCGGTGTCGAGGCCCCCGAAGCGGTCCACCGCCGCCTCCACCATGGAGTCACACCCGGCCGGGTCGGTCACATCGGCAGCCACCGCTATCGCGTTTCCGATCCGGTCAGCCACCTCGGCAGCTCGGGCGCCGTCGAGGTCCGCGCAGACCACCTGATCTCCGCGGCCCGCCAGCAGTTCCGCCACGCATGTGCCGATCCCCGAGCCCGCGCCCGTTACCAGAGCTACCGCCATACCCGCTTCCTCCCTCGAATGCCTGGCGCCGCATCCTACAAAGTCGCACCCGATCCCTGGACGAGCAGGTCCGCTGGGGTGAGGTCGATGTTCTATAGTGATCGAACCGGGATAGCCGACCCAGGGAGATACCGATGGCGCAACCCATCCTCTACAGCCTCAACACCGACGCACGAACGCCGACCTGACAGGAGTGCTGCCGGGTGCGTGACTACCTGGAGGCCAAATCTGTCGAGTTCGACGACCGCAACATCCGCCAGAGCGAGGAAGCTCGCCGGGAACTACTAGCCCTTACCGGCGATCTGATGGTGCCCTATCTGATCTATGGCGACCGGAAGGTCACCGGCTTCGACCCCGAGGGGATCGACGCCATCGCCGATGCGTACCGCGCCGCGACCGTCGGCGTATCCTGAGTAGCTCCGAAATCCGAGGTCACATGTCAAACCCTCCCGGCAACTCACTGCAAGTTGACCAGAACCGCCGGGTTTCCGAACCGGGCGAGAGCCCGGAAGCGGGAATCCTCCACCTCATCGAGCGGGTCCGGGAAGAACTGGACTACAACGACGCCAAGGGCCAGAGCGCCTACCGGCTCGGCATGCACGACGGGCTCAGGTTCGCGGAGGACGCTCTCGTGAATCTGCTGAAGCGGCACGGACACCAGGCTGAGGTTCGCGAAACGCCGATGGACATGTAGCGGAATGGCCCGGACCGAGGACGCACAACCGGTCGTCCGCCTACGCAACATCCACAAGTCATTCGGCCCCAACCATGTCCTGAGAGGCATCAACCTGACGGTGGGACAGGGCCAGCACGTGGTCATCTTCGGGCCCTCCGGCTCCGGCAAGTCAACGCTGCTCCGAACCACCAACCTCCTGGAGGCCCCGGATTCCGGCTCGGTCTGGTTCGACGGCAAGGAATACGGCCCGGGCATCGAAGGAGAGCGCCTTCCCCGCGGTAAGGCCCGGCTCCTCCGCGAGCAGATCGGGATGGTGTTCCAGCAATTCAACCTATTCCCCCACATCACCGCGCTCGACAACGTAGCCCTAGCCCTGCGGCGGGTCCGACGAATGAAGCGCGATGAGTCCGAGCACAAGGCCGCCACCTACCTCGACCGGGTGGGCCTGCTCGACAAGCTGGGCGCGTACCCATCGCAGCTGTCGGGCGGCCAGCAGCAGAGGGTGGCGATCGCCCGGTCGCTGGTGATGGAACCGAAAGTGATGCTGTTCGACGAGCCCACCTCGGCACTCGATCCCGAGTTGGTCGGCGAGGTGTTGGCCGTCATGCGTGACTTGGCGGAATCGGGCATGACGATGGTGGTGGTCACCCACGAGATGGGGTTCGCCAGGGAAGCCGGCGACCTGAACATTTTCATGGACGAGGGCGTAGTGGTGGAGACTGGCGGGCGGGAGTTGTACGACGAAGCCCGGGAGTCCCGAACCCGGGCCTTCTTGCAGGCAATCCTATGAGCTACTTCCTGAAGATCCCGATACTCGCCCAGGCCCGCTTCCGGCCCGAATTCATCTGGGACAACCGGGACGTATTCCTCGGAGGGGTGCGCCTGACGATCTTCATCGCCGTCGTCGCCTTCACGTTGGCCACCGTGCTGGGCCTGGCGGTGGCCCTGCTGCGCATGTCGAAGTCACGAATCATCACCCCAATCATGGCCACCTACATCAATATCTTCAGAGCGATCCCCCTACTGGTGTTCGTCCTGTTCGTTTACTACGGCATCGCCATCCAGTTCGAGTTTGCCATATCCGCCATCCAGGCAGGAGTCCTGGCCCTGACGCTCCAGTACTCGGCCTGGCTCGGAGAGATTTTCCGGAGCGGCATTCAGGCCGTGGCCGACGGTCAGCGGCAGGCCGCCATGTCGGTGGGGATGAGCCGTCCCCAGGTGTTCTTCCTGGTGGTGCTACCACAGGCCACGCGAATCGTGATCCCACCGATGGGAAACATGTTCATAGGGATGATCAAGGACTCCTCATTGGTGTACATCATCGGGGTGCCCGAACTGCTACGGGTGAGCAATCTCTTGGCGAACAGCACCTTCCGCTACTTCGAGGTCTATCTGGCGACCGTGATCATGTACCTCATCCTGACCACCGCCGTCTATTTCGGGGTCAAGTATCTGGAGCGGCGTTTCGCCCTTGTGGATGTTCTCTCTGCCAAGGTACGCTCCCCGTTCGCCCGGCGCCGCAGCGGGCAACTCAAGCGGCTTCAGGAGCAAGTCAGCGCCGAACGATCCAGCGGGATCTTCAGCGGCTAAGATCGGCAGCGACTTGCGGCCGGCCGGTTGTTTCACCGGGCCGGTCGTGCACATTTGACCCCAAGAACGGAACGTTCCTTCAGAAGGGAGACCCATGAGAAGACGATTGACGTGGTTGGCGCTGCTGATCGCCCTAGGGCTGATCGCAAGTGCCTGCGCTAGCGACGAGAGCGATGGCGACATGTCGGCGGACATGTCCTCGGACATCGCCGCCCTGAACGCCCGCATCAACAGCCTAGAGTCGGAGATGGCCTCTGCAGGCAGCGGCGTGGTGGCCGGGAACCTGCTCGACGAGATCAAGGACGAAGGAGTCCTCACCGTCGGCATGGTGCTGCAGTTCGAGCCGCAGATGTACATCAACGACGCCGGTGAGCCTGCCGGCTACGACGTCGACCTGATGAACATGTTGGCCGAGGACCTCGGAGTTGAACTCGACATCCAGAACCTCGAGTTCGATGCCATGATCCCCGGGTTGATCGCCCGGCAGTACGACATGGTCTCGGTTGGCCTAGTCGGTCGTCCGGCCCGCCTCGAGCAGCTGTGGTTCACATGCCCGTACGTGCCCTACCGGCAGGTGGTGGTCGTGAATGACGGCGCCGGCCTCATGTCGATCGATGATCTGAACAGCAGCGACGTGACCATGACCGCCCTGACCGGTTCCACCGCCGCCAACCTGACCGAGACCCGCTTCCCCAACGCGGAACTCATTCAGTTGGATCAGGCCCCGGCCTTCCTCGAGGTCGCCTCGGGACGTGCCGACGCCATCGTGGTCGAGGAATACCTTGCGCTGCCGTTCGTGGCTGAGAACCCGGGAACGAGTGTCCTGAACCCGAACGCTCCGTTCGTTGCGGAGGAGTACGGGGCCTGGGCCGTTCCGCGCGGCGAGGTCGTGTGGCTCGAGTACCTGAACGGCTGGCTCGCCTACTACATCTCGAGGGGTACGCTCGACGAGGTGTACGAGCGGCACATCGGCCCGACCGAGGGTATGCCCGCCTGTAACTAGACAGAACCCTGGGGTCCGGTCCGCTAGTTCGACCTGACCCATCTATTACGGATGCCGGCGTCTCCAGATGGAGGCGTCGGCAATCTTTCTTTTGCGGTCACCCAACACCGTGGGATGGCCATGGGCAGGGCCAGGCACTGGCTGATCCACGAAGGCGCCGGCCCGTTCAGAAGGGACGGGCTACTGAGAGAGTGGCTTGATCGTGGTAACAGAGTCACCTATGGCCGGGAGCCGGGATCAAGGCAGGCGGGCGATCAGCATCAGCGCCCTCATCGCCCGTATGGCACGCTTCGTTTCGGACATCGAAGGATGCCTATCCTCGTACTGGGCCATGCCCTTCATGGCCAGTAGAGCACTCAGGTGAGCTCCGGCATCCTGGCCGCCACCAGGGGTTTCCCTCAAGAGCACCATAGCATCTGAGTGGTTACCGGCGGCCGAGCGCTGTCCGAGGCACCTGCAACAGATCGAATCGACCGCAGCGATCCCGGCTAGTACGGCATTACTCACCGCCACCGAACGGAGCGGCCCATCCGCCGAAAGAGGGTCGAGATCGGCCACCAGCGCAAAGGCTTCGGCCTGCTTCAGGCGAGTGTCCGCGAATGCCCGGCCACACGGCACTCGCCGGGTGCCACCACGTCTCACGCGGCGGGTATGAGGGTGACGGCCTCACGTGCGAGGGACTCGGCAAACCGGGGGGCTCGTTCGGGCAAACCGGCATACTCCTCGTCGGTGTAGACCAGGGGGGTGCAAGGGTTGCCGGTGAGTCGCGTCACACCCACGGCGACGTCGGCGGCCGCCGACCATCGGAGGGGCTCTTCGGTACCGGTAGGCCAGGTGAGCAACAGATCGATGTCGCTCCCCGGGCCGGCCTCGCCACGGGCGACCGATCCGAACAGCAGGGCCATCGACACACCCTTCGCGTGGGTCTTTACCACCTCGGCGATCCGAACAGGCATGTCGTTACCAACGGCAACCACATCGATTACAGCCGCTGCCAGGGCATGGTCGCGGTTCAGCAGGTTGAGAATCGATCGACCTGCTGCGGTCTGGGTGACCAGCCCGGAGGCGGCCAACCGATCCAGTGTCTTCTGGACCCCGGCCTGGCTGGCGGGCCTCGGCAGCAGTCGTTGTACCGCTCGTCCGGAAAGCGGACGGGTCGTCCGGCAGAGCACCTCGAGCACAGCCCCTGTGAGACCCGGCGACAACGCATTGATAGGATGTGACAAGTCCATGATAGCTCACTATATCATGCATATGAACAAAATAGTAGGCACTCTGGAGGCTGACCATGCCTGATCTCCCTGAACACCTCGAACCCCTGAACGACTTGATCCAGTACCTCGATCATGTAGCTATCGGGGTCCACGACGTGGGGGCGGCCGCAGGGTTGTTCGAGATGCTCGGCGGCACCTTCCTCACGGGGGCCGACAACCGGCGAGGAGGATTCCGGTGGCTCCAGTACCGGCTGCCGGGTAGCACCAGGATCGAAGCGCTGGCCCCCGTATCGGATGACTGCTTCCTATGGCGTTTCCTGCGCTCCCGAGGGGAGGGATTGCACCATCTCACCTTCAGGGTGTCGTCGGTGGCCGAGGCTGCCCGGCAAGCGGAGGGAGCCGGGCTGGATGTGGTCGGCCTATATATCAATCCGGGCGGCTGGAGCGAGTGCTTCATCCACCCATCCAGCGCCAGCGGAACCCTCATCCAGCTGGCCGACTGGACTGACGACTACTACCCGCAGGCTTCCCTGAGCCAAGTGCTGGCCGGAGAGGTCATCGAAGACTGAGGCCCCAGCCCGGCGGTTACCGACCAGACCGGTGCCGGCGAGATGGAGCTTGGGCCTGCTAACCGGCTAATCGACACATTCTCAGGTCTCTAATAGGCAAAACCTCACACGATTAACCCGCAGTTCACCGCAGGACGTCGGAGTTCCGGTTCACGGAACTCGCTATCCACCAGGCACTGCAATGCGGCGGCGCCCAGCCGGCTCACCTATCAGTTGGTGAGCGCGCGGCCGATCTCAGGGACTCGCCGCCGCTCAACCGACCGCCGCCCCTTACCTCTATCAGCCCCGGCCGCCGATCCCGACGGCGTGAAACGGCTCTATACGGGCACCGGGTAGGCGGAGGGATCGAACTCGAAGGCGCGGCGGCAACCGGCGGCGCAGAAGTAGACCTCTTCTCCGGCATGATGGCTGACGAAACCGGCCGTCGCGACATCCACCAGCATCCCGCACACCGGATCGACCGCTTGCGCCGGTATCACCACCTGCACCCCCGGGGCACCGGCACCGGCAGCCTTGAAGGCCACCAGTTCGGCCATGATCGACACAGCCATCTCTTCGTGGGTGGTCGACCCCAGATCGACGCCGGCCGGAGCATGCACTCTTGCCAGGGCGCGTGCTCCCGCTCCATGCTCCCGGAGCCAGGCGAGCACCGACGAGGCCCTCTTCTGGGAGGCCACCAGGCCCACGTAGGCGGCAGGGGTGGCGAGAGCCGCTTCCAGCGCGGGCTCATCGAAGTGGCCCTGGGTGGCGACCACTACGTAGGACCGATCGCCGGCCCGACCGATGGCCCCTACTTCGGTGATGACCTCGGCGCGCCACCCGACCACCTCGGCAATCCGTTCCAAGGTCCCGGCCATCGGAGAGGAGCCGACAACGATTAAGTGAGGGGAAGGGAGGACCGGTTCCACGAACACCTCCATCGCTCCTTCGCTGTCACAGGCCATCGCCACGTCCGTCACGCCGGGCCGTCGGTCGCCCTCCCCCAGCATCAGCACCCGCGCCTCGCCGTCCCCCAGCGCCTCCAACGCATGGCGGACCACGGTCGGGGATGCGCAGGCGCCTCCGAGCCAGCCTTCCACCCGGCCGTCCGGGTGGATTATCGCCTTGGAGCCGCCCTTGCCTGACGAAGGCCCGCGCGACCACGTGACGGTGGCCAGCGCGAACGCCCGCCCCTCCTCATGGAGCCGGGCCGCCCACCGGAGGATGCTCATCGCATGCTTAGGAGGGTGCTGAAAAAGGCGGGAATGGGTTGGCCCGCGACGCCTCGACCTTCCGGCTCTGTTGCCGGCTATCGGGCCAACCGGACATTTTCAGTACCCGCCTAGGCTCAGGGACTTACCTCCACTCCGTTGAGCGCTCCCCACACCCGGTGCGGCAGCACCGGCATGTCGATGTTGCTCACACCCCTGGACCAGAGCGCGTCGATGACCGCGTTGGTGAACGCGGCGGGCGAGCCGACCGTGGCCGATTCGCCCACGCCCTTCGCCCCGATCGGGTGGTGCGGGGAGGGAGTCACCGTCTCGCCCAGCTGGTAGCGGGGCGTCTCCCAGGCGGTGGGCACCAGGTAGTCCATGAAATTCGAACCGATGCAGTTGCCGTCGTCGTCGAACGTGATCCACTGCATGTTCGCCTTGGCAAAGCCCTCGGTGAGCCCGCCCGCGATCTGCCCGTCCACGATCATCGGATTGATCCGCACGCCGCAGTCGTCGACTGCCACCATTTCCAGCACCTTCCAGGTGCCGTCACCGGTGTCGACCTCCGCCACCACGATGTAGGTACCGAACGGATAGGTCATGTTGGGCGGGTCGTAGTAGGTGACGCCCTCGAGGCCCGCCTCCATGCCAACCGGATGGTTGGTGTAGGCGGCGAAAGCGACGTCCTGGATGGTGACGCTCTGGTCGGTGCCCTTTACGGTGAACTTCCCGGGCTCCCAGTCCAGGTCCTCCTCAGCAGCCTCCAGAAGGTGGGCGGCCAGCTTCTGCGCCTTGGCCCGGATCTTCCTCGATACCACGGCCGTGGCCGCCCCACCCACCGGGGTGGAACGAGAGGCGTAGGTGCCGAGCCCGTAAGGGGTGTTGTCTGTGTCGCCGTACATCACCTTGATGTCCGAGTAGGGGATGCCGAGCTCCTCCGCCACGATCTGGGCGAAGGTGGTCTCGTGACCCTGTCCCTGCGTCTGGACACCCAGCTTCAGGATCGCCTTGCCCGTCGGATGGATCCGCAACTCGGCGGAATCGAACATCTTCAGACCCAGGATGTCGTACTGCCGGGAGGGACCGGCCCCCACCACCTCGGTGAAGGAGGCCACGCCGATGCCGATCAGCTTGGTAGCGTCCGGGTCGGAGTTCTGCTCGGCCTGGCGAGCCCGCCAGCCGTCATAACCGATCATCTCCTTGGCCTTGTCCATGGCCCCGTGGTAGTTACCGGAGTCGTAGACAAACCCGGTCGGGGACAGGTAGGGGAACTGGTCCTCCCTGATGAAGTTGAGCGCCCGGAAGTCGGCCGGGTCCATTCTCACTTCGTGGGCGGCGTTGTCCACCAACCGCTCGATCAGATAGGAGGCCTCGGTCACCCGGAACGAGCACCGGTAGGCCACGCCACCTGGCGCCTTGTTCGTGTAGGCGCCCTTGGCGGTCACATGAGCGGACGGGAAGTCGTAGCTCCCGGTGCAGATGTGGAACAGGCCTGCCCGGAACTGGGTGGGCTGTGCGTCCGAGAAGAAGGCGCCCTGATCGGACAGGATGTTGGCTCGCATCGCCGTGATCCGGTTGTTGCCGTCCAGGGCCAACTCCGAATGCATGTGGAAGTCGCGGGCGAACCCGGTCGAGATCAGGTTCTCGGTACGACTCTCGATCCACTTCACCGGCTTCCCGATCAGCAGGGATGCGGCCGTGGCCACCACGTAGCCCGGATACACCGGGACCTTGTTGCCGAAACCGCCCCCGATGTCCTGGGTGATGATCCGGATCTTCTCCTCCGGAAGCCCGGCCACCAGGGCGAAGACCGTCCTGATGGCATGGGGCGCCTGGCTGGTCATGTAGATGGTGACCTGCCCGGTGATGGAGTTGACATCCGCCACCACGCCGCAAGTCTCCAGCGGTGCCGGATGGGATCGCGGGTAGTGGGTGTCCAGGCTGACCACTCTGGCCGCAGCCGCGAAGGCGACATCGGTCGAGTCCTGGTCGCCGGCCTCCCACGTGTAGGCGACGTTGTCGGTCTGGCCCTCCTTCTCGTCCCGGATGAGGGTGCTGGTGGCGAGGGATTGCTGGGGGCTGGTGATGGCCTCCAGCTCCTCGTAGTCCACATCGATGTGGGACAGAGCATCATGGGCGATGTAGGGGTGGGTGGCGATCACCACCGCCACCTCCTGGCCCTGGAACCGGACCTTGTCGGTGGCCAGCACGGCCTGCGTGTCGCCCGAGAGGGTCGGCATCCAGGCCAGGCCGTGGGCTTCCAGGGCTTCGCCGGTGATGACGGCCAGCACCCCTTCGATCTCCATAGCCGCGGACGAGTCGATCAAGTTGATCCTGGCGTGGGCTACCGGGGAACGGAGGATGGCCATGTGGAGCATCCCCGGAAGGTTCAGATCATCGAGATAGTTGCCGGCACCCCGGATGAACCGGTCGTCCTCCTTGCGGAGGACGGAGTGCCCGATTCCACCGACCTCGGGACTGGTGCGTGGTTCGTGAACCGTTGTCATGTCAGCTCCCCTCTCCGCCCGCGGCCTGGATGGCGGTCACGATGTTCATGTAGCCGGTACAGCGGCAGATGTTGCCGGATATGGCCCAGCGGACCTCCTCGTCGGTCGGATCCGGATTGTCTTCGAGCAGGGCGCTGCCCACCAGCATCATTCCCGGTGTGCAGAAGCCGCACTGCAGGCCGTGGTGCTCCTTGAAGGCGGCCTGGACCGGATGGAGCTCGCCACCCTCGGCCAGACCCTCAACGGTCTTCACCTCGCTTCCGTCAGCTTGGACCGCCAGCACGGTGCAGGACTTGACCGGCCGGCCGTCCAATAGGACGGTGCAAGCACCGCAGGAGGAGGTGTCGCAGCCGATATGGGTCCCGGTAAGGCCCGCGTCCGAGCGGATGAAGTCGACCAGCAGGCGCCTGGGCTCGACATCCCGGGTCTCGCTAGCGCCGTTTATGTTGACGGTGATCTGCATCAGCCCTCCCCTCTTGCAAGGGTCAGCGCTTGGGCGAACCCGCGTCTGGTGTACTCGGCTACCACGGCCCGCTTGTACTCGGCCGGACCCCGGACGTTGTCATCGGGATCGCAGGCGCGGGCCGCGATGGCTGCGGCTTCGGCGAACAGTTCCGGCCCGGGGGTCTGCCCCGCCATCATCTCCTCCGCCTCCGTGACCTTCAGGTTGTGACCGTAAACGGCGGTCAGGCCCAGGCCCGCCTCCGCCACGTTCCCCGAACCGTCGAGTACGAGATGGGTGGCCACTCCCACGGTGGCGTAGTCGCCGACTTTGCGCTCCAACTTGAGGTATGCGCCCCCGGCCGGCCCCCCGTACGCGGGGATCCGCACCTCCGTGACCATCTCTCCGGGGTTGAGCGAGTTGGTGAAGAAGTCCACCACGAAGTCGGTGATGGGAATCACCCGCTCGCCCGACGATGAGCGGGCTACCACCGAGGCGCCCACCGCCAGCATCACCGAGTTCCAGTCGCCCTCGGGGTCGCAGTGGGCCACGGAGCCGCACAGGGTTCCCCGGTTCCGCACCAGCGGATCGGACACCCACGGCGCAGCGGAGGCCACCGTGTGGTTGTGGCGGCTAACCGCCTCCGATGAGGCTACGTCGGCGTGACGAGCCAGCGCCCCAACCGCCAGATGGCCGTTGGACTCGCTTATGTGTGCCAGTTCGCTGACGCCGTTGATGTCTACGAGGTGGCCCGGCGACGCCAGCCGGAGCTTCATCATCGGGATGAGGCTCTGACCTCCGGCGAGAACCCGGCCCTCGTCACCCAGCTCAGCCAGGGTGGCTAGGGCCTCCTCGAGACTACCGGGCGCCGAGTAGTCGAACGCGGATGGATACACCGAACCTCACCTCCTGCGGTCGCTGGCCCCACCTTATCGGGCCGAACGCTCATCCCACCGCTAATCGCCGGTTTCTTTCGAAGAGTCGGACCGGTAGTGCATGGGTCCACCCCCGGAGGGCCCTCCGAGTCCGAGGGCGGATAGCTCGTCCGCGTAGACGGCGATCTCCTTCGCTGCCCGCTGGGACGGCCAGCCCAGCACCGACGACAGCACCGAAGCTATCCGCCCCGTCTGCGAGCGGCCATGGTCGGGACTGCGCCAGGCGAGGCTGGTTCTTCGTAGGGCAAAGTCACCGATCGACGCCACCGACTCGTGGAGGGCGGTGTAGGCGACCTCGGCCACAGAGATCCGGGCCGGGGACATCAGGCCTCGCCAGTCCGGTCGTTGCTCCAGGATACGGAGCACCTCGGCGGCCTCGGTCCCGTAGCGCCCGATCAGGTCGTCGGCGTAGTCCTCCTGGATATGGATGCGAGCCAGGCCGGCCCGGAGCCGCTCCCGGAGGGTGGCATCCACACCCGTGCCGAAGAGCGGTTCACGGGCGGTCCGGGATCGCCGGTCGATCCGCAGACGGGCACAGGCGAGGTCAACCGCCTCCGCCCCGATCACCCGTGCCGAGCTCAGCTTGCCCCCGACCACGGCGATTACACCGGACGCCCTCTCTACGATCCGGTGCTCCCGCGAGGCGGCGGAGACGGGTCCTCGGTCCCGTGCCAGGGCGCGGAGGCCGGCGAAGGCCGCCTGTGGAGAACCGGAGTGGTCCAGATAGCGGATCAGATGCCGCTCCAAGTACTCCCTGTCGTCCCCGTCGGGGCGAACCCGGTCCGGATCACCCTCGTACGGCGTGTCTGTCGTCCCCACCAGGGCCAACCCTCGCCACGGAACCACGAACAGGAGGCGCCCGTCATCGGTTTCGGGGAGTACCAGGGCTTTGTCCCCGACGCCGAGGTCTTCGGCCCGGTAGACCAGGTGAACCCCCTTGGACAGGCGTCGGGACGCGTCCGGAGGTCGCCCGTCGAGCGGAGGAGGAGCGGACGCCCATGTGGCCGATACCACGGTCCTGGCCCGGACCACTACCGGTCGGTCATCAACCTCGGGACCGTTGTCCATCAACTCCACCTTGAGTTCGTCGCCCACCGTATCGATCGAACAGGCCGCCATCCGGGAGACCGCCACGGCCCCGTGCAGCGCCACCGCAGTCTTGAGGTACGCGACGGTCAGCCGGGAGTCGTCGGTCAGGGCATCCCGGTAGGAGAATCCTTCCACCAGTGATTCAGGGCGCAGCTTGGGGAAGGACCTCGCCAGGTCCGCCTTACCCAGCCTTCGATGCCTGTCGGATCCCCGCCTCCCGCCCAGCCGGTCGTACAGGGACAGCCCCGCCCTGAGGCTGACGGAAGCCAGCGGCCCAGCCGTCAGCCAGCGTGGGAGGTCCACGATCCGCCGGCCCCTGAAGAGCGGAATGACGAAGTCCAGGTCGGAGTAGAGGAAGTCGGCTGTCTGGCGCAACACATCCTGTTCCCGCAGACCCTGGCGGATCAGCCGCAACCGCATATGGGGGAGGTAGCGGATACCCCCGTGCAGCAACTTGGTGGACCTTCTCGAAGTCGCGCCGGCGAAGTCGTCCTTCTCCACCAGCGCCACGGACAGTCCCCGGCTCGCCGCATCCCTGGCCACCGCGGCGCCGATCACTCCCCCGCCGACTACCACCAGGTCGAACAGCCGCGATTCCACCAGGGCTCGCCGGGAGTCGGCGCGCGTCCACGTCCCGGGAGGGATGGGGAACTGCGGGAGCGAGGGGTTCCGCACCATCCGAGCGTACATCCGTACCGGACGTAGTTTTCCTAAGCCGACGGCAGGCTCGGATGCCTACCGTGGAGTTCTAATATAGTGTTCTATCGTTATCCATGTACAAATAAGTCAATCTTTTGTCCAAGTGAGTCATCCTGGGGCTTATTCACGAAAGATAGTGCTATCTTTCTCGAGCATCTTGGCAGGGAACCACGAGGCTGGAAACCCTCATGAGGCGATGCGGAGTCCATGGTCGCGCTGGGTGACCTCGTGCCACCATCTTTCCATAGAAAGTGCGGAATCCGGCTTTATTGAAGAAACATAATCTAATCTTTCCGAGATCCGACAGTCCGGGTTTTCCTCTCGTCGGCACGGGTACGGGTGCGGACCTCCCTCGGGGTGGCCTCAGTCCGGCGGGTAGTACCGCCTGGCTCTGGTGCGTCCCTCCGCTCTGGCCAGACCGGCGCGTACCAGGTCGTTCAGGAGATTGCGAACCACGGCGATCGGTGCGCCTATGAGCGAGGAACCCTCCACGGTGGACAGGCTGCCCCGCCGGCCGATCTCGTCCAGCAGTAACTGCTGTTGGCGACTGCGGGCTTGGATGCCAGTGGCACCGGCTCTAAGTACTACCTCGTCGGACAGGACGTAGTGCGCTCCCCCTCGGACCCCGACCCGGGTGAGCAGACCCTTGGCGGCGGCACCCAACAGAACAGACCCTGCGTCTACATCAGCCATCAACTCGCGGAGGCGTCGCGGGGTAACCGAGCCCTCGGAACGCGCCGTCACCAGAGCCAAACGCTCTTCCACCGTCATGGCGTGATCCCTGAACAACTGAAGCCAAATCTGGTCTTCTATGTCCACGCGTGCCCGGCTGCGCAAGGTGACGGTCACCGAGTCGGGGGTGGCTGCGAACATCGGGGATTCCATGAGACGAGACTCCATCCCCCGGAACATCAGATCCACGCCCTCGCCGTACTCCTCGACCAATCCCATCGTCTTGAGTACACCCATGATGCGACGGTTACGGCTGTAATGCTCGGTCCGCATATTCTGCGATGTGATGTGTCCGGGCAATGGGCCGGGACTGGTCACTTCCACGCGGTCGTCCCAGACGGTGACATCAACTGTTGCGCCCACGAGTCCGTAGTCTCGGTGGGCAAGTGCGTTGGCGACCGCCTCGCGCAACACCTCCGTCGGGTACTCCGGGATGGTCTCCCGCCTCATGTCCGTGACAGCTTCGAATCGGCGGGTGTTCTCTGCGATCAGCGCCAGGGTCTGCTCCAGAAGGCGCGGGAGCGGTCCCCGTATCTCGCTTCTTACGCTGGCAGGACCCGGGCCTGGCCCAACCCCGGCCCGGCGGACGAACTGAACGGTGGCGCCGGACACATGGTTGGAAGGATCTTTGCTGAACAGTACCGCCGCAGCCCGCAGAACCCGAATGGGAGAGGTTCCGCGGCGACGCTTGGCGACCCGGAGATCTGTGAGTGCCCGCTCCAAGCCCGATCTGTCGACGGGCCCCCTACCGTCACCGTCCAGCGCTTGATTGACCAGGTCCAAGTCGAATTCATCTGCTTCGAAGTCCGCGAGGGCCTCTTCCTCACCAGAGCGCTCAGAGCGGGCCAGGACGAACCTTTGGAGGGCATCGCCTCGCAGTGGCAGGGAGTCACCCCCAACACGGCGCACGAGGCGACCGTCGGGTGTAGTGACGATGCGTCCGGTGATCTCGGGTACAAACGTGATAGTGAGTTCCGTGCCGCCGACGCGAATCGATCCGACCTGGACCGGCACATCGCACTCGGCCGCGTAGCGGAGGATCCGGTCCTGCGTCCCCTGCGTGAGCGGGCACCCGACAATGGAACGGTTGTCGTCCACACCATGAACGACACACCCGCCGGAGGTCATGGCCATTGCCGGAATGACAACGAGAAGCCCCCGGTTCACCCCCCGCTTGAAGTCGAGGCCTGTGTGTTCCCGCCTACCGAAGTACTCCCAGAACTGATCTACGCTCAGCTCGCCGGGTAACTCGAGAGGGCCGTCTGTTACGTTCACGAGAGAAACATAATCGCATCTTTTGCGGAGAAGGGCCTTCTAGCACCTCATTCGCGAAAGATAGTATTATCATTCACGAGGCATGGTGGCCATTCGGCTGCTTGCGTGATTCACGGCACTTTTCTTCTCCTCAGGGACCCGGAGCAGCCAGCTCCTTCCCCCAAAAACGTGACAAATGCCGGAAAGATAGTGAAATCTTTCTTGAGAATCAAACGTTTCCGAGCTTATTCATAAAAGATAGTACTATCTTTCGCGAATGTAACTGCCGGGCCTCGAGGGGCGAGGCCGCACTCTCAGCCTGGGGCGTGTCCTAGGAGGGTACTGAAAAATGTCCAGTTGGCCCGATGGCCGGCAACGAAACGCCAAGTCAGAGGCATCGCGGGCCAACCCATCCCCGTCTTTTTCAGCACGCTCCTAGGCTCGGGTGATGGTCGATTACCGCGTTCCCGAGCAGGGCATCACCTCCGACCTACCGGTTCCCCGGCGGGCGCTGGCCATCGGCGCGCATCCCGATGATGCCGAGTTCGGGGCCGGGGCGACCCTGGCCAAGTGGGCCGCCGCGGGGACGGAGGCGACCATCCTGGTGCTGACGGACGGCTCCAAGGGATCGTGGGACCCTTCGCTCAGCCCGTCCGACCTGGTCCGGGCAAGAATGAACGAGCAGACCCAGGCCGCCGAGGCGCTCGGCGTGGACAGCGCCCTCAACCTTTCATATACGGACGGCGAGCTGGAGTACACCATGGAGTTGCGCGCCGAGGTGTGCCTGTGGATCCGCCGGCTGCGGCCCCAGGTGGTCCTCACCCACGATCCGTGGCGCCGCTACATGCTGCATCCCGACCACCGGGCGACCGGCTGGGCGGCCATCGACGGGGTAGTGGCTGCGCGGGACCATCTCTTCTTCCCGGAGCAGCTGGCCGGTGGCCTGACCCATCACCGTCCCGGGGCCGTGCTGCTATGGGCGGCGGACGAACCTGATCACTACGAGGATGTGACCGGCTTCGTCGATCACAAGGTGGCCGCCCTGCTGTCGCACTCCAGCCAGGCCACCACCACGATGGACGGCGCCGGAGACTCGGCCGAGGCAACCCTGGCATTCCGCCTCGAGATCGACGACCGCGCCCGGCTCGCCGGCGCCGAGGCCGGGCTCTCCCGCGCCGAGGCGTTCAAGCGAATCACGCCCTGATGGGACTGGCCGGCGACCGGCTCGGAGATCTCCGGGCCACCCACCCGCGAGCCACGGGCCGCCTGCTCGGCGCCGTGGACGCGGCATTGGACGAGGTGGACCCCCGACGGCTGGTGCGCTCCGCGCTCACTCCCGCGGAGGGTGGGGTTCTCGCCGGAGGGCATTTTGTCGCGGCGCAGAGGGTGGCGGTGCTGGCTTTCGGCAAGGCGGCCACCGGTATGAGCCGAGGCGCGGCGGACACCCTGGGACCGCTGGTAACGCGGGGCTTGGTCGTGACCGACCAGACGGAACGAGCACCTGAGTGGGCGGAATTGCTGGTGGGAGGGCATCCGGTTCCCGATGAAGAGAGCATCGAGGCGGCAGAGCGCGCCATCGATCTGGCCCGGGGCGTGGAGCCGGGTGAGCTCATGCTGGCCCTCGTGTCCGGGGGCGGATCGGCACTGCTGGAGGCGCCTGCCGAAGGCCTCAGCCTCGACGACATCCAAGACCTGAACGATCAGCTGATCCGCTCCGGCGCCCCCATCGAGACCATCAACCGGGTCCGCCAGGCCGTGTCGCGAGTGAAAGCCGGACGGTTGGCGGCCCGCTGTCGGAGCCCGGTGGTCACGCTGGTGGTCTCGGACGTGGGCGACAACCCGGCCGTGGTGGCCTCCGGTCCCACCGTGACCGCACCCTCGAACCCGGCTCCGGTTGGCGAGATACTCGACCGGTACTCCATCCGGGGTGACGCGGCGGACCGGGCCCGGCATGCCGCTGCCGCCGGGATCGAGGTCTCCGAAGCTCGGCACGCGCCGGAGAACGATCTCGCCTTGATCCTGGCTGACGGGATGACCGCAGGGCGGGCGGCGATCCGCTTCCTGTCCTCAGCCGGCCTGAACGTGTCGCCGACCCCCGGGCGGTTGAGCGGCGACACCGGAGAAGCCGTCCTCACGGAGCTGAGAGACACCCCGGAGGGCGCGGTTCGGGTCCTGGCCGGAGAGACCACCGTGGAGGTGTGCGGGCAGGGCAAGGGCGGTCGCAACCAGCACGCCGCCGTCACCGCCGGCATCGAGATCGCCGGGAGCCATCACCGGTTTCTCGCCTTCGGAACCGACGGCGTGGACGGCCCGACCGATGCGGCCGGCGGTTGCGTGGACGGCGCAACGGTCGCCGAGCCGGCGCTGGCCCGGAGCCACCTGGACGCCTGCGATTCCTATCCTTACCTGGAGGCGGTAGGAGGTCTGCTCCGGACCGGGAGAACGGGAACCAACGTAGCCGATCTGTGGATCGTAGACAGATCGGGGAATGGTCCCGCCAGCGAGCGGATCGTTATATCCTGACCTCATCATGAGCAGCCCCGTAGCAGTAATCGTCGGCGCCACCGGCGGGCTCGGCACCGCCCTCACCGGGCGACTGATCCGCCAGGGCTACCGCATCGGCGCCACCTATCTGAGGCCGATCGAGACGGACGAATTCGAGGAGCGGTTCCCCTTCGATGAGGATCAGCTGGTCCTCCGCCGCGTCAACGCCACGGAGTCCGGGGAGGTTGAGGATTTCTTGGCCAGGGTGGCGGCCCGGTTCGGGCGTATCGACGCGGTTGCCTCGATGGTGGGCGGCTGGGCCGCCGGGCGGGATGTGAAGGACACCGACGATGTGCGGTTCGACTGGATGATCGACCTCAACCTCCGGTCGGCTTTCTACACGGTTCGGGCCGCCGTCCCCCACCTCGAAGGCGGTGGCCGCATCCTGCTGGTCGGGAGCCGGGCGGTGGTGGACAACCCACCCGGGCAGGCGGCCTTCAACATCGCCAAGGCAGGAGTGGTCGCCCTCGCCAAGACCGCCGCGGCGGAGTTGGAAGACAGCGACATCACCGTCAACGTGATCCTGCCGTCGGTGATCGATACGCCCGCCACCCGCCGGGCGCTCCCCTTCGCCGAGTACGTCAAGTGGCCCACACCTGACGAGATCGCGGCGGTGGCGGAGTTCATCATGACCGGGGAATCGGGGGTCATGTCGGGAGCGGTCGTCCCCGTGTACGGACGGACCTGACGCCACCCTCGCCAACCTGTCAAGGCCAAAGCGGGATATTTTTCGCGTTCTCGCAGATCGTGACCGGACTCGTCACATCCCCGCCGTAAGTTGCCTATTGCCAAGCACCTACACCGGCCGATGATGCGAGACCGATCGGAACGGCCGACCCGAGGGAATATGACAGCTCAATGGAGCGACAGCCGATTCCCGGCATCCAGCCGGGCATGGCCGACCACGCTCCAACAGGACAGGTGGCGGTGGGGGCGGGACCCGGTGGGGAGCACCGGTTTTTGGCGGGCGAGGCTCCTGGTCGGACGCACACCCCACGCAACCATTCGCGAAGAGCCCAGGCCCAAAGGAAAGACCCGACCGGAGCCCTTCACTCGGTGATGAGCCCGACCGGGTCGTTCTATCGCAGCCCCGACCAGATTTGAACTGGCGTCTCCGCCTTGAGAGGGCGGTGTCCTAGGCCCCTAGACGACGGGGCCACTGCGTGTGGCGAATGATACCAACCGCTCGGGAGAGAGGACTCGAACCCCTACTAACAGGGCCAGAACCTGTCGTGCTGCCGATTACACCACTCCCGATCAGGCCCGCAAGATACCAGGTATCGGCCAGCGCGCGTCAACCGGACCGGGTGATGCGCTATTTCCCGGACCGTCCGCCGCTCCATGCGGCGCGGGGCAACCGCTTCTCCTTGTCCACGAACGGCAGGGTGTCGACGGTCGCCGGGTGAGGGGTTCCGTCATGGTCGAGCAACGAGACCGTCTTGCCGAGCCAGTCACCGCCCGGCAGAGGCCGGTCGAAGCGCACGTAGCCGACTCCAGTGTCCAGCGTGGGCGACCAGGTGCCGATCGTGATATGCCCGACCGGGCCGTGCTCGAAGCACACCTGCATACCGGCGTCAGGCGCAGCGGTGGCACAGACCAGGCCGAACAGGAGCTGGCTGCGATCGGCCGTCGCCAGCGCGGAACGTCCGACGAAGTCCCCCTTGTCGAGTGCGACGAAACTCCCGAGGCCGGCGCCGAACGGTGTCAGATCCGGTTCGATATCCGTACGGTTGTCCAGGATGCCGGATTCGATGCGCCGTATCCCCATCGATGACGAGGAACTGAACTCCATGCCGAAGGGCTCGCCGCAGGCGAACAGTTCATCCCAGAGGGCGCCATGATCCGTCGGATCCGGACCGCTGTTGCAGTAGATCTCGATCCCCACCTCTCCCGTCCAACCGGTCCGCGAGACCCACAACGTCTGTCCTCCGATATCGAAGAACCCCGCGTGGAAATATCTGAAATCGGTCGATAGCCCACCACCGATCGCGGCGTTCAGCACATCGAGCGACTTCGGTCCCTGGATCTGGAGGACTCGTGAATCCGGATCGGAGACCTCTGCGTCAAGCCCGATGGCGTGTGCTTTGAGCCAGCTCTCGAACTCCCCGTTCGCCGTCACGTACCAGTAACGATCGTCCGCAAGGCGCATGAGCACGCCGTCCATCAAAACAGTGCCGTCCTCATTGCAGGCTATGCCGTACCGGCCCCGACCCACCGCGAGCGTTCCGACCCTGCAGGTGAGGACCCTCTCGAGCGCTCGGACGGCATCCGGTCCGATGATCTCGAGGGGCTTCTCCGGTACGTCGTACAGCAGCACCCCGTTGCGCAACTTCCAGTACTGGGGAACAGGGTCCTCGTCCTGGGACGCCCTGAGGGGATACAGGCGATTGCAGTACAGGCCGAAGATCGTCTGATCCGTCGCGTACCGGTCGGCAAAGGGCGATCGGCCGAGTCGATACGAACTCAACCGGAGCGTACCGAACGACTCGACGTAGAAGTGTCTGTCCCCGATCATCTACACCTCAGGAAGCAGGGGTGGGGCGGTGGGCCACGGTAGCAGCAAACCCGTAGCACAGCGATAGTTCCAGCAAGGTGCGCCCGGTTTCCTGAGAGGATGCTCGATCCCTCCCAGTGGGTCCGCCGGACGGTGGGACCGGCTGGTCGGTGTCCTGCCCACCTGCCTCCAGCTTGGCAACGGAGCAATCTAGGTGCCCAGGAAGCGATCACAACAAGGAGCGACCAGGTTGGCCGCCATCTCCAACCATCTGCGGAGCGCACAATAGGCACTAGCCTGCCTTGTAACACCTTTCAAGAGATCGCCACAAGATATCGCCAGCGGTCAAATGCCGTAGTGCGGGAGAATTCCCAATCCAGTTGTTCGATCCTTCGGTGAGCCTGACAGCCAGGAAACCAATGCCACAGACTTCTCGCCCCAGCGCGGGCATACGCATAGAGGCGGTACGCGTACGCGGATTCCGCGCGTTACGGGATGTGTGTGTGCGGCTGGATCCGGAGACAACATTTCTCGTAGGAGAGAACAACACTGGGAAGTCGGCTTTCCTCGAAGCACTAGATGTCGCTGTTGGTACGCGACAAGCAGTCCCGGACGACTTACATGTCGACGCGGACGGCGGCAGGAGCCGCGAGTTCCTCGTGGACATTCTGTTGGTGCCTGAGACCGGGAACCGTTTCACAGGCCACCTCACGCCCGTCCTCGCCAACGCCGTCCGCCGGATCGAGACTCATCCGGACACCCGCGAATTCGTGGTCATACGAACTGCGGCATCGCTCGCCGCGGATCGGAGTACGGTCGATCGTCGCCGCTGCTTCCTGGATGGATGGCCCGGCTTCAACATCCCGGCCGACAGCAATCCGGCTGAAGTCCAGGGGGAGCATGTAACCGACCGCCATCATACGCTGATCTCGTTCACCCTGCTACAGGCGGATCGGGATCTCGTCGCTGAGATGCGCCGACGTACTAGCAGGTGGGGTCGCCTCTTGGCCCAGCGCGATCTGGCGCCCGAGGCAGAAGGGGAGGTCGAAAGCCAGCTACAAGAACTCGGCGAGTTCGTCTTGGACAACAGTCCCGTCCTGGGTCGCCTTCGTGACCGGCTCGACGAAGTTCAGGAAGCAATGCCAACCGTTGAGCATGTCGAACTCGAACCACTACCGAGCAGGATCGACGATTTGACGAGGGCAACCGACATCCTGGTGACAGCTCCGAACGGCCCCCGCCTGCCACTACGGATGCAAGGTCTCGGAAGCAGAAGCCTCGCCGAATTGATGGTCTACCGGGCATTTGCGGCCGAACTGTCAGGAACGGATGAACCATACGATCCCCATCCCTTCGCTTGCTTCGAAGAACCCGAGGCACATCTGCACCCGCAGGCGCAACTCGCGCTGATGAGCCTCATCGATCAGATGCCAGGTCAGCGCATAGTCACTACCCATTCACCGCAGATAGCTGCCGAGGCGGACATTCGGAAGGTTCGTCTCTTTCGGTCGTCGCATGATGGGATCACGGTCAGCGAGGCACGCAGCGTCTCCGAGGAGGAAGTGATCAAGTTACGACGCTTGGCGGAGCGTCCACATGGTCAGGTCCTCTTCTCCCGTCTTGCGATCGTCGGCGATGGAGCCACCGAGCGGTCTGCCTTACCCGTGTTTGCCCGAGAGTATTGGGGTACTGACCCGGAAGGTCTAGGTGTGTCGTTCGTCGATCCTCTCTCTCGGCCAAGCAGCGCCCCTCATCGCACTACTCGACGACCTTGGCATTCCGTGGCTGGCGTTCGCCGACGGCGACGACAGTGGACGGAAGGCACTGAGGAAGATAGGTCGTCGGATCGGCCGCCACGTGGATCGGAATTCGGATGAGGTAGTGATGCTTCCCAATGACGAAGACTTCGAGTGGTATCTGGTCGGTCAGGAGTTGCAGCCCGCAATGACACGAGGGATAGCCAATCAGTACGGTGATGATGCCTTAGTGGTGTACGCGAAGAGTGCTCAGATCTGCGCAGACGATGACGAAGCTCTTGTCGGATTTCTCCGTAGCAGTAGGGGCACATACGGTGCCGCAGTCGCCGCAGCGATCGTCTCCACCGAGACCGAGACGGGAGAGCCCGTCATTCCCGAACGAATCGCCGAGCTACTGAGACGGGCCAGCCGTATACTCGGAGCCACTCAACCATGAGATCCGCCGCACTCACCGATCAGCAGGCCAAGGCTGTCGAATTAGGAAACGGTGCGTACCTCGTCACCGCTCCTCCTGGCTCTGGCAAGACCGAGGTCCTGGTGCAGCGAGTAATCCACCTGTTGGGCCGATCACCGAGTGACCTGTTCCGCATCCTGGCCCTGACTTACACGGTGAAGGCGGCTGGGGAACTGAAGGAACGCGTCCAGCAGGTAGTTCCGGACCCAGACCAGTGGCGAGTCAACGCGACGACATTTCACTCGTTCGGGCTCGGCATACTCCAGAACTACGGGCATCCGGTGGGGCTGAAGCCCCCTATCACTGTCATCTCGGACATTGAGGACAAGCGTCTTCTCGTTACGCCCCTCCTCACCGACCAAGACGGCCCATACGATCAACTTCGTCCGATCGATAACGATCAATGGAAGGCCCTGTTCCACAAGATCGCCCGTAGGAAGACCGACCTGGTTCCACCGGACCAGGTAGAGGAAGTTCGGGTGCTCGACGGTCAGGTATCGCTCCATCAGGCGTACGAGGCCTATGAGACCGCACTGACCATCAACGGGAGTGTGGACTACGAAGGGATGATCTACCAAACGGTGAGGTTGATCCGGATCGACCCCTGGGTGGCCTCACACATCCGTCGGCAGTACCGGCACATATTGGTCGACGAAGGCCAGGAGTTGACTCGTGGCCAATACGAACTCCTGAGGGCGATTCGTGGGGACACCCAGCAGAACGTGTTCGTAGTCGCGGATACTGATCAGTCCATCAACTCGTTCGCGGGCGGCGGGCCGAAATTCCTACAGGAGTTTGTCTCGGACTTCGATGCCGACGAGAGGCGCCTCACCACGAACTTTCGGAGCGCCAGACTGATCGTCGAGGCGCTTGACTCGTTGCGGAAGCAGATCGTGGGAATCCGCCGGGTACTCCGAACGGAACTCGGGAACCTCGCCCGCGGATGGATAGGAGCCCGCTCCTACGCGGATGAGGAATCTGAGGCGCGCGCAATAAGCGAGTGGATTCGGCGGCTGCTCAAGGACGGACTGGACGCTTCGTGGGTGTACGAAGGCGAGGCGACCGACATAGAACCCGAAGACATCTGCCTTCTCGGACGCACCCGTTACGCGTTCACCGCCGTCGTTACCGAGTTGGAGAACCACAGCGTTCCGGTCGTTCAGCGCATCGAACAAGGCGCCCTTTTCGAATCGTGCCTAGGACGCTGGGGTTATGACGCCCTCAAGCTCATGGAGAACCCGGGAAACCTACCAGCCAAACGACGCCTGTTGGATGACCTCGGTGGGGAAGGACCCCCAAGATCAGGACACGCCGACGAGCCGGAGGGGACCCGGTTCATCCTCCAGGCATTCGCAGACCACGGACGCATGCCCGATAAGTTCGTCGAAGCCTTTATCCCTCCCGACGACGTGTCAGCCAACGGACTTCAAATCATCTCGAGATTGGCCGAGCTCGATCTCTCTATGGACCAATACGAGATGGCGGCTTGGCATCGTGACCAACAACTCCTGCAGCAGTCGTTGACCGACTATGAGGTCAGAACGTCGGCACCGAACCGGTCGCTTTCCGGATTCCTCAGGACGCTGGCTCGGCTTGAGGAAACGCCTCTGTCGGCACAAGCCGTACGCGCGCTGACGCCCTACCGAGCGCGAGGACTCGAATTCAAGGTCGTCGTCGTTCTAGGCATGAACGAGGGGACCTTCCCCTTCTACCGGGCCACTTCGGCAGACGAACTGGACGAGGAACGCAGGGTGGTGTATGTCGCAGCCAGCCGCGCCGCCCGCGCCCTGCTCTTCACCCGTCCGCGGAAGCGTCGTTCACGCTTCGGCAACTGGTACGGATGCCACGAGTCCCGCTTCATCAGTGAAATGGGGCTCACCATGCGTGACCAACACGAACGAACACGTGAACTCCCAATGCCTGGTGGCCCCGACGGGATTCGAACCCGCGTTTCTGGCTTGAAAGGCCAGCGTCCTAGGCCAGCTGGACGACGGGGCCCTAGGTTCCCGATCCTACGCCTTCTGTGGCGCTGCGGAGAACCTTCGATCAACGGTGGGTGTTGCTCGGTGACCGGAGGCTAGTGGAGATCAGCCTTGCGCGGACAGAGCGGCGGCGAGTTCATCCGAACTGAGCGACTCCTTGCGGACCCGCAGGTCGAGATAGATGACGGTACCTAACGCGGCGGTCAGCGGGATCGATAGCAGGGTGGCGACCTGCTGGACGAGGTAGCCGGTCATGCCACCGCTCACTCCAAGGCCGGGAGAGAGGATGAGCGCGATCACGGTCGAGACGATCCCGAAAACGATGACCGCGAGGACTATGACCAGCAAGCCGGCACCCAACACCCGCCAGCGCTCGCCTGCCACCAGGCGCCACGACCGCTTGATGCTGTCCATCGGGCCGATGCCTTCGATGATCAGAGCCTCCCAGACCACGGCGAATGATACGAGCAGGAAGACCCCGGGCACGATCAAGAGTACGAATCCGATGGCGGTCGACACCCCGGCGACGATCCCCGCCAGGATGATCGCGACGGTTCTACGGACCCCGATTCTGGTCGCCCTCCGCCAGTCGGACGGGACATCCGCATACGCTTCGGCGGCTACCAGGATGGCGGCCACGCTAGCCACGGCCGAACCGATCACACCTATGACAGCCCCGAGCCAGCCGATGGGCGACGTACAGGTGATCGAGCCGCCCGAGTCGAGGCTGCAGCCCCCCCGACCAGGCTGACGAGGAAGGGGATGAACACGAGCACCACCGCGATCGCGAACATCGGGCCGAAGCGGCGCCGGTAGACGGTGAAGGTGGCGTCGACGATCTCGCCAACACCGAGAGGACGTAGTTGTAGTTGAGCCATGGCGCCAAGTCTACCGGACCACTACATCCCTGTCGATAGTTGATCCTCAACCGTGCCCTACCCTCGCCCATCGGTCCTCTTCATGCTTCCTAACAGCCTGCTCAATGCTAAGGTATCAACGGTTGGGTAACGGAGGGGACCGGACGGATGACTCTCAACGCAGACAGTGCGGTCACTCAGAAGCTCAGTTTGCTCGACGAACTTGTCCTCACACTCCTCAACGAGGAGAGCGGCTACTTCCGGCAGGTTCCCGGGTGGGATTTGAACTGTGCCGTTATCGGAGGCGTGCTGGGAGAGCTATCCCTCCTATCTCGTATCGACACGGATATGGATTCTCTAATCCTTCTGGACAGAACACAGACGGGCGATCCTGCCCTGGATCCCATACTCGAGAAAATCGCCGCAGAGCCGGTTCAGCGGGACGCCCAGTACTGGATCGAACGACTCGCTCCGCGCGCGGACTCGATTATCGACCTGACCCTTGACCGACTGGTAGACCTGAAGATCCTCCGGCATCACGACGGTGAATTCTGGTCGCTGGCCCAAGGCGCATGGCAGAACGACTCCCATGGTACATCCGGAGTAGGTTCCGCTGTCGACTTTGTCAAGACGCGCCTCAGCAGAGCGATTTTCGCTAACGAGATTCCGTACCCGAGAGACATCATCATAATCTGTCTCATCAATACATGTGACGTCTTGCGCTTCATATTCGAACTCGATGAGGAGTCGGAGAAGCGCGTCGAGTTCATCAGCAAGATGGACTTGATCGGCAGATCCATCGCCGCAGCAGTTAGCCATAACCTGGCTGGGTCATTGTTCAGGCCCTCCGCTTTCGCCAAGCCGATTCCGGTTGTCCCGCTTCGTCATGTGCTGCGCAGTCGTCACATCCGCGAAGGCAATCTTCCTGCGTTCTTTGCAGAACTTGCGGAGGAATACGGAACTGTGTTCCAACTCCGCCCGCCCTTTGCCGACCCGATAATCTTTCTCGCCGGGCCCGAGATGAACCATTGGACACATCGGCACGGGCGCATGTATCTGAGAGCTCGAGATTATCTGGAGGACTTCGAGAAGGTATACGGTGGGTCGGGGATACTGCCTACCCTGGACGGTGCTGATCATTTCCGGTACCGCAAGTCCATGCAGCCGGCTTATTCACGTTCGAGGTTGGTGGCGCAGCTGAATGAGATCTACTCCAATGCCCGGAAACATATGGCAGCCTGGTCTGTCGGAGACGTGCTCCCCGGTAAGACGATGTGCAGGCGGTTCATCAACTCAACGATGTCGCCGACCTTTGTCAGTATCGATTCTCAGGATGTCGTCGATGACCTCCACAAGTTCAAGGAAAGAGCACTACAAACCCACGTAGTCAGGAACCTGCCTAAGTTCATGCTGCGTACTCCGGGAATGAGGCGCCGGGCGAAACTGGTCGGAGAAGTCGTGGAACGAGTCCAGAGCGTCCACACGCCGGCCCAGCGGGCGGGATGCCCTCGTGATCTGGCCGATGACCTGCTGAGTATGCACACGAGCGATCGGCAGTTCCTCCCAGAGTCGAATCTGCCGTTCGTGCTGTCGGCGCCGCTGATCGCAAGCATGTATGTCGGCGATCAGCTTGGCTTCATCATCTACGCGATGTTGTCACAGCCCGAGTTCCACAAGAGTATCCGCGATGAGGCTGATGCCTTGTTCACCGACGGGAACCCGGATCGTGACGAAATCACCGGACCGGCGATGGACATTACCCGCCGGTTCATCATGGAGTGCATGCGTCTCTACCCGATCGTGCCGGCATCGTACCGAAACGTCATGAATACCTGCGCGGTCGACGAATACGAACTGCCGGAGGGGGCACGGGTCATAATCGCCCAGACGGCCACGCACTATATGGAGGACGTCTTCCCCGATCCCCTCTCGTTCGATATCGACCGCTACCTGGCGCCGCGCAAGGAGCACCTCGGGCCATCATATGCTCCGTACGGTCTGGGCACCCATACCTGTCTGGGATCCCGGTGGACGTCGCTGCATCTGGCAATACATTTGCTGTTGCTCGTACACCATTTCGACGTCGAGATGTCCCCGGCCAAGTACAAGCTGAAGATCAGCCCGTTCCCGTCGTCGTCGGTGAACAACAAGCTGAAGTTCGTCATCACCGAGCGGAGGCACGAACTGCCGGTGTAGAGACATCCCGTGGATCCCCGGTTCCCGGGACTCCGTCTGTTCGACCCGTCGCTCCTGTCGGGTGGTGCAGACCGCCCTGTCAGATCCGCCGACTTCGCGTACTAGCGGGTCTTCGAATCGCCCGGGTCGGGATAGAACTGGGCGCAATAGCGGCGGAACGGCATGATCTCGCCGTCGGAACGGCAAAGGAGCGGGCGGGATCGGAACTGTTTACGGCTCCAGATGACCACATCCTGCTGGACGTCCCGGTACTGCTGAGACGAGATGTACCTGTTCATGATGGGGGATCGCAACTTCACCGGCAGGAAGCCCAGGCCCGCTATCCACCGGCCCGGCTTGCTTATCTCCCGCACCTGTGAAACCAGCGACAGGTCGATGAGCGAACCGTCGACCGGCGTGGCTAGCACCCACAGGCGCATGTCCATTCCGATCGAACGCTCGCGGATCTCCACGAACGAGTAGCCCAATCCGAAGATTCGGGTGCGGGCGGAGACCTCAAAGGTAGAGGTAATCGTTCCGGCAATCTTTCGGTTGCGCCTGAAGTCGAAGTCGCTCTCCAGGCGCGGCCCGTCCACCAACACCCTCCCCACGCGGTCCACGCTGTCGTAGCCGTGGACGTAGCGCAGGTGGCCCACGTCGACCGAGTTCTCCGTCGTCTCCTGGGGATGGCCGGGGAACCGGAGGGTCCTGATCTTCAGACCGGTCCATCCGTCCTGATCCAGCACATCGTCAGGCAAGCTCCATTGCGGCGCCCGTCCCCCGATCCCCCACCAGGCGAAGATCAGGCCGGCGACTTCCTGCGTCTCAAAGACGCGCAACCTCGCGGTCGTGGGCGGGGGCGAGTAGGGGGTGGCCACGCACTGGCCGGTCGCGTCGAACTCGTAGCCATGGAACGGGCAGACCAGCCGCCCATCGCAGATACGTCCCCCTGCGGTCGGTCCCAGATCGGCGCCCAGATGCGGGCAAAAGGCCCCGGAGACGCACACGTTCCCGTTCCCGTCGCTCCATGCGACGATATTCTCCCCCATCCACGTCTTTTCGATCATCCCGGCTTCCACCAGAGCCTTACGGCTCGTGACGAAGTACCAACCCTCGGGAAATGGAGAAGGAAGCGGGGCATTTTCGAGCACGACCCTACGCCGGGTTGCCATCGCTGACCCTCCTCACCCGGATCCTCGCCATGATCCGTCGCCGTCACCCATGGGGCCTCCGGAACCGCTGTACACGACCCGCATTACCCTAGCCCTGATTATTCATGTCCCCAGCACACCGATCCGCATCAGGCCACTTCAACCACATCATTGCTAAGCGGACACCCCCTCACCTTGGCGGTGAAGCCACCTCAGGAAGAAAGTAAGGCTCTCCACTGGTCATACCCCAGGTCAGCCCACCCGAAATGCCACTGCTTTCTCCCCTTCAAACCCCGACCATGAATGATCGGGGCTAACCCCCGAACGCGTGCTTGTGAGGAATACCGTCGTCGCTTACAGTCGATATTAACGCTTTTGTGTACAGCAGAACGGAAGTTCCCGGGAATCGTAAGGGATCGTTGCCGGCCGATATGTCGTCACCGCGAGGAGGATCGGCGGACCCGGCTTCGCGTTGTGACGGGACCATGGCATCATCAGCGCGGGCTCCGGCAGGCCTTCAGACAGGACGAGGATCGGAGCGCCGGATGAGCGAATGGAAGAGGGACGTGAACGACTGGAATACGGCGATCATCGAGGAGTTCCGCGCCAACGATGGCCGGGTGGGTGGAATGTTCGACGGGAGGCCCCTGCTGCTCCTACATCACATGGGCGCCCGCACGGGGACCCGGCGGGTCACACCGCTCATGTACCAGGACCTGGTGGATGGATACGCGGTCTTCGCCTCCAAGGCCGGGGCGGACACCAACCCCGACTGGTACCACAACGTGGTGGCCAATCCCGGGACGGAGGTGGAGGTCGGGACCGAGACCATCCGGGTCCGCGCCCGGGTCGCCTCGGGAGCGGAGCGGGACCGGATCTGGAGCAAGCAGAAGCGGGACTATCCGCAGTTCGAGGAATACGAGTCCAAGACGGCACGGGTCATCCCGGTCATCGTGCTCGATCGCTCCTGAGACTGTTCGCCGCGCCGGCAGCAGGGACGACCGGCCGCTCAGGCCCGCCGGATCTGGCAAACTCGACCGTGTGAATCCCGAGCCGGAAACCCCGCTGCGGTCCCTCGACGTAGAGTTCGCCCGCCGTCAGTTCCCCGCCTTCTCCGACGTCCGTCTCTCCGGGTGGGCTCACTTCGAGAACGCCGGCGGCTCCTATGCCTGCCGCCAGGTGATCGACCGGCTGACCGGCTTCTACCGCCGCACCAAGGTGCAGCCGGACCATGCCTTCCCGCTCTCGATCGAGGCCACCGAGGCGATGGAGAACTCCTACCGGCGGATGGCGGCCTGGACGGGCGTGGGGGTGGATGAGATCCACTTCGGGCCATCCACCTCGCAGAACACCTACGTCCTGGCCCGGGCGTTCCGATCCATGTGGCGCGATGGGGACGAGATCGTCGCATCCACGCAGGATCACGAGGCCAATGCCGGGGTGTGGAGGCGGTTGAAGGCCACGGGGATCGTCGTTAGGGAGTGGCGGGTGGACCCCGAGAAGGGCACCCTGGATCTGGCCGATCTCGACAGGTTGATGACCGAACGCACCAGGCTGGTCGCCTTCCCCCACGCCTCGAACGTGGTGGCCGCCATCAACCCGATCGCCGAGGTGGTGGCCCGGGCGCAGGAGGTGGGCGCCCGGGTGGTGGTCGACGGAGTGTCCTACGCACCCCACGGCCTACCCGACATCGGGGCCCTGGGAGTCGATGTCTACCTCTTCTCCGCCTACAAGACATGGGGTCCGCACCAGGGGGTGATGTACGTCCGCCGCGACCTGGCCGGCCGGCTCGGGAACGAGGGCCACTACTTCGTAGCCGACCAGCCCCGCTCCAAGCTCGTGCCGGCCGGACACGACCATGCCCAGGTGGCGGCGTGCGCGGGAGTGATCGACTACCTGGACGCTCTGTATACCCACCATGCGGGATCCTCTGCGTCCCCGGTGGAGCGGGGCCAGGCGGTCCATGACATGTTCCGGGCCCACGAGACGGACCTGGCGAACCGGCTGCTGCGATACCTGGCCGGGCGGGACGACGTACGGGTCGCCGGCCCGCTCGACGCCACCCGGCGGACCCCCACCGTCTCGATCGTCCCGTTGCGACGCTCGGTCGCCGACGTCGCGGAGTCGCTGGTCCGCAGACGAATGATGGTCGGCGTCGGGGACTTCTACGCCCCCCGCCTCCTCGATGAAATGCGGATACCGACGGAGCCCGGCGTGCTGAGGATGTCCTTCATCCACTACAACACCGAACGTGAGATCGACCGGTTGATCACCGCCCTCGACCGGGCACTCGATTAGGTCTCGGATGCCAGTCTCGTAGCTCTGGGAACGAGCGACTACCCGTCGGTCCCGACCGGTAGGGAGAAGCGCTCGATAGCCGCCGTGATCCGGGCAAGCGCCACCTCCCTCGGGAGAGCCTCCAGGCTCTCGAACAGTGGAGGTGAGATGTTGGAACCGGTGATCGCTACCCTGATCGGCTGCCAACCCTTACGGGGATTGAGGCTCTCGGCCGCCAGCATGTCCCGCAAGGCCTTCTCGATGTTCCCGGCCGTCCAGTCCCCGATACCTTCGAGCATCGTCCTAGCGGCGCCCAGAGCTCGCGGGGCGTCGGATTTCATCACCTTACGCCAGGCCTTCTCGTCATAGGTGATGTTCGAGAACAGGAAACGCGCCGCCGGTCCGATATCGGTGGTCAGCTTGGCGCGCTCCTGTATGAGGGGCGCCAGTCCGGCCAGACGGCTCCGTTCATCACCGTCCAGGTCGCGCCCGAGGTCCTCCTCGACCGAGGCGACCGCCAGATCGGCGAAGCGTGCGGTAGTCATCGCCCGCATGTACACGCCGTTCATCCAGCCCAACTTGTCGGGGTCGAACACGGCCGGGCTCTTCTGGACATCCGCCAGATCGAAGGCGGCGATCGCATCCTGCCGGCCGAAGACCTCGTTGTCCGGATCGAGCGACCAGCCCAGCAGGCCCATGTAGTTGAACACCGCCTCCGGTAGGTACCCGCCCGCCCGGTAGGCGCGTAGCGATGTGTCACCGTGCCGCTTCGACAGCTTCCGCCCATCAGGGCCGAAGAGAAGCGGAAGATGGGCGTAGACCGGCCGTTCGCCGCCGAGTGCCTCGGTGATCAGGATGTGCTTGGGAGTCGAGGAGAGCAGGTCTTCTCCGCGGGCCACGTGGGTGATCAGGTAGTCGATGTCGTCGACGGTGGACGCCAAGTGGTAGGTCGGCGAGCCGTCGGACCGCAGGATCACGAAGTCGTCGATAGCCGCCGCCTCGAACCGCACCTCGCCCCGGACCACGTCCGTGAACCCGACCGCCCGGCCCGGATTCGAGAATCGAACCACCGCCCGCTCCCCAGCCGCGAGGCGTCGGCGAGCCGTGTCCGGGTCGCTGCCGGGAGGACGCCGCACGTAGTAGCCGGGGGGTTTCTTCTCGGCTCGGGCGCGCGCACGCAACTCCTCCGTCTCGCTCGCCGAACGGAAGTCGTAGTAGGCGCGTCCCATGTCGATCAACCGGTCGGCCGCTTCCCGGTAGCGATCGAAACGGTCGGACTGGCGATAGGTACCGTGCGGACCTCCCACCTCCACGCCCTCGTCCCAATCCAGACCCAGCCAGCGGAAACCGGAGACGATGTCCTCTATGTAGTGGTCGTCGGAGCGGGCCTGGTCGGTGTCATCGATGCGGATGATGAAGACGCCGCCGTGGCGGCGGGCGTACAGCCAGTTGAACAGTGCCGCCCGCACGTTGCCGACATGGAGGTAACCGGTCGGCGACGGCGCGATGCGCACGCGGATCCGGCGCTGACTGCTCATTCGGACACCACCGGATTGGTAAGGGCGCCCACTCCCTCGAGCAGCACCTCCACTACATCGCCGTTCCTGACCGGTCCCACGCCCGGAGGGGTACCGGTGAGGATCACGTCACCGGGTAGCAGGGTCATCACGTAGGTCACGAAGGAGATCAGCTCAGCCACCCCGAAGATCATGTCGTTGATCGATGTTCCCTGACGCAATACGCCGTTCACACGGCATTCGAGGGAGAAGTCCTCCAAGGGATCGTATTCGGTCTCGATGGCCGGCCCGAGCGGGCAGAACGAGTCGAAACTCTTGGCCCGAGCCGGCTGCTGCTCCTCCAGGAGAAGATCCTGGGCTGTGATATCGTTACCGGCGGTGTAGCCGAGCACCACCGATGAGGCATCCTCGACCGCCACCTTGCGGGCGACCTTGCCGATCACAACGGCCAACGCTGCTCCGTGGTGGACCTCGCCTGACAGGGCAGGCAGCACGATCGCCTGGCTCGGGCCGATGACCGACGTGGAGGGCTTCATGAACAGGTTCGGCCTGTCCGGCAGCACGTTGCCGACCTCGTCCGAGCCGGAGTCGTAGTTGCCGGTGACGCCGATCACCTTGGTCGGGAACACCGGCGACAGCAGGCGGGCCTCGCGGAAGTCGACCACCACCTCAGTTGGTTGCCAGGCCACGAATGGGGTCCCGTCGTGGATGCGTATCCCCTCCGGCTCTACAGCGCCGTAACGGATGCCCTCCGGGGTCTGCATGCGGACGATCTTCACCGCCGCACCCTCCCTGGCGCTTGCCGCTTTCGGGGCCTTTGATGGGAGTGTTTCCGCGTTCTCGGAGTGATGGGGTGAAATCTGTCACACGGTCGCACCATCTTGGGGATCACCAAATACCCGGCGGCTCCAGGCTCGGACGTCAACCCGGCCGCCCGAAGGGTTATCGAACATCGAGAGCGGGTCCGGTGGCTCGGCCCGGCGGAAAGCGCTCTCATCCCCGGAAAGGTGGCGGTGGGGGTGGGCCCGGCGGAGCCGCCGCAGGCGGCGGCGGTTCGCGCTCCCCCGGTCGGCTGGTCGGGGGAGGGGTCAGGCCGTGCCGAGCCGGTGTCCTTCATGACGCGGGCCGGCTGTCCTGGGGCGGCGGGAACAACTTGACTCCTTCGCCCGGGGCCGGTCAGCCGACCAGGGAAGGATCTGCCTGGAGACGGGTTCGAACCCTGCTGGGCTCGTCCATGAGCAGGTCGGTCGGAACAGACCCGAGCGCGGAGCGGCCCGGCCAGGGATCGTGCGCCAACTCGTCCAGCCAGTGCTCCCTCACCTCGGCGAGCCGTGCCGGGACGCCACCGCTCCCGGCATAGCCATCGTGTAGCCCCACCAGAGACAGCGCCACTTCCACGTCCTGGCGGGTAGGTCCCCGGCGGGCCCGGGACGCCCGAGCGCCCACCAACGCGGATAGCAAGCTCTCCAGATCTCTGGGCCTCCAGCCCCGGTCGAACGAAGCCGCTCTGATCATCCGAAGTCCCCAGCCGGTGTCGGGGCCCGGCCGCCCGAACGACCCTCCGGAGGGAGTCTCTGCGGGAGAAGTGATCTCACCGGGACGGGTCGGGCTCCAGCGTCGCTCCGGGGCACGGTCGAGGTCTTCAACGGGACGCTCGGTGGCTCCCAGGCGGATGTTCGGTTGCCTACCCATCAGGAGACCTCGGTCGGAAAGGCCCGCTGACGAAGGCCTGCCCGCAGCGACACGTCAAGGAAGCGGAACGCAGCGACGGGGCGCCGATGACCGCCAGAGCACGCCTGGTCGTTTCGCTGACAGGGCACTAGATGTAGTCGAGCCAATCGACATATTCGTCCAGCTTCCCCGTGTTGGCGTCGGCGTAGATCTCCTGCGCCCGCCTCGTCACCGGGCCGGGACGGCCCGAACCCACCGGACGATTGTCGACCTCCCGAACCGGTGTCACCTCGGCCGCGGTCCCCGTCATGAACAACTCATCGCAGTAGTAGAGGTCGGAGCGGTGGATCACCTTCTCCACCACCTCGTACCCGTCGTCGCGGAGCAGCGTCATCACCGAGTTGCGGGTGATGCCGTCGAGACAGCCGGCCGAGAGCGGCGGGGTGTAAATGACGTCGTCGCGGATCACGAACAGGTTCTCGCCCGATCCCTCGGAGATGGAACCCTCGGCATTGAGCATCAAGGCCTCGTCGTAGCCGTCCGCCACCGCCTCCCGCTTGGCGAGGATCGAGTTGATGTAGGTCCCGGTCGCTTTGGCGTTCGGGAAGGCGTCATGGGAGAAGCGACGCCACGAGGACACTTTCACCCGTATGCCGTTGCGGACGCCCTCCTCGCCGAGGTAGGCGCCCCACTGCCAGGTGATGATCGCCACCTGCACCTCGGCGTTGCGAGGATCCAGACCGAGAGCGCCGAGCCCGAGGAAGACGATCGGGCGGATGTAGGCGGATGAGAATTCGTTGGCCCGGACTACCTCCTTGGCGGCCTCGACCATCTCGTCCACCGTGTACCCGGGATCCATGCTGTACGCCTTGGCGGACCGGGCGAGCCGTTTCATGTGGTCGGTAAGCCGGAAGCCGGCCGTACCGCCGGCGGCTTCGTAGGCTCGGATGCCTTCGAAGACACCCGTGCCGTAATGCAATGCGTGAGTCAGGACATGGACAGTGGCGTCTTCGAAGTCAACGATCCGACCATCCATCCATATGTATCTAGCCGTATCCATACCACCATCTTAGAACCCCCACCGACCGATGAGCCCCGGCCTGCGCGGTTGTCCCTCCTGAGTCCGGCTTGGTCGTAGTCGGAAGGGAGGACCGTGGCGAACCAAACCCGGCCGATGGTCGATGCCGAAGGGCAGGTCTGATCCGAGACGTGTCACACCGCACGGCCATACTCGTATAGAGTCAAGCAAGTGATGTAATGAGCAGGGACACACAAGATGCGAAGCCATGACCGTGGGTGGACGAACGCTGAGCTTTCCCTAGCCGGACTCGCCGTCGCACTGGGCGCGGGCAACCAAGACGGGCCTCTGTCCGTTGCCGAGGAACGCCTCTTCGCTGCCCTTGCAACCTTGGATCCGCCTCCGGCTCTTGAGGTCCGGCGCGTGGCTGCGGAGATCCGAGGGGGTAACGATCCGCTGGGTGACCGACTCGTGGCCGCGCGCACAAAAGACTTGCGTCGTAACCGGGGTCAGGTGCTCACGCCAAAGGCGATCTTGGAGCCCATGGTCGATTGGGCATTGGATCAAGAGCCCACGCGCGTCATCGACGCCGGGTGCGGTAGCGGACGCTTCGCTATCGAGGTCGCTCGGCGGACTGGGGCACAGATCATTGCGGTAGATACCGACCCTCTGGCAACAATACTGACACGAGCCGGTCTAGCGGTGGTACGACCCGACATGGTCGCGACGGTAGTAAACGCCGATTACACGCAGATGACCCTCCCCAGACACTCTGGACGCACTGCTTTCATAGGAAATCCTCCATATATTAGACACCACCAACTAACCAATACCACAAAGGCCTGGGGATATCTCGCTTCTCAACGTTTCGGCTTTCGTCTATCCGGACTCGCTGGTTTACACGTTTATTTCTTCTTGGCTACCGCTATCCATGCGAAGCCGAGCGATATCGGGTGTTTCGTGACTAGCTCGGAGTGGCTAGATGTGAATTACGGCGACGCAGTCAGGCACCTGCTCCTAAACGGGCTGGGAGGGTGCTCAGTCCACGTTATCGACCCGACGGCCCTACCTTTCGAAGACACTGCCACAACAGCCGCAATAACCTGCTTCAGGATAGGAACGAGACCGGACACTTTCCGGATGAGGGCGGTCAAGCACGCGGGTGAACTCAGGCCGCTGGGCGCTGGAAAACGCCTAACCCGCGAACAACTCAACAAGACAGAGCGTTGGTCCCCTCTGATCCGGACAGTGCCGCCCATACCTCGCGGCTATGTCGAGTTGGGCGAGATATGCCGCGTTCACCGGGGCCAGGTGACTGGATCCAACGCCACTTGGGTGGTGCCGCCGGGAACCAGCGCCCAAGTACCTGAGCGCTATATGGTGCCCACAATAACGAGAGCACGCGAACTCATCGACGCAGGTCAACGTCTCCGTTCGACTGACGGGCTGCGACGAGTCATCGATCTACCGGTGAACCTGGACGAACTGGACGCCGATGAACTCGCGGGCGTAGAGGAGTTTCTCGCAATGGCGCGAGCAAAAGGTGTTCCGGACGGCTATGTGGCCAGACATCGTCGGGCTTGGTGGGCGGTAGGGCTTAGGAAACCGGCGCCCATTCTCGCGACGTACATGGCAAGGCGCCCTCCCGCTTTCGTTCGTAACGACGTGGGCGTTTACAACATCAACATCGCACACGGTATCTATCCGCGCCAGCCGTTGCCCGACCTCGTTCTCGACGGACTCGCACGCGCGCTGAGAAGATCTATGAGTTTGCATTTCGGCCGAACGTACGCTGGTGGGCTGGTCAAGTTCGAGCCACGCGAGATGGAGCGAATACCTGTTCCTTCTCCAGAATTGTTACAAGCGAGTTAGATGTCCTCGCAGCCGCCCCGCTGGGAAGAACAACGCCTTGAGCTAGACCGGCAAGCCGCAATCGAACAGTTCCGCGAGGAGCGCATTGGTGAGTCACTTGACGTGTACCTACGAAACTTCGCCTACTATCGCACTGCCCTTCAGCGCCTCCTCGACACGACCGAAGACTTGTCCACCCTGGCCAAGGAAGCCTCTGTCGTGTTGGCAGACAGGGATCTCTTGTATGCGTCACGTTACCTCATGGGTCCCCCAGTTTCTGAGGATGATCTCAAGGTCCTCGCGGACGCCCGGCTGACACCGTCGCGTATCAAGGCCGACCCGGCCGGTACCGGTCGGATAGTGGAAACGATCCTACGCGGACTCGACCATGAACGCTTCGGGTGGGTCTCCGAAGGCCGGGAGCCAAGCCCGCAGGAACGATGCGTAGCCGTTGTCGCGACCGCGGCCCTGATCGCCTCCCAGCGAACCCGAACAGGTCGAGCAACCGATGCGCCCAGACGGCAGGAAGAGATGGTGAAGTCGTGCCTCTTGAGAAACGGCTTCGTCGAAGAACCCGCGCATCCGATATCGAATCTGTTTGAAGCCCCGGACTTGGGACGATTCACGGGCGAGTGTGTCGTAGGTGCGTCTCGCAAAGCCGACATCGTCTTACGTCTCTGGGATGGACGCGTGATGCCTGTCGAGTGCAAAGTAAGCAACTCGGTACTCAACTCGATAAAGCGCTTGACTAACGACGCAGCTGTGAAGGCGCGAGTCTGGATTGAGGATCTCGGCCGGAATAACGTCGTGCCAGCGGCCGTCTTGAGCGGCGTGTTCGGGCTCAGGCATCTGATCGAGGCGCAGGACAGGGGCCTGGCCTTGTTCTGGGCACACTCCCTCGACGAGCTAACGGAGTTTGTGGCTCATACAAGATCGCTGTCTCGGTGAATGGTCTCCAGAGAGCCATTCTGCCCGAGGTGACGGGCGTGCTGGCGAGAATGGACTCTAAGCAGTGGACAGTTGCCAACCACATGTGGATACGGCGCGGACTGGATGTTCCTCCACTCGTATCCCCACGCGGTATCGTGTTGGCTTGATACTGATGCGTTGCCTTCGTGAGTAGCCTGCTCTCGCCCGATATCTGGGTATCCCTCCTAGCCCTCACGGCGCTTGAGATCGTGCTGGGCGTGGACAACCTGGTGTTCATCTCCCTGATGGCCAACAAGCTGCCGCCTGCGTCCCGGGACCGGGTGTGGAAGGCGGGGCTGGCAATGGCCGCCGGGATGCGGGTGGTGCTCCTGTTCGCCATCACCTGGGTTATCGGTCTCACCGCTCCGCTCTTCTCCGTCCTGAACCACACCGTCTCCGGGCGAGACCTCGTCCTCTTGGGCGGCGGCCTGTTCCTGCTCGCCAAGGCCGTGCTCGAGATACACGAACAGCTCTATCCGGGATCACGCCACGACGGTCGGGCCGACCGGACCGCCGCAACCTTCGCCGGAGTGTTGAGCCAGATCGCGTTGCTGGACGTCGTTTTCAGCCTGGATTCGGTTATAACCGCCGTCGGTATGGCCGACCGTATCGGCGTCATGATCGCTGCCGTGCTCATCGCGGTCGGCGTGATGATGTGGCTGTCGAGCTCGGTCATGCGAATCGTCAACGAACATCCGACCATCCGGATGCTGGCGCTGGCCTTCCTCCTGCTGATCGCGGTTTCTCTCGTCGCCGAGGGCGGAGGTGCCCACCTCCCCAAGGGCTACATCTACTCGGCAATGGGGTTCGCCGTGCTGGTCGAGGTGCTGAACATGCGCATGCGGCGCAACCAGCCGGCCGGCTCCTGACATCCGCCGCCGAGTCGTCAGATGGCTATAACCCCAGGTCAGGAGCACGGAGCACCCTACCTGTTACCCGTACAAACCCCCATCCATGAATAACTGGGGTTAATGGCCAGGGCCGTCGCGTCGTGGTTCGGGTGCGGATTCATCCCGCGCCGGCTCCGGGGAGCTGACGAGGGCGCCGGGACGGTGGGCGCCCTGGCTGCTCTGGTTCCGGCGCTCCTCCTCGGCCGGGTGGGCTGGGCGGCCCAGCTGGCGGCAGCCGTGGCGATAGTCGGGCTCTCGGTGTGGGCGAGCGGGCACTTCGCCGATGAGGGGGACCCGGCGTGGGTGGTGGTAGACGAGGCGGCAGGGACGTTCATCGCCACCATCGGGGTGTCGCTCGGACCGGCTCTGGTGGGCTTCGTGGTGTTCCGGGTTGCCGACATCACCAAACGGTTCCCCCTCGTGCGGCGGGCCGAGACACTACCGGGCGGGTTGGGGATTACCGCCGACGATGTGGTGGCGGGGTTGTGGGGTCTAGGCGCGGCCTGGATCCTTCAATTCCTAGTTTCTAGTTGATCGTTACTTAACTACAACTATCGATCAGAAACTAGCGACTAGCTAGAGTCCGGCTCGTTCGCTGATAAGGCTTCCAGCCAGTTTCGGGTCGGCCTTTCCCCGGGTATTGCGCATTACCTGGCCCACGAAGAAGCCGACCAGCTTCCGTTCGCCATCCTTGAGGCGGGCGAACTCATCGGGATTCGCCGCGATCAGCCCGTCGACCACGGACTCCAGCAGGCCGGTGTCGGATATCTGCAACAGATCACGGGTTGCCGCCACTTCTGCCGGAGAACCCTCCCCTGCGATCACTCCTGCCAGCACCTCCCGGGCGGCCGAGCCGGACAGGGACCCTTGCCGGACCATGCCCAGCAACTCGGCCAGCGACGGCCCGCTCAGCGAGGACTCTCCCACGGACGGGATGCCGGCCTTGCGTAGCGAGGCCACAACCTCTCCGGTCGCCCAATTGGCGGCCTGACCGGGGCCGGCCCCGGCCTCCACGGCATCCTCGAACAGCTGCGACAGGCCGGACTCCGCTCCCGCCAGCGTGGCCGCCTGGGCCGTGTCGATGCCCATCTCCTCGTACCGCTCCCGCCGGACGCTCGGCAGTTCCGGCAACAAGGCCGCCATCCTGTTCTCCCACTCACGGTCCACTTCCATCGGCACCAGGTCGGGATCGGGGAAATAGCGGTAGTCGGAGCTGCCTTCCTTGATCCGCCCACCCCTCGTGACGCCGGTCTCCTCGTCCCAGTGCCGGGTCTCCATAACGATCCCCTGACCGCTCGACAAGCGAGCGGTCTGGCGCTCGATCTCGTACGAGACGGCCCGCTCCAGCGACCGGAACGAATTCATGTTCTTGATCTCCACCTTCGTGCCAAGTGGCGCCTCGGGTCCCGAACGCACCGAGATATTGGCGTCAAAGCGGATCGATCCCTCCTCCAGCCGGACGTTGGACACCCCGAGGGCATCCACCAGCAACCGGAGCTCCTGCGCGTAGGCCCTGGCTTGGGCGGCAGACCGGATGTCCGGACGGGTCACGACCTCGACCAGCGGTACGCCGGACCGGTTGAAGTCGAGCAACGAGTACTCGGCTGCGCTGATCCTCCCGTCGCCGCCACGGTGGGTGCTCTTGCCGGTGTCCTCCTCCTGGTGGACCCGCTCGATCCCGACCCGGCCGGGATAGTCCCCGCCCACCTCGAGGTAGCCGTCCACGCAGACCGGCAGGTCGAACTGGGAGATCTGGTAGTTCTTCGGTAGATCGGCGTAGAAATAGTTCTTGCGGTGGAACACCGGCCGGCGGTTCACCGAACAGTTCAACGCCAGACCGATCTGCACGATCCGGTTGATCGCCTCCCGGTTGGGCACCGGCAACGCACCCGGCAATCCCAGGCAGACCGGGCAGATGTTGGTGTTGGGCTCGGCGTCGAAACGGGCCGGACAACCGCAGAACATCTTCGACTCCGTGGACAGTTCGACATGGGTCTCCAGGCCGATCACCGCTTCCCAGGTCACCGGACCCCGCCTCTCAGCCCGTATGCGGGGTCGAACGGAACGGTGGTGTCGAAGCCGGCCATGGACTCCACGGCGGCGGCCACCTGGAACATGACCGCCTCTTCGAGGGCCGGGGCCATCACCTGGAACCCGATGGGCAGATCGTGGCGGTCCAGGGCGACCGGGACGCTGATGGCCGGGTGCCCGGCCAGGTTGGACGGGATGGTGAAGACATCGCTCACGTACATCGACAGAGGATCATCGGTCCGGTCACCCAGCGGGAAGGCGGTGGTGGCACTGGTGGGCGAGACCAGCACATCGCACTGCGTGTAGGCGCGGGCGAAATCCTCGCGGATCAGCGTGCGCACCTTCTGAGCCTGGCCGTAGAACGCCTCGTGATAGCCGGCCGAGAGGGCGAAAGTGCCCAACAGCACCCGGCGAGTAACCTCGGCGCCGAAACCGTCAGCACGCGACCTGGACATCATCTGCTCGGTGGTGACGCCGTCGACCCGCAGTCCGTACCGGACCCCGTCGAAGCGGGCCAGATTGGCGGAGCACTCGGCCGGCGCGATCAGGTAGTAAGCGGAAAGGCCCTGCTCAGTGGAAGGGAGATCGACCTCGAGGGTGACGGCGCCGGCCCCTTCCATAGCCTCCAGCACGCGGTCGAAGGCTGCCTCCACATCGGGTTCCACGGCATCGGCGCCACCCAACCGGCGGGCCACACCCACACGGATCCCGTCCAGGCCCCGATCCAGCCGGGACCCGGAAGGCTCGATCTCGCCCGGATACGAGGTGGCATCGAGGGGATCATGGCCGCAGATGGCGTCGAGCAGGAGCGCGGCATCCTCAACGCGGTGGGCAATGGGACCGATCTGGTCGAGCGAGGACGCGAAGGCGATCAGCCCGTAGCGGCTTACGGCTCCGTAGGTGGGCTTGGCTCCGACCACTCCGCACAACGAGGCGGGTTGGCGGATCGAACCACCCGTGTCGGAACCCAGGCCGCCCAGAGCCATCCCCGCCGCAACCGCCGCCACGCTCCCGCCCGAAGAACCACCCGGAACCCGGTCGGTGTTCCAGGGGTTACGGGTGGGCCCGAAGGCGGAGTTCTCCGTGGAGGATCCCATGGCGAACTCGTCGAGGTTGGTCTTGCCCGCGATCAGCGCGCCGGCATCACGGAGGCGCCGGACCGCCGTGGCGTCGTACGGGGGGACGTAGCCGGACAGGATCCTCGAGCCGGCGGTGGTCTCCATGTGCCGGGTGGTCATGTTGTCCTTGACCGCGATCGGGATACCGTGGAGCGGGCCACGATCCTTCCCGGCCGCCAACTCCTCGTCGGCCCGGGCGGCGGCTTCCATCAGGCCGTCCGAATCGAGGGTCAGGTAGGCATGGAGTTGGGCCTCTACCATCGAGGTGCGCGCCAGAACCTGTTCGGCCAGCCCGACCGAGGTAACCCTCCCGGTCCGGAGGGCGCGGGCCGCCCCCGCGATCGTGGTGAAGGCCACCTCAGGCCTCCTCGATGGCCGGCGGCACCCGGAAGAATGGGCCTTCGGTGTCCGGGGCCTGGGCCAGCACCTCCTCATGGCCCAGCACGGTCTCGGAGGTGACGCGGTCCTCGCGGAAGCGGTTGGTCATGGGGAGGGGATGGGAGGTGGGCTCCACACCCTCGGTATCCACGGCCTGGATTCGGGCCACATGCTCGAGCAGCTCCTGGCACTGGCGCCCGTAGGTGTCCAGTTGCCGGTCGGGCAACTCGAGACGCGCCAGGCGCGCCACATGGGAGATATCGATCTCAACGGCCACGGAGGCAAGGTTAACCCGAACCCGTCGACTGTCCTGGCGGCGCCCGGGGCAGCCCGCTTAGCTAGCCCTGATTATTCCTGTTCCCGGCGAGCGACCGGAATCCACCAGCAGTACACCGGTATCCAGATCACCGGTGATCCATCAGGCAGTGGGAGCCTCGGTCAGGAAGCCGAGCATGGCCTCGTGCGCCGGTCGCAGGTTGGCGATCGGCACGCTTTCCGTGGCCTGGTGCGCCTGGGCAACCTCACCAGGCCCGTAGTTGACGGCCGGAATCTTGTAGCGAGCCAGACGGGCCACATCGGTCCAGGCCTGCTTGGGAGTGATTCGGGCACCGGTGGCTCGGATCAGCCGGTCGAGGTGCGGGTTGCCCTCGGGGACCGGGGCCCCGGGAACGATCTCGTGGACCTCCACCACGTCGGCGGGGGCGGCGATTTCGGAAATCCGCTTTTGTGCTGCTTCGGGCGTCACGTTGGGTGGGAACCGGTAGTTGAGATGGAGATCGAAGCTCCCGGGGATCACATTGCGCGCGATCCCTGCGGTGGCCTGGGTTACGGAGAACACCTCGTAGAAGGAAAGGCCGGTCACCACGTGCTCCTCCGGCTGCCGCTCGTGGAGCTCGGCTAGCCACGTACCCGCTTTGGTGACGGCGTTCTCACCCAGCCAGGGACGGGCGCTGTGGGCGGTCTTGCCCTCGAAACGGACGGTGGCATTCGCGGTGCCTTGACAACCGAGCTGGAGCTCGAGGTCCGTGGGCTCGAGCACCACTGCGAAATCCGCCCCGGACAGCCATGACATCTGCTGCAGAACCGGCTCGAGGCCGTTCCCCGCGTCGGGACCCTCCTCGGCGTCATAGAACACGCCGACCACATCGAAGGGACCCTCCCGGACCGCGTCGTCCTCGAGCAGGTGGACCATGACCGCGACGCCCGACTTCATGTCCGACGTTCCGAGACCGTACAGCCGTCCTCCCTCAACCTGAGCCGGACCCTGGCCCTGGGACGGAACGGTATCGATATGGCCCACCAGCAGGATTAGTGGGCGCCCGGTACGGGGGCCCACTACCACGCTCTTGCCGACACGCCGGACGTGCTCCCTCGCGTAGGTCCAGCCGAACCGGCGCGAAAGGGCTTCGCAGAGTTGACCCTCCTGCCCGGTAGGCGACGGGATGTCAACCAGCCAGGCCAGGGTGTCAACCAGCGTCATGGGTTACCCAGGCAGGTTCTGACCACCTCGATCGCCTCCTCGCATTCGTCCAGGGTAGGCACCAGCGCCAAGCGGATATGCCCTTCGCCGCCAGGACCGAACACGCGACCGGGAGAGACCACCACACCGTGTTCCAGAAGCCGCTCCGTGATGGCCACATCATCCTTCACCTTCAACCAAATATACAATCCCGCCTCGGAGCCGATCGTCTCGTAGCTGAGCGCCGCGAACCCTTGCGAGATGATCGCCCGCTTGCGCCGGAAGAGGGTACGGCGTTGCTCTACGTGGGCATCGTCGTTCCAGGCGGCGACAGCGGCGGCCTGGGTGAACTCGGGAGGGGCCGTGCCCGTGCCGGTGCGGAGGGATTTGAGGACGGCAATCGCCCGTTCGTCCCCCACGATTGCTCCGCTCCGGTAGCCGGTCATGCCGCTCCGCTTGGAGAGGCTCAGATAGACGAGCACCCCCTCAGTGCCGCCCACCTCGAGAAGAGAAGCAGGCGGATCGTGATCGTAGAGATCCACGTAGCACTCATCGGAACACAACAGCACCTCGTGGCGTTGCGCCCGTTCCCTGAACCGGGCCAACTCGTCGAGCGAACTGACCACGCCGGCGGGATTATGGGGGCTGTTGAGCCATACCATGCGCGCCTTTTCCCAGGATCGGTCCGGGATATCCGAGGCGCGAAACAGGAAGTCGTCTCGCAAGCGGACAGGGAGCGGTAGCGCCCCGGCCAGGCGCGCCCCCCGCTCGTAGATGGGATAGCCGGGAGTGGGCCATACCACCCCATCGCCCGCGTCACGATCCACGAACGCCAGCGCCGTGGAGAAGATGGATTCCTTGGAGCCGGTCGTTGGCAACACCTGGGTATCAGGATCGACCTCCACGCCGAAGCGGCGACCCACATAGCCGGCGACGGCCCGGCGCAGGGCGGGCAAACCCATGACCGTGGGGTACTGCGACACCCTCGGGACCGCACTCTTGAGGGCCTCCGGGATGAAGGCAGGGGTCGGTTCGCGCGGATCGCCGATCGAGAAATCGACCAGCGGCCTACCGGCCTCGCGGAGGTGGCGGGCCCGGTCCTGTATGGCCGTAATGGCGTGGGAGCCGATCTGGTCCAGCACCGGATTCACGCGCACGGGGATCAGGGTAGCGGGGGTTTGTCCGGTGAATGGAATGGGAGCTTTCTCGCTCCGACCCATGGAGAATTGGGGCAACTGGCCCGAACGGCGAGTTCGCAGGGAAAACCCCGCTCGGCTGGGCATCGACCGTCTACGGGCTACCCGTGACAAAACGGCTCTTCGGAAATGAGTGGGGAGTGAGGGATCTTCCGGGGGGTGGGTGGTAATCCTGTGGATGAGTGGAGGGGTCCTCCATAATCGGGTGTTGTAAGCGACATCCGAGTCAGGAGGACCCCTGTGGAAGCTGATCCTACGCGTATGTGCGAGTTGTTGGTAGGTCTGGGCGACGTTGATCTGGTGGGGATCAACGAGTCGGGTGAGGGGGCTCCGTTGGAGGTGGTGATCCGTTCCCGCCGACCCC
>MKWU01000208.1_pt1 | contig 109091 bp, 90 predicted proteins | sample 809101 | NCBI WGS metagenome assembly MKWU01 (sample SAMN05860141, study PRJNA318959) | sponge metagenome | host: Aplysina aerophoba | place: Slovenia: Piran, Adriatic Sea, Gulf of Piran | collected 2013-05-07
AAATCAGCCTGAATATCTTGAAACAGGATACATCCAAGGGCAGCTTGAGACAAAAACGCTATCGCGCCGCGCTCGATGACAACTTCCGGCTAAAGCTGCTCTCGCAGATTTGATGCGATTGCCCTGGGTTAAGTCCCGCTTACGCTAGTCTCCGCAACCTGCACCAATTCGCCCTTTCCCACGATCTCAAGCAGAGCGTGGTGGAGCTCGTCGCAAATATCGGTGCTGTGGTCGGGGAAGCGCAAGACAGTGCGATCATCCTCGCGGACGATAATGATTCGGAAGCGGTCTTTGCCAGGGAATGCCACACAGCAGCGGTGGATGCGCTCGAGCTTGCGGCGGTCTTTGTCGATGTCGGCAGTAGCTTCCAGCGTCACGGTAATCGTGCGCGGCGGTCTGCTTGGAAGACCATCATCGTGGTCGGGCAAGCTCAGGTTGCTCGCGCCATTCGCCCAGGCCGGCTCGTCGTTAGGAGCAAGCGCTGGTGTTGGCTCGGCGGGTGGCGATGGATCGGGGAAGGCATCTGGCGGCGGCGGCATGTCTTCTTGAGCCCAGTCCGGCGGCGGTTGGTCGTATGGTGTGGCTGCGCTCTCTGCGCTGACAGCGCTGAAATCCAGGCGCAGCTGATCGGCGATGATCTGCGCTTCGCCGCGGCTGTCGTCGTAGCGCCCGCTGATCAGCACGATTTCGCCGATAGCCAGTTCACGCGCGCCTTCGGCTGCTGTCTGGCTGGCGCTGGCATAGGTCTCCACAACTTTGCTGAAGGTGTCCGGGAAGAGCACAACTTCTATGATGCCTGCGCTGTCGTGCCAATCTTCCAGACTCAGCACAGCCATAGGATCGCCATTACGGGTTGTGAGCCTGCGCAGCGCCGTGATTTCGCCAGCAACGCGAACACGCTCGGGCTTTTTCAGCGCCGGGCTCTTCAGTTCGGCGATCGATTGCAGATTTTGCTGTGCCAACTGCTCGCGGTGGCGGTCGGCCGGGCGGCCTGTCAGGTAAAAGCCCAGCAACTCTTTCTCCCACTTCAAACGATCGCGCGGGTGCACTTCGTCGATGTGATGAAACTCGGCGAAATTGTCGGGGCTGCTGGCGGCATCGCCAAACATTTGGATCTGCCCGACTTCCAGGTCGTGGTGGTGCTTACCGCTGGCGCTGATGATGCCGTCCAGGGCTTGCAAGAGGCTGGCGCGCGTGCCAAAAGCATCCATCGCGCCCACTTTGATGAGGCTTTCCAGCGAGCGTTTGCCGACTTTTCGCAAGTCGACGCGCTGGCAAAAATCGGTCAGGTTATCAAATGGCAGCTCACCGCGCTGGGCGATCAGGTCTCGCGCAGCAAAAACGCTGGCATTCTTCACGGCAGCCAAGCCAAAGCGGATCGCGCGTTTGCCATCGTCGCCGCTTTCGATATCAAAGTCCAGCTGGCTGCTGTTGACATCGGGCGGCAAGATGGGGATGTGCAAGCGGCGGCATTCTTCCAGCACAGTCGAGACTTTGCCCAGGTCATCGCGCTGCACGCTCAAAATGGCGGTCATATACTCGTCGGGATAGTGGCACTTGAGGTAGGCTGTCTGCACGGTGATGACCGCGTAGTCGGCGGCGTGAGCCTTGTTGAAGCCGTAATTGGCGAATTCGGCGATCATGTCGAAGATGGCGGCGGCGTCATCGGCGGGGATTCCGTTTTCTGGACCGCGTTCGATGAAAATGGCTTTGTGCTTGTTGAGGTCTTCGGCTTTTTTCTTGGATACCGCGCGACGCATCAAGTCGGCTTCGCCCAGTTCGTAGCCAAAAAGCTCGCCAGCGATTTGTACGATCTGTTCCTGATACACACAGATGCCGTAGGTCTCGCGAAGGATGGGTTCCAGACGCGGGTGCAGGGGTTTGATCTCTTCGTCGCCGTGCATGCGGCGGCAATAGGCGGGGATATAGTCCATGGGTCCGGGACGATACAACGAGATAGCTGCCACGATATTCTCAAAGGCGCGCGGACGCATGCCCCGAAGCATCTGCTGCATGCCGCCGGATTCGACCTGGAAGACACCCACCGTCTCGCCACGACCCAGCATCTCGAAGGCAACATCCAGGCGCGCGCGCTCTTCGGCAGTGGCATCGTCATGGCGATAAGGAATGTTGTCGAAAGAATAATGTACGCCGTGGTGTCTGGCGATCAACTCACAGGCTTTGCGCATGATGGTCAACGTGGACAAACCCAAAAAGTCGATCTTGAGCAAGCCGATGGACTCGGCAGTTTCCATGGGGAATTGCGTCACGGCTTTCAGCGCGCCGCCCGAGGGATCTTTGCCGGTGATGCGATGCAGAGGCACCAGCTCGACCAAGGGGCGATCGGCGACGATCACGCCGGCCGCGTGCGTGGAAGCGTGGCGTGTCATGCCCTGCAATTCGATGGCTGTGTCGATGACGCGCTGCAGCTGCGGCTCGTCCTGATACAGCGCTTTCAGCTCCGGGCTGGCATCGACATACTCGCGGATTTTCTTTTGGCGCGCCTCTTGCGGGATGAGGGCAGCAGCGCGATTGATCAGACCCAGATCGACATCCAGGGCGCGTCCGACATCGCGCACAGCCGCTTTTGCGCCCATGGTGCCGAAGGTGATGATGGCAGCGACTTTGTCTTCGCCATACTTCATGGCTGTGTAGGCGATCATCTCGCCGCGGCGGTCGTCGGGATAGTCCAGGTCAATATCGGGCATGCTGACGCGGCCGGGATTAAGGAATCGCTCGAAAAGCAAGCCGTTTTGGATCGGGTCGATATTGGTGATGCCCAGGCTGTAGGCGACCAATGAGGCTGCCCCAGAACCGCGCACATTCCACCAGATATCGGCGTGGCGCGCGAATTCGCACAAGTCCCACACGATCAGAAAATAGCTGTCGAAGCCCATACTGTGGATGATGTTCAGCTCGCGGTCGATGCGCTCCTGGAAAGCTCGCTCTCGCTGCCAGTTGCCCCCAAAGCGCCAAGCCATGCCGATTTCGGTCAGATGACGCAGGTAGCTGGCTTCATCGAAGCCGTCTGGTACAGGGAAAGTCGGCAGGTGATAGCCCTTGGGCGTCAGGTCGATATCCGTCATCTGCGCGATCCGCAGTGAATTGGCAAATGCCTCATCGATCAGTTCGGCAGGCAGATCGGCGAAGTCGGCGCGCATTTCTTGGGCAGATTTCAGATAGTAGCTGCTCGCTGGCAACATGCGCATGCGGTCCTGCTCGGACTTCAGGCTGCTGGTTTGGATGCACAGCAAGGTATCGTGGGCGTCGGCATCGTCCTTGTCGACATAATGCACATCGTTGCTGGCCACCAGTTGGACGGCGCTGTGCCCGCTGCTTCGATACTCGCAAAGCCAGCGGTTCAGCTCATGCAGGTCGGGAATGTCATGCCCTTGCAGCTCCAGGAAGAAGTTGTCGCTGCCAAAGACATCTTGATACCAGCCAATCTGCTGGCGCGCGGCGTCAAAATTGCCCTTGCTTGCCAAGCGCGGGATTTCCGCAGCCAGGCAGCCACTGGTAGCGATGAGACCCTCGGCGTGGGCAGCCAGATACTCTTTGTCGATGCGCGGACGATAATAGAAGCCATCCAGCTGGGCGGCCGAGGCGATCGTCAGCAGGTTCTGATAACCGCGCATATTCTTCGCCAGCAGCAGCAGATGGTGGGCTTCGCGGTCGTGGCGGGGGTCGCGGTCGGTCATGCCTCGCGGCGCAAGGTAGGCTTCCATGCCCACAACTGGCGTGATACCAGCATCCGTGCAAGCGCGGTAAAAGTCCAGCACGCCGAACATGACGCCGTGATCGGTGATCCCCAATGCCGGCATGTCCAGCTCTTTCGCGCGCGCGACCAGTTGCTTGATGCGGCTTTGACCATCCAATAACGAGAACTCGCTGTGCACATGCAAGTGTACGAAGTCGCCGGCCATAAGCTCGCTTCTGCGGATTTTCTTGGGTAGGAATCGCCGTCTCGCGCGCGTATTATAGCAAAACTGCCCAGCGATTTTGACGAGAATTCATGCCCGAGCTGCCAGAAGTCGAGACCGTTGTACGCGGCTTGCGCGAGCCACTGGTCGGGCGGCGCATAACAGCCATGTGGCACAATTGGCAGCGGGCCATTCATTCGCCTGCGCCCGATGAGTTTGCGGCGCGAGTGGCTGGACAAGTCGTGAGAAGCATAGGTCGGCGCGGCAAATATATCTTGATCCATCTGGATCATGACACATTGGTGATTCATCTGAAGATGTCGGGGCGGCTGTATGTGGCGGCAGCTGATGCAGGGCACGAAGCAGACCGGTGGGTGCATGTGCGCTTTGATCTGGATCAGGGCTGGCAACTGCGATTCTCGGATGTGCGCAAATTCGGGCGCGTCTACCTGACAGACGATGTGTCGGAGCTGCTTAGCCACCTGGGTCCCGAGCCGCTCGGGGGCAATTTCACAATTGCCGGTTTTCGCGCGGGATTGCAGGGACGCCGGCTGGCGATCAAAGCACGGCTGCTGCAACAGGAGTTCGTGGCGGGACTTGGCAATATCTATGCCGATGAGGCGCTGTTTCGCGCGGGCATCCATCCTGCCCGCCCTGCCGGTTCGCTAACGGACGACGAAGCGGCGCGCTTGCACGGGACATTGCGGCAGGCGCTGCAAACCGGCATTGAGCACGAAGGCGCCAGCATCAATTGGTATCGCAAGCCCGATGGCGACAAAGGAAGCTCGCAGAATCACTTCTTTGTCTATGGACGGGCCGAGCAGCCCTGCCTGCGTTGCGGCAGGAACATCAACAAGATCCGCGTGGCCCAGCGCGGAACGCATTTCTGCCCCGACTGTCAGCCAGAATCATCAAAGTGACCGTCGGCGGATTGCCTCAGTCGACAGCGACCAGCCGCGGACGCCCCTTTTCGCCCAAAATTAATCGTCCGGCCGGCGTCTTGGCATCGTGCGGGAAGATGAGCAGTGCATTACTGTCCAAGGCCCAGGGCTGCCAGCGACGTTTGGTCTCCAGCGTTACCAGTGGCTCGACATCGTAGGCGCTCATCCAAGCCAGCCTTTCAAAGTGTATGGCCAGCGAAGCCAGATCGCAGACGAATGCGGCGTGCTCATGCTGGCTGCTAATGCGCAGACTCATGTGCGCCGGCGTGTGGCCTGGCGTCACCAGCGCGTCTATGCCCGGCAAGACTTCGGTATCACCATCCAGCAACTGCAGCTGACCGGATTCATATAGCGGTCGGTAATTTGCCGGCAGGTAGGTGGCGCGCGTGCGTTCGTTGGGCGCGCAGGCCTCGGCATATTCGCGGCGCTGCACCACATAACGGGCTTTGGGGAAGGCGGGCTGGGGATCGCCATTTGCATCCAGCCGAAAATTGCCCGTGCAGTGATCATCGTGCAAGTGCGTGTTGACGACCAGGTCGATATCGCTGGCCGCGATTCCCAGCGCAGCCAAACCTGCATGCGTGCCATCAAATTGCGTGATGCTGCGGCGTTTGCGCTGCGTTTCGCTCAGGCAATTGCCAAAGCCCGTATCGACGAGAATGTTGCGCCCGCGCGCGCGGATCAGCAGGTTGTGATTCGCCGTTTGCAAAAGCTGTCGTTGGTCGACCGCATAATAACGCGACCACAAAGCCCGTGGCACGAGGCCGAACATGCCGCCGGGATCGACCCAGGCGCTGGCATCGTTGAACAAATGCAGCTCGAAATCGCCGATGCGCCACATGACTGGGCGAGGCTCAGCCGGCTTGTTGGAAGCGGCCCGAAAGTTGGTCTTCGCGCCGGTGGCAGTGTTTGTATTTCTTGCCGCTGCCGCACCAGCAGGGTTTGTTGGGTCCGGGACGGCGGCTGGTTTTGCGCACGGTTTGCTGTTTGCGGCTTTCACCCTGGCTGAAGGCGGCATCTGGATGGTGCTCGCGCATTTGACGGCGACGCTGCGGCGTCTGCATCACAGCTGGCTGCACAAGATAGATATTGCGCGATGCCACCTTGCGATACGTGTCTTCGACCACGCGGAACATCTGGAAACCCTGCCGCTGGTATTCAACCAGCGGGTCTTTCTGCGCGATCGCTTGCAAGCCGATGCCTTCGCGCAAGATGTCCAGGTCGGTCAAATGTCGCTGCCAGTAGTGGTCCAGGGCGCGAATGACCGTCTGGCGTTCGGCGATTTCCATCAGTCCTTCGCGCGCCGCTTCCAGCTGCTGCCGCTTTAGATCAAGCAGATCGGCAACATGCTGGCTGATGCGCTCGGTCAGGTCTTCGGCTTCCAGCTCGTCTATGGACTCGGGATTGATATCTTGTGGCAGGGGGAAGCCCGCGCTGGCGATCTGTTGATACATCGCGCCGGCATCGAGATGATCGCCGTTGTGGTCGGCGGCGTAGGCTTCTTCGATGGCGGCGGCGGCCTGCGCCTGAATCATGGCCAAATAATCGCTGTGCAGGGATTCGGCGTCTCTTTGCAGCCACTGCAAGCGCTGCGAATAAATGATTTCGCGCTGGCGGTTGACGACATCATCGTATTCGACAACGCGCTTGCGCATATCGAAGTTGTGCCCCTCGACGCGGATCTGCGCCTGTTCGATCGACTTGCTGATCATGCCATGCTGGATGGCTTCGTTTTCGGGGAAGCCGGCGGTTTTCATCAGGCGTTTGACATTGTCGTTGGCGAAGCGCTTCATCAAATCGTCATCCAGGCTGAGATAAAAGCGCGACTCGCCGGGGTCTCCCTGCCTGCCCGAGCGTCCGCGCAGCTGGTTGTCTATGCGGCGCGCATCGTGCCGTTCTGTGCCCAGCACAAAGAGGCCCCCAGCCTCCAGGACCACCTGACGGTCGCGCTCGACCTGGGCTTCGGCTTCTTTCAGCGCCTCTTGCCATTGCTTCTCGCTGGCGGCGGTCAAGTCGATGCCCTGCCGGCGCAGTGCGGCGCGCGCCAGGCCTTCTGGATTGCCGCCCAGCAAGATATCAACGCCGCGACCAGCCATGTTGGTAGCGATGGTAACCGCGCTCGGTCGGCCCGCTTGGGTGATGATCTCGGCTTCTTTTTCGTGCTGCTTGGCGTTGAGCACTTCGTGTTTGATGCTGGCTTTGTGCAGATACTTGCTCAGACGCTCCGATGTTTCGACCGCAACGGTGCCGACCAGGATAGGCTGCTTGTGCTGGTTATGCTCTTGGATCGCATTGACAATGGCATTCCACTTGGATGTTTCGTTGACATAGATCAGGTCGTTGTCGTCGCTGCGGATGACCGGACGATGCGTGGGAATGGGCACGACATCCAGTTCGTAGGTCTTCTCAAACTCTTCGGCTTCGGTGAGCGCTGTGCCGGTCATGCCAGCCAGCTTGTTGTACATGCGGAAGAAGTTTTGGAAAGTGATGGTCGCCATGGTGATATTCTCACGGCGGATTTGCACGCCTTCTTTGGCTTCGATGGCTTGGTGCAAGCCTTCGGAAAAGCGTCGGCCCGGCATGAGTCTGCCTGTAAAGTCGTCAACGATAACGACTTCGCCATTCTGCACGATGTATTCTTTGTCGCGCTCAAAGAGCGTCTGGGCGCGCAGGCAGCTGTCCAGATAGGGCAGCATCTCGGCGTTGTCGGGGTGATAGAGCTGCGCAAGGCCCAGGGCATTTTCGACCTTTTCCACGCCCTGCTCGGTCAAATAGACGATGCGATCGCCGATATCCAGTACAAAATCGCCATCGGGCGCTTCGTCATCCACGCTGTCTTCGCTGCTTTTTTTCAGTCGCTTTACGATAGAAGCAAAACGGCGATAAAAGTCGGATGGTTCATCAGAAGGACCAGAAATGATCAGCGGCGTGCGCGCTTCGTCGATGAGGATGTTGTCGACTTCATCAACGATTGCGTAATTCAAGTTGCGCTGCACCAGCCCTTCATGAGAAAGCACCATGTTGTCGCGCAGGTAGTCGAAGCCGAATTCGTTGTTTGTGCCGTAGAGGATATCGGCTTGGTAGGCTTCGCGCCGACTGATAGGACGCAGGTTTTGATAGCGCGCATCGTCGGAAATGAACTCAAGATCAAACAGGAAGGAGCCGCTGTCGGGCTGCCCGCCGGTATTTTGGATGACCGCAGCCGACAAACCGAGCAGGCTATAGATGGGGCCCATGAACTGCAAGCCGTGCTTGGACAAGTAGTCGTTGGGCGTTACCAGGTGAGCGCCGCGCCCGTCCAGCGCATTCAGCACCAGCGGCAACGTGGCGACCAGGGTTTTGCCCTCGCCCGTCTTCATTTCGGCGATGCGCCCCTCGTGCAAGACGATGCCGCCGATGAGCTGAACATCATAATGCCGCAAGCCGATCGTGCGTACCGATGCCTCGCGCACCAGGGCAAAGACATCTGGCAAGATTTCTTCCAGAGAAGCGCCGTTTTGCCGCTGCGTTTTCAGCTTGTGCAGCTTTTCTTTGAGCGTCTTGTCATCCAGCCGCTGCAATTCCGACTCCAGCGCGTTGATCTGGTCGACTTTGCCTTGGTAGTTAGCGAGCGCCTTTTGCATAGGGTCGCCGAAGATGGACTTGACGAGCTTGCGGAACATGGCTTGTCGCTTTTGCCTCGGTTATTTGCCGTCAGTATAGCACAGGGCGCGGCGCCTATTTCCTGAACCGCTCCAGCAAGCCTTCTATGGGGCGGCGGAAGAGGATGAAGACGACGATCAATATCGCTGCCGCAACATAGATGCCCAGCTGCACACGCATATCTTGGGCGACTTCTGTGCCGAAGCGGACAAAGATATAGGTCGGCGCCCAGCCCCCGAAGAAGGAAACCAGAATATAAACCAGCAGGCGTATGCGCCCCAAGCCCACGGCATAGCTGATGAAGTCATAGACGGAGAAAAGCACCAGGCGCGCGGCGAGCAGCTGCTTCCAGTCGTTCAGGTAGCGATGATAAAAGCTGTCAATGCGCTCCAAACCCTGCACGCCGACGAAACGCAGGATGAGGGGCCGACCGTAGAGACGCCCTATCCAGACATTGATCGTGCCGCCGATCACCTCGCCCAGCAGCGAATAAAAAGTGCCCAGCTCGATGCCAAAGAGCAAGCCCGCCGCCAACTGGATGGGCCCAGCGGAAAGCGGCGCAAAAGTAAATGTCATGGCTTTGACGCTAACATAAAAGAGCGGACCCCAGATGCCCGCGCCAGCCACAATCAGCTGCAATTCTTGCAAGCCGACGATGTGTACGATCCACGAGAGCAGCGCAAAAAGCGCCATGTACATCGCCGCGCCCAGAACCAGCGTCGTGGCAGACAGTCGGCTGGGCGGATTGTCGGATAGGCTGTAGATGGAACGTTTTTCTTCACTCATTGAAGAGCGCGCCCACGCTTCTGCCCTCGTGCGCCCGCAAGATGACCTCGCCCAGCAATGGCGCAATGGAAAGCACGGTCATATTGGGCAGCTTGCGAGATTCGGGAATGGCGAGAGTGTTGGTAAAAATGATTTCGCGCAGGTCGAGGTCGGCAAACCGCTCATAAGCCTGCTCGGAGAAGAAGGGATGCGTGAAAGCGAAGAGCACATCGCGCGCGCCATAATCGCGGACCACATTCACGGCATTGACGACACTGCCAGCTGTATTGACCTCGTCATCGACCAGCAGCACATTCTTGCCTTCGACGCTGCCGATCAGCGACAGGGCGCGCGGGTTTTCGGCATTGCTGACGCGGCGCTTCTCTACAAATGCCAGCGGCACACCGAGCGTTTCTGCCCAGTTCCTGCCTTGCTTGGCAAAGCCCAAGTCTGTCGCCACGACGACAAGATCGTCGAGTTCCCCAACGCGCAGCCTGGCGATGATGTGGTCGCTCAATAAATGAAAAGCCGTGAGCGCATCGCCGGGGATGTTGAAGAAGCCCTGGATCTGCCCGGAATGCAGGTCGATGGTCATATAGCGATCGACGCCGGCTGTTTCGATCATATTGGCGATGAGCCGAGCCGAGATGGGCACGCGCGGCTGGTCTTTCTTGTCCGAGCGCGTATAGCTCATATATGGCACGACCAGATTGATGCGCCAGGCCGAGTCCCGCTTCAGCGCGTCGATCATGATCAGCATTTCCATGAAGTTGTCGTGCACGGGCGAGGCCATGGTCTGCACGAGGTAGACATCCTTGCCGCGCACGCTTTCTTCCAGCTTGATGAAGATATTTTCGTTGGAAAAGACAGTGCGATAATAGGCGCCGGGCTTGATATTGTACGCAGAAACGCGAGAGATATAGTCGGTGATCTCGCTGCCCAGGGCTTGCGAAGCGCTGCCAGAAAAGATCTTCATCGAGCCGAAGCGCATGGTGGAAGATTGTTCGGGCGCTTCCTGATCGAGGCGGCTGGCTACGACCGGATTGTACTTTGCGCCGGGCACTTTGCTTTGGTCTTTCGTGATCATGTCGCTTTCGGCAACTGGGCGGCAAGGAAGGAAACTGTGAGTATCTTTGATGATAGCAGGACCGAGCCACTCGGTCTAGACTCCCTGGAGCGGGGAGAGGCATTCGTGGTGGATATGGCGCTTCCCTCCACACCAATCCCCTCCCCCAAAATGAGGGAGGGGCGATTTCGAGGGGACGAGGAACCAAGCGAATCAGATGTGCGCGGCGATGGTGCTGACGATCTTGCCTTTGGGTTTGAATCCGGTGATTCGTTCGACAGGCTGGCCGCCTTTGAAGAGGATCAACGTGGGGATGCCCATGATGCCGTAATTCATGATGATAGCTTGGTTGGCATCGGCATCGACTTTGGCGACGCGCAGTTTGCCGGCGTATTCGCTGGCAATTTCATCGACAATCGGCGCGATCATCTTGCAAGGACCGCACCACTCCGCCCAAAAATCGACCAGTACGGGCGTTGCGCTGTCCAAGACCTCGCTTTGAAATTCAGCTTCGTTGACATCAAATGTCTGGCTGCTCATGTGGTCTCCTTTTCTTTGACGATCTGCTCATAAGACGAGCAGCTGGCGGTTCATCTTACATCAGAATTGCCTTAACAGCAGCAGGCGTGCTAGCATCTCTGCAAGCCATTCCAATCGCAGAGACGCCATGGCCGACGACTATCATTTGCCAGCCCTGAGCAGCCGCCAGGAATTCATCCTGACCTGCATCGTGCAAGCCTACTCGGAAAAGCCGGAGCCGGTCAGTTCGGCGCATCTGGTCGACAATTATCAACTGAATATCAGCTCGGCGACGGTGCGCAACGAGATGGCGCAGCTGGAAGAGCTGGGATACATCGCCGCGCCACATACATCGGCGGGCAGGCTGCCGACTGCGGCTGGCTTTCGTTATTTCGTGCGCCGTCTGCTGCAAACGCACAGCTTGACCCGTGGCGAACAAAGCCACATCTCCGAGCGGGTAGGCACTTTGCAAGTGGGTATGGAGCAATGGATGCGGCGCACTGCAGCGCTGCTTTCGCGTTCGGTGCAGACTGCTTCGATCGTGACGCCACCCATCGCCCAGACCAATACGTTCAAGCATGTAGAGCTGATTTCGATACAAGGTCGGCTCGCGTTGATGGTTTTGGTGCTGCAAAGCGGCAGCGTGCACCAGCGCATGCTGACCCTGGCCGATGCCGTCCCCCAGCAGCAGCTCGCCGAAGCCGCCAAGCGCGTCAATGAGCTGTGTGCCGGCTTGGGCGCGCGCCAAGTTCGTTTGCGCAGCATCAACCTGCCCATGCTCGACCGTGAAGTGGCAGAATTGACGGCGGAGTTGATCGAAACAGCCGACAACAACCAGGCCCGTTTCATTTACCGCGACGGGCTAAGCCGCATCATCGAGAGCTTCGCCGATGAAGAAGGCGCACAGCAAGCCATCCGCATTTTAGAAGAACACACTGTGCTCAATGCGCTGCTGAACGACCTGCTGGAACGGCTGCCCAGAGACGACCAGGGCGAGGCGGTCGATGTGCGAGTTGTCATCGCCGGCGATGGCCGATACCAGGACCTCAACCGCTTGAGCATGGTGCTCAGCCGCTATGGCGATCCAGAAAAAATGAGCGGCGCAATTGGCGTGCTAGGACCAACGCATATCAATTATGGTCGCGCAATCAGCACGGTGCGTTATGTTTCCAACCTGATGACGAACGTCTTGGCCACGCTCTATCAAGACGGCGTAGACGGGACCGAGCGCGGCAACATATAAACTTCGTAAGACTTCCGCTTTGCGCGCGATATTCCCGCCAAATCTAACTATAATGCCGTCTGTTCTGATACAGGTCATATACGCATTCGCAACAATGGTGGCGTGCCCGTGCAGCGGGTGGTTTGCGCAGAAGGACGGTTCATGAGCGACGAAACCCGGCAGACAGAGCAGCAAGACAATCCTAAAGGCGAGGCGCCGGCAAACGCCACAGAAAGCGCCGACATGGAAGCATGGGACGATCTGGGCGCGGCAAAAAAGGCGCTGCAAGAAGCCATTCAAGAACGGCACGCGGCAGAAGAGGCTCTGCAAGTCGCAACGCAGCTGGCGAACGAGAATCTGGCTGGCTGGCACAGCGCCAACAAGACGATAGATGAACTCAAAAAAGAAATCGAACGACAAAAAAAGAGCAGCGAGGCATTTAAGCGGCGCGCTCTGCTGGCCGCAGCGCAAAAGCTGGAATCATTGATTTATGCGGTCGACGAATTCCTCACCACTTCGCCGACTCCGCCGGACGACATCCGCGATCATGACTGGGTCATGGGCGTGCAGATGCTGCAGCGCAAACTGGAATCGGCGCTGGTCAGCCACATAGACGCCGACAAAATCGTGATCGAGCTGGATGCCGACTCGGCGCTGACATTTGCTGAGTTGGCAGTTGAAGTAGAGGCCGCCAAAATTGAAGACGAGGCATTTACGCTGGCTGTCGAAGCGATCGACCCGGCAGCTGGCGATCCATTCGATGGCAAGCTGCACCAAGCCATTGGCATTGATAGCAGCGGCGGAAACGAAAGCGGGACTGTGGCGCAGACACTGCGACGCGGGTATCGCGTTGGAGACTTTGTATTGCGAGAAGCGTTGGTGATGGTGGCGGGCTAGGCGAAAGCGCCCTGCCGCATCTGCGCAGAAAAGGGAGAGAGGGAGACACACATGGGTAGAATCATTGGCATCGACCTGGGCACAACCAATTCGGTGGTCGCCGTGATGGAATCTGGCGAACCAACCGTCATTCCCTCGTCAGAAGGCGGCAATCTGGTGCCATCGGTGGTGGCCATCAACGCCAAGACTGGTGAGCGGCTGGTCGGACGGGTGGCGCGCAACCAGGCAGTCGTCAATCCAGAGAACACCGTATTTTCGGTCAAGCGCTTCATGGGGCGCAAGTTCGCGGACTCGGTGGTTGCCGAAGCGCGCGTATTGATGCCCTATACGCTTTCCGCCGCGCAAAATGGCGATGTGCGCATTCGCATGAACGAGCGCGATTATAGCCCGCCCGAGATCTCGGCTATGGTCTTGCAAAAGCTCAAAGCCGATGCCGAAGCCTACCTGGGCCAGACAGTCGACCAGGCCGTCATCACTGTGCCAGCCTATTTCAACGATACACAGCGCAACGCCACCAAAGACGCTGGCAAGATCGCCGGGCTGGATGTGCTGCGCATCATCAACGAGCCGACCGCGTCTTGCTTGTCATTCGGCCTGGAAAGCCGTGAAGAAGGCATCGTGGCGGTGTATGACATGGGTGGCGGCACCTTCGATATCTCTATCCTGGAGATCGCCGATGGCGTCTTCGAGGTCAAATCGACCAGCGGCGACACTTTTCTGGGCGGCGACAACTTCGATGAGCGCATCATCAATTGGATCGCCGATGACTTCCAGAAGGAGTCGGGCATTGACCTGCGCAAAGACCTGCAGGCGCTGCAACGGCTCAAAGAAGCGGCGGAAAAAGCCAAAATCGAACTGTCGAACACCACCAGCGCCGAGATCAGCCTGCCTTTCATCACCGCCGATGCCAGTGGTCCCAAGCATCTCAGCAAGAGCCTGACGCGCTCGCAACTGGAGAGTCTGGTAGACGACCTGATCGACGCCTCCATCAAACCCTGCCGCGATGCGCTGAAGGCAGCCGGCTTGAGCACTAGCGATGTGGACACGGTGCTGCTGGTTGGCGGCATGACGCGCATGCCCGCAGTGCAAGAGGCTGTGCAGCGATTCTTTGGCAAAGAACCCACCAGGCGCGTCAATCCAGACGAAGTTGTTGCGCTGGGCGCGGCCATTCAAGGCGGCGTGCTGGGCGGCGATGTCAAAGATATCCTGCTGCTGGATGTCACGCCATTGACCCTGGCTATCGAGACGCTGGGCGGCGTCGCCACGGCCATGATCGAGCGCAACACCACCATCCCCACCAAGAAGTCGCAGGTCTTTTCCACCGCGGCCGATGGGCAAACCCAGGTGGAGATCAATGTTCTGCAAGGCGAGCGCTCCATGGCGCGCGACAACAAATCGCTGGGCACCTTTATCCTGGCGAATATCCCGCCGGCCCCGCGCGGCATGCCACAGATCGAAGTTGCCTTTGATATTGACGCCAATGGCACGCTCAATGTCGCCGCCAAAGACAAGGCGACTGGCGCCGAGCAGACCATTGTGATCACCGCCGGCAGCGGCTTGACCGACGAGCAGGTCGACCGCGCCGTCGCCGAAGCCGAGAAGTTTGCCAGCGCGGATGCCGAGCAGAAGGAAAGGGCGGAAGTTGATAACCAGGCGGAAAGCGTCATTTATCAAGCCGAGAAACTGCTGAGCGAGCACAAGGACAAGCTGCCGCCAGAGATGGTGAGCGAGACCGAAGCCAAGATGGCGGCGCTGCGCACGGCGATGTCCAGCGACAGCATCGGCGATATCAAGTCGGCTACCGAAGCGCTGATGGCGCACTTGCAAGTGCTGGGCGGCGCGATGTACCAAGATGGCGAAGCAGACGGCGCGCAGGGCAATAACGAAGACGAAGATGTCATCGACGCGGAGTTCACCGAAGCCTAGACCCAAAAGCCCGGTTGTGCGCCACAGCCGGGCAATGCGCTATCATTGGGCTGGGGCATCGTGGTCAAATGCCGCGCTTTATTATGCTCTGCCCGTCAAATACCTCCTGTTGAAAGAGAGACCGGCACATGCCCAGAGACTATTATGAGGTGCTAGGCATCCAGCGCAGCGCCGATACCAAACAAATAAAGAGTGCATTCCGGCGTCTGGCGCGGCAGTATCATCCCGATGTCAGCGAAGAAGCCGATGCCGAAGACAAATTCAAAGAAATCACCGCCGCCTACGAAGTGCTTTCGGATGATGAAATGCGCGCGCGCTATGACCGCTTTGGGCATGCCGGGCTGAATGGCGCGAGCGGATTTGGTCAGGGTATGGGCGGCTTTGGCTTTGAAGATATTTTTGACATATTCAATAGCGCATTTGGCGAACAGCGCGGTGGACGAAGGCGCGCGCCAAGCCGTGGGCAAGACCGTCGCGTCGATGTGACGATCGACTTCATCGAGTCGGTATTTGGCATCGAAAAGGAAGTCGAATTCTTGCGCCTGGAAAGCTGCGAAGAATGCGACGGCAGCGGCGCAGCGGAAGGCTCGCGGACCGTTACTTGCCGAAACTGCAATGGCAGCGGCGAACTGCGCCAGGTGCAGCAGACACTGCTCGGCTCGATGGTGCGCACGCAGACCTGCCCCAGCTGTGGCGGCAAAGGCAGCGCCATCTCCAATCCCTGCCGCGGCTGCGATGGCAGTGGACGGCGCCGTCAGCGCGCGCTGCTCAATGTCAAAATCCCGCCTGGCGTCAGCGAAGGCATCCAGATCCAGGTGCGTGGCGAAGGCGATGCGGGCGAAAATGGCGCGCCGCCGGGCAACTTGTTTGTGGTCGTGCATGTGAAAGACCACGCCTATTTCAAGCGAAACGAAAACGACATTATCCTCGATATCAACATCAATATCGCTCAAGCGGCATTGGGCGACACCATCCAGGTCGAGACTGTGGACGGCAAGGTCGATCTGGCTATCTCGCCGGGCACGCAGACAGGCAAGATATTCCGTTTGCGCGGACGCGGCTTCCCCCGGCTGCGCGCGGACGGCAGCAGCAGCGGTCGCGGCGATCAGCTGGTTGGTGTCCAGGTCCTAACGCCGACCAATTTGAGCGAAGACCAGCGAGAGCTCTTTTCGCAGCTGGCAGAAACCTTTGGGCGCGACATATCACCACAGCGCAGCGGTCGCGGCTTGTTTGAACGGGCGATTGACTTTCTCGCCGGCGACGACAATTAAGTCCGCATGAGCCGATGGATTGAGGTCAGCCTGCGCGTCGATGGCGAAAGCGCGGAAGCGATCGCCGAGGTGCTGGGTCGTTATGGGCACCAGGGTGTCTCGCTGGAACAAGCTGACATCGCGCCCGACACCTGGGACGAAACCGACCTGCCGCCGGCACAGAACCTGACCTTGCGCGCCTACTTCCCTGACGATGCCCGCGCAGACGCCACCAAAATGCAGTTGGAAGCCGCGCTGGGGCATATGCGCCGGCTCTACCCCATGCCAGACCCAGCGTATCGCCTGCTGCGCGAGGAAGACTGGGCGCAAGCCTGGAAAGCGCATTATCAACCGTTGCGCATAGGCAGACGCCTGCTCATCCATCCGCGTTGGATCGATGTGACGCTGGCGGACGGGGACATCGTCATCGCGCTGGATCCTGGCATGGCATTCGGCACGGGCACGCACCCGACCACGCAGCTTTGCTTGCAAGCTCTGGAGCGGGTGATACAACCCGGGCAGGTAGCGCTGGATCTGGGCTGTGGCAGTGGCATCTTGTCGATTGCGGCGGTCAAGCTGGGCGCGCGGCAGGTGCTGGCGCTGGATATTGATGCCATCGCTGTGGCGGCAACACGGGACAATGCTGCCTACAATGGTGTCGCAAAGCGCATCAGCGCAGAGCAAGGCAGCCTGGATAGCTTGCGGTCGGCGGCACGGCGCTTCGATCTGCTCATCGTCAATATATTGGCGCGCGTGATCATCCAGCTGGCGGCGCAAGGCTTGGGCGAAATCCTGCGTCCGGGCGGGACAGCCCTCTTCAGCGGCATCATAGACGAACAAGCCGACGAAGTGGCAACGGCGCTGGATCGTGCGGGACTTCAGATCGTGGCGCGGCATCAGCAGGGCGACTGGCTGCTCTATGAAGCGCGGCGGCTGGCGGATTAGGCACATGGCACAGCTACAGGGAAAAGCGCGCGCCGAGTATGTGCGTGGCATGTTCGACCGCATCGCCGGGCGCTACGATCTGATGAATCGGCTCATTACTGGTGGCCAAGACCGCAAGTGGCGGCGTTTCGCTGTCCAGGCGGCGGAATTGCCAGCGCGGGCCAGGCTGCTGGATATCGCCACGGGGACTGGAGACATCGCCAGGGAAGCGCTAGAGCAGCAGCCAGAAGCCCGCGTGCATGGCGCTGATTTTGCATTAGAAATGATGCGCGTGGGGCAGGGACGGCACGGCGGAAACAGGATCGACTGGGCGGGAGCGGATGCCCTGCGCCTGCCTTATGCCGATGCCAGTTTTGATGCCGTTGTCTCGGCTTATCTGCTGCGCAATGTCACTGATATTCCGCAAGCCCTGGCTGAACAACGGCGCGTCTTACAGGCCGGCGGGCGCATCGTCATTCTGGACACTTCGCCACCGCCAGATACCTTGCTGAAGCCCCTGATCAATCTGCATCTGAATGTGGGCATTCCCCTGCTGGGACGACTGGTGGCTGGCAAAGCGGCTGCCGATGCCTATCGTTATCTGCCCGAGTCGACCGCGCTTTTCAAGACGCCACAGGAATTGGCGCAACTGGTGGAGACAGCAGGCTTCTGTGATGTGCGCTATCGGGTGTTTATGCTGGGCACGATGGCTGTGCATTGGGGGCGGAAAACATAACGAGCCATCGCAGTGATGACTCGTCCCAGGTGGAATAGGGGCAACAAGCGCGCTCAAGTGCGCACATTGTCCTTATGGCGATAAGTGATGCGACCGCGATTCATATCGTAAGGGGACATTTCCACCTTGACGCGGTCTCCCAACAAAATACGGATGTAAAATTTGCGCATCTTGCCCGACAAATAGGCGAGCAAGCGGTGCCCATTTTCCAACTCGACCGTGAATTGCGTATTTGGCAGCGCCTCGACGACCGTTCCTTCTACTTCAATTTTTTCTTCTTTCTTTGCCATGTGCCTCCTGTTATTCAATTATTGATCGTTCACGATAGGTCGGCTTTCATTATCTGCCCGACAGATCTTGGATACCATGCCAGGCGGGCGACTGTCTCAGCCGCCCATTGATCTCGTCAACCAGCTGCGCATTGCCAACCCGCAAATCAGCTAGTTGCGGCGCATGCGACGGCGCGACCGGCGGATCGCCTTTTTCTTCTCGATGCGGCGCAACTCGCTCTTGGAGATATGCCAGCGCTTGCGACGCACCGTGCTCAAAATGCCCGCGTTGGTCACGCGCTTGCGGAAGCGGCGCAGCAACTGCTCTTGACTTTCGCCTGGCTTGAGTTTGACAGAAGCCATTCTGTTCTCACCACCTTCGCAATACTAGGATTGGCATAGAGTGTACACGACAATGCGCGCCTTATACAGGCTGATTCTCGGCTACTTGCTGGGCCTGCATGGCTTCGGTTTCTTCTTGCGCCTGCATGGCTTCGGTTTCTTCTTGCGCTTGCGCGGCTTCAGCTTCTTGCTGGGCGGCGACAACCAGTTCCAGCTGACGCTCTTCCCATTGGGCTTTTTCGGTCCCAGTTACCTCGCTCAGGCTCAAGCCCAGACGTTGTCGCTCGGATTCAATGCTAATGATGCGCATAAGCAGCTTCTGCCCTTCATAGAGGTGTCGCTGCGGGTTGTCATCGGGATTGCTGGACATCTGACTGACATGCAGCAGCGCTTCTATACCCGGGTCGAGGCTGATGAATGCGCCGAATGACTCCAGGCGGCTGATGACGCCTTCTACCAACTGGCCGATGTGATACATATCGTCGACCAGGGTCCAGGGATTCGGCTGCAATCGTTTCAGGCTCAAACCGATGCGCTTGCCTTGCGCGTCCAGATTCAGCACGAAGACATCAATCTTGTCGCCCACCGCCAAGACCTGGCTGGGGTGCCGCACGCGGTGCCAAGCCAGCTCGGAGATATGGACCAAGCCGTCTGCGCCGCCCAAATCGACAAATGCGCCAAAGTCGCATAAGCCGCTGACCACGCCGCTGCGGGATGTGCCTTCTTGCAGCTCGCGCAGCAACTTCTCTTTGCGGGCGACACGATTCTCTTGCTCGGCTTCCAGCTGGCTGAAGACCAAACGCCGGCGTTTGCGATTGACTTCAATGACTTTGACCGAGATTTCCTTGCCGATGAGGTTCTGCAAATGCGTGATGCGATCGTCTTCTTTCAATCCGCGTGGCAAGTCAACAACATGACTGGCTGGCACAAAACCGCGCAGATGCCCAAAGCTGACGATGACGCCGCCTTTGTTAGAATCGGTGATTTCACCGCTATAGAGGGTTTCGTCGTTCATCATTTCTTCCGCGCGCACCCAGTCTTCGTTTTGACGCGCCTGGGCTGCGGACAAAATGAGGTTGCCGTCGTTGTCATTGAGGTTGACAACAGCCACAGCGATCTGCGCATTGACTTCAAAGTCGCGCGTGCTCATGCCCATGCGCTCTATATCGCTGCGCGTGACGATTCCATCTTGCTTCCAGCCTATATCCACGATCAGTCCCTGGCTGTCGATTCCCATAACAGTGCCGCTGACGATATCGCCGCGTTCAATGCTGCTTTCTGCCAGCGATTCTTCCAGCAGGGCTGCGAAGTCCAGTTCTTCCATCATTGTGTCTACTACGGTTTGTGCCTGCATAACCAAAACTCTCCCCGAACGATTGACTTGCGGATTTGCGGCGAGGCTTGGCGCACGCGCGGCGCAGACAACATAAAGCCCGGCTACAGCCAATGCTGCACGACCAGGCTCGGGTACATCAGTTCGTCTGTGTCTGCGAAGTGAGCAACGCTACACGACAGATCTGACCTCGCCAACAATCGGCAGCATTGTACAGACGCGGAAGCGCAGTGTCAACCGCGGCTGGCGGGGAATACGCTTGGGCAGCGCTAGGCCAAGCTGGCGTCTTCTTCGTCCTGGCGAGGCGCTTCTGGTTCGTCGGATTCTGTTCCCCAGCGCTGTGTGAAGCCGACGCGGCGCTTGTCTGGCTCCAGATGGCTGATGCGCAATGACATCTGGTCGCCCTTTTGCACATAGGAGTGCGGTTCTTTCAGCGCGCCATCGCCCATCTCGCTGAGGTGCAGCAAGCCTTCCAAGCCATCTTCCAGCGCGACAAATGCGCCAAAGTCGACCACATTGGTGACATAGCCTTCCACCAGCTGGCCTTCGTGATAGCGGAATTGCGCATCGTCCCAGGGGTCACTGAGCAAGCGTTTGCGGCTGAGCGCGATTCGATTGGTCTGGCGGTCCAGGTTGAGCACGAAGACTTCGATTTCTTGGCCAATCTGCAAGATATCACGCGGATGATCGACGCGGTGCCAAGCCAGCTCGCTGACGTGGATCAAGCCGTCTGCGCCGCCGATATTGACAAATGCGCCGAAGTCTCGGATGCCGGTTACCACGCCTTTGACGACATCGCCAACATTAAGCTCGGCCAAAAGCTGGGCTTTGCGGCGGGCGCGCCATTCACGCTGGGCTTCTCGTTCGCTGAAGATCAGCCGGCGTCGGTCTTGATCGACTTCAATGATCTTGACGCTCAAGGTATTGCCGATGAGTTCGCTCATGGCCTCGCGGCGGTCGGCGGACAAGCGGACAGAAACCAGGTGCGAGCCAGGGATGAAGCCCTCCAGTCGATTCCAGCGGACGAGCGCGCCCCCTTTGTTATAGCCGCTGACTTTGACATCAACCGCATCCTGCGATTTGAGCAACTCGCGCGCCTTTTCCCAGTCATAGCGCTGCAATCCCATGTTGATGGAGACGATGAGATTGTCGTTTTGGTCGCGCGGATTGACGATGTACACAGGCACGTTGGCGCCCGACTCGAGGCTGGCTCGGAAGTCGTCGTCCATCCGCTCCAGGTCTTGCGAGGGCACGATGCCATCTTGTTTTGCGCCCAGGTCGACGATGATCTCGCGCTCATCAATTTGCAAAATGGTCGCTTCGCGGATTTCGCCGCGCCGCGGTGGTGTAAAGGCGAAATCGAAAGACGAGGCCAGCATCTCCTCGAAGCTCTCTTCTTCGCCGCCGATTGCCGTATGTTCACTCATGGGTTTGGGCAAGCCTCCTGCTTGTGCAGGTCATTGTCGCGTCGCAGCTTGTCTGCGCATTGGCATATAGGCTGCTATGTCGCACATGATTACTGCCTTCAATAGTTGCTCTGCGCGCCTACTCTAACATGAACAGACGAGTTTGCGCACATAATGACCGCGCAACCTCCTCGCGCCGAGTGGCAACATCATCCAGTATAGCGCAAATTGTCGTGCCAGGCACAAAGGTCGCGGCATTGCGCCAGCACATCAATTTTGCGGCGGCGCGTCAGCATAATCGCGCCCCAGCAAGCCACGGTCGATCTCCCAAGGATAGATGACATAACCATCGGTTACATCGCCATACAAGTCGGGCTTGGTATCGGAAAACAAGCTGCGGTATGGATGGAAGTGCAGCACGCAACTGATGGGACTGCCCCCGGCCGCGCCGACCCGGTCGCGCACGGCAATGCTGGTTCGACCGCTGCCCCAAACATCATCGACCACCAGGGTGCGGCGACCGCGCAGTAAATCCGGATCGGGGAATTGCAGGAAGCTGGGCCAAGCCATCATGCTGGCGCGCGAGGCAGCCACAAAGTCCACGGATGCCGTAAGCAGATGCTGGATGCTCAGCGCCTCTGCCAACAGACCGCCGGGGATGACCCCGCCACGGGTGATCATCACCATAGCGCCGAAGGGACCCAGCAACTGGATGCGCGGTATCAACCCGTCTATCAACTCATCGACTTCGTCCCAGCTGATCAATCGCGGTGGTCCGGAATCTTCCGGGCGCATCAGCATGCTATCTCCCTTTCCCTGCAGCGGCAAAAAACCGGCACCTCAGCAATTATAGTGAGATTCGTGGCGCTTGCCCAAGTTTGGGTTCTTCACAGAGGATGGCGATGGGCTTGCCACGGCAGCGAGTCATGACAAGCACACAAGAATCGCCTTCGCCGCTCAATCGCAAGCGGGCGATCAACTCGTCGGGACTCATGGCAAAGCCGCGTTTCTTGATCGTGACGCGTCCGATGCCTCGCGCATGCAAATGACGCCGCAGCCGCTTCAGCTGAAAGGGCAGCCATTCGCGGATTTTCCAGCAGCGTGCCCAGGGAGTCGGTGCAGGCTGGTCGACCGTCAAGTAGGCGATGGTTTCGTCAAGCATAGACGCATCAAGCTGCCGCCCCAGGGTCTGCACCAAGCCAGCGCGCAGCACAGCCGGGTCGGGCTCGAGCAGCCAGTCTCGCGGCTCAGTGATAGCGATGCCAGCCTCGTCATCATTCCGCATGTGCAGGGCATCTGCTTCTCGCAGCAGGGTGGCGAAGGGCTGGGCGGCCTCACGATGCAGCCACAGCAGGGCCTCGCTCAGCCGTCCCTTCACAGAAATGAATTCCAAGGCGCCGCCATACGCTACGATCTGGCGCAGGTTGAGGCCTGGAGATAGCTTGACGGCGATTTCGCGCGCTTGCCATTGTCGCAGCAGCGAAAGCGGCGGCCGATACGCCTCCACATGATGGATGCGCCTGCCTTTGTCATCGCGACGGGCGGGGTCGAAGAAGATCGCCTCATAACCAATGGGGATGCCGTTGCGGATATCACAAACAGTGAATTGCGTTGGCAGCTGCAGCACGGCCCCGTTGTGTCGGGCGATGGCGATGTGGACGGGGTCGATGTCCAAACCATGTACCTCGCGATGCGCTGCGGCGAAGGCCAGGCTGTCTGCGCCGATGCCACAGCACAGATCCAGCAGTCGCCTCGATTCAAACTGGCGCGCGCGATATTGGCGCAGGAGCTGACCACTGGCTTGCTGCAAACCCGCATCGGTGAAGAGCATGCGCCCACCTTGGGCAGGGAACTTGGCTGCTGCTGTTTTCCGCAGTCGCAACGTAGTCAGTACAGCGCCGGCTTCGCGGGCAGTCAGTGATCGGCGCAACTGGCTGAGCAAAGGCAATGCATTGGTATCGGACAGGTCGGCATTTGCCAGCGAGTCCAGTTGCTTTTGAGCGCGGTCGGTTTGCAAGAAGGCGATGTCGTCCAGGCTCAGCGGCATACAGCAGGCTACTCGTCAGGCGCTTCGGCAGACGCGGGGTCGATGTCGATGTAGACGAGCCTTTCGTCACGCAGCGACTCCAGAGTCGGGTTTATGCGCGGCCGACAGGACCATGTTTGCGCGGTTTCGCGGCTGAACTTGCCGACTTTGTTGATATCGCGAACGACTCCAGCGAGCACGGCCCGCTGCATGAAGCCGACAGCTTTGGGCAAGCTGCTGAATGCCAGCAGAATCGGTTGTGGCAGCGCTTCGATGGCGGCGGCGCGCCAGCTGATTATGTCGTTTGCGCTTCGCGCCCAGGCCGGCAGGTTGGGCTGCTGCTGGATCAGCAGATGCAAGTAGCGCCCGCGGAAGCGCTCCATGGTCAGTGAGTCGGTATCCATGCGCGCGACGTTTTGGATGCGCAACTGTGGTTCACCAGTGCTGTGAGGTTTTTCGCCGCGGATCAACAGGCCCAGATCGTCGAGCGCCGGCTCTATCAGGATGCGCACATAACCGCGTTCGCCCAAAAACTCGCCAAGCTGCTGGCTAACCGTGCCCTGCGACTGCACAGCGACGAAACGACCGCCGCGGCGCAGCAACTTGAGCGCATCGTCCAACAATTCTCTCGTCAGCGGCACATCGCAGGCGACAACGGCATCGAGGCTGTTGGGCTGGCAGGCTTGCCTGGGCAGGGCTTGCAAATCTGTGCGGGCCTCGGACAAGATGGCAGCCGAGCCACCATCCAGATCCAGCAATCGCAGCGTGGCGGAGCTGGGCGGCAGTTGCTTTGCCATCGCCAAGACGAAGTGCCGCCGCAGCCGCAGCGCTGTCATCAGCTGTTGCTCGCCGCCACCTTGATCAACTGCAGAAATTCTTCCCATTCTTCGCGGAAGAAGTGCAGGGTAACCGCGCCCAACTCGACATGATAAGTCATCTCGTCATCGGCCTGGCGCACTTCCCAGACCAGATAATTGTCGGTCTCGGCGAGCGCGTTGTTGTCGCTGCTGTTACTGTCGATCATCTCGATTTGCAAATTCTGGTCTTCGCTGCGCCGCTATCCATTTGCATTTCTTAGCTGCGGTTGCGGTCGCCACCGCTCCGATTGCCATCGCGGCGCGGCCCACGGCGGTCGCCACCACCACGGTTGCCATCACGGCGTGGTCCGCGGCGGTCACCACCCCCGCGGCGTCCGCCCCCGCGCGAACCAGCGGCATCGCGGCGTTTGGCTTCTTCGACATCCCAGCCTTCCAAGACGGCTTGGCGGCTGAGGCGCACTCTGCCCGTGCCATCGATATTGATGACCATGACCATGATTTCGTCGCCCACGCTGACTTCGTCTTCGACGCTTTTGACATGGTAATCCGCCAGCTGCGAGACATGCACCATGCCTTCCGAGCCGGGCAGGAATTCCACAAAAGCGCCGTAATTTTCGGTGCGTACCACCTTGCCGGTGTAGATATGACCCAGCTCAGGTTCCTGCACCATGGCTTTGATTTTCTCGATCGCGCGATCGACTTCTGCGCCAGAATCGCCGGCCACATAGATCAAGCCGTCTTCTTGAATATCGACCTTGACTTGATGCTCGTCTTGCAGCCCGCGCACATTCTTGCCGCCAGGACCAATGACTGCGCCGATCTTGTCGACGGCAATTTTGAAGCTCTCCATGCGCGGGGCGAAGTCGCTGAGCTTGGCGCGCTTCTGTGGCATGGCGGCCTGGATGACAGCGAGGATTTCCAGGCGGGCATCTTTGGCTTGCGCCAGCGCCTGCCCCATGATGTCGCGCGTTACACCGGCGATCTTGATATCCATTTGCAGCGCTGTGATGCCATCCGCCGTGCCCGCGACCTTGAAGTCCATATCGCCAAGATGATCTTCCAAGCCCTGGATGTCGGTCAATACAGCGAGCTTGTCGCCTTCTTTGATCAAGCCCATGGCGATGCCGCCGACCGGATTTTTGATGGGCACGCCCGCATCCAGCAGCGCCAACGTACTCCCGCAGACGCTCGCCATAGACGTGCTGCCGTTCGAGCTCATCACCTCGCTGACGAGGCGCAGGACATAGGGGAACTCTTCGGCAGGCGGGATCATGGCCAGCAGGGCTTTCTCCGCCAACGCGCCATGACCGACTTCGCGGCGACGCGGACCGCGCATGGGATAGGTTTCGCCTGTGCTGTAGGGCGGGAAATTGTAATGGTGCATATAGCGCTTGTCGTCTTCGGGGCTTAAGCCATCGAGGAATTGCGAGTCACGCGGAGTGCCCAGCGTAGCGATGGTCAAGACCTGTGTTTCGCCGCGCATGAACATGCCCGAGCCGTGAACTCGCGGCACCAGCCCGACTTCGGCAGCCAGCGCACGGATGCTGGCGGGATCTCGGCCATCGGGGCGGATGCCTTCATTGACGATGCGCTCACGCACGACCTGTTTCATCACCGTGTCATAGGCGCGTTCGACATGCTTCAGGTTGATTGAGCTGTCGCCGGCTTCCTGGCGAGCGCCGTATTCCGCCAACAGCCCATCCTGGATATCGCGCAGGGGTTGGCGGCGGGCGGCGCGGTCGCTGTGCGCAGACATAACTTCGCGTATCGGCGCTTCGACCTTGGCGGCGACTTCGGCTTGCAGCGCTTCGCTGATGTCGTCTACGGAAGGGGCGTTTTTGTCTTTGCCGATCTCGCCGCGGATGCGCTGTTGCAGGGCGATAATGTCTTGCACCGAGTCGTGCGCCAGGAATAGCGCTTCCAGCATGGTGTCTTCGTCGACCTGGTCGGCGTTGCACTCCACCATGTTGATGGCTTCGGCTGTGCCAGAGACACGCAGGTCGAGCGCGCTGTCGGCCATATCGCTGTAAGTTGGGTTGACAGCCAACTCGCCATCGACCAGACCGACGCGCGCGCCAGCAACCGGACCATTCCAGGGGATATCGGAGATCATCAGCGCCGTGCTGGCGGCAATGATGCCCAGCATATCGACATGATGCTCTTTATCATGAGAAAGCGACATCAAAATGACTTGCACTTCGTTGCGCATGTTCTTGGGGAAGAGCGGGCGCAGCGTGCGGTCGATGACGCGCGAGGTGAGGATCGCGCCTTCGGACGGTCGGCCTTCGCGGCGGAAGAACCCGCCCGGCACGCGTCCGCCAGCGTACATCTTTTCTTCGTAATCGACGCTGAGCGGGAAGAAATCCAGCCCAGGGCGCGGCGAGCCCATGGTCGTCGAGCAGAAAAGCATGGTATCGCCCATGCGTACAGTCACTGCGCCGCCGGCCTGCTGGGCAAAGCGTCCGGTTTCGATGATGACTTCCTTGCCGCCAACATTGCAGCGGTATTCGCGTATATCCAGTGTCATACAATTCTCCATAGATTGAAGGCGCGCGCGTTGCTAGCGCACAAGCGCCTGGCGTCCACTGTTGTAGACGCATTGGCTTTCGGTGGATGATTGCCTGTCGGCATTGTCGTAATGCGGCACTGCGGGGCGAGCAGGTTCATCAGCGGCGCAAGCCTAGCCGCGCCAGCAACTCCCGATAGACTTCCGGCTTTTTGCGTGCGATGTACTTCAGGTGGCGGCGGCGTTGTCCGACCAGCTTCAGCAAGCCGCGCCGCGAATGTTCGTCGTGGTTGTGAATCTTCAGGTGCTCAGTCAACTGCAGGATTCGCTGGGTGAGCAGTGCGATCTGCACCTCGGGCGAGCCGGTGTCGCCGTCTTCGCGGGCATAGTCTTTGATGATCTGCGTCTTTGTTACTTTATCCAATGGCATGCTTTCCGTCCCTTCGCTAGCCACCAGACAGGCAGGAGCGGTTGCCTGTTGGTCAAGATAAACGCGGCGATTGTAGCAGTCGCACCAAGGGGCGACAAGTGCCAGCTAGCTGGCGACTTCCTGCATCTCGTCGACATCGTCGTTGGCGACCAGCTTCACCGTATGATGCGTGCGGAACAAGCTGAATTGGTCGGTTCTGCCCGGCAGCGGGTTGAGCACATTCTCGCTGCGCATAATGGACAGCCACAGTCCGACATCCCAATTGCTGTTGAGCTGCAGCGCGATCGTCTCTTGTGTGATGCCGTCGTTGTTTCGATACATTGCCAGCAGCACGCGCACGAATTCGTCTCGCTCCGCCAGCAGCGCCGCCACAAAAGAGTTGCTCTCGTTCAGCTCGATGCCCTTGGTGTTGTAGTCGCTGCGCGGATTGGCGTATTCGTTGACGCTGACCATTTCGTTGACCAGCAGGTATTCGACCGCGTTTTGGAATGCCATGCCGCCATCGTGTTCGCGCAGACGTCTGTGCAGGCTGCCCAGTGGACACCAGGCGAAGTTGCGGAAGCTGGTGAATTGCTGGACGCTTATCACAATGCGGGCGACCATGCGCGCGACATCGCTGTCGATCTCAACCATCTGGTGTGGCGGCACGCCTTTCCACTTCTGCGCGCTGATGTCGATACTTACCGGTTCGGTCTCTGGCTGCGACAAGGTGAGCGCATCGCGGGTTTCGGGCAGGCGGATGACGGGCACGAGGTCGTCCGGATTGTGGCGATGCGGCACGAGGTCGCGCTGCAAGACGCGTTCGCGCACCAGGCAGTCGATCCAGTGCGAGCGCCATTGGTCGCTGTCGTTCATGCCCGTGCGGCTGAGGTCGCGCTCCATGGCGATGCCCTTGAGCAAGAAGCCATAGTTGACATATTCCCAACTGCGCGTGGACAGCGTATTGGCGACACGGCGTACCAGCCGATTGACGATCAGCAGAGTCTTGTCGACGATAGGATGTTGAAAGTTCAAGCGAATGGCGCCGGGACCCTCTTGCTCTGCCAATATGCCCAGAGACAAGGCTTGCGAAACCAGATCTTGCCCGCGTTCTCGCGAAATGACGCCGCCGACATCGTTGAGCTGCGCGATGAGATCGTCGACCGTGATGATCTCTTGTGGATTGGCGGCGCTCAAGCGGAAGAATTGGATGATGACGCTGGACCACTGCGAAGGGATGAAGCTTTCGGTGTCGTGTTCGGTCTCGACAACGCTGAGCGACTGATGGGTGCGCAGATCGGTGAAGTCATCGATATAATCCAGTCGCAGCGAGGGATGGTCTTGCAACAAGCGACCGGTGCTGCCACGCACGCCCCAGACGACCACAGTCTTGCGCTTTTGCAGCAGTGTGTTGATGACATCGTTGAAATCGCGGTCGCCAGTCGCCAAGATGATGACATCGCCCGATTCGGGATAATCGGCATCTGCCAAGACATCGCGGGCGATGCGGATATCGGCGCTTTGCTTGCCGGGCAGGTGAAAGACGGGGTCGATATTTGACTTCATCAGGCGCGCCGGGGCATCATCCGCCACTTCGCGGCCACCGCTGTCGACCAGGGGCGGCAATGCCCCGCGCTGACCCCAGGGCGCATAAGCCGCTGTCTTGACTAGCTGTCCGTGCGCCTGGGCTTGGGAGGCCATCCGGTCGATAAGATGATCCAGGTTGACAACATAGCCCTGCTCGTTGAGGCTGATCGAGATATTCTCAAAGTCGATGTAAACCGCGACATTCTTGATCTTCTGGATGCCAACCAGCGAGTCAAAGCCCTGAACGACAGTGCGATCGCTCAGAGGACCGATGTCCAGCGCAGCTTCGTCGATTCCCCACAGCCGAATGCGCGAATTGGCTGAGAACTCGATCTTTGGCAGCAGCTCCAGCAAGTCTTTGCGCGTTGTCGCCATGATGAGCCAGCTCAGCGGACTGTGCTCGGGCGGGAAGAACTCTGCTTGCAGACATTCGTTGGCGCGCGCCGGATCGTTGATATCAAACGTTTCGTAGCCAGCATTCTGAAAAATGGCTAGCGTTTCTTTGGGCAAGCTGGCGTTTTCTGCGCTCCAGCTGGCAAAGGCGATCGCCCGCAAAAGGGTCGATTCAATCAAGCCAGCCACCATGATGGCGTTGGCGCGGATAGCCACCGCCAATTCCTGCAAGTCGACTTTGCTATTGGCGGCGTGATTCAGCAAATCGTCTACATCTACGAGCAAGTAAGCTTTCATCTTCATTTCCAAGAATCACGAACCCGTCATGCCCTAATGAAACACCGACATCAAACCCGCTGTGTCCATGTGGCAGGGCGAGAGTTCAATTTGCGATAAGTGCTGCGATAGAAAATCATCTCATCGTAATAAGAATCTGGGTTGCTTTCCCGTACGCCAATTAGCAGTCTACAGCAATAGTTCGATTGTGTCAATTTTCACAATTGCGAAAAGCCTTAGAACTTCGTTAGCGTTTCGCGCCGTCAGCGTGTTCAATAGGCTTTGGCGAACAAAGCCACCTTGTCGGCACTGTGCCCGGATACGATACAGTTGCCCACTCGTTCCGGCTGATCAAACGGAAAGCAGCGGATGGTAGCGCCCGTCTCGTCCTTGACTCGCTGTTCATCGGCATCGCTGCCCGCCCAGGCTGCCCTCGCCCACTCGCCCGCTTCGACCGCAGCGCAGAGCTGGGCATAATCGTCGACATCGACAATATGCGCGTCGCGGAAGGCACGAGCGTCATCCAGCAAGCTGCGCTGAATATCGGCGAGCAGGTCGCGCACGACATCTGTTATACCCGCTTGGGGCACAAATTGCTTACCCGCCCTGCCCGGCACATCGCGCCGCGCAAGCACCGCATTGTCGTTCTCAACATCTTTGGGACCGATCTCTATGCGCACTGGCACACCGCGCATCTCCCAGTCATTGAACTTGAAGCCGGGCGATTGACCCTCGCGCCGATCGACATGCACGCGAATGCCAGCGGCGACCAGCTCGGCACACAGGCGTTCGACCGTTTCCATGACAGCGCTGCGTTGGGCATCGCGGCGGATAATAGGCACGATCACTACCTGATAGGGCGCCAACTTGGGCGGCAGTCGCAAGCCCTTGTCATCGCCGTGCGTCATGACGACTGCGCCCACCATGCGCGTACTCAGACCCCAGCTGGTCGTCCAGCAATACTCTTGCACATTGTTCTCGGACAGGTAGTGGATGTCGAAAGCTTTGGCGAAGTTCTGCCCCAGATTGTGGCTGGTGCCCGATTGCAGCGCTCGCTTGTCGCGCATCATGGCTTCGATTGTGTAGGTGCGCAAGGCGCCCGCAAAGCGCTCCATGCGGCTCTTTTCGCCTTTGATCACCGGTATCGCCGCATCTTCCATGGCGAAATCGGCATAGATATCCAGCATCTGGCGCGTTTCTGCTTCGGCTTCGCCATGCGTGGCATGCGCGGTGTGACCTTCTTGCCACAAGAACTCGGCGGTGCGCAGGAAGGGCCGCGTGCGCAGCTCCCAGCGGACGACATTTGCCCACTGGTTGATCAACAGCGGCAGGTCGCGGTAGGACTGGATCCAGTCGCTGAAAGCCTCGCCGATGACAGTCTCCGAAGTGGGACGCACGACCAGCGGCTCTTCCAGTTCTTTGCCGCCAGCATGGGTGACCACCGCCAGCTCGGGGCTGAAGCCTTCGACATGCTGGGCTTCGCGGCGAATGTAACTTTCTGGGATGAACAGCGGGAAGTACGCATTTTGATGGCCCGTGGCTTTGAAGCGCCTGTCCAGGCCGGCTTTGATGCCTTCCCAGATCTCATAGCCATAGGGCTTGATGATGACACAACCGCGCACCGGCGATGGAGCAGCCAGATCAGCACGATAGACGATCTCGTTGTACCAGCGCGAAAAGTCTGCGCTCTGCGCAGTTACAGCTTGTTCAGCCATGCGGCTTCCTTCCCAGATGCGGCGCTGCCGTCTGCAGGCCAGGGGCATTATACAGGCTGCTGACGGAATTCACAGACCCGATGGTGCGTCATCTCCAGCGGGCGCTGCCCAGTCGCGCGACTGATTCTTGCGCAGTTTGTGCATCACTGCCTCGCCCAGATCGATGCCGCTGAGGCTCGCCAGCTGCAAAAGATAGAGCATGACATCAGCCAGTTCCTCCGCCAGGGCTTCGGGCTGCTGCGCCTCTTCGCTCCATTGGAAGTGTTCCAGCACTTCGCTTGCCTCCAGCGCCAGCGAGATCGCCAGGTTGCGCGAAGTCTGCTGCTTTGGCGAATCGCCATCGAGCCAGCCCTTGCTTTCGACAAAGGCGTACATCTCGCGGGTAAGCGTATCCAGATCCATTTCGGCGCTCAATACGCGTTGCGGTTGGAGCGCGTGACGGTCTGCCAGATGGTGCGGATGATGATGACGATATCCAGCCAAAGCGACCAGTTTTCGACATAATGGCGGTCGAATTCGGTGCGCAGGGCGATCGAGGTATCGCCGCGCATTCCATTGACCTGCGCCCAACCGGTCATGCCGGCTTTCTCGCGATGGCGCATCATATAATCGGGTATCTGACGCCCAAACTCTTGCACATACATGGGACGTTCCGGGCGTGGACCGACCAGGCTCATCTGGCCGAGCAGCACATTGATCAACTGCGGGATTTCGTCCCAGTTGTTGCCGCGCATGAAACGCCCCAGGCGGGTTACCCGTTCGTCATTTTCGACCGTCCAGGTACGGCCATTGGTTTCGGCATCGGCGCGCATAGAGCGAAATTTGATCATCGGGAAGGGGCGGCCGTCCAAGCCCATGCGCACTTGCGAATAAAAGACCGACCCGCGCGACTCCAGGCGGATCAGCAGCGCCGTCAGCAGCATCAGCGGCGACAGAACGACCAAGCCCATGCCAGCGCCAAAGAGGTCCATGGCTCGCTTGAGACTCAGCTTCCAGCCGCGCAGCGCGATATCTCGCACGGTCAGCAGCGCCATGCCGCCCAGGTCATCGACATTCAAGTCGCCCACAACATAAGAAAACATGTCCGGGAAGACTTTGATATCGACTTTGCCGCGCTGGCACAGTTCAATCAAATCTAGCACTTCGCCCCGTCGGTAGTCGGTCAGCGCGACAATCACCTGCTCGACTTGCAGGTCATCAATCAGGCGCGGGATATCGGTATATACGCCGATGAAAGGATAACCCAGCATCTCGCCCTGTTTTGGCTCGTCAGTGACGATGCCCACGATGACATAACCGAGTTCCGGGTTGTTGCGGATGTGGCTGGTGATGTCATGGGCGAAGGGACCATCGCCAACGATCAGCAGGTTGTCGCGAACCACGCCCCGCCGCCGCAGCAGTGTCCACAGCCGGCGATGCACCTCGCGTCCCATGACTGTGAAGACGACGCTGAAGAACCAGACATAAAACAGCAGGCTGCGCGGATAGGCTGTTTCTAGCGATGTATTTTGCAGCAAAAATTCTTGCATGCCGCTGGCCAGCAGGGTTCCCAGCGTGACCGTGCCGATGACGTTGCGCAGTTGGTCGATGCGGCTAAAAGCGCGCTTGAGGTGATACAGTTGCGAGAAATAAAACATGGCCACCACGGTCGAGGTATGCAGAATGATGGTGGGCAGGTATTGCGATGGCGCGGGCTGTTCTTGCGGACGCGCAAAGAAAGGCAAAAACTCGCGGGCTTCATAACTGGCAATAAATGCCACCACCAGCATGATGGCGTCTGCAAGCAGCAGTGTGGCTGTCGAAAGCGCCTTGAGATGGTCGTTGCTGAGGCTAAGCGAGCGAGGACTTATGGTGTTGACGTCGGTCGGCGGATTTCCTGCCATAAGCTAGGACCTCCCTTGTACAACAGCGCAGTCAAGATCAGCAGGTGGACAGGCAGCACTGTGTCGCGGCGAAAGTGCTTGCGGTAAAAGATCAGCATCGCCCGCCAAAACTCAAATTGAGCGCGTGGACTTTGACGACTGGCGGCGCGCTTGACATGCTTGACCGTTACACCAGCATGATACCAGATTTTGTAGCCAGCCGCCTTGACTCGATACGCCCAGTCCAGGTCTTCGCCATACATGAAGAAGGCTTCGTCCAGCAAGCCGACGCGCTCGATGGCTTCGCGACGCACCTGCATGAACGCGCCCACCACCGAGTCGACTTCTATGTCCTGGTTTTCATCGGCGAAGGTCATGTTATACAGTCCAAAGCGGCGGCTGCGCGGGAAGAGCCTGGCAAAACCAGCATAGTGATAGAAGCTGACCAAGGGCGTGGGAAAACCGCGGCGGCAGGCTCGGTCCAGGCTGCCATCGGGCAATATCAGCTTTGGACCAGCAGCGCCGATATCCAGCCGCGCATCCATGAATGCCAGCATATCTTCCAGCGCGGCGGGCGGCAATTCGGTATCGGGGTTCAGCAGCAGAGCATACCGTGGCGCTTCGGCGGAAACATCGCTTTTTGCATGGAATCCCAAATGCCGCAAGCCGACATTGTTGCCGCGCGGATAGCCCAGATTGTCGGTTTTGGCGATCAACTCGACCTGCGGGAAACAGTCGGCAACCATGTCTGCGCTGCCATCGCTGGAGGCGTTGTCGACGACCACGACGCGCTTGCTCAACTCACCCCGGCTGGCGAAGACCGTCTCCAGACAGCGCCGCAGCAAATCGCAGGTATTCCAGTTGACGATGACGATGCCGATATCGTGCACGAGCGCCTCTCGCCGAATCAACCAGCGCTCATTCTAGCATAAGCTTCACATTGCGTTTTTCGCGGCGAGCGCCTGCCTCACCTGGGATTTTGTACAACTGCGCTAGCCGAAAGTCTCACAACTGGCGGAATTGAGGCAATAGAGAATCAGCCTTGGCTGGTGCCAATACGAGGCGGTGTTCATCATGGCTTGTGAACCCAACCAATGCGAACGATCGATCTCGGCGACGCGCGTGTACGTCTCATCATGCACAGCCAAAATCTCATGCTGATGCTGGATGACCGCCGGCGGCACGATGTCCACCGAACGCAGAATGTCGAATGCCAGCGCGTCCGAATAGACCAAGTAATCATAGTCATCGCCGCTGGGCAGCGTGGGCGCATAGACGACAAACTGCTGCGTATTGGGATAAATCGACTCGTCCAGTGGCAGGTTGTAGGGTCCATTGAGGAAGAAACGCGCGCCCGGTTCAATATGCTCATGCACAAAGTCCAGCATGATATGGCGTGTATCGGGCAGGCTGAATATCTGCACGACTTGCAGCGACAAAGTCAGCGGCTGGATGATCAGCAACAGCAGCAGGGCTGGCATGCTTATGCGCTGGGGCAATGGCAACCGCTCGACCAAGCAGCCCGCGCCGATTCCCGCCAGGGTCGCCACGAAGGGCATCATCAACATAGCGAGATTGTCGCTGTGCCCGGGGCGGATGGTGCGCAGAGCGACCGCCGCATACAAAAGGACCAGCCCAGCTATCAGCGCGACGCCCAAACGCGACGATCCACGCGAGCGCGCTCCCCATGCGCCGTTGCCACGCCAGCAGGCGACCAATGACATGGCTGCGAAGCCCAGGGCCGGGATGCCCAGACCCAAGACAGCTGTATACAGCACAATATACGCCAGCCCAGTCATGTGATCGACCAGGAAGTAGTCGGCGACATTGGCGCCCGTGGTCGTGAACTGACCGACGATATAACTGAAGTCCTGCCAAAAGCGCCTGAAGTCGCGCAGGATGTAGGGGCTGCCCACGAAGAAAACCAGCGGCATCAGCATCCAGGAAGCCAAGACCCAGCGCCAAAATGCCCTGGCTCGATGTCGGTATGCCAGAATCAAGCCAACTGCGAGCACGAGGGGCGCGACAGCAGCGGCATTGTATCGCGTTGTCGCCGCCAAGCCCGTGGCGATGCCCGTCAGCAGAACCAGCCGAAAACGAGCGCGCGCATCATGGGCATGCAACGAAGCCAGCGCCGCCCAGGCCGCCAGCATCATCCAGCCCGTCGCCAGCGTGCCCGGCTTGATGTAATGCGCATGTTGCACCAGCGTGAAACAAACCGCCACCAGCAGACCACTGCACAGCGCCGCGTAATGCCCAGCCAGCAAGCGTCCAATCGCATACGCGCAGGCTACTTGCAGCATGCCACCCGCCAGTGAATACATGCGCGATAGGACATAAAGCCGGTGCTCGGCATAACTGCGCAGCGACCGTCCATCCCGCGGCTCCAGCGAATAGCCTTCCAGCGAACCCGTCAGCGTAAACAGCGCCAGGTTGCTGTTCATAATCAGAGACGGATATTCAAAGAAATCCGGATTGAGTCGCTTGCGCAGCGCCATGTTGACCGGCGTGGTGACATTGAGGTATTCGTCCGGCTGGATGGGCAGCTGGTCATGCACCATGCCAAAGAGCGTATACGACGGGAAATAATCGGGATTCAAGCCGCCATAGCTGATGCCGATGATGCGAAGAGCCGCGGCAAACAGGAGCAGCAGCGTAACCGCCAGCCAGTCAATTCGCCGCATAGGGGTGCTTGTCTGCTGTGGGCAAGGTGGCCAGCGGCGCGCCAGCCAGCGCCGAACGCAGCGCCTCGCGGTCATCCCAGGGAAACTCGGTGCTGCCAAAACACATGCTCTGCTCGTGTCCCTTGCCACAGACGATGACCAGGTCGCCTGTCTGCGCCAGTCTACAGGCTCGGTATATGGCCAAGCCACGATCGGGTATGCGCCAGAAAGTCTCGCCCTCGATGCCGCCATGCGCGCGACAGCCCTGCGCCATCATCTCGAGGATGTCGTCCAGCGACTCCGTGCGTGGGTCTTCGGCAGTGAGGATGGACAAGTCCGCCAGCTCTGCCGAGGTCTCTGCCATCAAGCGGCGCTTCTGCACATCGCGCAAGCCAGCGCTGCCAAATACGGCGATGATGCGCTTGCTATCCGCCAGCATGGTCCGACAAGCATTCAGCGCGCTTTTCAGGGCATTGGGACTATGCGCGAAGTCGACCATGGCGATGAAGTCTTGCCCTGCGTCAATCCGTTCCATGCGCCCGGAGATCAACTCTACAGCGGCGATGCCATGCTTTATCGCGTCCCATTCGACACCCAGTGCACGCGCCGCAGCGATGGCAGCCAGGGCGTTGGAAATGTTGAAGTCGCCCGGCAGAGGCAACTGTATCGTCTGTCCACAGGTTTGGAAGCTGGTGGCAGCCGCCCCGTGGATGATGTCGCTGGCGCGGTAATCGGCCGCATTCTCGATACCGTATCGCGAGACGCGGCTCGCAGGTATCGCGGCAAAATAATTTGCCGATTGGTCGTCGGCATTTATGATAGAAACTTTGGGAATAGCCTGCATGCGCCAGGAATCGGCGAGCATACGAAACAGGATGGCTTTGGCATCGCGGTAGGCTTCCCAACTGCCGTGATAATCGAGATGCTCGTGCTGGACATTGGTCAGCGCCGCCAAATCGATATCGACCCCAGAGAGCCGTCCCTGTGCCAGGCCGTGACTGGTCATCTCCAGGATGCAATGACTAAGGCGAGCTTCGACCATTTTCGCCAGATAGGCTTGAATCCGCGGGGCGCCCGGCGTGGTCACATGCAAGCCAGTCGGCGCGGTCTCAGCACCGAAGTCGGCTGATATCGTGCTGATGTAGCCGGGTCGGATGCCATCTGCGCGCTTGAGAATGCTGTGCAGCAGGTGACAAGTAGTCGTCTTGCCATCGGTGCCGGTCACGCCGATGACGACCAATTTGCGAGACGGGAACTCGTAGTATGCTGCCGCCAGTTTGCCGATAGCTTGCTGGGCATTTCGCAGTCGAATGTAGGGGACGGGCAGCGAAGAAATGTCCGCCTCGCCCACGATTGCGGCCGCGCCAGCAGCCAGGGCAGAGCCGATGAAACAGTGGCCATCGCTGGATTGTCCTTTGCGAGCCACAAAGACTCCGCCCGGCTGCATATCCAGGCTGGATTCGACCACGGGCGCGCCGATGGGCGTGGCCAAGTCGCCAGCGCTGGAGAGGATGTCTGAGGCGGGGAGAGCGGCAAGCAAGTCGCGCAGGGTTTTGGGCATGGCCTATGGGTCCAAGGATTGGCGCACCCGTATTCAAACACGATTCCGCAGGCCTGACAAACACAAACGCGCCGGAATGCACTCCAGCGCGTCTAGTTCTTGGGTTTTGGGCTGCGAGGATCGCTTAATTCAGGTTGCGCGCCATCTGGCTCAGTTGTGAGCGCACGCTGCCATCGACCATGCCGCCCGACCAGCGCACGATCAAGCCGCCCAGGATAGATGGGTCTACGCTGAAGCTAGCGTCGGACGCGCCGACTTCGCCAGTTATTTGACTTTGCTCGCCTTCTGTCAAAGGCATGGCGCTGACGACTTCGATGCTGCCGCCCAGTCCACGCGCATCGGCTGGCAGTTCGGCGATGAAGCTGTTGACCAGCGATTGCTGCTTGGCTGAGTCGATGCTTTCGCCCAGGATGCGGCTGGCGACGGCGACCGAAATCTGCAGGACTTGCTCGCGCAGGTTGCCCAACTCGGCATTGCGCGTCGCGACTGCTTCGGTCTGGGCGTCGTATTGGATCTTGGCGGCAGTTTGACGGGCTTCTTGCTCAATGCCACTAGCGACATCTTCGCCTCGGCCCCGCGCTTCGTCGATGACCTTTTGCGCTTCGCTGCGCGCCTGCGCCAGGATCTTCTCGGCTTCGGCTTCGGCATTTTGACGGGCTGCTGCTGCGGCTGCGGCATCATCCAAGCCCTTGGCGATGCGATTGCGCCGCTCGTTCAGCACATTGGTCAGCGGATCATAGATGAAGCGCGTCAGCACCGTGTAGAGCACGATGAAAGCGATCAGCCAGATCAGCATCAGACCGGGATTGATGCCCAAAGTGTCAAGTACGCTCATAATGTTCTCCTCATTGCCTCCCGCACTGGCTAGCTGAGTACGAAGAGGATGATCAGCGAAACAACCAGCGCATAGATGGCGACCGCTTCGGCAAAAGCCACGCCGAGGATCATGTTGGTCTGGATGGTGGCTGTATGGTCGGGGTTGCGCCCCATCGCCATTACCGCGCCACCGACCGCCAAGCCGATGCCGATGCCGCCGCCAGCCGCGCCAATCATGGCAAGACCCGCGCCGATTGCTTTACCCATCAGAATTGTTGCTTGTGCATCCATCTAGCTTTCCTCCAGTGAGCTGTGTCTAATCGCTTTAGTGTGCTTCGGCATGGTCGTGTTCATCATCATGATGGTGGCTGACCGTCGCCAGATTCATGAATATCGCTGTCAACAGGGCGAATACCAGCGCCTGGATCACGCCCACGAAGAACTCCAGGATGAAGAAGGGCCAGGGCAGGATCGGCACCAGGAAGCTCATGACGAAGAGCAGAATCGACCCAGCGAAGATATTGCCCAAGAGACGGAAGCTGAACGAGAGGATCTTGGCGAAGTCGCCGATCAACTCCAGCAAGCCGACCGCCACATCAATACCGCCCAGTGGCGACTTGAAGAGTGTGGCGAAGTTGAAGAATTTGGTCAGATAGCCGATGCCCAGCGCCTTGAAACCAATGTACTGGATCATGACAAAGGCGATCAGCGCGATCGACAAGGTCATGTTCAGGTCGGTCGAGGGCACGCGCACGAATGGCAGCACGACCCAAGGCACGAGCTTGGCTTCTTCGCTGCTGGGGTCGGGATGCAGGGGGATGCCGTGATATTCGCCATCGCCATGCGCGTCATCGGCATGGTCGTCCATCGCCCAGGGCACGGGTCCTGCATCGGTATAGCAGCCGCGGTCTTCTCGCGCCTGTTTTTCCGCTTCGCGCGCGGCCAGGACTTCGTCATAAGCGGCAGATGCCTCGTCCGAATCCGCTGCAATTTCGCCATGGTCGCCATGCGCGGCATCGTAGCGAGCTTGCGCAGCGGCCTGGCGTTGGTCATCCAGGGCTGCTGCACGAGCGGCTTCTGCATTGGCCAGCGCTGCCTGGTCGGCGGCCGCTTCGTCAGCCGGGCTCACCCAGTCGCACTGACCATTAACATACGAGATGCCCAGAAAGCCCTGATAGATCTCGTAGCCATCGGTGGTGACGACCTTGACTTCATCTTTCTCGGCATCGTACTTCTCTTTGACATGCGGATGGATGAAGCCGACTGTGTCGACGCCCGGCACCAGTTCCATCCAGTTTGCCATCAGCACGATGAGGAAGATGGTCATGAACATGTTGAAAATGAGGCGGAAGTGCCGCCCGCCAGCGATGCCGCCGACGAAATTCATCAGCCCTTCAAAGAGCGCCTCGAACATGTTGTAAAAGCCGCCTGGCGGGACTTCGTTGCCAGCTTGTGGACGCCGCCGCGACACATACACCGCAAACAGCAGCAGCACGATCCAAACGATGACCGAGCCGACAAAGGTGTTTGTCAGGCGGATATCAAGGAAGGGGATATCGTAGCCTGCCGGGTACTTCTCGCCGGGCAGTTGGATAAAGGGAATGACCGGCGGCACCCGCAGGGCGACGAAAACACCAGAGAGGAACATCAACAGAGCGATGAACCGGCGTTTTCCGTTCCAAAAGCTATTCACTTATACCTTCCTCCTTCTGTCTAGCAGCGCCGTGCAACTGTTTGGCTTTGTAACGGGTATACCAGAAAATGATCCCGGTACTGACAGGCACGCTCGCCACAAGCATGATAAACACAAATGTGGGGCGCGTCCCCAGCGCCTCGTCCAAAGCCAAGCCAAGCAAACATGTCCCCAAAATGACGAGCAGCAAGAGACATCCCACCTGCCCGACCACCCCCGCGACCAGTCCATATGTCGAAAGGGGGTTGCTATTTGGCTTCATCTATCGCTTGTCGTCTCATTGTGCACTCGGCTACCCAAAACTCATCCGGGCAGACTGCGTGAAGTTTATCACAATCGCCCAGCACTGCCTACAGCGACTTACAATCCCGCCGCGCCCAATGTCGCCCAGTTATAGATGGGCGTTACGGCGATCGTGCCCAGCAATATCACCACCAGCGCCGTGATGCCCAGCGACCAGCCATAGACGCGCGGTATGCCAATGGCAACATCATCGTCTGGTCCCACATCAACATACATCACTTTGATGACGACCAGGTAATAATAGAGCGCGATAATGGCATTGCTAACCGCGATCAGCGCCAAGCCGACCAGATTGGCATTGACCGCTGCCTGGAACAAAAAGAACTTGCCAAAGAATCCGGCTGTCGGCGGGATGCCACCCAGCGAAAGCAAACCGATGGTCATGAATAGCGCCAGCCAAGGACTGCGCCGATTCAAGCCCGCCAGATCGCTGATCTCCTCGCTATCCGTTTTGGCGATGAAGAGAATCGCGCCACCGAAAACCAGCAGATTGGTGAAGATGTACATGAACATATAAAAGCTGACCGACGCCACCGCCAGGTCGGGGTCTGCCCCTTGCAGCGCCGCCACGCCGATAAGCGTATAACCGGCTTGCGCGATAGACGAGTAGGCCAGCAGGCGCTTGATATTGGTCTGCCGCAAGGCGACGATATTGCCCAGGCTCATGCTGATGATGGAAACGACCACCAGCAGATTGATCCAGAAGTCCTGGATGACCACGCCAGCAATGACCAGATCGGCCGGGAAAACCGCGGTCATGAAGCGCAGCAACAGCGCGAAACTGGCGGCTTTGCTGGATACGCTGACGAAGGCGGTTACCGGCGTTGGCGCGCCTTCATAGACATCGGGCGTCCAAAAGTGAAAAGGCGCCGCGCCGATCTTGAAACCGAAGCCGACCACCACCATCACCAGCGCCGCCATCACCGCCACCAGCCCATCGTCCAGACTGTTCATCGAATCGGCGATTGCAGCCAGGTTGGTCGTGCCGGTGAAACCATAGAGCAGGCTGAAGCCAAAGAGCATGATGGCCGAGGCGAATGCGCCATACAGGAAGTATTTCATACCGCTTTCGGCAGAGCGCGCATCGCCACGGCGAAAACTCGCCAGCATGTAGAGCGGGATAGACAGGGTCTCGAGCGCGACGAAAACCAGGATCAAGTCGCTGGCGCTGGACATCATCAGGCCGCCGAGCGTGGCAATGATGACGATGAGATAAAATTCGCCTTTGTCGCCGACTCCCTTGTCACCAGCCGCCAGCACGCAGGTAACCGCGCCGCCCAGCAGCAGCATCACTTTGAAGATCTGCGCAAGCGGGTCATAGTTGACCATGCCGCCCCAGAGCAACGTGCCATTTTCATAGAGCGCGGGGTCGGGAAGCCAGATCAGCGGCACCAGCGCCAGCAGCGCCATCGCCAAAGCCGAGATATAAACGACATTGCGCCGCGTGATCTGCGAGCCATAACAATCGGCGAAGAGCACCACGATTGCCAAGGCCGTCAAGCCGATCTCGGGCAAGACCGAGGGCAGCTGTGCCCAGAGGTCGAATTCCATCTAGCCACCTCCCAGCAGGGCGATTAGCGGTCGGATGCCACTTTCGATCATCGGCGCCATGATAGGCGGATAAAGCCCCAGGATAATCAGCGGCGCGCCGAGAATGATGAGAACAATGCGGTCGGTCATTTCGATATTGCCGACATCATGAAAGCGCGCGGCGTCGAACTCGCCGAAGAATACCTGCCCCGCCACACGCAGCACATAAGCCGCCGTGATGACGATGCCCAAAGCCGAGATGATCACCAGCACGCTGTAGTAATTGCTCAGCTCGAAAATGCCCAGCTGCAACGTGATCTGCTCCGAAGCCGCCCACATGCCCTGAAATATTGGAAACTCCGCAATGAAGCCGCTCAAGCCGGGCATGCCCATGCTGGTCAGACCACCGATGACAAAGGCGATGCCGACCCAAGGCATGACTTTCATGAATCCGCCCAGGCTGGGGATATCACGGGTGTGCGCGCGGTCATAGACCATGCCAACCACGCCAAAGAAGAGCGCTGTCATCGCGCCGTGGCTGAACATCTGGATGCCTGCGCCGGTCATCCCGGTCAGATTCATGGTCGCCCAGCCCATGCTCACCAAGCCCATGTGACTGACAGACGAAAAACCGATGACATATTTGAAATCTCTCTGGCGGAAAGCGATCAGCGCGCCATAGACGACATTGATGAGCGTGAGGAAGACCATCCAGGGCAGATGCGACTCCGCGCCTTCTGGCAGCAGCTGCACGCCCGCGCGCAAGGCAGCGAATGCGCCGACTTTCATCAGCACGCCGGCATGAATCATGGATACAGCAGTGGGCGCGGCCACATGACCATCCGGCGACCAGTTGTGGAATGGAAACAGTCCGGCCAGCACGCCAAAGCCCATGAACATGAAGGGGAACCAAAACTTAGCGAAGCTGAGCCCTTCAACACCCAGGATGTCGATGGCGTATGCGCCGTTTTCCGCAGCCAGGGTCAGCTGCACGATGCTCCAGCTGTAGGCGCCGCTGTCGGCTGGCAAGATGCCGCTTTCGACCGCAGCCCGCAACACCTCTGCGCCAGGCCCACTGAAATAGCTGCCAGCCGTGAAGTACATCGCCACCGCGCCGACCAGGGCAAAGACCGAGCCGACTAGAATGTAGAGCGTGAGCTTCATCGAGGCGTATTCGCGCAGCTTGACCCAGCCCCAGCCCGCGATCAGCAAGTACATAGGGAAGATGGCCAGTTCATAAAAGAAGAAGAGCATAAAAAGATCGACAGCGATGAAGACGCCAAAGACGCCCGCAACCAGGAACATGAAGAAGGCCATGAACTCGCGCAGGCGGTCGGTGATATTCCAAGATATCAGCACGCCAGCCACGGCGACCATGCCAGTCAGCAGCACCATTGGCGCGCTCACGCCATCCACGCCGACATGATAGGCGATGCCCAGCGACTCGACCCAGACGACGCGCTGCTCAAAAGCCAGTGCGTCCGCAAACATCTGCGTCCCGCTCAGCTGCCCGCCAGCCGCCAGCATGGACATCTGCTGCTCGACCAAGCCCCCGCCTGCCTTGACGAAGTTGTCATAGCCGAAGAAAACCGCCAGCGACAAAGCCAGCACCGCAGAAGCCGCCGTGATCCCCACACCACGCACGAGGTCGCGATTTTTGCCATCCAGAAAGAGGATGACCACGCCCGCGATGATGGGGATGAAGATGATGGCTGTCAGGATGGAGAAGCCAGTCGCTTCCATAATGGCAGTCCTAGCTCGCCAAGCCGGCGAAAATGGTCGAGACTGTGGTGTTGATCATGGGCAGAATCCAGTTGGGATACAGGCCTGTCAGCAGCATCAGCGCAATCAGCGGGATCATGGCAACCAGTTCGGCGCGAGTCAATTCCAGGCTGGTATCACGCCAGCGCAGGTTGAATGGGCCGTGCAGCACAGCGCGAATGCCTTTCAAGATGTAGCCGCCCGTGAATAGCAAACCCAGCATGGCGATTGCCGTCAGCGCGGTGAAGGTCGTCCAGCTGCCGCGCACGATCAAGAATTCGCTGACGAAGCCGTTCAAGCCCGGCAAGCCCAAACTGGCGAAACTGGTGAAAAGCAGGATCGCGCCCATCACCGGCGCTTTGACCCAAAGTCCGCCATAGTCCGATAGCTCTCTCGTGTGTGTTTTGTGATAGAGCGCGCCCGCCAGCAAAAACATGCCAGCCGAGCTGAGCCCGTGATTGAACATTTGCAAGACGGTGCCGTTGGCGGCGAGGATGGCGGAATGCACATCGGCGGCGGGATTTGCGCCTGTCCACAGTTGAGCATAGGTCTGCGCCAGCACAGCGATGCCAATGCCCACGAAGCCCATGTGATTGACCGAGCTGTAGGCGACCAGTCGTTTGATGTCCGTTTGCCCAAAGGCGGCGAATGCGCCCAGCACGATGCCCGCGACCGACAGAATGGCAAAAAGCATGGCCACATTCACGCCGATGACCGCCACTTCGGTCAGCCAGACATCGGGGAAGAGCGGGATGACCAGGCGGATGAAGCCATAGGCGCCCAGCTTGAGCATGATGCCAGCCAGCAGCATAGAGCCAGCCGTCGGCGCTTCGCCATGCGCATCAGGCAGCCAGGTGTGAAAGGGCCAGATCGGCACTTTGATGCTGAATGCCACGAAGAAGCCGATAAATGCCAGCGCCTTGACCGCGCCGACATCGATGCCCAGCAGCGCCTGTCCTTCGCGGAATGTGGGCCATGCCTCAACCAGCCCGGGAATGCTGAAACTGCCAGCCGACCAGCCGATCAGCTGCGTTGCCAGCAGCATGCCCAACGTGCCGCCGAAAGAATAAATCATGAACTTGGTCGAAGCGTAAAAGCGTCCCGAATACTTGACGCCCGCCTTGGGCATACTACCCCACTGGTTGATGAGGAAGTACATCGGCACCAACGTCAACTCGTAGAAAAGGAAGAAGACCATCAAGTCCATAGCGGCGAAGACGCCCATGCTGCCGGTCTCAAAGAGCAGCAGCAGCGCCAGGTGCATATTGGCGCGGTCGTCTATATTCCAGCTCGCCAAGATCGCCAGCGGCGTCAAAATGCCCGTGAGCAAAATCATCACGGCGCTGATGCCGTCTATGCCCAAGGTCCAGCGCGCGCCGATCGCCTCAAACCAGGCCGAGTCTTGTGTGATGATGAATTGCTCGTCGCCGATAGCCCGTCCAGCCGCCTGATAGTCGAAGAAAACCTGGATGCTCAATAGCGCGATGAACAGCGAGAGAACCAGCGCTGTCCAGCGGCCTATCTGTTTGCTGGGCACAAGCGACGCCAGCGCCGCCACCAGCAACGCACTGAGCGCCGGAGCGAAGACCAGGACAGAGAGCGCGTCGATGCCAAAGATTTCTACCATGGATGCGCCCCCTTATTGCGCAAGCGCCGCGTCCGCCGACAGCACCAGCACAATGCCGATCGCCACCGCCGCCGCCAGAACCAAGAGCATGTATTGTTGGACGCGCCCGCTCTGCATGCGCCGCAGCCAGCCGCCAAAGTTAAATATGGCGATCGGGATGCCATCGCCCACGCCGTCGATCAGCCACAGGTTCAAGACTTTGACCAGATCACCCAGCCAGGTGAACAGGCGCGCGATGATGTGCAGCAGCGCATCGATGATGCCGCGGTCGAGAAAGACGATAATCTGCGCGCTCAGCCATTGTGACGGCGCGACGAAAACGCGACCGTAGATCTCGTCCAGGTAATAGCGGTTCTTCAGCACGGCGTGCAGCGGACCGAGGAAGTTTTCCATGGGATCGCGCTGACCAGCTTTGAGTGGCTTGCGCCAATAGATCAGCCAGCCCAGCCACAATCCCAGCAAAGCCACAAGGACAGAGGTGGCCACGGGAATGATGTTGAAAGGTGGCGCTTTGGCATGATAATTCGGCAGGCTGGAGAATGCAGCGGTCGCCTCGGGGCTGGGCAGCGCCTCGACTGTCAGGTGATGGAAGGCGTTGTACTCGGGCGAAAAGATGGCGTTCAACACGGGGAAATCAGCGGGGACGCCCACGAAACCCGCGCCTATCGCAAAGATCGCCAGGATAATCAAAGGCAAGGTCATCGTGATGCTGACGACGCCCTTGCCCAGGTTGGCGTGTTTGGCGGCTTCTGTGCGCGCCTCGCCGCCGAAGGTCAGGGCGATCTGGCGCATGGTATAGAAGGCGGTCATGAAGGCGGCCAGCGCCAGCATCACAAAGACCAGGCCATGCGCGCCGCTGCCATAATTCTGAATGCCCAGCCAGGCATCGGCCAGGATCTCGTCCTTCGACCAAAAGCCGGCTGTGATGATAGGCAAGCCCGAAAGCGACAAGCCACCGATCAGAAACGTCCAGAAGGTGACCGGCATGGTCTTGCGCAAACCACCCATATTAAACATGTCTTGCGGGTCGAAATGGTGGCTGTGGTCATCGTGTCCATGTTCGTGGACATGGTGCTCGCCGTGTTCCATGCCATGGATGACGCTGCCAGCCGCCATGAAGAGCAGCGCTTTGAAGAATGCGTGCGTAATCAGATGGAAGGCGGCCGCGATGTATGCGCCGATGCCCAGCGCCGCCATCATGAAGCCCAGCTGCGAGATGGTCGAATAAGCCAGCACAGCTTTGACATCGTTCTGCGCCACCGCCATGGTCGCCGCGAGCAGCGCCGTGAACGCGCCGACCACCGCCATGAAGGCCAGCGGCTCGGTTAAGATGCCATGATGCGGGTCACCACCGGCTGCAAAAAGCGGGAACAAGCGGATCAGCGAGAAAATGCCCGCCGACACCATCGCCGCAGCATGGATCATCGCGCTAACCGGCGTAGGACCTTCCATGGCATCGGGCAGCCAGACATGCAGCGGGAATTGCGCCGACTTGCCGACTGTGCCGATGATGAGAAAGATGCCGATGATGCTGGCCGCACTGACTGTCCAACCGCCGAAGATGATGGGCGCGGTGGTCGCCAGCATATCCAGCGTCTCGGGGTTGTACATGATGTCGCGGTAGTTGAGCGTACCCGTCAAGCTGTAGAGATAGGCGATTCCCAGCAGCATGACGACATCGGCGATGCGCGTGGTGGTGAAGGCTTTGATAGCGGCTTTATAGGCGCTTTCTTTTTCGAACCAGAAGCCGATGAGCATGTAGGAACAAAGTCCCATGATCTCCCAGCCGACGAAGAGCAGCAGCACATTGTCCGCCACCACCAGCGTCAGCATGGCGCCCGCAAAGAGCGATATCAATGCGAAGAAGCGCGCCTGGCGAGGATCTTGCGCCATGTAACCAATGGAATAAATGAAAATCATCAGCACGGCGATGGGCACCATGACCAGCATGATGACGGTGGCCGGGTCGACCAGCACGCCCATCTGGAAAACGGTATCGCCCGTGTCCATCCAGGCGATGCTGCTGGCCAACACTTCCTGCCCGATGTGATGCAGCTGCGAGGCGTTGTAGAGCGTGATCCAACTGATGACGAGCGCTGCCAGAACGCCGCACATGCCGGCCACGATGCTGATGACGCGGTTGTAGCGCGCCACGACCGGCACCAGCATGCCGTCATAGTCCGGATGATGCCCGCCATATTCCTGATGGTCGCTAGCTGGCACGAGCTTCGACTTGTTGGTCAGCAGCGTGATGATGAAGAAAGCCAGCAGCGGACCGGCGGGAATGAGCCAGGGCAGCGCGTTGGGATCGTTGAGGAAGTCCATAGCGGTCATTATCCTTTCAGCGCCGCCGCTTCTTCGGGGATCACCGAGCGCCGATTGCGATATACCGTGATGATGATCGCCAAGCCGACCGCCGCTTCTGCCGCCGCCACAATCAGCACAAAGGCTGTGAATGCGTAGCCATTGAGCAGCAGGTCGGTGCTGGATTCGCTGTAGCGCCAGAATGCCACCAGGTTGATATTGACCGCGTTCAGCATCAATTCCACGCTCATCAGCACAGCCACAGCGTTGCGCCGCGAAAGCGCGCCGAAGACACCCAGCGAAAAGAGCGCCGCGGCCACCGCCAGATACATCCAGAGAGGTACCATGCTTTCGTTATCCTCCCTAGTCCGTGTCGTCGCGGGCGATGAAGATCGCGCCGATCATGGCGCCCGTCAGCAAGACCGATGCCAGCAAGAAGGGCACAACATAGCCATTTTCGTCCACCAGCGCCGCCCCAAGATCGCGCGTTGATGCGACTGTCTCTGGCGCAAGCTCTGGCGAAACCCCGCCAAAGATGGGCACAGTCACGCCTAGCAACAGGATCAGAAAAAGCGCCAAAGAAGCGATCAGACTGGGCACGAGGCGGATGTAACGGGTCTTGATACGGGTTACGCTGCGCGTGAGCATGACAGCAAACGTGATCAAAATGGCTATCGCGCCGATATACACCAAAATCTGCACCGCCGCCAGGAAGGGCGCGCTCAGCAGTACGAAATAGCCCGCCACACCGAACAAACTGACCATCAGCCAGATCGTGCCGCGAAAGAGGTTGCGCGTGGTGACGACGCCGATGCCGCCGCCCAGCGTGAATATCGTAAACACCACAAAGCCGATTGAAATTGCGTTGAGTTCCATGGTCGGCTCCCTCAATCGGCGCTTGCGCGCGCGAACTGAACCGGGGCGGCTTGGGCTTCGCGGCGGGCATCTTTGCCTCGACGGCGCAATATGCCCAGCAAGTAAATAGTCAGCGCGCCATTGATGATCAGCAGCACGATGGTCGCCGGCAGCATGTCAACGAGGCTTGCGCCGATCAACTGGCGGGGCGCCATGTCCAGTTCTTGCAGCACCTTCAGCGCCAAAGAAACCAATACGATATTGGCGATAGACAGCGGCACCAGGCACTTCCAGTTGAAAGCCATGATCTGGTCGATGCGCAAGCGCGGCACGGTATTGCGCAGCCACAATGTCGTCAGATAGATGATGCCGCCTTTCGCACCCAGCCAGGCAAAAGCGATCAAAGGCGATTCGTAATAGAGCGGACCCATCCAGCCGCCGAAGAAGAGCAGCGCCATCAAGATGCCGTTGGTAAAAACATGCAAAAACTCGGCCGCGAAGAACATGCCGAACTTCATGCCGGAATATTCGATATTGAAGCCAGCCACCAGCTCCGACTCGGCTTCGATCAGGTCGAAAGGCGCGCGCCCGGTCTCTGCCTGTGACGAAACGTAGAAGATGACGAATGCCAGCGGCGACAGCACCACAAACCACATGCCACTCTGGGCGTTGACGATATCCAGCATGCTCATGCTGCCCGCCAGCATCACCGGCGCCAGCAGCGCGAAGACCAGCGGCACCTCGTAGCTCACCAGCAGCGACACCACGCGAAATGCGCCCAGCAGCGCGTATTTATTGTTGCTCGCCCAGCCCGCCACCATAATGGCCAAGGTGCCAAACGAAGCCACCGCCACGAAGAACAGCACGCCGATCTCCAGGTCGACTCCATAATGGAAAGGCGTGAAAGGCACGACCGCCCAGATCAGCACCACCGACGCAAAAGACACCAGCGGCGCGACATTGTAGAGCAGGCGGTCGGCGGCCGTTGGGGTGATGTCTTCTTTGCCCAGCAGTTTCAAGAGGTCGGCGAAGGTCTGCATCAGTCCGATGGGACCGACGCGATTGGGACCGATGCGGTCTTGGATGCGGGCGGCGACCTTACGCTCGATCCAAATCAGCAAGATGACTGTGAGCAGGGGCACGCCACTGACCAGCAAGACGCCGACCAGCAGAGAGACGAATTGCGCAAGCCCGGCATCCGCGCCCGAATCGACCATCAAGCGGCACAAGCCCGTACAGATTTCGTCCATCGTCGCCTCCAGATCGTCCAGCCGGCGGCTATTTCCAGTCCAGCGCGTTTTTCTGCCAAGCGTAGAAAAGCGCGTCCGTAAGCAAAAAGATGAACAAGAAGCCAGCTACAAAGCCGAACAAGCTCATCTCGTTGTAGGCGGCAGCCCACGGGAAAAGGAAGACCATTTCCACATCAAAGACCAAGAAGATCAAACCGTAGATGTAATACTGCACGCGAAATTGCACCCAGGTGTCGCCGATCGTTTCCACGCCGCATTCATAAGTAGAACTCTTTAATACATTGGGCTTGCGCGGACGAAAGAGCCAGGCAATCACGATCGGCAGCGCCGGGAAAACAGGCGCCATCACAGCAAAAACGCCAATAAAAGCCCATTCGTTCAATACATTCATTGCCGAGTCACCCTGCCATCGGTCTCAATTGCTGCGGCTGCCGCAAGCCAGAAACACCCTTCTGCGCGCCAGTGTCGCCCAAAACGCCCCCCGATTCCAGACCGCGCTTGGCGTCTTTGCGCCATTTATCACAAACGCGGCAAGTATATCAGCGCGATTGTACGAATGCAACCGATGATTGCCAGCGCGAATTCGATTGAATTGACCGGGTTTCGCCTGGTTAGAGACACCCCGACAGGCTGTGCCAATGTTTGCAATGTGCTAGAATCTCGCCGAGATCCGCATCGCCATTTTGAAAAGGAATCTGCCATGGTCGATCGACGCAGACAGCGCCGACGCCAGGGAAATTCGCAGGATGACAGTCCCGCAGAGTGGGCGAAATTCGTGGCGAGGCAGCCGCGCGCGCACATCTTGCAGCTGATGGAATGGGGCATGCTCAAGGACTGCTTCGACTGGGATGCTTACGAATTTACGGTCGGCGATAGGGACGGCATGCGGGCGTCGGCGTTGACGCTAGTCAAAGACCTGCCCATGCGGCTGGGCAAAATGGCTTATGTGCCCATGGGACCCTATGCCGAACATGAGATGGTTTACGATGCGCTCTGGTCTGATATTGGCAGAGAAACCGGTGCGGCATTCCTCAAGATCGAGCCGGGCCACCTTGCGCCAAGCGAAGAGCTGGATCTGCGCAACATGGGCTTCCGTCCCAGCCCGCAGACGATACAGCCGCCGCGTACCATCGTCATTGACATACGCAGCAGCCAAGACGAGATATTGGCGAACATGAATCAGAGCACGCGCCGCAAAATCCGCAAGAGCCTGGCCAGCGATTTGCGCGTTCGCACAGGCAAGCAGCGCGATTTGCGGGCTTTCTGCCAGTTGATGCAAGAGACCGGCGATCGCAACAGCTTCGGCGTGCACAGCGCGGCATATTACGAAATGGTCTTCGATCTGTTTATGCCGCGATATGGGACGCTGCTGCTGGCGGAGCTGGATGGCGAGCTGCTGGCGGGCCTGATGGTCTTCGCGCTGGGCGGCACAGCCTGGTATATGTATGGCGCATCGACGCGCGCGCACAACCATGTAAACGCAAGTTATGGCCTGCAGTGGGCGGCCATTCGCTGGGCAAAAGATCGGCGCTGTCACAGCTATGACATGTGGGGCGTGCCCGACCATGACGAAGAGACTCTGGAAGCGCAATTCCGCGACCGCCGCGATGGCTTGTGGGGCGTCTATGGCTTCAAGCGCGGCTGGGGAGGCGAAGTTCGGCGCACGCTGGGCGCATGGGATCTGCCCTTCAGTCGACCGGTCTACGCGGCTTATCGGGCGGCGCTGCGAGCCAGAAAGATCGGTCTTTTCAGCCCCTAGAAACCCAGCGGGCTAGTTACAAGTTGCGCTAGACTTCATGCGACGAATACAAAGTACCAGGGGCAATCCAACAAGTTGCTGACAGTAGCAGAAATCGGCGATCGTCAAAGCTGGAATGATAGGCTGAGCGAACTGCCCTGCGCGCATGTGCTTCAGACCTGGGACTGGGGCGCCTTCAAGCAGGCAACTGGCGGCTGGCAGCCCACACGGCTTGCTTTTCAACGCGGCGGGCAGGTCGTGGCGCTGGCCAGCCTGGCGACGCGCCGCATCGGTCCGCTAACGGTCATGATGGTCAGCAAAGGTCCGGCGCTGGATTATCGCGATTCCCCTTTGGCAGAGGCTGTGCTGGCGGAACTGGAGAAACGCGCCCGGCGGCTGGGCAATGTCTGGTTGAAGATCGACCCCGATGTCATCGCGGCTACTGGCCTGCCCGGCAGCGAAGACGACCGCTGCGACGCGCTGGGCAGCCAGCTTATGGAGATGCTGTCGGCGCGCGGCTGGCGCTTTTCTGCCTCGCAAGTGCAATTCCGTAATACGCTGACCATCGACTTGCAAAGCCCACTGGACGAAATTCTGATGTCCTTCAGCGGCAATACGCGGCGCAAAGTGCGTGTGGCGGCCAAGAAAGGCGTGACCATCCGCGACGCCACGCTGGACGACTTGCCACTGCTGTATCAACTCTATCTAGTCACGGGCTCGCGAGACCACTTTCTGATCCGCCCTTTTGACTATTATCAGCGCGCCTGGCGTGATTTTCTGCGGGTGGGCTTGGCGCATGCCTTGATCGCCGAATATGCGGGCAGAGCCATCGCCCATGTCATCTTGTTTCGTTTTGGGCAGACTTGCTGGTATTTTTATGGAGCGTCGGCTAACGAAGAGCGTGCGCGCATGCCCAATTACGCGCTGCAATGGGCGGCGATGCAGTGGGCGAAGGCGCAAGGCTGCGCGACGTATGATATGTGGGGCGCGCCTGATGCCTTTGACGAAAGCGACCCGTTGTGGGGCGTGTATCAGTTCAAGCGCGGTTTTCGCGGGAAGATTCTGCGGCATGTCGGCGCTTGGGATTTCGCGCCACAGCCCTGGCTCTACCGGGCTTACGAGACCTTTATGCCGCGCCTGCTGGATCGCATGAGAAACCAGGAGGATCACGATGGACCAACATGAGCAAGTTCAGCTTTTTCGCGACCAGGGCTTTGTCGTCGTGCCGGGACTGTTTGCCGCGCGCGAGATCACAACTATCAAGAAGCGCTTCATGCAGCTCAACGCGCAAGGGCATGGCTATGAAGGCGATCGCGCCACCCTGCTGGGCGATGAAGATCCTCTAGCAGCCTATCCGCGCCTGGTACATCCACATCGCTTCGACAATCTCTCGCTGGATTGGCTGCTGGACGAGCGATTGCGGCATTGGACGACAGCGCTGCTGGGCAGGCAGCCATACGCCGCGCAGACCATGTTCTATTTCAAGCCGCCCGGCGCGCGCGGTCAAGCCCTGCATCAAGATCAAAAGTCGCTGCGCGTGCGTCCTGGCACTTGCCTGGCTGCCTGGATGGCCGTGGATGATTGCGATGAAGAGAATGGCTGCATGCAGATCGTGCCGCGCACACAAGACCTGCCGCAACTGTGCCTGATTGAAGCCGACCTGTCACAAAGTTTCAGCTCCAGGACTGTGCCCGTCCCGCCAGGCAGCGCGCCCGAGCCCGTGCCCATGCGAGCCGGCGATGTGCTCTTTTTTAATGGGCAGGTGATCCACGGCAGCTATCCCAACCGCAGCCAGACCCGTTTCCGCCGCTCGCTCATCGGGCATTATGTGGTCGGCGAGGCGCAGCAAGTGGCGGAGTTTTATCATCCGCTGCTGACATTCGCTGGCGATGAAGTCGGCCTGGAAGAGAGCGAGGCCGGCGGACCCTGTGGCATCTTCGTCGATGACGAAGAACCAGCCATTATGATGGTCGCGCCATATCCCCCCGTATAGTCGCGTAGGGGCGAGCCATTGGGTCGCCCGTCAATCCAGCAATTTCGCCACAAGCCATCAGTCCGTGATGACGAATAAGCCGCCCGCGCCCCGGCCATAGACCTCCGGGAAGTTCATCTCCTGCGCAGTCGGCGGGATGACCTGGTATTCGCCAGCAACAGACGGTCGGATCGTATAGACATATTCATAGACGCCGCGTGGCAGATAGCTGGCATAGATGCTGGCTTTCTCATCGCGAAACTCAATGTGGTCGAAGTGCCACCAGCCCCAGCCGACCTCTTGGTCGATGACTTCGCCGCCGGGCATGGCGCCGATCTGTTGGCTGGTCGCCAGCGCGGGATCGACCGCTTCTGCGCCAGCGGGGAAGGTATCCTCTATGACGACATAACGCAGCGTATTGGGCGCGACGATCTGCAAACGCACTTGCAGCGTTTCCCCGACCGTGGCGTTATCAATAGGCGTCTTCGTTTCGTCACCCAAGAGCGTGTATGTGCGTGAGACCTCAATGCCGCGGCTCAGTGGCGCAATGGCTGGCACGGGCAAATCGGCATTCAGGTGGGCGGTGTAATAGAGCGCCCCGGCCCCGTCTCCACGCTGAAATGCCAGCAGATTGGTCTCGCCGGGCAAGAGCTGCGCCAAGTCGACTTGCAGCGCGTCGGCATGCAGCGCATTGTCGGGCACGGCGGCATTGGCCAGCAGTTGATCATCGTTGACCGCGGCGCTGTAAATGAAGTCGGGAACTAGCTCGCCACTGTGCAGCATCCAATTTGTCAGCGCGAGGATCGTCCAGGCCGACTCTTGCAGCGATCCCCAGTGACTTTTGCCCTCGCGGACGCGAACCAGATGCCGCACGATATTGGGCAGCAGCTCGCTTTCGGGGCGCAGAGTCAGCAGCGTGTCCAATGCCAACGCGGTCCTGCGGATGTCGGTCGACCAAGTCCAGCGGTCGACTTGGCTGTCTTCGAAGAATGTGCCAGTGGCGCGGAACACGGCGCGGCTGAGGATCTGCTGCGTCAAAGCATCCAAACGCTCGGTGTCGCTGGAGTCGATGCCATGCAGGGTTTGCGCCAGGAAGGCGATCGCATCGGTGTTGAGGACTTGGCGGCTTTCATAGAGCGCGGCGCTGCGTGCTCTATCGGGCGCGCCACTTTGCTCCAGCGCAAACAAGATGAATGCCTGCCGATTGAGTTGCCAAGTTGTAACCGAAAGCGATGGCAAGACCAAACTAGAACGCAAGAACCCTTGCGCGCGGCTGATCACGCTGTGGTCGACCGGATAACCGACCAACTGCGCCTGTGCCAAAGCATAGAGCGCATAGGCAGTGGTCATCGTGTCGCTGTCATCGCCGCTGCACCAGCTCCAGCCGCCAGTGCCTTGCTGGCGTGCTGCCAATTCTTCCAGGCTTTCGGCAACCAAGCTGTCCAGTTTGGCTTTCAGCACAGCGTCCGCCAGGTCCAGCTTCTCTAGGGCGCGGAAGTTGGCAATGTTGGGCAAGAGGCGGCTGACGACGCTGGCTGTGCAGTCCCAGTGGCGCAAAGCCATGTGATCAACATAGCTCAGGCTCTCGGTGATGACGCCAGCCAGCGACTTGTCAATGCGGATATCCAGGCTGCCGTCGCGCAAGTCCAAATCCGCGGGCAATCGCAGCGCCTCGACAGTCGTTCCAGCTTCTCGCAACATGCCGGCTGTCCCGACAGTCTCGGGCACGGCATAACGGTACACAGGCAAGCTGCCTTCGTCATCGTCGCTCACGGGAGAAATGCTGGCGTCGCTGAATGCGCCATCGTCGCTGCGTACAAGGAAATAGGGCGCGACTGACTCGACATCTTCCACCTCAACCAGCCAGGTGACACGTTGTCGGCCGCCCGCCGGGACATGGACAGGCTGTGCATTGCTTTCGCCCGCCAATCGCAGTCCAGCCAAATTCTCAATCGAGACACGAGCAGCCACGGCAGCATCTGTGTTGTTATTGACGATAGCCGCCAATTGCGCGCGGTCGCCCACAATGAAGAAACGCGGCGTGATGGGGCGAATCAAGAGCGGGCGCGTGCTGCGCAGGTCAGCCGTGTTTTCGCCCAGCAGCAGCTCGCCATCGGGCGAATTCGTCCAGGCGCGGGCATCGAGCTGCCAGGTTGTCAAGTTGTCGGGAAGGCGCATCTCCACGATTGCCTCGCCCTGCGCGTCTGTCAAGACAAGCGGATTCCAATAGGGCGTGTCGATGAACTCGCTGCGGATATCGACAATGGCTTCGTCGGAAAATCCACCGCCACCGCCGAAGCAGCACATATCGGGCATCGCAGCCGATTCCATAACCGCGCGCGCTTCAGCGACATTCACAACAAGCGGGCTGGAGGTCTGCACGCCCAAGCCCTGCAAGCCATAGAATTGCTTCAGCAAAGGCGGGCTGTTGCGTTCAGCGAGTGACAGCGCTGCCAGATCAGAAAGACTCACACCGACTTCTGCCTCGACCCCTTCACCGCGATAATCTTGGACCTGCAACTGAAAAGAGACGATGTCCTGCGGCGCGGCCACGCTGCGGTCGGGGCGAATGCCAATAGAAAGCGCCTTTTGTTCCGTGTCGACAGTCAACTGCGTCATGCCCATTCGCCAGCTGGTGGACGGGTTGTCCGCGTCGGGGGGCTTCATCAAGAAGACGCTGACAAAGATGTTGGGCGCGTGCTCTGGCAAGACCTCAAATTCATAGAGCTGCGAATTGCTGCGCAGCGTGATCACTTCCGCAGCGAGCACATCACCACGCTCGATGGTGACCCATGCCAGTGTCTCGCCACGCCAGGGCGAAGTGATGAGGACTTTGGCTGTATCGCCGATGCGATAGTCGCTCTGGGCGGGCACCAGCTCGATGACTCGGTCGTTTTGCGCGCGCCAAGGGATGTAGTCATCGCCGGCTACCCAGGTAGTTGTCGCGGTCTTGACATCATTGCCCACAGAATCGCTTGACGAAGCAGTGATTTTGTAGACGCCACCTACCGGCGGCTGGTAGACAAATGCCGCTTGGCCAGCGGCGTCCGTGACCAGGCTGCCGCTGCTGACGGGTATCTCATCGACTTGCCAGCTTGTGCTGACACGTCCGCTGATCGGGTCTTGCTCTTGGACGCGCCTCCAGCGGCGTTCGACAACTTCGATGTCAATCCGCTGGCTGGCGACAGGCTGGCTGTCCCAGTCGACGGCGATGAGTTGAATGCGGCTGTCTTCGCCCGCCTGGACAACGGCGCTTTCGGGGCGCGCGCCAATATAGAAAAGGCCCTGATGCACGATCAGGCGGGTCTGTTCATAGATCGCCTGTCCAGACTCGTCTGCGACAGAAGCTTCAACAAGCCAGCGCTGGCTGCCGGCCTCCGCCTCCAGGTTGCCGATCAGCTGGAAGCGCGCTGTTCCCAACGCATCTGTGCGCAGCGTACCCTGGCTGACCATGTTTTCGTCTATGCCATACATGGCTGGTTCGGCGTAGGGATCGTATTCGCCGAAGTCATAATCGCCGTCGCCGCTGTACTGGAACGCATAGGGCGCAGAAACCACAGCGTATTCGGCATCGGCAAACGAGACAGCGCCGCCGAAGTAATACTTGCCCCTCAGCTCGATTTCGGCTGTGTCGCCTTGCACAATCTGTGCTGGCTGCGCATTCAGCGACACTGCATATTCGGGCAGGCGATATTCCGCTACTTGAAAGGCGACGCCATCAGCCTCTTCCTGCCAATTATCATCGACTGGCAAAGATATGGATATGTAGAAGGGACCAGGCGCAACATCCGCAGGCAGAGCGTATTCGCCATGAAAGCTGCCAACCTTGCTCAATGGCAATTCGGTCTCGTGTATCCGTTCGCCACGCGAGTCTCTGATTGTCAACTGAACGCTGGCGTGCTGGGGAGGCGTATAGCGCACATCGTCTTTGGCGCGCACAAGACCGCGGAAGTAAACAGGTTGCCCAGGGCGGTAAATCGGTCGATCGGTATACACAAGCACTTGGTAGTCGCTTGGATAAAAGTCAGCATGAACGCCAAACTCCCAAGGCTCTGCCCCGTCCGTCCAATTTGAGTAGCCGATGCCGAAGTGCTCGCCGGCATCCAGCACAACTGCGTAGCCCGCATATCGCCCTTTCGCTGCCGGCAGGTCGATCTGCACGATGCCCTGTTCGTCGCTGATGCCGCTGCCTATCTCAATAGACTCGGCTCCAAAGACTTTGATGCGCTCGCCGCTGATTGGCGCGCCGCTGCCAAGGTCAACCGCCCAAATCGTCAACTGGTCTGCCGATTGCTTGATCGTCAAAACAGCCGTTGCGACATGGAGGAATTGCTTGTTGGGCGCCCAGCGCAAGTCCAGCCCGGGCGCGTTCAGTTCAGCGAAGTACAGGCCCGGCGCCAATCCCGCTTCGGACAGGGTCAGCATTTGGGTTTGGCGTGACTGGTTTTCGCCACCGTCGATTTGCCAACTCTGCAGCAATTCAGATGGCGACGGCTCGTAGTCCGCGGATGGAGAATATACTTCTGGGTTGGTGAGTCGGGCGACGAAGTTTTCCAGCGAAACCCGATACAGCGACAGATCGGCCTGTTCTATTCCGCGATGGTAAAGCTGCAACTGCGTCGGCGGCTGATGGGCGTTGTAGAAGGCGACAGCGCCAGGCATGACAAAGCCGACTTCGGGCGGACGCGGCTCGGTCTTGTATGCGACAGTCAGCGGTTCGGCGATAGCATTCCCATAGATGTCCTGCATGCCAGCATCGACTGTGACGCGATAGTTGGTATCCGGCTGGGCGTCAAAAGACAGGGCATAGCGCTTGTTCCAGTCGCTGTAATAAGTGATCGGCGCTTCGTCGGGCGCTGGCTCGATGCGGACTTTGCCGTCTAGCGAGTCGATGTTCATTGGCGATGCGAAGTAGAGCGACAGACCGTGCGTATAGGCGTCGCGCTCGCCATCTCTCGGCTCTGTGTCAATAATGCTCGGCGCGCCGACTGTGGTGTATCGCCAACTGGGCGCTTGGGAGTCGGCAGCCATGCGCAGGCCCGGCAGCAATTCGCCGTCAAAACTGGCTTGGTAGACCGTGTCCAGCGCCAGCCGCCGACCGGGAACAAAAGCGAAACCCAGGCCGTCTTCCGCCCATTTGAATGCGCCGCCGAGCTTGGGGTCGCTGCTATTGGGCTGGGCCTGAAAGCGGAATGCGCGCTCGACCAGGTTTTGCGCAAGCGGCTGGTCGAAGCGGATCTGGATCTGCGGATTCAGAATCAGATCGTCTGTGCCGGGCGGCGGATCGATGGCGACGATTGTGGGTGGCGCCGTTTTGAAGGACCAGCTTGCAGCGCCGGCAATGACCGAACCATCAACCGCGGCCAAGTCGGCGGAAATTGTCACAGTGTATTCCGTATCGCCATCCAGCGGTTGCGATGGCCTAAAGACATAAACGGCGCTGTTGACCCATTCGCCAAGCCCAGCGACCACGGGCGACAAACTCAGCGGTTGCGGCAGATCGTCCAGATCCGGCGACAAGGCGAGTGGAACCACCGGCGCATCAAATGCCACGCTGATGGCGGAATCTGCTGGCGCAAGCGAACTGCCAGGCTGCGGAAACGCGTCCGCAATCGTTAGAAAGCCAACAGTAGAAAAAACAACCTGGAACGGATCGAGCAATGGCGCGCCATCTTTGGCACGCAGCGGCGTATTCAAGCTGAAGGCGTAGCGCTGGTCTCGCTGGTAAGCGCCACCTGGCTCGAAGCTGACCGAGTATTCATCGCAGCTCAGCTCCCCGCGAATGGCGGGCTGCCAAGAAAGAGCCGCTTCTGCATCCGCGCAATCGACCCGGCGATTGAACCACAAGGTAACCGCGTCCCTCAGCCCCAGTTGACCGGCTGGAGATGGCTGAACATCAATCACCTCCAGGTAGGCAATTTGAGTGACCTGGGCGCTGATGTGAACCGCGCCAGCCAGCATCAGCAGATTGATTAAGGCAAATGCAAGACAGATCTGTCTACGCATGGATTTTGTCTCCCGATGGACACCCTTCGCAGACAAGTATACTTGATAGCAACAAGGGGTCTTCAGCTTAGTCGTGGATGCGGGCGAAGGCTGCCTGCGCTCGCTGAACGACATCGCCGGGCGCAAAGAGTTTCTCGAATTCCCGCAGGGCCAATGCCAGTTCTTGCTCGCCGAGGTCGCTGGTGAAGAAGACTCGCTCGCCATAATCCGCAAATTCTTGCAGCGTCCAGTCGTAGCGGTAGTAGGCTATCGCGGCGCGGTCGATGTGGCAGTCGCCATAACCAGCCATAAATGCGACTTCGCTCTGCGGACTGTGCCCATCGCCCAAGAAAAACATCAGGTCGCGTTCTATTGGCGCGAGCAGAACTTCGTCCCAGTCGACGATTTTTAGGCCGACTTCGTCAGAAACAAGGAGGTTGGCGGTGTGGATATCGGCGTGGCAGATGACAAAAGGCGGCGCTTCCTTTGCCAGCCTTTCTCCCAAGGCGCAGAACCGCTCTTTGCACAGCGCGATCTCGTCAGATTGTTCCTGCCAGATCATGGCAAAGCGCTTTGCGGCTTGGCTTTTGAAGCTACCCTTCCGCATGGCCCGTTCGACACGGGCTATATTGGGCAGCCACTTCAATGCGAAGACTTCGCGCTCGACAACTTGCGCCAGTTGGCTGCTGACCGGCGCGTTATGGATGGCGCGCACGATTTCTCCCCAGGCTCGCCATTGCGCTGGCTCCAGTGGCTTGTCCCAAGCCGATCTGCCCAACACAAACGGGTAGAGGATCAGCGAAAACGCATCATCGACAGGCGCAGACAAACCGCCAGCCAGCGTGGGCAGCGGCGCGACAACCGGCTCGATGCCCAGGCGCTGCAAGGTTTGCGGCACAAGAAGGGCAGCCTGTTTCAGTTCTCCGCGGCGCAGCTTTGCGAAGTAGCGGGTCGTTCCAGCTTCAAGGCGATAGGACCAGGCGCGCGAGTCGTTGCCTATCGGCAGAAATTCCAGCACAGTCGGCGCGATGCCATAGGCAGCGATGAGGACATCTAGTATGCATTGGTCGGGCAGGTTGGGTTTGCTCAGCATATTGACGATTCCTAGCACAGAGGGATGGGGCAAACCCAGCATACACGAAAATAGTCGCTCCCTAGCTGACATGCGCTCGGCAGGCTGGCTGAACTTTGTTATACTCATTGGCGGCGCCCCAAAACAGGTGTGGCAAGCGAGCAGAGAGGCGATTCGAGCAGTGTCCAGCGCAAGTGTCATGCAGTTGCGTGTGCTGCTGTTGAACGGCAGCACGTGGGAGCCCCTGTCTGTCATCACAGTGCCGCGGGCGATGAACCTGCTGCTGGCGGGCAAAGCCATCGCGGTGGAACAGACGGGACAATACTTGAATACGGTGCGCGCCAAATTTGCCGTGCCGTCGGTCATCGCGTTGAGATCGTATGTCAATGTGCCGCGCCGCAAATCGCACTGGAGCCGCAAGGGCGTGCTGGTGCGAGACAACTACACCTGCATCTATTGCGGCGTCCAGCTGGGATCGCAGGTCCGAGGCCGAGTGCTGACAAAGCGCGACTTTACGATTGATCACATCATCCCGCGCTGCCAAGGCGGCAAAGACACCTGGTCGAACACAGCTTGCGCCTGCGCGCGCTGCAACCACCGCAAGGGCAATCGGCTGCACAATGTCGCTGGCATGCGGCTGCGGTGGGAACCCAAGACGCCGCGCACCAGCTACCTGGTCATCGCGCTGGGGTCTGGTCCCGAAGTGTGGAAGCGCTATGTAGAGATCTAGGCGCAGAGGAAGCAGCAAAAACATCGGTATACCCCGCATTTCCCTCCCCCTAAACCCCTCCTCCGCGATCAGTGTCCACGCGACCCGCAAGCAAGCAGAGCATATAGAGAAACTGGAAATTCCTTGGCAATCTCCTCCGTCCGCTTGACAGCCGCCACAATTCGCTTATATTTATCGCAGTGAAGCTGTTCAATCCAGGAGTTTGGCGATGAAAATGGCAGGCATTCCGACGCGCGCGGCAGGAGACTTGTTGCTATCTCCGCTCCCCCCCCCCCCCCCCCCCCCCTCCCCCCCCCCCCCCCACCCCCCCCCCCCCCCCCCCTGTACCATCTCGTAATCATACTGCTTCGCTTGATTTCCGTCCCGCCCTCCTCGTCAAGTTAATCCTCATCGCGCTGGTCTGTCTGCTGATCGCCTTCGCGGCTGCCCCGTCCTACGCCGATGACCACATCGACAACCTCTGCCAGATACCTGTATCGGAAAACGGCTGGGCTGGCGAATGCAGAACACCAGACGATTGGACAGCCGGATGGTATGCATACCGCCATGGCGGGGCATGGGTATTCATAAATCGTGACTTTCTCGTGATCACTGCAAAGACCAACCATGTCGAGGTGACAAACGAAGTCTCCCACCCCCCGCGAGGCACGGAGCCAAGAATTACCAAGCCACTCCCTACGACCAAATCGGGCGCCGCCATAGCAACCAATTATCCTCACGGGATGACAATAATCGCGCTGTCTCCCACCGTCTCCGTCGTCACCTTTCGGGATTCCGAGCATTCCATAATCTTTGACCATGCGGCTGATACCCGAACATTTGTGAACGGGATCACTGGCGGGAAAGCGTCACAGCCCTACAAGTAACAAACTCGCGCGCAAGACCGCGTGACAGATCGTACCGGCGGGCGATTCCGAGGCGGGGTCCTTCGCCTTTTTCTTCGCGTCGGTATTGCCACTCCTCCATCACAGGAAGTGTCTATTTTCGCGTATGCGGGGCTTTCTCCTTCCCCCGACATGCGTAGAAATCCGCGCGCGCCGTTGCCTCCCCCCGACTTTTCGGGGGGACTGAGGGGGGTCTTAATCCAGCAAGTTCGACACTCCCCCATCACAAAATCCCTTGACAGACTAGCATATTTGTTCTATAGTCGGATCGCAGAACGTTTGCGCAGGGCAGCCCGGCCCTTTTCGCCGCGCTCGTCCAGGTCAGGCAAGGGACGAATTCCAATGCAGACGGATGGAGAATTATCGTGTGGCGCGGTTGTGCGCATGACGACGCCCTACCGAGAAGCGGCGCGCGGTCCCTATATCATCGTGTACATCTATCGCAATGGCTGGCTGGGCCTGGTATCGAGGCGCGACGGGCGCAGATACAATGTGCCCGCTTTCATTTGCCGCGTGATTGCCAGCAGCAAAGCAGAGGCCTAGACAAATTGCGCCAGGCTCATGTGGGCAGTCTGCGCGAGCAAGGATAAGCCCATGCAGGCCAGGAAAGCGGCGCAGGCCAGGTTGATCCAGCGGAAGAGGCGCTGGCTGAGCAGGCGGCGTCCAAATTCGACCAGCGTGGCGAAAAAGAAACACCAGCAAACCTGCGCGATCATGAAACCGGCGAAAAAGACGAAGAGATGAATCGGTTGTGGATCCAGGAAGCCGATGCCGATGATCGTGCCGCTCATGCCCACCCAAAAGGTGATATTCTGCGGATTGGACAGCGAAAGCATCGCGCCTGCCAGCAGATGATTCGACTGTTCATCGCCCGCGCCAGCCATCTCAACATCCGCCCGCGAGGCTCGCCAGGCATCCCAGGCGAAGCGCAGCAGCAGGACGCAGCCGAACAAGCCCAGCAGCATGGTCACCAGGCGATTTTGGAAGAGAATCGATGCGCCCAGCAGCGCGATGATCGCCCACACGCCATCGCCCAGCAGCGAGCCCAATTCCACATGCAGAGCCGCCGTCCAGCCATGCGCGATGCCCCGCCGCAGCGATTCAAAACCAATGACGCCCGGCTGAACAGCAAAGGCCAGCGACATGGCGAATGCGGAAAAGAACAGAACTTCCATCTTGTGATCGTCCCGAGCGGATCGATACTTGACCTATCGTACCAATCCGAGCGCGAAGCAGAATAGGAACTATCCACCAAGACCGAGAGCCATATCTTGTTTGAAAATGACAATTTGCGTTGCTTTATGCGAGTTCTGTGGAGCGGCAGCTAGCTAGCCGCCGGCATTCCATTCCAGCAGCAGCGCCGCGATCACAGCGGCTTGGCGAGGCAGGCTGTCGGTGATGATATGCTCGTGCAAGGTATGCGCTCCATCGCCGTGCGCGCCCAAGCCGTCCAGCGTCGGGATGCCCATGGCCGCAGTGAAGTTGCCATCAGAGCCGCCGCCGCTCGCGCCTTCTTCCAGCGTGATGCCCTGCCGGGCAGCGATCTCTGCCGCGCGTTCAAAGATGCCGGCCTGCCGTTCCATGGGCGGACGAAAGCCCTGTCGCTGGCAGCGAACGATCGCGCCAGGCATCTTGGGGTAGAGGCTGGCTAGCGCCTGCTCGACTCGCTGCATTTCTGCGCTGGTGATGGCGCGCGTGTCGATATGCGCTTCGACATGCGCCGGGATGACATTGCCCGCGCTGCCGCCGGTCACCCGCGTAACCGAAACCGATGTGCCATATTTTAGGTCGTTCAGCCCGTTGATTTCCAGCGCCTGCTGAGCAAATTCAATGATGGCGTTGATGCCCAGCTGTGGCGCGATGCCAGCATGAGCAGGTCGCCCTTCGATAGTCAACGTGTATTTTGCGCCGCCTTTGCGCGCAGTTTTGATTGCGCCTTCTGGGGTGGCTGGCTCCAACACCAGCACGAGCTCGGCATCCGCAGCCTCGGCTTCTATGACAGCGCGGCTCTGCGGGCTGCCGATCTCTTCGTCTGTGGTCATCAGCAGCTTGACAGGTCGCGCCAGCCGCTTCTGATTGTGCAGCGATTGCAAGGCTGTGAGAACGATGACTGCGCCGGCTTTCATGTCCAGCGCGCCGGGACCATACCAGCGGTCTCCATCGTGGCGGATGGGCGACTCGACCAATGTGCCGAGCGGATGCACGGTGTCGATGTGGCAGAGCACGAGAACGGGTTTTCCGGGCGCGGTCGGATTCCATGCCGCCAGCAGGAAATCCCCGACTTCGGGCTGTGGCAGCCGCTGCAGGCTCTTGGCGCCGAAATGGCCCAGCAGGCCTTCCAGATAATCTGCCAACTGGTCAACACGGGCTTTATCGGCGGTGAACGATTCGCGCCGCACCAATTCGCCGAGCAGGTCCAGCATGTCGTCTTTGCGGGCGCGGAAGTGAGTGAGCAGCTCAGTCATGCGCAGCCTTTCCACTGGCGAACACGATCATGCGTTCGCTTTCGTCATCATACTTGCCGCCCTCGTGATCGCCATGCACGGCATCCACCTGGAATCGGCATTGGTCGAGCAGCAAGCGCAATTCTGCCAGGAAGAAATAGCGCAATTCATGCGAAGCGATCAGCCGGCGCAGGACGCCATCGCCATCGATCTCGTCGTAGATCCAGTCGACATTCAGCAGTTGCGCCGCCCGGTCCAGCCAACTGACCGATTGCAGCATGACCAGATGTCCGCTGGCAGGATCGAGAAAGTTGCGTTCCCAGGTCAGCGCGTCGTTGTTTTCATCGGCATAGGCGGGCGCGGCATTGGGCAGATCGATGACCAGCGCGCCATCGGCAGCCAGGCAAGAGCGCAAGTTCGCCAGCAGCGACAATTGCGATGCCTGCGCTTTGAAGTGCATCAGCGCGTTGTAACTGAGCAGAACAAGGCTGAACTGGCGGTCAAAGTCGCAGGTTTGCGCGTCTGCCCGCACGAAGGACAGCCTCTCGCGCAAGTGTGGCTGGCGCTGCAATTTCTGCTCCAGCCGCTCCAGCATGGCAGGGTCATTCTCGATGCCATGAATGCGGTGGCCCTCGTTCGCCAGATGGATCAGCACGCGTCCCGTGCCACAGCCGACATCCAGTATCGCGCCGGGATGCGCGCGCGCCAACCTGCTGAACAACGCGAGATCGTCGGTCTTGTCGCCCGTCTCGGCATCATAATATCGAGCCACAGCACTATAAAACGCGGACATGGGCTAACCAGCATTATGCGGATATTACCATCAGTATAGCCGCGGACAGGCGATTGATCATGCCGGCGCGCCGATCTGCTGGATGTTGGAAAACAGCGCTGGATTGACATATTTCTGCGACATTCTCTGTGCATCGTTAGGGCGATGAGGAATTCTCCTCTAGATTGTCCAATTACCGATGGAAAGAGGTGCGGAAATGACAGAAAGCATGGTGAGGTTCGTGGGATTTGCAGCGGTGTTTCTCCTTGTAATGTTAGGCGTGTCAACCATCATGGGACCGGCGCTCGGTCAAGGGACTGGCGAGAGCAAGGAAGGGCAAGGCGAACATCAATCCGCCAACAGCGAAAATGAAGGCGAAAGCGGGGGCGAATCTGGCGAAGAAGCCGGCACAGAGCTGGCTCTTGACGAGGTTTACGACGAAGTTCGCGGCGGCGCTCGGCTCATCCTGGTCTACGATGCGGCCATCGCCAGCTTCATCGGCACGGTCGAGAACATAACCGATGCCCTGTTGCAGCAGGTTCGCGTGGAAGTCCACTTGTCGAATGGCCTCGAGCTGGGTCCAACCACGCCAGTCGATCTTGCGCCGGGCGAAAAGGTGGAGGTCGTGCTTGTCGTCTTTGACAGCTTTAGCGCGCACGCCGAAGTTGGGACCAGCGAAGCCAATCACGCGCCAGACAGTGCAGGCGAAAGCGCTGGCGGCGAACATGGCGGCGGAGATAGTGGTGAACATGGCAGCGGCGGAGATGGCGACTGACCGAAGGGCAGGCATAATATAACGCAAACATACTCAATGAGACGGATGTCAAAGGAGTGGCATCCGTCTTGGAGTGATTATGCTAGGAAGAAACATGTGCCAGCGCATCCTAATCATTGAAGACGACAGACGAATCGCCAACTGGCTGCAGGTATATCTTGAACGAGCTGGCTTTCGCGTTGAAGTCGCCTCTGACGGCTGGACGGGACTTGCCTCGGCCCGCAGCCTCGCGCCCGATTTGATCCTGCTCGATCTGATGCTGCCGCGCCTGGGTGGCATTGAGCTTTGCCGTATCCTGCGCGCCGAGTCTGATGTGCCGATTATCATGCTGACAGCGAAGGAGGCGCATGTCGATCGCATAAAAGGGCTGGACAGCGGCGCCGATGATTACATCGTCAAGCCTTTCGACCCCGAAGAAGTTGTCGCGCGCGTCAAAGCCGTGCTGCGCCGCATCCAAAGCGAAGTGCGACAAGTTCTGGCTTGCGGCAATATCATCCTCGACATCAAGAAGCGACAAGTAAGCATTGACGAGCGCCCGGTCGCGCTCAGCCAGGCGCAATTCACTCTGCTGGCGGCTTTCATGCGGCATCCCAATCAGGTGCTTACGCGCGACCAGCTTATTGCGCTGGCGTTTAATGACAACTTTTCGGCTTATGACCGCGCCATCGACAGCCACATATTGCGCTTGCGCAAACAGCTGGGCGCTGGCGGTCATCAATTGATTCGGACGGTCTATGGAGCAGGTTACAAGCTAGTCGCGAAGGACGGCTGATGTCTTTGCGTTGGCGCATTTTTTGGCTGCTGATACCGATTATTGTTTTGACGGCGTCGATCAGCCTGGCGCTGAGTTATTTCGCGGCGCAGCGGCAATTCAATGCCTTCGTGCGCGAGCTGAGCCGGCGAGAAGCGGACAGCCTGGGCGCGCGCCTAAGCACGGCATACACAGCATCAATGAGCTGGGAAACCCTGGATCGAGCCTTGGCCGAGGCGGGCTATGACTACGAATACGAAGCTGATGATCACGAAGAGGGTGAAGATGGATCGGAAGCTGAAGCAAGCGAAGACTTTCATATTGACCGCATTCGCGTCGTCATCACCGACATGGATGGACGGGTCATCGCCGACAACTTTGCCGAGCTTGCGGCGGGCAATCTGCTGCCGAGCCAGGCGGGCAAGCGGCGAGAGATTCGGGATCTGCGCAAGAACATCGTAGTGGGTTTCGCTTATGTGGATGTGCATCAGAGCTTTCTGGAAACAGAATCGCTTGGCTTCGTACAGGATCTGCTGGCAAGTTCAGCTATTGGCGGGGTGCTGATCGTGGCTTTCGCGGCGGCTCTGGCGGTATCTTTGTCCAAAGTCATAACTGCCCCAGTAACCGCCCTTACAAAAGCTGCCCAAGCCATCGCGCAACAAGAAAGCGCGACTCTGCTGCCCGTTGTGTCCAGCGACGAGCTTGGCAAGATGAGCGCTGCCTTCAACCAAATGACGAGCGCACTGCAGCGCCAGCGCGATTTGCGTAAACGTTTGATCAATGACATCTCGCACGAACTGAATACGCCCTTGGCTGTTATCCAGTTGGAAGCCAAAGCTCTGCTGGACGAGTTGCAAAGCCCGAAGCAGGCGGCGCAACACATCAGCCAGGAGGTGACGATGCTGCGCAACTTGACGAATGACTTGAACTGGCTGGCAGAGACCGACTCCGGCGAGTGGCGTCTCAATCGTGAGCTTTGCGCCATCAACGAGCTGCTCGCGAGCGAAGTAACACGCTGGCAGCCCCAGGCGCAGTCGCGCCAGATCTCCCTGTCCCTGCATCCCCTGCCCAACTTGCCAGCGCTGATGCTGGACGCGCCGCGCATGCGACAGGCATTGGGCAACCTCATACACAACGCGCTGCTGCACGGTGACGCTCCGCGGGTGGTCGTGTCGGCGATCGTTACTGACGATGAAGCCGTGGAGATTTCTGTTGCAGACGACGGAACGGGGATCGCCGCGCAGGAATTGTCACAGGTCTTTCAGCGCGGATTCCGCAGCGAGCAGGCCCACGGATCCGGCCGGGGATTCGGCCTCAACATCGCGCAGACGATCATTGAAGCGCACGGTGGCAGCCTGGCAGCCAAAACCAGCAACGACAAGTCGGGCACGACCATAAAGATCAGGCTGCCAATGCCGAGCGCTGATGCAGGCGCGCAGAAACAGCGCTAATTCAGATTCTGGAATATGCCAGCCGCGCCCATGCCGCCACCTATGCACATCGTCACCATGCCATAAGCGCTGTCGCGGCGTTTCATCTCGTTGATCAACTGCACGGTGAGCTTTGCGCCTGTGCAGCCCAGCGGATGCCCCAGCGCGATCGCCCCGCCATTGACATTGACGCGCTCTGGATTCATCTCCAGCTCGCGCATGACCGCCAGGGCCTGAGCAGCGAAGGCTTCGTTGAGCTCGATCAGGTCGATATCGTCCAGCGACATGCCCGCTCGCTGCAAGACCTTGGGCACGGCTTTGATGGGACCGACGCCCATGATCTCTGGACGCACGCCAGCCACAGCAAAACCCACAAAGCGCGCCAGTGGCGTCAAACCCAGCTGCTCGGCTTTGGCGCGATCCATCACGATGACAGCTGCCGCGCCATCACTCAGCGGGCTGGAGTTGCCGGCCGTTACGCTGCCGCCCGCTTTGAATGCCGGCTTCAGCCTGGCGAGCGCTTCGAAGCTGGTTTCGCGGCGCAAGTGTTCATCGTGCTCCAGCGTTCTTGTCACTTCGGTAGGCATGCCATCCGCGCCGATGATGGTCTCTTGCCACTGGAAGGGTACGATTTCTTCGGCGAAACTGCCGGCATCGGTCGCAGCTGCGGCTTTGCGATGGCTTCTAACAGCGAATTCGTCCATATCCGCGCGGCTGATGGCAAACTCGTGTGCCACGCGTTCGGCGGTCAGACCCATACTCATATAGACATTGGGCGCATTTTCTGCCATGTGCGGGTTGGGGCTGAGGTGATGCCCGGTCATGGGCACAGACGACATCGACTCTGCGCCGCCGGCGATTACCACATCGGCCTGGTCGGCGATGATGCTGTTGGCAGCCAGCGCGATTGTCTGCAGACCACTGGAACAGAAGCGGTTGACCGTCTGCCCGGGCGTATCGACTGGCAAACCAGCGCGCAAGGCGATGACTCGCGCGAAGTTCATGCCCTGCGAGCCTTCTGGCATGGCGCAGCCCATGACGACATCGTCAATTATATGCGGGTCGAGCGCGCGGCCCGTCTGGCGCAGCAGGTCTTCTATCACGGCGGCTGCCATGTCGTCCGAGCGGGCGTTTCTTGTGCTGCCGCGGATTGCCTTGCCGACTGCGGTGCGCGCTGCCGCCACGATTACTGCTTCTCGCATGGGTAGGAGTCCTTTCTGCTGCTGACAATATGGTAACAGAATCAAGCGTAGATTCAACCGGCTGGCCGCATGAGTCGCAGCCTACTCCTTTTGATCATCTCGCGCTAGAATGTGGGAGAACTATGCCAAGATTTGGGAAGGCAAGTGGGCAAAGACATGGCTAAGAAATTGCCACTCAAGTCCTTTCGATTGAAGAACTTCAAAGCGATCCGCGACAGTGGAGTCGTGAAGTTCACGCCGTTGACTGTGCTCATTGGCGACAATGGATCGGGCAAGAGCAGTTTGATTGAGGGCTTGCAAACATACCATCGCTTGGTAATTGATGGTGTGGACGAAGCAATGCAACCTTGGCGCGGTTACGAACATGTGCTCAATTCTGCTTTGCCTGCGGACGAGAATGACGGTTTCGAAACAGAGTTGCGTCAAGACGCACCGATGTCGTTCGCCGTGAATCACTGGTTCCCCGCAAATGGAAGCCGCAGCAGAGGGTACAACCGCCCTCACGAAGTTTCGTTGGCAAGCAAACTAGAAGACGAACATATATTCATTGTTGAAGAATCGTGGAAAGTGGGAAGGAAGAAGTATCTTAGACGAGATGATGAAAATACGACTATTGTAATGCACCGTACAAAAAGGGGGCGTAGTTTCGAATTTCCTGTTGTATTGACGCGTACTTGGTGGCCGCTCTTACCGCCACCGCACGACGCCGAAGTATCCGAAATCCAAGATACACATATTAATGCCTTCTCTGTTATTCGAGCATGGCAGTTTCTGATGCTCAATCCCTATGCCATGGGGCAACCACAACCGCAAAATCGCACAGTTGGCGCAATACGGCTCAATAGTGACGGATCAAATATTGCCGAGTATTTGAGCGACATGCTTGAACGTTTTCCGGAAATTTTCGACAGCATATTGGGAGCTATGCGGTATGTAATGCCCTATATGCGCGGCTTGAAGCCCAAGTTGACATCTATTCTAGGTCGACAGATGCACCTAGAAATGACTGAAGACGATTTCAAAGTAATGGGTTGGCTGTTGTCTCAGGGGACGCTGCGCATCCTGGCCTTGCTAGCCCTCTTCCGTCATCCCGAACCGCCGCCACTGATAGTCATTGAAGAAATCGAAAACGGACTCGACCCACGCGCCATTCACCTCATCGTTGAAGAAATCCGCCTGTTGGTCGAAAGCGGACGTTCGCAGGTTGTCGTTACAACGCACTCACCCTATCTACTGAATTTGCTGCCACTTTCGACAATCGTGCTGGTTGAACGGATAGATGGCCAGCCGACTTTCCGGCGACCTGCTGACGACGAATCACTGGAGGGCTGGGCGGAGAGATTTTCACCAGGCGATCTATATACAATGGGCAATCTGCACAGCTAGAAGTCCCTATGAAAGTTGGTCTGATTTTAGAGGGCATCCGTGATGGCGCCGACCAGAAGGTATGTGAACATCTGGCTGAACGGATCCGACCTGGTATCCAAATCAAGAGCGAGGCCCTTGGCAATAAACCGAACTTAATCGCCAAATGTGGTAGCGTCGCAGCGCAACTTCTCGACGATGGCTGCGAGCGAGTTGTGATTGTCTGGGATTTATATCCAGCTTGGCGCGAAGGGAAACCGTGTCGTAAACTGGACCGCGATGGCATTATGAAATCTCTAGTGGCGGAGAATGTGGATTTCGATAAGATTGCGCTGGTTTGCATTGAAGAGGAGTTGGAAGCGTGGCTGCTTGCCGATCACAGAGCGCTCAGTGACGTGCTATCCAAGCCGCATCGCCAAGTCAACATAAAGCGGCAGAAGTATCCCGAGCGTGGCAATCCCAAAACCAGACTAATCAAAATATTTAATGAGCATCGCGGACACACATACCAGTTTCGGTTCGCAGAGAGTATTGTACGCGCCATGCCAGATTTGAATCGAATCAAGCGCGTCGCCACTTTTCGCCGTTTCGCGCTGAAGGTCGCGGATGTTGAACTCTAAACCTCTGGCTGAGCGATTGCCTAATTCCGCAAGGGCTTGTTCGTCTGCAGCATGTGCATGATGCGCGCCTGCGTCTTTTCTTCCATGACAAGTTGTAAAAAGGCCTCGCGTTCCAGATCGAGCAGGTATTGCTGGCTCACCCATTGCGCTTCTGCCAAGCTCGCGCCGCTCAGAATATGCGCCAGTTTGCGCGCGATAAAGGCATCGTATTCGCTGGCGTATCCCGCCTCCTGGAATCCAGCCACCGCCAGCAGCAGAGCGGCATAGGCATCGCGCCCGGCCGCATAGACAGGCTCGGGCTTGCGCTGCTCGTATGACTCGCTTAAGGCCAGCGCCAATGCTTTCGCCTCGCCCAGCAGGTGCGCGCGGTTCATCACGATCTTGTCACTCTCGTTCAAAAAGCCCAGCGCCTTGGCTTCTTTGGCGCTGCCACTGACTTTGGCTGTGGCGATAGTCTCAAAAGCCTTCTGCAAGCCAGCCAGCACACCTTCTGTGCCCGTTCGCGCCAGTGGATTGACCAGCCGTCGCAACAGCTCTTTGCAGCCGCCGCCGGCCGGTACCAAGCCGACGCCAACTTCCACCAAACCCGCATAGAACTCGGCATGGGCGACAACCGCTGTGCCCGCCATGACCAGCTCTGCCCCGCCACCCAGCGCCATATTGTGCGCAGCGACTACCACCGGCTTTTCGGCATAGCGCAAGGCTTGTGTCAAATCCTGCAAGCCGACCAGCGCCTTTTCGATGCCGGCCACGCCGTCCATGAGGGCGCTGGGGTCGAGGTTTGCGCCGATCGAGAAACGTTCGCCATCGTTGCCGATGATCAGCGCTTTGTATTTGTCATCCGCCATCAGTTCGAGGGCGCGCCAGCCAGAGTCGATCAAGCCCGGCGTGATGCTGTTGTGCCTGGTCTGGAATGCCCAAAGCAGCGCGCCATCGCCCATGTCGAAGATGCTGCCGTGACCATTGCAATAGACTTCCGCCCCGCGCAGCGCCGCGACTGTGATTTCGCGCCGATCTTTTTCAAGCGGCACATAGTCCGCAGCTTGTTGGCAATAATAATGCGTGATATTGCCGCCGGCATCGCGCATATAGAAAGTTGCCTTGCCGTCGGCCAGCATGGTTTTGACCCAGTCGGCGACCCGGTAGCCGTCTTTTTCGAAGCGGGCGACAGTTTCTGCCACGCCGATCGCATCCCATATCTCGAAAGGACCTAACTGGTGATTAAAGCCCCATTTGTGCGCGTTGTCGACATTGACGATGCTGTCGGTGATCTCTGGCACGCGCTGTGAGGCATAGGCCAGCAGGAATCCGTGCAAGTGATAAAGGTAGCGCCCGCCGCGGTCATCGGCATTGATTAGCAGGCGGATGCGTTCGCCCAGCGGCTCGACTTTGCGATACTGCGTTACGCTATCAAAACGTGGTTTGCTGGGCGGCTCGTATTCCAACGTGTCCAGGTTGAGCGCCCACAGCGCTTTCACCCCGCCCTCGCGCCGCATGTGGTAGAAGCCTTTGCCCGTTTTGCGTCCCAGCCAGCCACGCTCCAGCAGCGCATCGGAAAGCGTCGTATTGCCAGGATGCATCAGCAGTTCGCGGGCAGGATCATCGGGGATGGCTCGATACAGATTGCGAGCGACGCCCACAGCAATATCGAAACCGACCAGATCGTTGAGATTGAAAGTGGCGGTCTTTGGGCGGCCGATAAGCGGACCGGTCAGCAAGTCGACTTCTTCTACGCTATAGGCATGATCCAGCGCATAATTGGTCGCTTGCATGCCCGACATCGACATGAATCGATTGCCAATGAAGTTGGGGCTGTCGTTGCAAAGCACCGTGCCTTTGCCCAATGTCTCACTGCCAAAACGCAGCATGAAGGCAACGATTGCCGGGTCGGTATCCGCGTGGGGGATGATCTCCAGCAAGCGCAGATAACGCGGCGGATTGAAGAAATGCGTACCCAAAAAGCGGCGCGCAAAATTGGCTGGCAGGCCTGCGGCAATGCTGCCGATAGGCAAGCCGGAAGTGTTGCTGCTGATGATGGCGTCTTCGCTGGCGATAGTCGCCAGACGCCCAAACAAAGCGCGCTTGACACCCAGATTCTCGACCACCGCTTCGATCACCCAATCGGCATTGGCGACTTGTTCCAGATCATCATTGATGTTGCCAATGCGGATATTGTCGAGGTCGGACGGGCTGTAGAGCTGTGGCGGACGCGCTCTTCCTAGCGCCTTGAGATTGGCCGCGACGATGGCATTGCGCGCAGAAGCTCCGTCGTCTGGGGCGCTGTCAGGCGGCGGGATATCCAGCAGCAGGGTGTCGATGCCGCAGCCAGCCAACAGCGCCGCGATGCCACCGCCCATGGTGCCGCTGCCGATGACTGCTGCCGTCTTGATTTGATATGCCATCTGTCGCTTCGCCTTTCGCCACTGGCTCGATCACTTGTCTCTGCGTTTTTAGATGCTCACCAGGGCAATTCGCTGCCGTCATATTGATAGAACTTGCCCTTGTCTTCATTGGTCAATCCGCCGATCAAGTCGCGCAACCCAGCGCCCGACTCCTCTGGCTCGAGCACGGCGCTCGCGCCGCCCATATCGGTTCGCACCCAGCCGGGATTGGCTGTGATGGTGGTGATGCCAGCCATCGCCGCATCAAATGCCAGCACGCGCGCCGCCATATTCATCGCCGCCTTGCTCATGCGATAGGCATAGGAATCGCCACGCGTCCGCTGCATAGAGCCCATGCCCGATGAAATCATGACGACGCGTGGATTATCGCCCGCAGCCAGCAAGGTCCGGCAGGCTTGCGTCACGATCAGCGATCCCACGGCGTTGGTGGTGATGACCTCGCTGACATCGTCGGCGGACAAGCTGCCCAGATGACTCGACTGATGATCGCCTCTGGGGTTGATGCCGGCGTTGTTGATGAGGATGTCAAGCGCGCCGGCTCTGGCGGCAATTTGCTCGGTCGCGGCAGCTATGGACTGCGCATCATTGACATCCAGCTGCACGATGACGAGCCTGTCGGCTGCATGCTGCACCAGATCATTCAAGGCTGCGGCCCCCGCGGGCTTTCGGCAGCCAGCGAAGACCAACGCATCGCCCGCGGCGACATATTGTTTTGCCAGCTCAAAGCCGATGCCGCGATTTGCGCCAGTGATCAGGACTCTTTGCATGGTCGCCTACCTCCCCTTCTGCAGAATGAACGCGCATGATAGTGGATGGCAGCGCTGCATTCCAGTCCAAGCGCGCAATACCATTTCCCGCGGCGGGCACTATACTACGGGTGGCTCATCGACTGGCGGGGGACGCGACACGATGCGCGAGGCATGGCGCGGCTGCGACTTGATTTTTTTCGATTGCGACAGCACATTGTCCAAGATCGAAGGCATAGACGAGTTGGCGCGGCTGAAAGGCAAGGCGGAGCGAGTCGGCTTGCTGACCAACAAAGCCATGGATGGCGAGCTCGACCTGGCGGATGTCTATGGCAAACGCCTGCAAGCCATCCGTCCTACCCGCGCGCAGCTCAAAGCCGTGGAACAGCGCTATTGGGAGACCTTGGTGGACGATGCGCCAGAAGTCATCGCGGCGCTGCAGAAAATTGGCAAGCAAGTCTATATCATCAGCGGCGGGCTGATTGACGCCGTGCGCGGTTTTGGACGGCGGCTGGGCGTCCCGCCCGAGCAGATCCGCGCGGTCGAGCTGGAATACAACGAGCTTTCTGGCGACTGGTGGCGCTATCATGAACCGGGCGCGCAGCAAGCCAAGACCTACCTGGCTTATGATCAAGGACCGTTGACCATTTCTGATGGCAAGGCGCGCATCATCGACGAGCTTGCGGCAGGGCAGCCCGGTCGGCGGATGATGGTTGGCGATGGTTCATCCGACCTGGCAGCCAGCGCCGCGGTGGATGTCTTTGTGGGCTTTGGCGGCGTGGTAGCGCGCGAACGCGTCCAGACCGAGTCAGAACTCTTCTTGCGGTCGGAATCACTCGCGGCGGTGCTGGCTTTGGCGGGCGGCTGGCGCGGTTGGAGCATGACGCAAGGCAGCCAATTCGAAGCTGTGTATCGCAAGGGCATAGCGCAGGCGCGGGATGCGGGATTGCTGTGCTTCCGCGATGCCTGCCGGCGTGAGCAACTCATTCGCGAATTCAAGGACTTGGCCTGATTATGAGCTTCGGCGCAATCATCTTTGACATGGACGGCTTGCTGGTCGACTCGGAGCCGGTTTGGCACGAGGTCGAGGTCGAGTTGATCGAGGCTTGCGGCTATCGCTATGCCGACGAAGTGCGCGATATGGGCATTGGCATGCGCGTGGACGAATTCGCCGCCATCTTGCAGGCGCACTATCCCAAACTCGGCGACTCGCCCGCGGCTATCGAAGGCGCCATCACCGAGCGCATGCTGCAGTTGCCGGCCAAGCGCATCCAGGCGCGTCCAGGCGCAGAAGCCATCCTCCGTTATGCCGCCGACAACAACATCCCACGAGCCATCGCCTCAAGCTCGTCGCAGGTCATCATCGAGCATTTTCTGCGCTTGCAGGGCTGGGAAGAATGGATCCCGCAGCGCTATTCCGCAGAGTTTGTGCCGCGGGGCAAACCGGCGCCCGATATCTACTTGCACGCAGCCAGCCAGCTGGGCATGCGACCGGATCGCTGCCTGGCGCTGGAGGACAGCCGGGCTGGCACGATCGCGGCTATCAAAGCCGGCATGACCTGTTTCACCGTGCCCGACCTGTCACATTCGACATTGGACGATTTCGCCCAGCTAAACCCGCATGTATTCCGCAGCCTGGACGAAGTGCTGAGCGAAGTGATCGACAAGAGGCTCTTTGCATGACTCAAAAGCGAGTCGTCATCGCTACCGACTTGACAACGGACAGCCTGGACCTGCTGGAAGCTGCCGAGGGCATTGATGCCACAGTCGTGCCGCCGAAAACCGCCAGTGTACGCGAGGCTTTGGCAGAGGCCAGCGCCATCATCACGCGCTCGGACTTTCGGCTGGATGCGCCGCTGCTGGACTATGCGCCCAAATTGAAGCTGATTGCGCGCATGTCGGCTGGCTTGACCGGCATTGACATCGACGCCGCCACCGCACGCGGAATCTTGGTCATGAATGCGCCGGGGGTCAGCGCAATCGCCGCAGCCGAGCACACACTGTCATTGATGCTGGCCTTGGCGCGCAACCTGCCGGCCGTGCACGAGAGCTTGCGCGAGGGCTGGTGGCTCTTCGACCGTGGCCAGCAGATCGGCAGGCAGTTGCATGGCAAAACATGCGGCATCGTCGGCTTGGGGCGCGTCGGCGGGCGAGTGGCGCAGCTGTGTCTGGCGCTGGGCATGCGCGTGCTGGCTTGCGATCCCTATATCCGCGAAGAACAGGTGCGGGATACGCGCATCCAACTGGTCAGCCTGGGCGAGCTCCTGCGCGAATCCGACTATGTCAGCATGCATGTGCCAGCCACGCGCGAAACGCAAGATCTGCTCACTGCCGAGGCGCTGGCGGAAGTCAAGCCGGGCGCTTGTTTCATCAATACGGCGCATGGCGGCATCGTCAGCGAGGCGCTGTTGGCAGACGCGGTGAAAGATGGCAGGCTGGGCGGAGTCGCGCTGGATGTCTGGAACGAAGAACCGCCTTTTAACAGCCCGCTAATTGGCATGGACGGCGTGATCCACACCCCGCATATCGGCGACAACACAGCCGAGGCGCGCCAGGACTTGTCCCTGCAAATCGTGCGGCAAGTCATCGACGCCCTCGCCGATCGCGACTACCGCAATGTGGTCAATATGCCGCTGCTGCCCGGGCTGAGCTATGACGAAATCCGCCCCTATATGCAACTGGCGGAGGGCATCGGCGCCTTGCAGCATGCCTTGGCGCGCAGCCCCATCCGCCGCATCGCCATCGAGATCATCGGCGAAGACATGAACGGGCTGATCAAAGCCATGACCGTGGGCATCCTGAAAGGCTTGCTCAGTCCTTTCCTTGGCGACCAGGTGAGTTATGTCAATGCGCCCTTGCTGGCGGCAGAGCGCGGCTGGCTGATCACCCAAGCCAAGGGCATCCAGATCAGCGAATACCGCAATGTCATCACCTGCCAGCTCACAATGGATGACGGCGAAGAAATCAGCATCGCCGGCGCGCTGCTCGACCGGCAGCAACCCATGATTGTGCAGATCAACGATTATCGCGTCAACTTCGAGCCGCGCGGGCATCTGCTGATTATGGGCAGCTATGACAAACCGGGCGTGATTGGCCGGGTGGGCACATTGATGGCGCAGCGGGGCGTGAATATCGCCAGCTGGCACACCGGTCGCGCCGAACCAGGCGGCAATACCCTGACGGTGCTCAGCTTCGACGAAGACCTGCCGGACGATGTCATGGAAACCCTGCGGGGGCAGGACTTCATCCGTCATGTGCATCAGTTGAGGATATAGACGCGGATTGTGCTATGCTTGGAGCAACAATTTCCACCAGGAATAGCCTGACGATGCAAACGACTCTTGGCCTGCTGCTGGACGCCATCCGCGAATATTGCGCGAAGCAGCCGATACGACGCCTGTCCGTCTTCGGCTCGGCGCTGCATGGGAATATGCGCCCAGACAGTGACATCGACCTGCTGGTGGAGTATGTGGCAGACGCGCGCGTCGGTCTGGAGTTCTTCCAACATATGGTCGACTTGGGCGAGATCATCGGGCGAGAAGTTGACCTGCGTACGCCAGAAGACCTGAGTCGATTCTTCCGTGAGTCCGTATGCAAAGAAGCGAGACCGATATTTGAAAGCCAGCAAGACGAATGATTGCGTAAGGCTGCGGCACGCGCTGGATGCGGCACAAAAGGCTCGGCGATTCGCTAAAGGACATACTCGCGATTCCCTAGTGCAAGACGAAGGATTGTAGTTGATCCTTGCTCGCCTGCTAGAGATCTTGGGAGAAGCAACTGGATCGGTCTCACTAGAGTGCCGTGCCGAGTATCCTGCCATGCCATGGTCAAGCATGAAATCCATGCGTAACTGGTTGGCGCACGCTTACTTTGACATTAATCTCAGCACGCTTTGGAATGTGGTTCAGGATGAATTGCCGTCGCTAATCGTACAACTGCAAGACATGCTCCGTGCATATTGCGGAGACGAACCTGCGACAGACTGACGAATTTGACTCAATCCAAATGACTCTTGATGGCCAGCGCCACTTCTTTGTTGATGCCATTGACCTGCGCCAGCTCGCCGACCGATGCGCCGCGGATGGCGTCTATTGAATTTTCAAAGTGCGTAAGCAGCAGCTTGCGCCGTTTGGGCCCGACGCCAGGGATCGTTTCCAGGCGGCTGGCCAGGCTCATTTTGCGGCGGCGACTGCGGTGGCTGGTGATGGCAAAGCGATGGGCTTCGTCGCGCGCTCGCTGCAACAAATAGAGCGCCTCGCCTCGACGCTCCAGCAGGATGGACTGCGCCTGGCCGGGCACGAAGACCTCTTCTATGCGCTTCGCCAGCGAGGCGACCGGTACCCGTTGGCTCAAGCCGAATTCGTCCAGCACGGCGCTCGCCACATTGAGCTGCCCCTTTCCGCCATCAACCAGTAGCAAGTCGGGCAGCAGTCGCCAGGTTTCGTCTTTGTCTTTGCCATCGGGCGCGAGCTCGTCCGCCGATTCGCTGGCAGCTTTCCAGCGGCTGAAGCGGCGGGTCAGCGCTTCTTGCATGGACTGATAGTCATCGGAGCCGCTGTGGTCGATGCTGCGGATGTTGAAGCGGCGATACTCGCTTTTGCGCGGCGCGCCACGCACAAAGACGATGCGGCTGGCCACGATGGCCGTGCCCTGCGTTGTGCTGATGTCATAGCATTCGATGCGGTTGGGGATGCGCGGCAGGCTCAGCGCCGATTGCAGTTCGGCCATGGCTTGCTCGTGCCGCGTGGTATCGGCTTCGTATTGCGCGCGCATCATCTGCAAGCTCTCTACAGCGTTTTCTTGCGCCAGGCGCACCAGCTTGCGTTTGTCTCCGCGCTGGGGCACATGGATAGACACTTTGGAGCTGGCGCGTTTGTCGCTCAGCCAACTTTCCAGGATGCGCGCTTCTTGCACCTGGTCGGGCAAGATCAATTCGCGCGGGATGTTGCCACTGCCGGCGTAAAACTGGCTGATGAACTGCTCCAGCACGACAGCGTCCGATTCGCCTTCGGTATTGTTCATCATGCGCGAGTCGCTGCCGATGAGCTTGCCGTTGCGGATAAACATGATCTGCACGGTGGCATCGCGGTCTTCGCGGGCCAGGGCGATGACATCGTGGTCGGTCAGATTCTTGCCCACAGCTTTGTGCTTGTTGGTGATGAAGTCGATGGCTTGCAGCTGATCGCGGATGGCGGCGGCTTTTTCAAAGTTGAGTTCTGTTGCTGCGGCCTTCATTTCGTTGACCAGACGTTGCTGCACCGCTTTGGCGCGCCCGCTCAGCACATCCATTAGCTCCTGGATCATGAAGCGGTATTGGTCGCGGCTGACAGCGCCGATGCAAGGGGCGTTGCACAATTTAATGTCGTGAAAGAGGCAGGCGCGCTCGTCTTGCCCGTTGATCTCGCGGTCGCAGGTCAAATAGGGAAAGGCGCGGCGCAGGTCGCTCAGAGTCTTTTGCACCACCCACATGGCAGAATAGGGACCAAAATAGCGCGAGCCATCGTTGACGATTCGGCGTGTCGTTTCGACTTTGGGGAAGGCATCGCTCCAGCTGACGCGGATGTAGGGATACCGTTTGTCGTCCTTCAGCTCAATGTTATAGCGGGGCTTGTGCTTCTTGATTAATGTTTCTTCCAAAATCAGCGCCTTGACTTCGTTTTCGGTGATAATGAAAGCAATGTCATCCACTTCGGAGCGCATGCGCAGGGTTTTGCTGTTGCCATCGGCATGCGTGGTGAAATAACTGCGGACTCGGTTGCGCAGTCGTTTCGCCTTGCCCACATAGATGATCTTGCCGCGGCTGTTCTTCATCAGGTAGCAGCCGGGTTTGGCGGGCAGGTTTTTGAGGATGGTCTCGATATGCGGGGGTTTCTGGTACGACATTGGCGACAGCAAGGGAACCTTCGCGGACGAATTTCTCGTATAGTGTAGCATGATGCAGATTCTGCGGCGCCATAGAGATTCGCAATTTTGGGCAGTGCGCATTGGCGCGCCGGCCAGCGAGGTCCTGGATGACCCATATTCCCGTCTTGCTGGATGAAGCGCTTCAAGCGCTGATGCCCGGCGGCAAAGCGCCTTCGCGCGTCATTGATGGCACATTGGGCGCTGGCGGGCACAGCAAGGCGCTGCTGGATGCGGGCGCAGAAAGGCTGCTGGGCTGCGACCTGGATGCCCAGGCTCTTCATACAGCCAGGCAGGCACTGCAAGAGCACATTGGCCGGACGCATCTGTTGCAAGGCAGCTATCTGCGCATGCGTGAGTACGCGCAAGAACTGGGCTGGGATGCCGTGGATGCCATCCTGCTGGATCTGGGCTTGTCTTCGCTGCAGCTGGACGACCCCGCCCGCGGTTTCTCATTTCGACACGATGCGCGGCTGGATATGCGCTTCGACAACGCTTCGGGCACAAGCGCGAATGACATCGTCAACACCATGCCGGCCGAGGAGTTGACGCGGCTGCTGTTTCGCTATGGCGAAGAACGGCATGCTCGCCGCATCGTCCGCGCCATTGTGGCTGCCCGACCGGTTTGTACAACGCGCGATCTGGCCGAGCTGGTTGCCGCTGCGCTGCCGGCTGGCCTGCGCCGATCCATGCGCGTTCATCCAGCCACACGCAGTTTCCAGGCGCTGCGCATCGCTGTCAACGACGAACTGGCAGCTGTCGAACAAATCATTCCCATCGCAGTTGATCTGCTGCGTTCGGGCGGAAGACTGGCGATCATCAGCTTTCACAGCCTCGAAGATCGCATCGTCAAGCAAACTTTCCGAGAGATGGCGCGCAGTTTGACTGCTCCGCCGGGCATGGCCTCGCTGGGCAGCAAGCGCGCGAGCATCCGCCTGGTCAACCGCAAGCCCATCACCCCCAGCCAAGCCGAGATCCAGCAGAATCCACGCAGCCGCAGCGCCAAACTGCGCATTGCCGAGAAGGTATAATCGCCGCGCTGGCAAGTTGCGCGAGCTAGCGATTCTGATACATTGGGGGGTATAGGCGGCGTGTCGATCGGGCGCGCCAGGGTGAGTCATGTCGCAAGCCTGGTTTCAACATACATTCAGCCGCCGACGCTTCCAGACGCAGAGCCAGGCGACAGCGATTGCCATCCTGAGTGTGGCGATTCTGTTGATTTTGGGCAGCTTGTATCTGTCGCAGGTGGCAGCCTTCGCCATAACGAATCGCGAAATAGAAGATCTCATCAGCCGCCGCGACGAGATCAAACAGCAGAACGAACAACTCATCGGCGAGATAGCCAGCTTTCGCACCGTGCCGCGTTTGTATGCCCGCGCGGTAGAAATCGGCTTCCGCCCCGCCACCAACGAAGACATCGACTACCTGGTCATCGAAGGCTACAACCCAAATCGACAGGCAAGGCCATTTGCGGCTGCTGCGAGGCACAGCGCCGAAGCCGCAACAGCCGAATATGACGAGACATTTGGCGGCTGGCTGCAAGCGCAATTCGATCTCTTCCGCCGGCAATTTCAGACTTTCGGCGAGTGATGCATGCCGGGACAATCCGCACAGCAAGCCACCATCCATGCGCGCCTGCCCATCGTGGCGCTCTTTCTGATTTTCCTGGCCAGCTTGTTGATCATCCATTTAGCGAACTTCCAGTTCTTCCCGCGGTCGGTGCGGCAGGAGCTGGAGCGCATCGGCAGTTCAATCACCAATACGACACTGCGCATACCGGCCGAGCGCGGCATGATTTATGACCGTGATGGCGAGCCGCTGACATTCAACATTGTGCAGTATCGACTCGGCGTCAGCCCCGACCTGGTCTTTGATGCCGAGACATTGATGAAGCAATTGTCCGTGATCCTCGATATGGATGAAGTCGAGCTCTATTTCAAGCTGACCAGCGAGAATGTTTGGGAGTTTGTAGCAGGACCGATCTCGGCTGAGCAAGGCCAGGCCATCGCGGCGCTGGGCGAATTATCGCTGGGCTTGGAAGAGATCCCCAAGCGCTTTTATCCACAGAGCACATTGGCAGCGCATGTCATCGGCATCGTTTTGGACGATGGGCTCATCGGCACCCTGGGCGTGGAAGGCGCATACAACAGCACACTGGCGGGCCGCGTGATGGATCTGTCGGTCAGCAATGTGCCCTTCGACTTGCCCGAAGACCGGCCTGCCGAACAGCGCGGACAAGATATCGTGCTAACGCTCGACCGCGATGTGCAATTCTGGATGGAAGTTGAGCTGGAGCAAGCAGTCAAGGATTATGGGGCATTCCGCGGCAGCGTCATTGTCATGGACCCGCGCAATGGCGAAGTGCTGGCGCTGGCGAATTATCCTTCTTTCGACCCCAACCGCTTTCTGGAAATCACTGACCCCAACCTTCTGGTCAATCCAGTTGTGCAAGAGACATATGAACCGGGCTCGCTGGTACAGGTGCTGACGGCGGCGGCGGCGCTGGAAAGTGGCGCTATCACTTCGCAATGGAGCTACAACGATGTAGGTTTGATCGAGATCGGCGGGCGCGAGTTTCGCAATCGCTTCTTTCGGGCGCACGGCACTGTCGATATTACCGGCGTGCTGGCACAATCCCTGCATGTGGGCAGCGCAACCATGGCGCTGGAAATGGGCGAAGAAGCTTTCTACAGCAGCTTGCAGGCATTTGGCCTCGGGCAAGCAACCGGCGTGGGCTTGTTCAACGAAGAGCTGGGCGAGCTGCGTCTGCGGGGCGATACAGGCTGGAGCGAAAGCACCTTTGGGCTGAATAGTTATGGACAAGATCTGCAAGTCACCCAGATGCAGATGATCACCGCCTTCGCCGCAATCGCCAACGACGGCATCATGCGCCAACCGCATATCGTCCGCCAGGTGATCGGCGAAGAAGGACCCAAAGACGCGCGGCACAGCACAGTCCGGCGCGTGCTTTCGACAGAAACTGCCCGCACTCTCAAAGAGTTGCTGGTGCGTACAGTCCGCGAAGGCGCTCCCGAAGCCTATATGCACAATTACACTGTGGGCGGCAAACCGGGCACCGCCCAGATCAACACCGCCATCGGCTATGAGGCAGGACCCAATTCCTCGATCGTGTCATTCATCGGCTTTTTGCCGGCCGACGAGCCAGAAGTGCTGGCGATGGTCAAGCTGGATAGACCCGACGACTTTTTCGGTTTTGAAGTGGCAGCGCCGGTCTTCAGACGTATCGCCGACCGGCTGGTTATCTTGCTCGAGATCCCAGACGACGCGGTTCGGCGCGAGCTGCACGCGGTCGAAGCCCGCCTGCGCGCGTCTCTGGCGGAACAGGACTAGCTATGGACAACCAACTGCCACTGGCGCTCAGCATTGGCGGCGCGACTTTCTTGCTCGGTGTGATCTGGGGCAGCCCCTTCATCGAGATTCTGCGACTTTTAAAGATCGGCAAGCAGATCCGCCCCGAGCTGCAAGACAGCAGCCATGTCAACAAAGTTGGCACGCCGACCATGGGCGGCATCATGATCCTCGTGCCGGCGATATTGTTTTCGCTGGCGCTGAATATCTCGCGCATCGTCGAAGAAGGCAGCGGTCGCAGCATCTTGCTGCCGCTATTCGTTTTGATCGGCTTCGCATTGCTGGGATTGATCGACGATTGGGAAGGCATCCAAACTTCGCGCGGCAAGCTGGGAGAGGGGCTTTCGGGCAAGATCAAGTTCGCCTTTCAGATCATCCTGGCGCTCATCGCTTCGACCGTGATGTCGCATTTTGAATTCTCATTCGCCAACTCATTGACTCTGCCTTTGTTCAAAGTGACTATCCCGCTCAATCCGGTCATTTTTGTTGTGATCAGCACATTTATCATTGTGGCTAGTTCCAATGCGACCAACCTGACCGATGGTCTGGATGGCTTGGCGGGCATCATCACTGCCAGCGCATACGGCGCGTATGGCGTCATCGCCGTGCTGCAAAACCAGATTTTCATCGCCGAGCTGTGCTTCGTCATTGTGGGCGCGTGTTTTGCGTTTTTATGGTACAACGCGCATCCAGCCCAGTTGTTCATGGGCGATACGGGCTCGCTCTCGCTGGGGGCGACATTGGGCGCGGTCGCCGTCATGTCTGGGCAATGGCTGCTGCTGCCCATTATCGCTATTGTGCCAGTGGTCGAGATCCTCAGTGTGCTCGTTCAGGTGGCTTCTGCAAAGCTCACGCGGCGCTTATATGGCGTGGATTGGCGGCCTTTCTTGCGCACACCCATCCATCATCACTTCGAGCTGCTGGGCTGGAGCGAAATGCGCATCGTGCAGCGTTTTTGGCTGATCGCGATTTTGAGCGCTTTCGTCGGCGTAGCGCTGGCGCTGCTCTAGGCTTGGCCGAGACCATGAGTGGACGCGATTTCCTGGCAGGCAAGCGAGTCGTCGTCTTTGGTTTTGGACGACAGGGACGCGCCTTGGCTCGCTGGCTGCCGACTATCGGCGCGAATGTGGTTGTGACCGACAGACGCAGCGCCCTGGAATTGGCTGTGCGTCGCCGCGACTGGAAAGGCGTGCGATTTTATCTGGGCGGACACCCGGAAGATGCGCTGATCGGCGCACGCCTGATCTGTGTTTCCGGTGGTGTGCCGCTGGACTTGCCCCTGCTGGCAAAAGCGCGCGAGCATGGCATCCCCTTCAGCAACGATGCCCAGCTCTTCCTGGAGCGCTGCCCGGCGTCCGTCATCGGCATCACCGGCAGCGCTGGCAAGACGACGACCGCCGCGCTGGTGGCAGCTATTCTGCGGCGAGCCGGCTACAAGGTCTGGCTGGGCGGCAATATCGGCAATCCTCTGCTCGAAGACCTGGCGAAGATCAAACCGATGGACCTCGTCGTCATGGAGCTTTCCAGTTTTCAGCTGGAGCTGATGAGTAGTTCGCCACAGGTCGCTGCCATCTTGAATCTGACCCCGAATCACCTTGATCGGCACGGCAGCCTGGACAAATACGCCGCTGCCAAATCGAACATATTGCGGCATCAACGCAAGAGCGATGTGTCGGTGCTTTGCCAGGACGACACGGGCAGCCAGCCTTTCGCGCAGCTCGTGGCTGGCGAAGACCTGCGCTTCAGCAGGTACGAAATGGTTGCCAATGGCGCCTTCATGCTGGGCAACCGTCTGCTGGTTACGGGTGCGGCCAGTTTTGATGGCGCGGCGCATGTGCTTTGTCGATGCGAAGATATTCCGCTGAGGGGCGACCACAATGTATTGAATGTGCTGGCCGCCTGCGCGATCACCGGCGGCATGGGCTTGGCGACCGACCGTCCCGGTGTCGTGCCCGAAGTGATGCGCGCCGCCATTCACGATTTTCGTCCGGTTGCGCATCGGCTGGAAATCGTACGCACGCAGAATGGAGTCAGCTGGGTCAACGACAGCATCGCCACCGCGCCAGAACGACTGCAAGCAGCTTTGAAAAGCTACGACGAGCCGCTGGTGCTGTTGATAGGCGGGGCAGACAAAGACCTGCCTTGGCAAGCGGCGCTGCAATCCGCCTTGCACAAGGCAAAGCATATCATCGTCTTCGGAGAAGATGGAGAAAAGCAAGTCGCCTCAAAGGTGATGCCCATGCTCAGCCTGATGCGTCCTCGCCAGGGGCAAGTGCTGCGCGTCGACAGCCTGGCCGATGCCGTGGCATGCGCTGCTCGTGTGGCGCTGGCGGGCGATGTCGTGCTGCTTTCGCCTGGCGGCACCAGTTACGATGCCTATGCGGATTTTGTCGAGCGCGGAAATCACTTTCGCCAATTGGTAACTCAACTATAATGATGCGCGCGGGAAGAGGAGACCAATGAGCGAGCAAGCCAGCCCCGATGCGCGGCATCGGCGACTGCGGCGCAGGCTGCGACAACGCAGAGGCCTGCCACTGGAGAGTGGCGAGCGTCGTCCGCGGCGCTTCAATCTGCCCCAGAATCGCTTTCTCACCGCCTTCGACCGTCCGCTGATGGCGATCGTGCTGCTGTTGCTGATCATCGGCTCGCTGATGGTCTTCAGCGCGACATTCGACTGGAGCCGCGAGACGTATGGAACAGCCAGCGGTTTTTTCGTTGAAGAGCACCTGCGCAATATCGCCTGGGCAGTTTGGTGGATGCTGATGGTTGCGCTGGTGGATTATCGCTTTTGGAAGCGATTTGCTATCTGGCTGCTGCTGTTTACGGTTGTCGCGCTGGTGGCGGTGCTGTTCATTGGCGAAGAAGTGTTTGGCGCGCGGCGTTCGTTTTCAGCGGGCCGCTTCCAACCTGGAGAATTGGCAGAATTCGCCATAGTGCTCTACCTGGCAGCTTGGCTGGGCTCCAAGCGGACGCAGGTCGCCAGTTTGTTTTTTGGCTTGGCGCCTTTTTTGATGGTCGTGGGCGTGGTGGGATTTCTAATTATTCAACAGCCGGATCTGAGTTCGGCTGCCATCGTCGTGCTGACAGCGGGCGCGATGTATTTTGTGGCTGGCGCGAACATTTTTCATCTTGCTGCCATTGCCGTGTTGTCGAGCAGCGTTGGGCTTGTCTTGCTGCAAGTCTTGCCCTATGCCCAGCGGCGCGTTGATAACTTCCTGGCCGGGCTGAGCGATGTAACGCTGGCAGAATATCATACCTTGCAAGCCATCACAGCTTTCTTGCGCGGCGGCTGGTTTGGCGTCGGCGTCGGGCAATCCCAGCAGAAGTTTGGCGCATTGCCCGCGCCGCACACCGACAGCATCTTTGCGGTGATAGGCGAGGAGATGGGTGTATTGGGCGCTGCGGTTGTCGTTGCTCTTTTTATCTGTTTTGCCATTCGCGGTTTTCAGTTGGCGCGGCGGGCAAAAGACGACTTTGGCACTTTGCTCTGCGTCGGCGTCACCTCTTGGGTGATCATACAGGCGCTGCTGAATATCGCCGTGATGACGGGCGCTGTGCCATCGACAGGCGTGCCCCTGCCATTCATCAGCTTCGGCGGGTCGTCGCTGACTGTGGTGATGATCGGCGTGGGATTGATGCTCAGCGTGCAGCGGGTGGCGTCGCGCCGCGTACCCATCTCGGAACGGAGAAACGAGCTTGCGAATTCTGATCGGGGCGGGCGGCACCGGCGGTCATATTTACCCCGCGCTGGCGACAGCCCAGACATTGCTGCGCGCGGAGGCTGAGCCGCACGAGCTGCATTTTGTCGGCGCGGTCGGCGGTATGGAAAGCAAGCTGGTGGCAGCTGCGGGGCTGGACTTTGCCGGCTATCATGAAGTGCTGGCAGGACCCATCCACGGCGTCAACCCACTGCGCATAGGCATCAGCCTGCTGAAACTGGCGGCGGGCATGGGGCAATCGCTGGTCAGTCTGCGGCGAATCCAACCCCATGTCATCCTGTTGACGGGCGGATGGGCGAACTTTCCTGTGGCGCTGGCGGCGAATTTGCTGCGCATCCCTATTGTGATCTACCTGCCCGATATCGAACCCGGTTTGACTATCAAAGTCTTGCAGCGGTTCGCGCGCAGAGTCGCCGTTACTGCTGCGCCATCCCTGCGCTTCTTTGCGGATGGCAAGGCGGTGGTAACCGGTTATCCATTGCAATCCGATCGGCTATGCGCCGACCGCGATGTGGCGCGCGCGCATTTTAATCTGAACCCCGACCGCAAGACTCTGCTGGTCTTCGGTGGCAGCCGCGGCGCTCGCAGCATCAATATGGCGCTGGGCGACAGCCTGGGACGTCTGCTGGCAGCGGGCTTGCAAATCATTCACATCACGGGCGAGCTGGACTGGACTCGCGCGCAGCAACAGCTGGGCGACCTGGCTGGGCATCCGCATTATCACGCATTTGCCTATTTGCATGCAGAGATGGGCTTGGCTTTCGCGGCGGCCGACCTGGCGATCTGCCGTGCGGGCGCCAGCACCCTGGCCGAATTGCCCGCCTTTGCTTTGCCTGCCATTCTGGCGCCCTACCCCTACGCGTGGCGCTATCAAAAAGTGAATGCCGATTACCTCAGCCAGCGGGGCGCTGCCATGCGACTCGACGATGAAGACATGCCCGCCGAGCTGGGCGACATGGTTTTGGCATTGCTCAACGACGAGGCGCGTATGGCAGACCTGCGAGCGAAGTCGCGAGCCTTGGCCAACCGTGACGGCGCGAACAATGTGGCGAAGCTGCTGTTAGAGACGGGCAGGGACTGACATGCTGCTCTCGGCTGGACAGCGCATACACCTGATCGGCATCGGCGGCGCGGGCTTGTCGGCGATCGCGCGCATCTTGCTGGGGCGCGGATTGACTGTCAGCGGCTCGGACAGTCGCAGCAGCGAAATCACGGCGGCGCTGGCAGAAGAGGGCGCGCGAGTCGATATTGGGCACGCTGCCGACCTTGTCTTCGGCGCGGATGCCGTATTGGCGACATCGGCTGTGCCAGACGACCACATCGAGGTGGCTGCGGCGCGAGCTTTGGGCATTCCTGTCTATCGGCGGCGGCAATTCATGAGCGCGCTGCTGCAGGGCGTCGATACGCTGGCGGTGGCTGGCGCACACGGCAAAACCACCACCACTGCCATGCTGACGCACATTCTGCAATGCGCCGGGCAAGACCCCAGCTACATAGTCGGCGGGACGATGGGCAACACGGGCAACAATGCGGCTGTCGGGAGCGGCGAGTCCTTCGTCATTGAGGCTGACGAATACGACAATATGTTCCTCGGTTTGTCGCCAGACTTGGCTGTTGTAACCAATGTCGAACATGACCACCCGGATTTCTTTGCCACTGTGGAAGACATCCGGGCAGCTTTCAGCCGATTCGCTGCGTTGCTGAAGACCGATGGCATGCTAATTTCCTGCGCCGACAACGCTGCGTCGCTGGCGCTGGCGATCTCGCGGCGTGCACAAGGCAGGCCGGCGCTCACCTATGGCATCGCCTGCGCATCAGCAGACTGGCGAGCGGTCGACCTGCGCTTCCAGGACTTTGGCAGCCAATTCATCGTAAAGCAGGCTGACACGGTCCGCGGACAGGCGCGGCTGGGGTTGCCCGGCGCGCACAATGTGCTCAATGCTCTGGCGGCGCTGGCAGCGGCAAACCAGCGTGGCGTCAGCATCGAGCAGGGCGCAGAAGCTTTGTCGGGATTCATCAGCGCGGGGCGACGTTTCGAGTTGCGTGGCGAGCGCGACGGCATCGCTGTCATTGATGACTACGCGCATCATCCGACTGCCATACAGGCTAATCTGGAAGCAGCGCGACGCAGCTATCCACAGCGGCAGATCTGGGCGGTCTGGCAGCCGCATACCTACAGTCGCGTGAAGCAATTTGCCGCTGACTTCGCCGCGGCTTTCGACCATGCCGACCGCGTCCTGGTCACGCCGATATACGCGGCGCGAGAAGAGCCGATCGCGGGAATCAGCAGCCCAAACCTGGCGCAGGCGATCTCTGCGCGCTGTCCTGCCCTGTATATGCCTACATTTGCCGCCACCGCCGAACTCATCCGAGCCGAGGCGCGCAGACCAGCAGCCGTCCTGATATTCAGCGCGGGCGACGCCGAACAAATTGCCGAGTTGCTCTTGAGCGATGACGCATGAGCGACGCCCTGTTGCAGGCATTCCCGTCCCTCCAGCGCAATCAATCGTTGGCGCGCTACACAGCGGCGAGGCTTGGCGGTCCTGCCGATTATCTTTATATCGCCAAAGACCCCACCTACACCGACATCAAGCGCTTGCTGCCCAAAGCATGGGCGCATGACATGCCAGTCACGGTCATCGGCGGCGGCGCGAACATCCTGGTCTCGGACGCTGGCATCCGCGGGCTCGTGATCGTGAATCGGGCGGCGCGCATCGAGCATTGCGGGACGACTGTGCAGACGGCGGCTGGCACCAGCTTGATCCACCTGGCGCGTTTCTGCCAGGAACAAGGTTTAGGCGGCATGGAGTGGGCGATCGCCGTGCCAGGCACTGTAGGCGGCGCAGTGGTCAACAATGCCGGCGCGCATGGCGGCGATATCGCCAGCAACCTGTTGCGAGCGCGAATCTTCGAGCCAGGCAACACAAACTGGATGGCAGCGAAGGAGCTGGATTATGCCTATCGCCATTCGCTGCTAAAATCTCGGGCAGATCGGCGCTTCTTCGTGCTGGAAGCAGAATTCGCCTTGCAGCGGACAGATCGCGACTCGGTCGGCGCGAAGATGGCGAATAACAATGCGTATCGCCGGCGTACACAGCCGCCTGGCGCCAGCTTGGGCAGCATCTTCAAGAATCCCCCTGAAGACTTCGCTGGCAGATTGATCGAAGCGGCGGGATTGAAAGGCGAGCGCATGGGCGGCGTTCAGATTTCGCCACGGCATGCCAATTTCTTCGTCAATTTGGGCGGGACCGCGACAGCCCGTGATTACTGGCAGCTTGTCCTGTTGGTTCAAGAGCGAGTCAAGAGAGCGACCGGCGTGACGCTGGAGCTGGAAGTCCAGCTGCTTGGCGATTGGTAAGAAATAACGCGCCTGGATGTTTGCGCCATTATTGTGGCAAGTGTAGACTGGGTCGCATCAGAATTGCGGCTGCCAACGGCAACAGTTGAAAGACGCACAGTGGCGAGTCATGTTCAAACGCAGCAGCGCCAGCCTGAGCGCGCGCCTGGTGTCTTACATCGGGCGCGGCCGGGGAGCGTTCCCAAGCGCCAGGCGCCGGTGCACAGCGATGTCGGCGAGGGTTACCTGCAATGGCGGGCGGCCAGCGCTGCGTTGTTCTTGCTGCTGGGCGCTTTGCTGGCGATGTTTTTCGTCAGCGATGTGTTTTTTGTACGTTCAATAGTCGTGCGAGGCAATGACCTGATGCCGCGCGAGGAGATATTTGCGTATTCAGATATTGCCGATTTTCACATGTTCTGGCTCGACCCAGCGCAGATACGCGAACATGTTTTGCGCTCGCCATCGGTAGCGGACGCGGTCGTCCAGTTGGGCTGGCCCCCCGAGCTGATCACCATTCTGGTCGAAGAGCGGCAGCCCGCCATGATTTGGTCGGACGCGGGCGCCGAAAGCTGGATCGACTTGCAGGGGCGCACCATGCCGGCGCGAGCAGAGATGCCGCATGTGCCGCGCGTCAACCTGGTGAAAGACGACTATGCGGGTCCGATGCCCAGCGCCGACGAATTCAACGCCGAGATGGTGCTGGGCGCGCTGCAATTGATCGAGCGGCTGCCAGAAGGCGCCAATCTGGACTTTCATCCCGTGCATGGACTTGGCTGGACCAACGACCAGGGCTGGCAAGTGTGGATGGGCAGGGGTTCGGCGTCCGAAACGAGCGAGAAGCTGAAAATGTACGAGGTGCTGGTGGCGGATCTGAACAATCGGTCGGTTGATATCGCCGAGCTGAATATCGCCAATCCAGACGCGCCATTCTACAGGGTATTGTGGGAGCGATAGAAGCTGATGGGCGATTTGGTCGTAGGCCTCGATGTAGGCACACACAAGATATGCACGATTGTCGGCGAAGTGCGCCCTGAAGATGTCTATGTCGTCGGCTTGGGCATCGAAGCGAGCGACGGCATGAAGAAGGGTGTCGTCAGCGATGTCGGCGCGCTTTCGGCTGCGATCGCCCAGTCCATCCGCAAGGCAGAAAGGTCCAGCGGCTATGACATCAATCGCGCTTTTGTGAGCGTGGCCGGCAGCCATATCTCGTCATTGACCAGCCGTGGCATGGCGACAGTGGTGGGCTCGCGCAGCGTGCAGACAGCCGACCTGGAAAAAGCCATGAGCGTGGCCCGCAATATCGCCATCCCCCACAACCGCGAGATCTTGCATGTCGTGCCGCGCAGTTACACGCTGGACGGGCAAGAAGGTATCCGCAGCCCGCTGGGCATGCACTGCTTTCGTCTGGAGGTGGACGCGCATATTATCACGGCGTCGACAACCAGCCTGGCCAACCTCGAAGACGCGGTGGAATCGGCAGGCGTGCTGGTTGACCGTTTCATCCTCAATCCCTTGGCGGCCGGCGAGGCTGTCTTGACACCACATGAGCGAGAGATGGGCGCGGTGGTCATCGACATTGGCGGCGGCACCACCGATATCGCCATCTTCATCGACAACACAGTTTGGCATACTGCCATCATCCCGGTCGGCGGCAACCATGTGACCCAAGATATTACGTATTGGATGCGCGTGCCTTTTGGCTTGGCAGAACAAGTCAAGATCCAGCGCGGGCACGCCGATACGCAGGCCGTCAGCGAAACGGAAGTCTTCCCAGTAGAGCCTTTTGGCGGCGAGATTCTGCCGGTATCGCGGCGCGACCTGGCCATGGTGATCGAAGCGCGCTTTGAAGAGATCTTCGAGATGGTGGAAAAAGAGATCAAGCGCTCGGGTTATGCTGGTTTGCTGCGAGCGGGCTCGGTGATCACAGGCGGGAGTTCGCTGCTGCCGGGCTATCGTGATTTGGCATCGCGCATCCTCAATTTGCCAGTGCGTCTGGCGCAGCCAGAGCGAGTGACAGGCATCGCCGACACATTGAAGAATCCTTCTTACAGCACGAGCGTCGGTTTGCTGCGGCTGGGGCTGGAGATGGACGCCATGCTGGAGCCAGACCTGGATGCCAACGTCGGCGTGCCAGTGAACCAGTGGGGACGGCGCATGAACAACTTCTTGAAACGTTTTTTGCCGCAGGACGAATGAGCGGCGCTTTTTGCGCAGTATTGCCAGTAAATTGCTGTTTGTACTGATTGCGCACATATCGATTGGGCGTACAATGTACGCGTGAGCTTGAAAAAAGCGGCCGAACGCTGTTGAATGACGAGGGACATCACAATGGTCAATGATTTGATAACCGGGGAAAACTACGCCCAGATCAAGGTCGTGGGTGTCGGCGGTGGCGGCGGAAATGCCATCAATCGCATGATCAACGAAGGCTTGGGCGGCGTAGAGTTTATCGCGGTCAACACCGACAACCAGGCGCTGATGCTTTCCAAAGCCAAGACGCGCGTGCGCATTGGCGACAAGCTGACGCGTGGCTTGGGCGCGGGCGGCAATCCAGAGATCGGTCGCAAAGCCGCCGAAGAAAGCTCGGAAGACTTGCTAGAAGTCCTGCGCGGCTCGGACATGGTTTTCGTGGCTTGCGGCATGGGTGGCGGCACGGGCACGGGCGCATCGCCTGTCATCGCACAGATCGCCAAAGAACTTGGCGCGCTCACCATCGGCGTCGTGACCCGCCCTTTCACTTTTGAAGGCACGCGGCGCGCGCAACTGGCAAAGACCGGTATTGAGGCGCTAAAGAGCCAAGTCGACACGCTCATCGTGATCCCCAACGACCGCCTGCTGCAAATGGCCGACAAGCGCTCGACCCTGCAGCAAGCTTTCTCGCTGGCAGACGATGTGCTGCGCCAAGGCATCCAGGGCATCTCGGAATTGATCACCGTGCCAGGTTTGATCAACCTGGACTTCGCTGATGTGCGCACGGTCATGAGCGAAGGCGGCGCGGCGCTGATGGCAGTTGGACGGGCTGCTGGCGATGATCGGGCGCGGTCTGCGGCAGAAATGGCCATCACCAGCGGCTTGCTGGATGTGACGATTGATGGCGCGCGCGGCATCTTGTTCTCGATAACGGGTGGCGCCGATTTGACGCTATTTGAAGTCAACGAGGCGGCAGCCATCATCAAGGATTCGGCGCATGCGGAATGCAACCTCATCTTCGGCGCGCACATCGACGAAAGTCTGGGCGATGAGGTGCACATCACCGTGATCGCCACCGGCTTTGAACGCAGCCGCCTGGAAACCACCATGAAAGAAGCGGGCCAGTTGCCGATCCGCCAGTCGACCCAAGCACCGCAGTCGACGCCAGTTCAGCGCCCGGTCTATGAAGATGTCGAGGTGCAGGCGCCCGGTCAAGGAGTCTCGGTAGGCAGTGGATCTCCCTTCCAGCGGACCCGTCAGGCTCCGCCCTCGCCCACCCCGGATGATGCCCGAACCTATGACAATATCGACCCCAAAAACACGGAGTTGCCAGCCTTCCTGCGCAAGCGAAATCGCCGGCAATAGCCTTCCAACCAAATAGATTTATTGCCTGTTTGGGCGATCCGTCGGGTCGCCCTTTTCTCGTCAGTGACAAGATTGTTCCCAACGCCTTTTGTAAGAAAACTCCAATGCGATCCATACCGAAACGGCCGAATCGCCGCTAGCAGATTCACGACTTAGCGACCATAATTTGGCTATTCACCAGGTAGTAATCTGACGACCTAGAACGTCGCAAAGATAGGGTATGATATGTTCGCCGAAGCGCCCGTCAGGATTGGAATGCCTGACATGACACTTGAGTCCCCCAGCGACAATACGCTGCACGAACTGGGCTACAAGATCTTCCTCGACCGCTATGCCCAAAAGGACATGGCGCGCGCCAGCCTGTCTATCGGCGACACGGCCATTGTGGTCGTCGATCCCAAGACCGGACAGCGCGAGGTCGGCTCGATAACCGCGCTCGACCTGCCCATGGTCACGATACAACTGCTGGATGGCGAAGTGGTCGAACGCGACTTGCAGCATGTGGACAAGCCGATCGAGACCGAGCCGGAACAGATGATGGACCGCGTGGCCCGGGGCGTGGCCGAGGCCGAACCCAGCGCAGCCAAACGCGATGAATGGACCGACAAGTTCCGCTGGCTGCTGGACGACTGGAAGTTCGTGCCTGGCGGACGCATCTTGACCGCGGCCGGCACCAACCAGGATCTGACCTATTACAACTGCTATGTCATCCCGTCGCCGCAGGACTCGCGCGATGGCATCATGACGACGTTGAGCCAGATGACGGAGATCATGTCGCGTGGCGGCGGTGTGGGCATCAACTTATCGACGCTGCGACCGCGCCATTCCTATGTCCAGGGCGTCAACGGCCGCTCCAGCGGGGCAGTATCCTGGGGCGCGCTCTACAGCTTTGTCACCGGCTTGATCGAACAAGGTGGCAGCAGGCGCGGCGCCTTGATGCTGATACTGAATGACTGGCACCCAGACATCTTCAACTTCATCAACAGCAAGCGCCAGGCGGGCAAGATCACCAATGCCAATATCAGCGTCGGCGTCAGCGACAAGCTGATGACCGCCGTCAAAGCCGATGACGACTGGGAGCTGGTCTTCCCCGATACGCGCGACCCAGATTATGACGAGCTGTGGGATGGCGACCTGGCCGCCTGGATCGCTTCTGGGCGCAAAATCGTCCCGCACAAGGTGGTCAAAGCGCGCGAATTGTGGCAGGCGATTATCGAAAGCGCCTGGGCGAGCGCCGAGCCGGGCATCTGGTTCAACGAATACAGCAATCGCATGGCAAACAGCAGCTATTTTAATCCTTTGATCGCCACCAACCCTTGTGGCGAGCAGCCGCTGGGCGCTTTTTCGGTCTGCAATCTGGGCGCGGTCAACTTGTCCTGCTTTTATGACGAGGCGAGGCACGATGTCAACTGGGACGGGCTGCGCACGACAGTCGCCTATGCCACGCGCTTCCTGGACAATGTCATCGATACTACGCCCTACTTCTTTGACGAGAATGAAAAAGTGCAGAAGTCCGAGCGGCGAGTCGGCTTGGGCACCATGGGCATTGCCGAGCTCATGCTGAAGCTGGGCCTGCGTTATGGCAGCGATGAATCGGTCGCGCTGATCGACAAGGTCTACAAGCTGATTGCCGTCACCGCCTATGAAACATCCAGCGAGCTGGCGCGAGAAAAAGGCCCCTTCCCTCAATTTGATGCCGAGCCCTTCCTGGCCAGCGGTTATATGCAGCAGATGCCAAAAGTGGTTCGCGACAAAGTGCGGCGCGATGGCATGCGCAATGTAACCCTGCTGACGCAAGCGCCGACCGGCACCACCGGCACCATGGTCAATACATCGACTGGCATCGAGCCCTTCTTCAGCTGGGTCTATTTCCGCAAAAGTCGGCTGGGGCTGCACGAAGAGCAGGTGCCCATCGTCAAGCAATGGCGCGAAGAAAACCCGCATGCAGAAGAGCTGCCACCCTACTTCGTAACCGCTATGGACTTGTCGCCGGCCGAGCATGTCAAAGTGCAGGGCGCCTTTCAGCGCTGGATCGACAGCGCCATCAGCAAAACCTGCAATGTGCCCAAGGAATACAGCATCGAGCAAGTGAGCGAACTGTATCAGTATATGTATGAATTGGGCTGCAAGGGCGGCACCATCTATCGCGATGGCAGCCGCGACGAACAAGTGCTGATGCTCAAGGGCGATGAACGCGCCGAAAGCGAAATGGCTGGGCTGAAAGAGAGCGCCGCTGCCGAACCCGCTACAACGCCGCACCGTGTCTATCCGCGTCCCGACAAACTGCGCGGCACGACCGTGGCCACCCTGACGCCCTTTGGCAAAGCCTACATCACCATCAACCGCGATGAGGATGACAACCCTTTCGAGGTCTTCGTGGCGATTGGCAAAGCCGGCAGCGATATCCAGGCCGACGCCGAGAGTCTGGGCAGGATGCTTTCGCTGCTGCTGCGCTCCACAGCCCCGCCCAACCGCCGCGATATGCTGAAGTTGATCATTGAGCAGCTGCAAGATATTGGCGGCGCGAGACCAATCGGCTTTGGCCCCAAGCGCGTGCTGTCACTGCCCGATGCCGTGGCCCGCGTGTTGCAAGTCGAGTTTTTCCCCGAAGAGCCGATGCAGCAGCTGGGCTTGCCTATCGCAGCATCGACAGGGGCGGAGCTATCGGCTGTCAGCGCATCGTCAGAGTCAGATGCAGCCATAACTGGCGCGGACATGTGTCCGGAGTGCAATATGATTACGCTGGTGCGCGCCGAGGGCTGCCGCAAGTGTGTGTATTGTGGCTACAGCGAGTGTTGAGGCTGGGCGACCAATAGAGATTACAACAAATTGCCTCCTTATGCGCCGCTATCGCTTCGGCAATGTAGTCACCTACTGCCAGCCAGTCGGAACGCAGCGCCTCATAATCCGCTCTGGCCACGTCAGGTTCAGCGGGCTGCCACAATGTCAACAGTCTGTAGCTTGCACAAGTCTCAATGCTGCAGATCATGCTTGGTGAAACGTTGTTGCACAGCATATAATTCCCTACCAAGTGACAAACGGGAGAGACATTATGCCCGACTACATTTGCATGGGCGTGCCTTACTATCTGGGCGAGGCGCTGGCAAAGCGGCGTGAAGTCGCAGCCCTGCGCAACAGTGGAATCGCTGGCGAGCTGGACGCAGAATGGATCGACATCGCGCCGGACTTCGCCGCGCACGGGGACCCGGTCGTAGCCGTCAATTGGGCGCTGGCAGAGGCTATCCAGGCACATGCGCCAAAGACGCCCGTGATCTTTGCCAACGACTGCACCAGTTGTCTGGGCGTGGTCAAAGGCCTGGAGGCGCATTCGCCTGCCATCTTGTGGTACGACTCGCACGGCGACTTCAACACGCCAGAGACGACTCCCAGCGGCTTCTTGGGCGGTATGCCCCTGGCAGCGCTGGTCGGTCGCGGCAACCAGCATCTTATGCGCGGCCTGCAGCTTGCGCCGATCGCCGAGTCGGACATCGTCATCAGCGATGTGCGCAACCTCGACCCACAAGAAGGCCAGATGCTGCGCGAAAGCCAGGTCGCAATCTATGAGACCTTGACAGAGTTGGACGCCGCGCCGCTGCCAGACAAGCCGCTCTACATCCATTTTGATACCGATGTGGTCGACTGCGCCGAGATGCCCGCCATGAGCTATCCCGAGCCAGGCGGACCCACACTGGACGAGAGCATCGAGTCGCTGCGCATCGCGCTGGCAAAGAGTCGCGTTGCCGCCGTTTTGTTCAGCTTGTGGAACAGCACCCTGCCCGGCGCGGACGAGACCATGGCCGCCACACTGCGGCTGGTGCGAGCATTGAAGCAAGCCACCGATTCACGATAAGGCGCACAATCTGCAGCAATGCCTTGCAGGGCGGCGCAAAAACGCGTATGCTTTGCTAGCGAGCGAATAACGAGCCGCGAGGGAAGTGTCAATTGTACAGCGACAACGAGATTTTGTTCCCGCATTATGCCATCCCCGCCCTGCGCAACACGCGGGATGGACAATGGGCGCAACTCGTTGACGATCTGGAAGGCAAGCCAGAAACCAGCCCCGAGATTCTCGGGCTGATGTCGCTGATGATCGACTTGAACGGCTGCCTGTCCTGCGAAACCGACAGCTTTCGAGCGATGCGCGGCTGCACTGCTTGTGCCAAACAGACCTTGCGGAGATGCAAAGACAACGATGAAGAATTACGGCGGTCTTTCCAGGAACGAGTGACTCAAATGCGTAACCATGACCCGAGCGCCGATCAATGACGTGCCGATTTCGACTGCCTGTTGACAGGCAACGGCGCGCCGTGTTAAGCTTGGCTTTCGCGGCAGTTGCTGCGAGTCTGATGAGTGTCGCATCCTAATGAAGGGTCGTGCAAAGATAGCGAGTTCAGGTCTGCGAATTAACGGCAACATCCGCGGTGTGCGCGAAGTCCGCCTGATCGACCATGCCAACAACAATATCGGCGTTGTCGGCATCAGCTATGCCCAGGAACGTGCAGATGCGGTTGGCTTGGATCTGGTTGAGGTAGCGCCCAAAGCTCGTCCGCCCGTCTGTCGCATCATGGATTATGGCAAGTTCCAATACGAACAGCGTCGCAAGGAACGGAAATCAAAGAAGAACCAGATCAAGGTGACCGTCAAAGAGATCCAATTGCGACCCAAAACCGACGAGTATCACTTGCAGTTTGACATCAAACGCGCCGAGAAGTGGCTGCAAGAAGGCAAAAAGGTCAAGTTTCGCGTGCGTTTTCGCGGTCGCGAAATCACGCATCAGTACATCGGGCGCGACCGACTGGGCAGGATCGAAGAAGCGCTCAAAGAAGTCGGCGTGGTGGAGCAGCGACCCAATATCGAAGGCAGAGACATGCTGATGATCCTCGCGCCGACCAAGGAATTCAGACATAGTTCGGAGAAGCAATAGTGCCACGCAAGAAAAAGAGCGGAAAGTACAAACTGAAGACGCACAAAGCTACAGCCAAGCGCTTCAAAATGACAGGAACCGGCAAGATCGTCCGCACCAAGGGCGGCAAGAGCCATCGCCGGCGCATGTCTGCCAAGCGCGTGCGCCGTCAATGGGACAAGACCATGCAGGTCGGCGAAAAAGCCATGCAGCGCCGCATCCGCCGCCTCGCCCCCTATCTGGGCAAGTACAAAGCCAACCCGCCCGCCTAAGCCAGCGCCAATCACGGAGAATCAGCAATGGCCAGAACACGCACCGGCTTCGTCAGACGGCGCCGGCACAAGAAAATCATCAAGATGACCAAGGGGCAATGGGGCACGCGCAGCAAGAATTTCAAGCGCGCCAACGAAGCCATGATGCGCAGCTTGTGGTATGCCTACCGCGACCGCCGACAGCGCCGTCGCCAACTTCGCCGCCTCTGGATCCAGCGCATCAATGCAGCCGCGCGTTTGAACGGCATGAAGTACAGCCAGATGGTCTATGGCTTGAAGCGCGCCGGCATCGAGCTGGACCGCAAGAGCCTCGCGCACCTCGCTGTGCACGATGCCTCCACCTTCAGGCAAATCGCCGACACAGCCCGTCAGCATCTCTAGGCGCGGCAACGACAAGCCAGGTAAACGTACAAAGGGTCCCTCAGCAGACCCTTTTTGTATTTGTGATGGCGCAGCATGGATCCTATCAGCAGCACACAAAACAAGCGCGTCCGCCATGTGAAGGCGCTGGTGAATCGAGCGCGACTGCGGCGCAGCGAACGCAAATTGATCCTGGAAGGCGACCGTCTGATCGCCGATGCGCTCGCCCGTGGTGGCGCTGCCGAGCTGGCATTGTATTCCCCTCAACGCGCAGATTATGGCGTCATCGCGCAGCTGCAAGAGCGGGGCTGCACCTTGCTGCCGGTCACCGAATCGATCCTGCGACATGTCAGCGATACGCAGCAGCCGCCGGGCATCCTGGGGGTTTTTCACATCCCCAAGCCAAGCATCTCGCAGCCCTGCCAGCGCGTGCTGATCTTGGACGCTATCAGCGAGCCCGGCAATCTGGGCACGATCCTGCGCAGCGCCTCGGCCGCGGGCGTCGAGCTGGCGATCCTGGCGCCGGGCTGCTGCGATGTCTACAGCGGCAAGACTCTGCGCGCGGGTATGGGCGCTCATTTTCGACTGCCCATCGTGGAGGCGAGCTGGCAAGAAATCGCAGACTTCTGTCGCGAGCTGCAAGTCTTTGCGACACGAGCCGCTGCCGATTGTGCTTATACAAGCGTCGACTGGACAGGCGACTGGGCGCTTATCTTGGGCAACGAAGCGCACGGGCTAAGCCAAGCAGCGCGTAAATTGGCTGCTTGCGAGATCGCCATCCCCATGGCGCAGTCCAGCGAGTCGCTGAATGTGGCCAGCGCGGCGGCTGTCATCTTGTTCGAGGCGCAGCGGCAGCATTTGCACAGCGACTCTACACTTGCGGGACTGTCTGTTGTAGACTAGCCGCGTTCAATCGGCAAGCAGATATGGGTGAGACATGGCAAAAGAATACGATGTCGTCGTGTTGGGCGCGGGACCGGGCGGATATATCGCTGCCATCCGCGCCAGTCAGCTTGGGCTTGCGACCGCCATCGTCGAAAAGAAGTATTGGGGCGGCGTCTGCCTGAATGTCGGCTGTATCCCTTCCAAGGCGCTGCTGCGCAATGCCGAGCTGGCGCATATCCTCACGCGCGAAGCCGATCAGTTTGGCATCAGCGGCGACTTCACGCTGGACTATGGCAAAGCCTTCAAGCGCAGCCGGCGCGTCTCCAATGGGCTGACCAAAGGTGTGCAGTTCCTCATGCGCAAAAACAAAATCGCGGCGCATGAAGGTTGGGCGACTATCCAGGACGAACACAGCCTGCATGTAGCGAAGAACGACGGCAGCAGCGAGACGCTGGCCTTCAAGCACCTGATCATCGCGACCGGCGCAAGCACGCGACTGCTCCCGGGCACGACGCTGAGCGAACGCGTGGTTACCTATGAAGAGCAGATCATGGAAGATTCGCTGCCAGCCAGCATCATCATCGCTGGCGCGGGCGCAATCGGCGTCGAATTCGCCTACATCATGGCGAATTATGGGGTTGAAGTTACCCTGGTCGAAACGATGCAGCGCATTCTGCCTTTGGAAGACCCGGATGTCAGCGCCGAATTGGCAAAGGCATTCAAGAAGCTGGGCATTACGATGCTGGTCGGCACAAGCGTCGATGCCGTTGACGACAGGGCAGACGATGTCGCGGTTGCCGTGACGACACGCGATGGCGCGCAAGAGACTCTGCGAGCCGAACGAGTCTTGCAGGCGATTGGTTTCGCGCCGCGCGTAACCGGCTTTGGGCTGGAAAAACTGGATATCGCGCTGAACGAGGCGGGCGGCATCGGCATCAACGACCGCATGCAGACCAACCGGCCGCATATCTACGCGGTCGGCGATGTCACTGCCAAGCTGATGCTGGCGCATGTAGCTGAAGTCATGGGCGTGGTGGCTGCCGAATGTATCGCCGGCGCAGACAGTGTGACGCTGGACTTCGACATGATGCCGCGCGCGACCTATTGCCAGCCGCAAGTCGCCAGCTTTGGCTATACCGAGCAGCAGGCAAAAGAACGCGGCTACCAGATCAATGTGGCGAAATTCCCCTTCCAGGCGAATGGCAAGGCGCGTGGACTGGGCGATGCCAGCGGCTTCGTCAAGCTCATCAGCGATGCCAAGTATGGCGAGATCTTGGGCGCGCACATGATTGGGCACGATGTAACCGAGCTGCTGCCAGAACTAACTCTGGCGCGGTCGGCAGAACTGACGCCCCAGGAAATCGCCCGCAATGTGCATGCGCATCCCACCATGAGCGAGGCGCTGAAAGAAGCGGCGCACGGCCTGGAGGGCAGCTTCCTCAACGCCTAGGGCAGCCAGCAATCCACGAGCAAGCTGGTGTAGCGCAAGACACCGTCGCTGTTGCGTTCGTCGTGGGCTGCCGAGCGGCTGACGAAACCATCTTCTGCGCTCCAGGGCTGGCTGTGGAATGCGCCTTTGGCATCAAAATATTCCAGCGCGGCGAATTCATAACCCTGCGCTGCCATTAGCTGGCAGATTATTTCTTGCGTGTAGAGCATTTTGTGGTCGTCCGCGCCGGCCCCACTGCCACCGGGGCGCACGCTATTGATGTAATCGGACGAAGGATGATTGCCATCGGGCGCCGCGATGCGAATGCGCCCATCAGCTGTCAGGTAGTTACGCGCGGTGGCCAGAAAGTCGCTCAGCTGCGCGGCTGTCAAATGCTCGAAGACATGTTCAGCCAACATGCGGTCGATGCCAGCCGGCGCGAAGAGCCGCCGCCAATGCTGCGCGCGCCGAATGTCAAATGCGGGAATGTCCGTGGCGATCCAGCCGGGGTAACGCGTCTGTCCAGCGCCGATGATGATCTTGACGGGCCGCCCCTGTTGCCGCGCAAGCATGACTTCCGCGCGGATGCGGCGCTGTTCGGCGCGATTGCCCGCCCAAAGGCGAACTCTTCGCAACGGCGGCGCATAGAATGTCCGCAAGAGACGTTTGAGTAGCACGAGCGCTACCCTTCGATGGTGAAGTGCAAAATGGGCAGAATCGCCGCTGTCTCGCCGCTGGTCAAGTCCATACCGATTACTTTTGATTTGCTGTAGCGATCGTAGACGATGACCACAGCGCGATAGTCACCGGGCGGCAGGTGGTCCGTCGGCAATTCGGCGGCATACCATTTCAGGATATTGTCAGACAAGTGCCGGTCAATCTGGGCGACATTGCCCCAGCCAGCCGACAAAATCTGCAGTGAGACATTGTATTGCTGCAGCTGCTCTCGTCTCGGCACTTCCCAGCCGGTTATCAGGCGCACAGTCTGCGCCGCTTCGTCATATTCGCCGAATTTGTCGACGATGCGGATGCCATTGTCATAATGAATAGGCTGATAGGCGCGCTGGCACGACAGCCTTTTGTCAACATGACGTTGGACGAATAGCCGCGGCTGGTCGAGCACGATGTCGCAGGGTATGTATAAGCGGCTTATGCCTTCCTTTGTCGGGTTGAGGCTGGCTGGCGGCGCTTGCGGGTCCTGCGTCAGGAGCAGATAGGGATTGTTTGCCAGCCGTCTGTCCAACTGCGCAGCCAGCTGGTCGGCGGTCCAGGCGCTGGGGATGAGCGTGCCATCAATGCCTAGCAGGGTCTCGAAGTAGTAATCGGCTGTGCTCTTGCCTTGCTTGCTGGCGCGGTTGACAAAGTTGGCATCGGTGAAGCCGACTACAAAGTCCTGCGCTTGGGTATTGCCACGCAGCGCCTGCACAGTTGTCTCGAGCGGCGGATACAGATGCACCGCGTAGACAGTGCCTTGATGCGCCAGGTAATCGTTCTCATTGCGGAAACCAAAACCAGCGGCGGCATAGATCGTCAAAAACAGCGGCGCCAGCCAGCTCCACTTGATGCCAGCCAAGCCGCCACCCAGCGCCAGCGCCAGCATGCCCCAGGTCAGGAAAAAGTAGCGCGAACGTCGCAGCGGAATCAAGCCCACCCATTCGTTGGCGACCAGCAGGATCAGCAAGCTCGCGCCAGCCAGGAAGAGAAAGGGCAGCAGTCCTTTGTTCCATGCTCGCAGGGCGATCAGCAGGCAGGCGAAGAGGACCAGCAACAGCAGGGGCTGCCCGTTGCCCAGCAGGCGCAGGAAGACAGACAGGGCTTGCGACAAGGGCATGGCATCGGCGGCGGTATCAAACTTGGCAGTCAAGCCATGCAGGGTGACCGGCAGCCAGGGCAAGTAGATCAAGCCCGCGACCAGCATAGCCAGCCCGACCCGCCAGAACAGCTGAGGACGGCGCAGCCAGCGCAAATGCCACAATCCCAGCGCCAGCAAAAAGAAAATAGAAAATGGTTGTGCATACAGGCTCAGCGCCGCGCAGAAGATCAAACCCGCCCAATGCAGACGCCGCGCCCCAGCAGCCCGGCGCGTGATGGTGAGATAATGCCAGGCCAGCGCCGACAGCAGCATGAATTGCAACGTGTACATGCGAATTTCGTGAAAATAATCCAGCCAGAAGGCGTTCAGCGCCAGCAGCAAACAGGCGTATACGCCAGCCCGCGCATCAATGAAATCCGCGCCCAAGCGATATATCCAGGCCAGCGCCAGCAATCCACAGAAGAGCGGCAACGCGCGTAGCAGGACCTGATGCCAGCCCATCAGCGCGCCCCACAGCGCCAGAATCTCAAAGAATAGCGGCGTATGTTTAGGGCTGTGCGTCTGCACCGAGTCGGCGATTTCCAGCGGAGAAAAGGGTCCGTTTACGCCGCCGGCATGGCTGATCGAGGTCAACTCGTCAAACCAGATCAGGTCGCCATTCAAGCCAGGCGCAACCAGCAGCAGCGCCAGTAGCAGCAGCGGCAGCATGGGCATCCAGCGCGCGGACAATTTCATCTAGCGTTCAATGCTGAATTCGTAGATCGGCAACATGCTGGCAATTTGTCCAGTTGCCATATCCACGCCCGAGACTTTCTGCAAGGTCTGGCGGTCGTACACGATGACAAAGACGCGGTAATCGCCGGCTGCCAGATCTGCAGTTGACAAGGTACTATCATACCACTTGAGAAGTTCCTCATCAAGATGGCGATCGCTCTGCGCCACATTGCGCCCGTCGGCAGTGATGACCTGCAAAGAAACATTATACTGTGCCAGCAGGTCATCGCTCGGCACATCCCAGCCGGTCACGATGCGCAGCCGGTCCTTCGCGGCATCGTGGCGGACGAAGCGATCCACGATACGGATGCCGTTTTCAAAGTCGATTGCCCGGCGTGCATGATCGCAGTCGAGCGACTTGTCGATATAACGTTGGGCAAAGAGCCTGTCGCTGTCGACAAGGATCGCACAGGCACGATAGTTGGCGCTGATTGCGGCGCGAGTCTCGTCCAGGTTTTCGGGGAGATTGTAGGGCTCGTAAATGAGCAGCAGGAAAGGGTGGCTGTCGATCTTCTCGTCCAGCGCGGACAGCAGCCGGTCGCCGCGCAAGCGCTCGGGAAGAAACAGTCCATCGATGCCCAGCTGCGCCTGGGTGTAATAATCGGCTGGGCTGACGCCGTGCTTGCGATCGCTGTTGATGTAATCCGAGCCCGTAAAGCCGATGATGGTTTCGTGTTCCTGCACCTTGTCGCCCAGTCCTGCCACTGCATGCTGCAAGTTCGGATAGCGGCTGGCGTAGACCATCCCGCCCACATAGGTGACGAAATCTGGCGAGCGCTGGAATCCCCAGCCAAGCGCGGCCCATAGCAACAGACACAGCATAGCGAATAGGGGCTTGGCGCCTGCGCAGATGGCATAAGCGAAGAGCGTCAAAATGGGCAGCCACAAAATCAGCAAATAGCGCGACCGATACAATCCGATCAGACGGAATTGCAGATTGAAGACCAGCAGCAGCACCAGCATCAGCACAGCGAAGGCTGCCCAGCGCAGGACGACTCGACCGCGCAGATGCCACAGACGCCACAAGAGCAGCAGTCCCAGCAGCAGGCAAATCCATGCCGATCCGTTGCCGATCAACGTTGCCAATGTCTCCAGCAGTTCTGGCGTGGCAAACGCGGCTGAGACTGTCGATGGTTTGCTTGTCTCTTCCAGAAAACCTGCATAGACCACCGGCACATAGGGCAAGAATAATAGGCCCGCCACCAGCCAGCCGGCGACAACGCGCCAGCCACGCGTTCGGCGCAGCGCAAACAGCAGATGATGCAGCCCCAGCGCCGCCAGCATGATCGCCGAAAACATGTGCGTGTAGAGCAAGGCAGCTGCCGTCATGACAAAGCACAGCGCCGTGACTCTGCCTCGCCCGCGACCATAGGCCAGCCGCCAATAACAAACTGTGTGCATGGCCGCCAGCATCAGCATCAATGTGTACATGCGAATCTCGTGGAAGGACACCAGCAAGAATGCCGATGTCGCCGCCAGACAAGCGCCGGTTATGCCAGCGCCACGACCAAACAGATCGGCACACAAACGATACAGCCAGGCGATGAACAAGCTGCCAGCGAAGAGCGAAACTACACGCATGGATAATTGCGACCAGCCAGCCAACTGCGCCCATGTTGCGCTGATGAAATAATAGAGTGGCGTGTGCTGGGGGCTGTATCGCGCCAGCGAGTCGATGATCTGCGCCGGGCTGTAGGGCGGGTCAAAGGCGCCGATATTCGCCAAGGAATACAGCTCGTCCGTCCAGATGGCATCGGCATTCAATTGCGCCGCGCCAATCGCAAAACCGACCAGCAGAATCGGCATCAGCGCAGCCAGCGAAACCGGATTGCGCGCCTTCACGCCAGCCGCCCCGCTTTGACCAAGCCGCGATAGTCTGGCTCCAGCAAGCTGAACAGCCAACCATTGTGATGACCGCCCCGCCAGAAATGGCGTTCGCGCAGGACATCTTCCAGCGAAAAACCCAGCTTCTGCAGCAGCGCCGCCGATGCCGCATTGCCCTCGGTTACATCCGCTTCCAGGCGATGCAGCGACAGCCTGTCAAAACAGAAGCGCATGACCGCCCCAGCCGCCTCGCTCATCAGTCCGCGCCGCCAATAATCCGAATGCATCTCATAGCCGATCTCTGCAACCTGATGCCGTTGCGCATACAAGTGGAATCCGCAGGAGCCGATCATCCTGTCGTCTGGCTTGAGAGTCAGCGCCCAACGTATGCCCGTCTCTGCAGTGAAGATTTCGTCCGCCCAGTCGACGAAGCTCTGTATGGTCGCAAGGCGCGGCGAACTCTCAAAGTCGAGCAGCCAGTCGACCGCGCCCGGACTCTTGAATGCCGCCAGCCAGTCGCCACAATCGGCCCGGCTGATGCGCCGCAGACGCAATCGCGCAGTATCCAGGACCGGAATTTCCTTGAAATCAAAGGCTGCCATTCGCGCCGTCTTCATAGCTCCGCGGCCATGACTTCAGCGATATCGACAACGCGCGGACCGCCGTCAAGTTCATTGCGTGCGTCTTCGAACATGCGCATGCAAAAAGGACAGCCGACTGCCAGAGTATCCGCGCCTGTTTCGACAGCTTCTTGATAGCGTTCCAGGCCGACTTTCTGCTCGCCGGGCTCCTCTTCTTTCCAGAATTGCGCGCCGCCAGCCCCACAGCAGAAAGAGTTTTTGCGGTTGCGCGGCATCTCAATCAGCGAGATGGCATTGGCCTGCAGGACATCGCGGGGCGCATCCAGCACATCGTTGTGACGACCCAGATAGCAGGGATCATGGAAAGTTACATTGCTCCAGCTGGCGGGATTGGCGCGCGTCGGCAGCTTGCCGGCGTCGATCAGCTCGGCGATCAGCTCGGTGTGATGGACGATTTCATAATCGCCGCCAAAAGCCGGGTATTCCTTGCCGATATTGTGCAGGCAATGGGGGCAGGTTACCACGATGCGCCTGGGCGCGATTTCGTTCAAGGTTTCAACATTCATCGCCGCCATTTCGCTGTACAGGTATTCGTTGCCGGCGCGGCGAGCGACATCGCCGGTGCAACGTTCGCGGTCGCCCAGGATGGCGAAGTTGACATCGGCGGCATGCAGCAATTTGACAAGCGCTCGAGCCGTTTCCTGGGCGCGCGGATCGTAACTCACGGCGCAGCCTGTCCAATACAGCAGGTCACAATCGGGCTTTTCAGCGATTGTCGGCACAGAGAAGTCCAGCGCCCCCGTCCAGCTGTCGCGCGGCTCGGCGATCTGCCAAGGATTGCCTTGCCGTTCCATGCCATGAAAAGCGCCGCCTAGCTCGGCTGGAAATTCGCCTTGCATCAGCACGGAATCGCGGCGGATATCCAGGATGTCGAACATGGGCTCGTTGCCGACCGGGCAGATATCAATACAAGCCCCACAAGCCGTACAGGCCCACAGCGCCGATTCACTGAGCAGGCTGCCCGCCAGAGATCGCTCCGACTCCCCTCCTTGCGCCAGCGCAGCCCAGCTGTCTTGCATATAGAAACGTTTGTTGACTTCCAGCGCGGCCGGCGAGAGTTCTTTGCCAGTTGCATAGGCCGGGCAGACATCCTGGCAGCGGTTGCACATGATGCAGGCGAAACCGTCAAAGAGCTGAGTCATCGACAAGTCTTCCAACCGCCCCGCGCCAAATTGTTCGAGAGACTCGTCTTCAAAGTCCAGCGCCGTCAACGCGCCCATGGAAGTCCGCTGCGGACGGGTCAGAAAGTTCAAAGGCGCCATGAACAAATGCGCGTGCTTGCTTTGTGGAAAGTAGGGCAAGAAGACCAGCACGCCGCCCAGCGCCAACCACCAGCAAATATGCCGCGCGAAAAGCATGGCATCGGCATTCAGACCGCCCCAAATGCCCGCGGCAGCAGTGGCAAAAGGCATATAGGCATCCGCCCCATGCTGCGCCACCGCCACCGACTCGCCCAAGAAGCGCGCGCCGACATGCAGCAAGATGAAGAAAGCCACAATCAGCGAGTCGCTGGTGATCGCGCCACCGACAGCCTTGGGATGCAGCAGGATATTGTCATGAAAGCGCAAAGCGTGGCGATTGGGCAGCGCAAAACGCCGCAGCAGAAAGTAGACGATGCCCGCCAGCACCACCATGCTCAGCGCATCGGCCAGCAGGCGATAGGCATCGTAAAGCCCGCCCAACTGTGCCAACTGCGCATCAAAACCGGGCAGGAATCCATGCAGAAGGTCGAGCAAATTGATGAGGAAGTAGTAAGTGAATCCCAGCACGACGCCCCAATGAATGGCGCTGGTCAACGGGCGGGTTTTCAAGGTTGTTCGCTGCGTGAGATAGATAGCCAGAGCCTGCAGCGCCCGCGGCATGATGCGCTCGAGGTGTAGCTGCCCCGTGCCGCGCTGGATAATCTGCCACATTTCTCGGAAGCCAGCCGCCGCCGCGCCAACAGACAGCATCGCCAGCAAGATAAAGAGCATCTTTTCGACATCGGTCAGCATGGTAGCTGCGCTTTCGACTTAGATTCTGCCCTGCACAGATTTTACCACAACCCCCCTCGGTCCCCCCGAAAAGTCGGGGGGAGGCACAACCCCCCTCAGTCCCCCCGAAAAGTCGGGGGAGGCACAACCCCCCTCGGTCCCCCCGAAAAGTCGGGGGGAGGCAACCCCCCTCAGTCCCCTCGAAAAGTCGGGGGAGGCAACCCCCCTCGGTCCCCCCGAAAAGTCGGGGGGAGGCACAACCCCCCTCAGTCCCCCCGACAGGTCAGGGGGAGGCGCAACCCCCCTCAGTCCCCCCGAAAAGTCGGGGGGAGGCA